>PVMS01179826.1_pt1 | contig 16665 bp, 17 predicted proteins | sample 1853461 | NCBI WGS metagenome assembly PVMS01 (sample SAMN08582032, study PRJNA380276) | Marine sediment metagenome, whole genome shotgun sequencing project. | isolation source: ocean sediment barecode stripped | collected 2017 | reverse complement strand
TATGCGACGAGATCCCGCTCGGAGTTTCCGTTTGAAGGCCGAAACCGAACATCCCCGACTCGATCTTGAATGGCGGCAAACAGGCCTTAGCGGAAGTTGGGGACCGAATGAAGTTAAGCCGCTCGTAACCGATAACAGGGGCGATCTCTGTAATATAGATACGCGGTTCACGATAGGCTGCTGGCTGGCTGACCACCGAATGGGACTTCGCCGGATGGAGCGACTCGACCACCGATTCGGCCATCCTCGGCACCGTCGACGAGGTCGTGTTCGGTTCTGCTCAGCAGCGGCTGGCCGTGGTGACCCCGCGAGGCGACCGCGTCGAGGTCCCGTTCGTGTCGGCACTCGTGCCGAGTGTCGACATCGAGGCCCGGCGCATCGTCATCGACGCTCCCGAGGGCTTGTTCGAATGAACGGGCGCCGTATCCTTGAGCCCGTGGGATACGAGCGTCACAACCACATCCGGATCGTCACCGCGACCTCTCTGTTCGACGGCCACGACGCGGCGATCAACATCATGCGGCGGATCTTGCAGGCATCGGGCGCCGAGGTGATCCATCTCGGTCACGACCGTTCGGCTCGTGAGATCGTCCAGGCTGCGATCGAGGAGGACGTCCAGGCCGTCGCGATCACCTCGTACCAGGGCGGGCACATGGAGTTCTTCGCGTACGTGCGTCGACTCCTCGACGAGGCGGGTGGCGAACGGATCCGGATCTTCGGCGGGGGAGGGGGAACGATCCTCCCGGAGGAAGCCGAGGAACTCGACCGTGCCGGGATCGCCAGGATCTACTCACCCGACGACGGGCGACAACTCGGGCTCCAGGGGATGATCGACGATCTCCTCGAGCGGAGCGACTTCCCGGCAGGCGAAGCGGTCGATGTGTCGATCGCCGATCTCGAGGGCGGTGAACCGGCCGCGCTGGCGAGACTCATCTCTTCCGCGGAGAACGCACCCGCAGAACATCAACAGATCCTCGCCGCGGCCCGAGACCTCGCTGCTCTCAGCTCCGCTCCGGTGATCGGCATCACCGGAACCGGTGGTTCCGGGAAATCCTCCCTCGTCGATGAGGTGATCCTCCGGTTCCTGTCCGACTACCCCGATCGGCGCATCGCGGTGATATCGGTCGATCCTTCGCGGCGTAAGTCGGGCGGGGCATTGCTCGGCGATCGGATCCGGATGAACGCGGTCTTCGACCCACGTGCCTTCATGCGATCGCTCGCGACCCGCCAGTCGAACCTGGCACTGTCGCCGTACGTTGCGGACACGGTGGCGCTCGTCAAGGCGGCAGGCTACGACCTGGTCATCCTGGAGACCTCCGGTATCGGACAGTCGGATACCGAGATCATCGACCACTCCGACCTGTCGGTCTACGTGATGACACCGGAGTACGGTGCTGCGTCGCAACTCGAGAAGATCGACATGCTCGATTTCGCCGACATCATCGTGATCAACAAAGCCGACCGGAGGGGAGCCGACGACGCCGTGCGCGATGTGCGCAAGCAGTACCGTCGCAACCACACGCTCTTCGATGCACCCGACGACACCCTGCCGGTGTATCCGACCATCGCATCGCATTTCAACGATCGCGGCGTGAACGTCTTCTACAAGGAACTCATGGCCGCCGTCGACACCGCGACCGATCTCGATTTCGCGTCTCGGCTCGCGTTACCGACGGACCGCCTCGCTTCCGACCCGATCATCCCGCGCCATCGCACCCGGTACCTCTCCGAGATCGCCGAGGCGATCCACGCCCACTCCGAACACGCCGACGCCGAAGCGGTGCTGGCCGACCAACTCCAGGCTCTCGAAGCCGCCACCGGCCTGGTGACGGGCCCGGCCGCGGAGACGGTGGCGGGCGCGGCCACCGAAGTACGTGATGCGATCGACCCGGGCATCGTCTCGATGCTGGCGGACTGGGATCGAACTGCCGAGGCCTACACCCGGGACCAACTCGAGTACGAGGTGCGTGACCGGCCGGTGGGTGTCGACACGTTCACGACGACGCTTTCCGGCACCCGGATCCCGAAGGTCGCCGTGCCGCGGTTCACGAGTTGGGGCGATCGGGTGCGTTGGACTGCCCGGGAGAACTACCCGGGGCGTTTCCCGTACACCGCGGGTGTCTATCCGTTCCGACGCACGGCCGAAGAACCGACCCGCATGTTCGCCGGAGAGGGCAGCCCCGAGCACACGAACCGGCGCTTCCACTTCCTCGCGCGGGGCATGCCGACGGTGCGTTTGTCGACCGCCTTCGACTCGGTGACCCTGTACGGCGAAGATCCCGCCGCCCGCCCCGACATCTACGGCAAGATCGGCAACAGCGGCGTGTCCGTGGCAAGTCTCGAAGACGCCAAGAAGCTGTATTCGGGCTTCGACCTCCTCGATCCGTCGACCTCGGTATCCATGACGATCAACGGTCCGGCGCCGATGATGCTCGCCTTCTTCCTCAACGCCGCGATCGACCAGGAGTGTGAGAAGCACATCACCGCCAACGGCCTCACCGACGGCGTCGAGCGTTCCATCGCCGAGAAGTACGAAGAGCGGCCGCGGCCCCGGTACGAGGGCGCCCTTCCCGAAGGGCACAACGGCCTCGGCTTGATGTTGCTCGGCGTGACCGGTGATGAAGTGCTCCCGGGCGACGTCTACGCGGACATCCGAGCCGAGACGCTGCGCAAGGTGCGGGGCACCATCCAGGCCGACATCCTCAAAGAGGATCAGGCGCAGAACACGTGCATCTTCTCCACCGAGTTCGCGTTGCGCATGCAGGGCGACATCCAGGAGTACTTCATCGACCATGGGGTTCGGAACTTCTACTCGGTGTCGATCTCGGGTTATCACATGGCCGAAGCCGGAGCGAACCCGATCTCGCAACTCGCTTTCACCCTGGCCAACGGGTTCACGTTCGTCGAGTACTTCCTGGCCCGGGGCATGCCGATCGATGCGTTCGCGCCGAACCTGTCGTTTTTCCTCTCCAACGGCCTCGACGCCGAGTACGCGGTCGTCGGTCGGGTGGCCCGCCGCATCTGGGCCAAGGCCATGCGGGAGCGATACGGAGCCAACGAGCGTTCCCAGAAGCTCAAGTACCACATCCAGACCTCGGGTCGCGCGCTACATGCCCAGGAGATCTCCTTCAACGACATCCGCACCACGCTCCAGGCACTCCACGCCATCTACGACAACGCCAACTCGCTCCACACGAACGCCTACGACGAGGCGATCACCACCCCCACCGAGGAGTCGGTGCGGCGGGCGCTCGCCATCCAGCTGATCATCAACCGCGAACTCGGCCTGGCGCGGAACGAGAACCCGCTGCAGGGCTCGTTCATCATCGACGAACTCACCGATCTGGTCGAAGCGGCGGTCCTCGTCGAGTTCGACCGCCTCACCGACCGGGGTGGCGTCCTCGGAGCCATGGAAACGATGTACCAGCGTTCCAAGATCCAGGAAGAGTCGTTGTACTACGAGCGGCGCAAGGATTCCGGGGAGCTTCCCATCATCGGCGTGAACACCTTTTTGTCACCGGAGGGATCGCCGTTCATGCGACCCGAGAACGTCGTCCGGTCGAGCGACGAGGACAAGGATCGTCAGATCGCCAACGTCACCGACCTGCGGGATCACAACGAGAAGGTCGCCACCGAGGCGCTGGATCGTTTGGGACGGGCCGCCATCGACGGCGAGAACACGTTCGGCGCCCTCATGGACGCGGTCAAGTCCTGCTCGCTCGGCCAACTCTCGTCGGCCCTCTACGCCGTGGGCGGACGCTACCGCCGGAACATGTAGCCGATCGCGCTCTCCGCCGGAGGGTGAGTGCGGGTCCGCTTCGAGCCGTTGGACCCCTGTTCGGCCCGCCGCGGGGCCGGTATGATGAGGGCACTCGGACACGGAGTGATGGAACATGGGGAGATGTCGAAGGGGCGTGCTGCTGGCTGGCGCCCTGACCACGGGGGTCTTGCTGAGAAGGGTGGCGTTGCGTTCCGGGGTCACGGACGGCGAAGTGCACGCATCGCTGCCGGGTGACGAGATCCTGCCGCACGCCATGGTCGAATGGACCCGGGGGACCACGATTCAGGCCACGCCGTCACAGATCTGGCCGTGGCTCGTGCAGATGGGCTACGGCCGGGGCGGCTGGTACACGAACCTGCGCGTGGATCATCTGGTGTGGGGAACGGACACGAAGAATGCCGACGAGATCGTTGCCGAGTTCCTGGACCTCACCGTCGGCGATGTGGTGCCCGACGGGCCGGAGCTCGCGGCGTACTTCTGGGTTCGCCGCTTCGATCCGAACCACGCGATCGTGTATCACTCCATCCGGCATCCCTTCCGTAGCCATCCGATCGGTCCTGCCGACCCGGCCGACCTGGTCGCGCGGGAACAGGAGTTGATCGACGGCGGTACCTATCTCGACTTCAGCTGGGCATTCGTGCTCCAACCGAACGGACCGGAAGGCACCCGCTTGCTCATCCGCACCCGCGCCGACTACGCACCGAAGGAGATGGGTCTCGCGGGCCTGCCATTCGGCCTGGTCGATGCGTATCACACCCACACCATGCTGCGAGGCATCCGCCGCAGGGCCGAAGCCCACGCTAGCTCGGACCGAACGGTGGGCTGGGAGCGACAACCGGTGTTGTCGCGAGCCCTGGGTTCGCAACGACGATCGGCGTAGCCTGCGGTGGATGGATCTGGCGCGAATCGATCGGCGACTCACTGAGGTGCACCGCGGGCGGAAGTGGATTCTCGCGTTCGAGGCCGCGGCCGGAGCCACCGGATTGGTCAAGGATCTCCGTGCGTGGGGGGCCGCCGGGGTGATGGTGGTGTCTGCCGTCGAGGGTGTCGGCGACCTCCCTGTGGCCGATCGGTTCTTCTACACCCGCACATCGGGCGACACGGTGATGCAGGGGATCCGGGCCTATCTCGACTCCGTGGAGCACCCGTCATCGGAGCTCAGCGCAGCCGTCGACGAATTCGATCCGAGCGGCGACGCGCGGGTGATCACCTCGGGGTTCGGGAGCTACGCCACCCTGTGTGATCGTCCGGTCTACGACTTCCGCCGGCCCGGATGGGTGGCGTTCGAGGACAAGATCATCATCGACGAGCTCTGGGATGCGTCCGGGGTGGTACGAGCCCACTCCGCGATCGTTCCGGTCTCCGAAGCGTCCGACGCCGCGCTGCGCCTGTCGAACGGCCTGGGTTCCGTGTGGGTGGCCGACAACGCAGAGGGATGGCACGGTGGCGGCGAGTACGTCCGCTGGGTGCCGACACCGAACGACGCCGCGGACGCGGCCGACTGGTTCACGACGCGCTCGAACCGGGTACGGGTGATGCCCTTCCTCGACGGGATCCCGTGCTCGATCCACGGTCTGGTCACGGCGAACGGCGTCGCGGTGTTCCTTCCCGTCGAGTTGTTGATCCTCCGCCGGTGCGACCGCCCCGGGTTCGTGTACGCCCGGGCCGCCAACTTCTGGACGCCACCCGATCACATCCGTGACGAGATGCGCGCGACCGCCCGGGCCGTGGGCGCCGAACTGGCACGACGGACCGGCTATCGCGGCGCCTTCGGTATCGACGGTGTCTGTACGGCCGACGGATTCCGTCCCACCGAACTGAACGCACGATTCAGCGTGGGACATGAACTGCAGGCCCAAGGCTCCGGGATCGCGTTGGGCGGCATGAACCGGCTCTGCACTGCCGGTGACCTCGAGATCGATGCCGGGTGGATCGAGGCCGCGGTGATCTCGAAAGTCGAACGGGAACGACGCGGAGCGGTCCTGTTCGCAGTCACCGGCGCTACTGGGCCTGCCAAGACCGGAGTGATCTTTCGGGAAGATGTCGCGCTGGCCGTCGGTCCGGATGATGATGATGCCGACGCCGTCATGGACCTCGGGCGATCGGTGCACGGCGGCCTCATCATCATGCGGTTCGATCCGGAGCGAACGCCGATCGGACCATCGGTTGCACCACTGGCAGTGCGCGTCGCACGCCTGGCGAACGATCTGTGGGATGTCGGCCTCCCCGCGGTCGAAGCCGCGCCCGACCACTGTCGCGAGGGGAGGTCCGGTTAGGGAAGGTCCAACGGAACCGCCACCCCATCGGCGGTACGACCGTCGGGGTCGATCGCATCGACGATGAGGTCGACCTCGCCGGACGGGCCGTCGTCGATCCGGAGGCGGAATCCCTCCCATACGTACGCCCGAGCGTTGGTGGGCACGAACTCGTCGAAGACGATCCCAGATTCCGCGGAGAGGCGGACCCGTACCGAATCGGTCCCCGGACGGGCGTACCCGGTGACCAGGATCGGATACAAGCCGGGGCCGGACCCCGGGCTGAGCAACACGATGTCGTTCGACCGGCGCGGGGTCGAGAGCACGGCCGATCCGTCTCCTGCGTCACGCAACTCGACGACCAATCCGGCGGGAGAGGTCGTGTCGAAGGCGCTCGCCAGGATCGCGCGGTCCGGATTCAGGTGCACATCGACCACGAAGCCGGTCTCTCCATCGTCGACGACGTAGATGTGTTCGATGATGACGGAGTCGATCGCGGCATCGGCGACCGCGCTGGCCACGACCTCGCTCGGGAGGGTGATCCGGAGGTCGCCCGATTCCGCGATCAACGTCACGCCCGCGGGACCGACCGAGGAGGCCGGTGCCCCGGCGGCGGAGAGGAAGTCGATCAAGAGACGTTCACATCCTTCGGTCCTCTCGACGCGGATGGCAGACACGGTCCTCGCGTCGCCTTCATCGCTCCCGAGCGCCGCAACGAGCCCCGACGATCGGAACGCGGCGTCCCCGCCCGCGCAGACGGGATCCGGATCGGGCGATGCCGCAAGCGTCGATCCCGGCTGGGCGGGTGCGGTACCCGTCGTCGTCGGCGTGCTCGTCTCCGGACTGCAAGCTGCCGCCACGACCGCGATGATCGCCAGTGCCACCGAGATCCTCATGTGAGCGAGGTTACCCAGGGACTCCGTTCGCCGAGTGGTCTCTCCCCGGTGGAGAGATGTCAACGAGGCCCCCGCGGTGTGATAGTTTCGGGTGATGCCCTTCCCGATGCCGGACCCTCAACTCGCGTTTCGCTATCTCACCGGAGAGCGCGCCGCCACCGCGCTGTTCGCCGAGGCACAGAGACTCCGCGACGACGGCAAAGGACGCACGGTCACGTACAGCCGGAAGGTGTTCATCCCCCTCACCACGATGTGCCGGGACAAGTGCACGTACTGCACCTTCGTGAAACCGCCGGGGGCGGGGGGCGAGTACCTCACCCCGGAAGACGTGATGGCGATCGCACACGCGGGCGCGAGCCACGGCTGCACTGAAGCCCTCTTCACCCTCGGTGACCGGCCCGAGGATCGGTGGCGACAGGCCCGCGAGTTCCTCGACGCGCAGGGCCGGACGTCGACGCTCGACTACGTGCGCGTGATGACCGAACGTGTCGCGAACGAGACATCCCTCTTCCCTCACGCCAACCCCGGCCTGATGGGCGAAGATATCCAACGAGAGCTACGCCGGTCGAACCCCTCGCTCGGGCTGATGCTGGAGAACTCGTCGCCACGCCTCATGGAGCCCGGCATGCCGCATCATGACTGCCCGGACAAGGATCCCGGCGAACGGATCGCCACGATCGAAGCGGCCGGTCGCGCTTCGATCCCGTTCACGACGGGTGTGCTCGTCGGGATCGGCGAAACCCCGGCGGAGATCATCGATAGCTTGTTCGTGCTCGCCGACCTCCACCGCCGTTGGGGCCACATCCAGGAGATCATCGTCCAGAACTTCCGGGCCAAGGCCGACACCCGGATGCGACGTGATCCGGAGCCGACGCTCGACTACTTCAGCCGGCTGGTGGCCGTGGCCCGATGGATCTTCGGCCCGGAGATGAACATCCAGGTGCCGCCGAATCTCACCGACGATTTCGGCGTCTATCTCGACGCCGGCATCAACGACTGGGGCGGCGTATCTCCCCTCACCATCGACTGGGTGAATCCGGAAGCGCCCTGGCCCGCCCTCGAACGTCTCGGCGAGGTCAGTCGGGACCGAGGTTTCCGCCTCATGCCGCGCCTCCCGGTCTACCCGGAGTTCATCTCTCGGAAGTGGATCGACCCCGGATTGTTGGAAAAAGTCGTGGGCGCAACGGACCACGAGGGGTACGCTCTCGCTCCCCGGCTGCAAGGAGCCCGGCCTTGACCACGATCACCTTCCTGCACCTTCGTCCCGCGGAGTCGGTCAACACCTTGTGGGCCGCGACCCGTCACCGCGAAGGTTCAACGGCAGTGGAAGTCCCCGCCCTCGATGCCGCCGATCGTGCCGCCGCGATCGCCGGCCGACTGCTTCCCGTTTCCGTGGGTCCCGAAGAGGCCATACCGCTGGCCTGGGTGGTTGCACCACAGGAGGCGCCGGATCTGATCTCCGGGGGTGTCGCCGGTTGGCGGATCACGGTGGTCGCGAACGGAGATCGCGCTGCGACGCTGGATGCTTTGACCAGGACGGGAGCAGCGTTCCTCCGGGTCCGCCGCGGCGTCATCGAAACCGCGGCCGAACTCACGAGCCTGCCCGGTATCGCGGCCCGCGTCTCCGTGTTCGTGGACGGCATCGAGGATGCCGTTGCGGCGGTCGAGCGGGGAGCCGACGACCTGTTGCTGCGCGGCTGGCCCTCAGAATCCGTTGCGGACCTCCGGGTTGCACTCGACTCACGCCGGCTGATCGAACGGACCGCGCTGCCGCCGGGTCTCGGTGTCAACGAGGTGAGGGCGGAACTCGACGCCGAGCTGTTCACCGCGTACCTCGACCAAGTGGACGGGTCCGGAGCGGCGCGCCCCCGCTACGAATGGGCGCCCGGCAAGGACCTCCCCACTCCCGCCGGTGCTGCCCGCCTTTCGGCGCAGTGGCCGGACGCGGTATGGGTCGGCACCGTTCCCGAGGTCGATCTGCGCGGGCTCGAGCCGGGCATCGAGCGCATCCTGGAACGTTCCGTGGACGGCTTCGCGCCGACCCGCGACGAGATCGAACGTCTCTTCCGAGCCAGGGGGGACGAAGTGGAGGCCGTGGGGCACGTGGCCGACGTCCTGCGCCGGCGCGTCAACGGAGACATCGTCTCCTACGTCGTCAACCGCAACATCAACTACACGAACCAGTGTTACTTCAAATGCGGGTTCTGCGCGTTTTCGAAGGGGCCGCGGTCGCTCGACATGCGCGAAGACCCGTACCTCCTGAGTGTTCCCCAGGTCGTCGAACGGACGGTCGAGGCCTGGGAACGAGGGGCCACCGAGGTGTGCCTCCAGGGAGGCATCCACCCCGATTTCACCGGCGAGTTCTACGTCACGGTACTCGAGGCCATCAAAGGTCGGGTGCCCGGGATGCACGTCCACGGCTTCACCCCCCTCGAGGTGTGGCAGGGCGCCGAGACGCTCGGCATCCCGGTGCGAGACTTCCTGATCATGCTTCGAAACGCCGGTCTGGGCACGCTGCCCGGCACGGCGGCCGAGATCCTCGACGACCGGGTGCGGGAGCACTTGTGCCCGGACAAGATCCGGACCGCACAATGGGCCGAGGTGATGATCACGGCCCACGAGCTCGGCATGCGATCCACCTCCACCATGATGTTCGGCCACATCGACGGGCCGGAGTCGTGGGCGAACCACTTCGAGGTGCTGCGCGCGATCCAGCGGCGCACCGGGGGACTCACCGAATTCGTCCCGTTGCCGTTCGTCCACATGGGCGCCCCGATCTACCTGCGCGGGGGGGCGCGACCGGGCCCGACCTGGGATGAGGTGGTGCTCGTTCACTCGGTGGCACGGATCGCATTCCACGGTCTGATCGACAACATCCAGGCATCTTGGGTGAAGCTCGGCATCGACGGCGGGCTGGACCTGCTCGCTGCCGGAGCCAACGACCTCGGCGGTACGCTCATGGACGAACTCATCTCGCGTTCCGCCGGCGCGTCCCACGGTACGGAGATGACCGCCGAGGACTTCGAGACGGCGATCCGATCGATCGACCGGGTGCCGCGGCGCCGCACGACCCTGTACGACGACGCCCCCGCCCGCGTATCCCGGGGGAGCGCTCGATGACCGGAGCCGAGGTCCGGGGCGAGAACACGAGGGACGCTCTGTTCGACGCCGCGAAACTGCTGTTCCGTGAACTGGGTTACACCGGGACCTCCCACGCCGACATCACCGCCGAGGCGGGCATCGGCCGCACCACCTTCTATGAGCACTTCACGTCGAAGGAAGACCTCCTCGTGCAACTCGTCGAACGCGACCTGCCGGCCCTCATCGACGAGATCCTCCACAGCGTCGACTCGTCGCTGCCCCCCGACATCCACCTCCGCGAACTCACCGTTCGGGTGGTCGAGTTCGTCGGTACCGACCACATCGGCTTGATCCTGCACACCGAGGTGCCGAAGCTGTCGGCGGAATCCCAGGACGCGATCGCCGCGGCGCACAACAGTCTCGCCACCGAGTTCATGGACATCTATCGCCGCGGTGTGGCCGACGGCACGTTCCGGCTGATCCCACCGATGCTGGCGGGACGTCTCATCGAGTCCACGATGATGATGGGCGGACGTGTCGTCATGGACATGGACGAGCCGAAAGCGCACGCGCACGAGATCGCCGACTCGACTGCGGGGTTCCTCGTCAACGCGCTGCGGCAGGAAAGTTGACACAACATGGCAGCGAAGGGTTGATGATGCGCGTCCACGTCGTCACCATCTTCCCGGAGTACTTCGCCTCACCGCTCGATGTCAGTCTCGTCGCCCGAGCCCGTGCCGATGGGGCGCTCGATATCGTCGTCCACGACCTGCGCGAATACGGGAAGGGGATCCACCGACAGGTCGACGACGCCCCGTTCGGTGGTGGTGCAGGGATGGTGATGATGGTGCAGCCCCTCGCCGAGGCGCTCGATCCCCTCGCCGCGACCCATCGTGTCCTGTTCACGCCGGCCGGTCGACCGCTCGACCAGGCAACGCTGGACCGATGGGCGTCGATCGATGAGCTCACGCTCGTGTGCGGCCGCTACGAAGGTGTCGACGAACGGGTCGCCGAGCACCTCATCGACGAGGAGGTCTCGATCGGCGATTACGTGTTGCTGGGGGGAGAAGTCGCTGCGCTCGTCGTGATCGAGGGTGTCGCCAGGCTCTTGCCGGGAGTTGTCGGCAACCCGGAATCGGTCGAGACCGAGAGTTTCCGCGGCGGCTTGCTCGAAGAACCGCAGTACACCCGCCCCGCCGATTTTCACGGCTGGACCGTCCCGGAAGTGCTCCTGTCCGGAGATCACGGCAAGATCGCAGCATGGCGCGAAGAGCAGCGACGGCAGAGAACGAAAGAAAGACGCCCCGACCTGGGTTGAGTCGCGGGTCGCGGGTCGCGGGTCGCGGGTCGCGGGTCAAATCGGGACACACCGTCTCTTCCTCCGGAGGGGGAGGTCGCTCCGGCCGGCTCTGAGGCCGGAGACGGAGGGGGCGGACGCGTAAACCGCGGCAAGACTGAACCCGTTGGCTCCTCGACTCTGGACTCCCCAACTCCTTACCCTCGTCCCCTGGCTACAATCATCGTTCCGCTCCAACCCCCTCTTGGAGGATCCCCGTGAACACGCTCGACCAGATCGAGAGCGCCTACCTGCGCGACGACCTGCCGGACTTCAGCCCCGGCGACACCGTGCGGGTGCATGTGCGTGTCCTCGAAGGCGGCCGGGAGCGCACCCAGCTGTACGAGGGAGTGGTCATCGCCCGCAAGGGGGGTGGCATCCGCGAGACGTTCACCGTGCGCAAGATCAGCTACGGGGTCGGTGTGGAGCGCATCTTCCCGGTGCACGCTCCCATCATCCAGACGATCGAAGTCCTGCGCCGCGGCCACGTCCGCCGCGCCAAGCTCTACTACCTCCGGGATCGGCTCGGCAAGGCCAGCCGGATCAAGGAGAAGCGAGACTGATCTCGTCGGATCATCACGACAGGAACGGCCTCGACCCGCGTTCTTCGCGGGTCGTTGTCATGTCTGCGCTCGACGAGCGGTCGCTGGGTGAGGCCGCGGACCGGCTGGCGGCGACCGATCCCCGACTCGGGCCCCTCCTCGAACGCAACGGGACGCCGCCGCTGTGGGGACGCGACCCGGGATTCGCCACGATGGTTCGGCTGATCCTGGAGCAGCAGGTCTCGCTGGCCTCGGCGGCCGCTGCCTTCGCTCGTCTCGAAGAAGCGATCGGCATCGTGACCCCACCCGCGTTCCTCACCCTGGATGACGACCAGCTACGCGGCATCGGGTTCTCCCGGCAGAAGACCGGGTACGTCCGAGGTCTTGCCGGCGGTGCGGCGGCGGGCGACTTCGGTTTCGATGATCTCGGCGAGCTCGACAACACCGCGGCGAGGTCCGCGTTGCTCGGGATTCGGGGTGTTGGGCCCTGGACCGCCGACTGTTATCTGCTCTTCGCCCTGCGTCGGCCGGACGTGTGGCCTCCCGGCGACCGGGCCCTTCTCGTGTCGCTGGGGCGCGCTCTGGGCCGGGACGACGTCCCCGGTTCGGACGAGGCGGTGGAGATCGCTGAGGAATGGCGCCCTTACCGGTCGGTCGCCGCTCGCCTCCTCTGGCACGACTACCTCGGGGGGCGCCGATGAACCGGTCCGATTCGGTGGAGGGTGCGGTATCGTCACGGGTCGTGAACGTTTCGGATACCGAAGGTTCGCTCCCAGAGCCCGTCACCGGAGACGCGGACGCGAGCGAGCCGAAACGCAAGGCGCTGCCGTTCTGGCTCGAGCTGCCCCTGCTCGTGCTCATCGCGCTGATCGTTGCGGTCATCATCAAGACCTTCCTCATCCAGGCCTTCTGGATCCCGTCCTCATCGATGGAGGACACGCTCCAGATCAACGATCGTGTGCTCGTCTACAAACTGGCGTACCGGATCGGCGACATCAGCCGCGGGCACGTCATCGTGTTCGACGATCCACGTGGCCCCGAGGAGGATGGAGAGTCGATCTTCGAAGCGGCACGTCGCAACGTCGCCGAGGCGGTCGGGCTGTCGACGCCACGTTCCGAGTTCATCAAACGTGTGATCGGCCTTCCCGGGGAAACGATCGAAGTGCGCGAGGACACGGTTCACGTGGACGACGTGCCTATCGACGAGCCTTATCTCAAGGCGGGTTCGGTGATGGCCGACTTCGGTCCGGTCACGGTGGGCGCCGGTGAGCTCTTCGTGATGGGGGACAACCGGAACGCCAGCCAGGACAGCCGATTCTTCGGCACGATCCCCGAGGAGTCGGTGGTCGGGCGCGGTTTCGTGATCATCTGGCCGCTGTCGCGGTTCGGGGGCTTGTGACGCATCACGTTGAGCGCGCTAAGTCCCACCCGTCCGGTAGCATCCCCAAGACCGGAGATGAGGAGTGTTCTGCCGATGGTTGACGAGGATCTCGAGCGCTACGAGACCGATGTCGAACTGCAGATCTACCGGGAGTACCGCGACGTTCTTCCGATGTTCCGGTACGTCGTCGAGACGGAGCGCAGGTTCTACCTCGCCAACCAGGTCGAGTTGAACACCCGGCGTGCCGACGGCGCGATCTACTTCGAGCTCGAACTCGACGATGCCTGGGTGTGGGACATGTACCGGCCGGCCCGTTTCGTGAAGCGGGTGAAGGTGATGACGTTCCGCGATGTCAACATCGAAGAGGTCGACGCCCCCTCCGACGTCGAAGAGCTCTAGCGCCTCGGGCCTCTCGTTCCGGCTCCGCCGCCCGAATCTGTCGCACCTCCGTGCCATAGTCGCCGGATGGTCGATCACCACGGTTCGATACGGACCCGCGACCGGCGCCTCAACGAGCGCCTGGTCGCGGTAGGTCGCCGCGGCGAGGAGATCGCGGCTCGTTTCCTCACCGAACGCGGTGCTCGCATCGTCGGTCGCAACGTGCGAGTAGGGCGCGATGAGATCGACCTCCTGCTCGACATCGATGGGAGGAGGGTGGTCGTCGAGGTGAAGTCCGCGATCGACAACGGTTCGTCGCCGCGACCCGAAGAGAACTTCGACGAGCACAAAGCCACCCGGATTCGCCGCGCCGCTCGAAATCTCGACACGCCGGTGCAACGGATCGACCTGGTGACGGTGGTGATCGGCGTCGACGGCGTCGCGGTGCGCTGGCTACCGGGCGTCGGCTGAGACTCCGCGGCGGCGTTCTTCTTTGTACCAGCACCCCCGGTGCCAGTGTCGACGCAGATCCGGGGTTTGCTCCGGCACGACAACGAGGTGTCCGGTTCCGGCCGGAATCGGGGTTTCGCAACCCGGGCAGAGATAGGTCTTGCGGGCTTGATACGGCTGGATGGGGTGCACCACCTCGTCGTCGAGACCGCGCCTCATCCGAAGAAACCCCACAGGACGAAGGCCACGGTGACCACGGCGAAGCCGACCACGAGGGCGATGTCGAGGGTGTTCTTGCGTTGCTTGCGAAACGGATTGAGGCCCATGGTCCGATGCTAGGAGCACCCTCACGCGAACGTGCGTCGACGCGGCGTGCGGAACTGCGCGGAGGGTGCGTCTAAGTTACGGGCATGGCCGATTTCGTACGGATCGACGACCGGGAAGCGGTTCGGTGGCTCACGCTGAGCGCTCCGGCCACGAAGGACGCCGTTCCGCCAGACGGATGGGACGAGCTGGCAGCGGCGTTCGGTGATTTCGAGGCGTCCGCGCAGCGTGCCCTCGTCGTGCGTGGCGACGGCGACGATTTCTGCGCGGGCGCCGACCTGGGAGCGGGGTTCGACCCTCTCGACAGCGCCGCGGTGAACGCGGCGACCATGCGACGGCCGAGTGCGGCCGCAACGGCGTTGCATCGCCTCTCCAAGCCCGTCGTTGCTGCGGTCGACGGCGTGGCCGTGGGCGCCGGAATGAACCTGGCTCTCGGCTGCGACGTCGTGATCGCCACCGATCGGGCTCGGTTCGCCGAGATCTTCGTCCGGCGCGGCCTCACCCTCGACTTCGGTGGAACCTGGCTGCTGCCGAGACTCATCGGTCTGGCGCGTGCTCGCGAGATCGCCTTGACGGGGCGTGTCGTTTCCGCGGACGAGGCGCTGGCGATCGGCATGATCACCCGCCTGGTCGCACCGGATGATCTCGATGAGGTCGCAGAGGGGGTCGCCGTCGAACTGGCCGCCGGAGCGTCGCTCGCGCAACGGTTCATCAAGGTCGGCCTCGATCGGTCGTCGTCGATGACGTTCGAACAGGCGCTCGCGTACGAGGAACAGGCACAGGCGATCCTCCTGGGCTCGGAAGATCTGGTTGAGGGCACCGCAGCCTTCCTCCAGAAGCGCCCTCCCCATTTCGAAGGTCGCTGAAAGTCCTCGAGCAGCCGCATCTGCCGACAGAAGCAACGCCATGCTGCGAACGCCGACCCTCCGACGGCTGACGCTCCCCGGAACTTGTCACAGGCAACGCCTACGTTCGAGCCATGAACGCAACCGTCACGTCCTGTGCCCTGGTCGGAGTCGAACCACGAGCGGTGTCCGTCGAGACCCATGTGACCAGCGGCAAGCCGCTTTTCGCGATCGTCGGCCTCCCCGATACCGCGGTGCGCGAAGCAAAGGAACGGGTCCGCGCGGCGTTCGCCTCGTCGGGATACGACTTCCCACGAGGCCGGGTCGTCGTGAACCTGTCTCCGGCCGATCTCCCCAAGGTCGGGTCGACCTATGACCTCCCGATCGCCTTGGGCGTCCTCGCCGCCAACGGTGGTCTCCGAGCGGAGTGCGCCGACGTCGTGGCTCTGGGAGAGTTGGCACTCGACGGTTCGGTGAGCAAGGCGACGGGCGGTCTCGGCGCGGCTCTCGTCGCGGAACGGAGCGGTCGTCTCTGCCTCCTTCCGGCGGCTGCAGCTTCCGAGGCCGCGAGCAGCGAACGGCCGGGGGTTCGAGTGGTGAGGTCCCTCCGGCATGCGGTTGCTGTGGTTGAGGGAAGCGAACCGGGAGACCCGATCGTGGAACCCGCTCGTGTGGTCGAGTCGGTCCCGGATCTGGCCGAGGTGCGCGGTCAGGGCCAGACTCGACGCGCTCTCGAGATCGCGGCATCCGGCGGTCACCATCTTCTCCTGGTCGGTGTTCCAGGTTCGGGCAAGACGATGATCGCGCGAGCGTTGCCGGGGATCCTGCCGCCGCTCGGTGACGAGGAGGTCGCGGACGTGCTCCTTGCTTGGTCGGCGGCCGGGCTCACTCGGATCGATCCGAGAGTCCCGCCGTTCCGGTCTCCCCACCACTCGGCCAGCATGGCAGCCCTGATCGGTGGTGGGTCGGGGATTCCGACTCCGGGAGAAGTGGTTCTCGCGCACCCGAGGGTGTGCTAATGTTACTGGAGTGGTGAAGACAGCCGCGATATATGTCCGGATTTCGGATGACCCGACCGGTAGCCGGGCTGGGGTGCGCCGTCAACTTGACGACTGCCGGGAGTTGTGTGAGCGGCGGGGTTGGGATATCGGCCGGGTGTACGAGGACAACGACCGAGGGGCAGGGTCCGGGAAGCCCCGCCCGGCGTATGAGGAGCTGCTTTCCGATGTCAAGGCCGGGGTGGTGGATGCTCTGGTGGTGTGGCATCTGGATCGGCTGACGCGCCATCCCCGCGAGTTGGAGGACTTCTTCGAGCTTGCTGACGGCGCGGGTCTTCAAGCTATGGCGACGTTCACCGGCGACATCGATCTGGGGACCGACGATGGCCGGTTCCACG
>PVMS01020016.1_pt1 | contig 16668 bp, 13 predicted proteins | sample 1853461 | NCBI WGS metagenome assembly PVMS01 (sample SAMN08582032, study PRJNA380276) | Marine sediment metagenome, whole genome shotgun sequencing project. | isolation source: ocean sediment barecode stripped | collected 2017 | reverse complement strand
GCGTTATAAAGAAGATTCCGAGGCGCTGCCTGACGGCGATCTTCTGCCACTTCGCGGGCATTGAGACCGCCCGGATCGTCCGCAGTGGGTGAATCCACTGCGTTGACCACCACGGTCAGGCTGGCGGTGTCATCAAAATCGTAACGGAACTTGCTGTTAAGAAGCCGGCTCTTGTAGCTGGCGTGATGCCGGTAGCCATCCAGACTGGTGGCTGAAAAATTGGCCAGCCAGTTCAAGTTCCCGGCCTGCCCTCCCGCTTTCATCTGCCCCTGCCGGTAATCATAAGATCCCAGGTTGAGCCGGCCGGATAGAAAAGGTGTTTCAGGCCCGTCTTCAGTTCGAATATTGATAACGCCACCGGAGGCAGAACCGTAGACGGCCGAGAAAGGCCCGCGAATAACGTCAATTTGCTGTGCGGATCCCAGGTCAATCGCATCCACACTGCCCTGTCCATCCGGCAGGGTGAGTGGAATGTCATCGGCGAAAATCCGGATGCCTCGAATACCAAAATTGGCACGCGCACCAAACCCCCGGATCGCGATGCGCAAGTCCTGGGCAAAATTGTAGCGGTTCTGGAAAAACAAGCCCGGAACAGCTACCAATACTTCGTCCAGGCCCAGTTGCTGCCGGCCGCGTTGAATCTCATCCCGGCCAACGCTGCCGACCGCAAACGGCAGATTGACGAGGCCGGTGGGGATGCGTGTCGCCGTTACTACGATCTCCTCCAACACCCTCCCGCCGTCATCGCCGACAGCGGGCGCCACCAAGGCCAGCAGCAGGGATGCCAGGCCGGCCTTTCTCAGGAACAGCATTGAATGGCAGTTTTCCAAGTTCTCACTCCGCGGCACCATCCGCGAATACCTCGGGCAGTATCGTTCCCTGTGCAGATGCGGGGGGAGACATGCCCAGAAGGGCCGCGATTGTCGGCGCTACATCGGCCGGCTGCACTTGGCGATGAATGGTCGCAGCATTGATACCGGGACCAGAAAATATAAGCGGAACGTGCGTATCGTAGTTCCAGGGTGAACCATGCATTCCGACCACCGGACCGATATCGAAATTGAACCAGTACGGCTCCTGCACAATGTAGATGTCTCCTGCACGGACCGGATGATAGTTGTTGCGGATCTGCTTGAGGAGTTTTTGGTCCGGCCAGCCTTCAAGCATCTGGCGCGTGGCCGCAATATGGATACCGGGCTCCCGTGTTAATGCTTCAGCCAAAACCTCGCGTACTTCGTCAATGTCGAGGCCAGCCGCTTCAATTCGTTCCCGGTCAAGGTAGAGGTAGGGCCGGTAATAAAAACGCATGAGGCTGTCAATTCCAAAACGCTCTTCGCTGATGCGCTTTACCGCAGCCGTGATCACAGCGGGCGTCAGCCTTCCTGTGTCCATTCCACGTTCCGCCATGTATTCCGGCAGTTCTGCTATGCCGTGGTCCGCAGACAGCACGATCAAAGTCCGATCAAGGCCCACTTTTTCTTCTACAAAAGCCAGCAAGTCGGCCAGTGTCCGATCCAGTTGTAAAACCATGTCCTCGTTTTCCAGGCTGGCCGGACCGAAGAAATGATTGACAGCGTCCACTCCGGAAAAACTAACGGATAAGAAGTCGGTGGCCGGGCCCTGTCCCAGTTTCTCCCTGGCCAATAGAATTTTTGCAAAATCCGCCAGCAGGGCATCCCCTGCCGGGCTGGCGATAATTTGTGTGTACAGCAACTTGTTGTCCGCCGCACCAAACCGATGCGGAAAGGTCCGCCCGAATCCGCGCAGATCGGTTTCGTAAGGCCGGTCATCCTGCCCGGCCAACAGGTAGCTGCCACGGGGGTTCAGCAGCTCCCATTGTGTTCCTGCATAGCTTGAGGCCTTGAGCCTGGCATTCCATTGCGCCACCCATTCCGGGTAACTTGCGTAGTACCAGGCCGACGTGATGAAGTCACCACTGTCAGTGGACATCCAGAAGGCTTTTCCGCCCCGCCCTGCCAACGCCACCGCGCTGCGATCCTTGCCGGAAACACCGAAGGCCCTGGACTTCCCACCTGAATAGGCCAGTAACTTGTCGGCCAGGGTCTCAGCGAGCAGTGTCTGTGGTGATCGGCCCGCGGTGCGCGCCAGCTTTTGCGCCGGATCAACCTGGTCACCACGTTGTTGTCCTTCACGAACCGGAAGGATCGGGCTATCGGGATCTTCGATGTTATAGGCAAGCTCACCGGCCTCGGCGTCATACCAGACATTACCGGTCATTCCGTGCACTGAAGGATGGGCACCGGTAGCCAGCGTGGCGTGGCCGACAATGGTCTCGGTATTCGCATGCTGGTAATGAGTATTGGCGAATACTGCACCGTTCTCGAGCAAGTAACGGAAACCTCCTTCAGCGAAACGTTCCTCGCTGCGGGAAAGGAGATCCGCGCGCAGGCCATCCACGGTCAGTTGCAGCACCAGGCGAATGTCACCTTGCGCTCCCCTCGCACTTGCTGCTTGCAGAATCTGGATCTGAAAAAACATCACCAGGATGAACGCAATGAAACTCCTGGCGGTCATCAGTCAATAATCTTCTTCAAATTCCAGGTTGGTGTTTGCCCCGGGCTCGATTTCACTGACCACGTAAACCACCGTAGTGCCCTGGTACGTCGGCTGGTACCAGATGCCCCCACAGTAGTAATAGTTGACCCCACCCCTCATCCGGGTGGTGTGGCATCCATAAGGAAGTGAATAGAGGGTCATGTGCCTGTAAACACGCCTGCGGGTCCGCCTGCGGGTCCGCCGGCGAACGCCGGCAACGCTGCCGGGGGTTGCTGGCCGGCCTACGCGGGCCTCCACCAGCTTGCTCAAGGGGATGGCGGCGACGCCAACTGCGAGGGTGGCCAGTGAGCGCATCAGTTCTCTGCGTTTCATTTTATTCTCCCCCATCCGCGCGGCCTTTGAATCCAATATTCATTGAACCCTCGGGTGCCTTGAATTGGAAGGTATTCTGATCGAAATCCGGTTCTAAATTCCACATCAAATTGGCTGTGAATCGCGGTGACCCCCCCTCCCACTTGGACGTGATCATGATCTTCCTCGGCAGTGGCCGCTCACCTTCCTCAACCCACAACTGAAGGTCGAGATCATCTCCCCGAATCGCGATGTGATGACAATCCGTGCCGGCAATTCGAGCCTTGTCTGTCAGGTAGAGAATGGTTTCCTGTGAACTGAGCAAATGAGCTGCCGCATCCTTATGGATCAAATCCATCAACGGCGCCTCAACTTCTAATTCCTCCAGCGCAAATTCCATCGCTGCCTCAATTTCCTTTGGGATGCTGGCCTGCGCGTAGTAGCCTTTCTCCGAGTTGAATACGGTCAGCTTGCCGTCGTCAAAGAAGAGTTCAATGTTCTGCACACCATCGAAACTGCTGATGTACAGGGACCCGGGACGATCGATTCTGACTTTCACTTCAGTCGAGTTCGTGACCATCAATCCACTGCCCAGTCTCGCGTCGGTCAGGTTCACACTTTTGATGGCGACACGATCGAGTGACGCCGTATACGCGCTCATGCTTTTGAGTACCTCCAGGGCCCTGGCATCCTGGCGGACCCCCGAATCCTGTGCATGAGCCGTGCTGATGGCCAGCAGCCCCATCAGTGCAAAATTTAAAATCTTCAGTTTGGAAATCATTCTTGCTCTCCATATTGCATTTGCAAATTGAGATAATGGTTGTTTCTATCTTGCCGCTGCGCCCTGTTTGAAAAGAAACGCCTCCACTGCAGCCTTTGATTCAGGCCGGAGGTTGGTGATGCCGTCGTAAGGCACACCAAATGCCGGTGGTTCGCTCGGGTATTTCGCCTTGCGCTGCATGTGTCTCTGGATCACTCGTACAAATTCAGCACCACCCCAGGCGCCCACCTCGGTGGCCACCGGCCATTCTTCACGGGTATCCCGGAAAAGGTCGTAGAATTTTGCCCCAATGGGATTCTCCCCGGCCCCGGGAACGTTTAGTTTGTATTGTTCCTTGACCACTGCTTTGAGGCTGTTGCCGGAATAGATGAACACGTAGTCGCGACGGCCGTGGGTTTCGCCTTCCAGCATCAGCGCGGTCTGATCGACACCGTCAATCACCCGATCCGTTGGAATGTGGTCGGTGGCGCCACCTAACCTGGCCAGGCTGGTAAACAGATCCGTCACATGCACGATGTCGCCCACGATCTCGCGTTCCCCGATCATGCCGGGCCAGCGGACAAAGGCGTCGACACGGACTCCACCCTCCGTGGTATCACCCTTGCCGCCCCGGTAAACCATCGGGGTGAACCCGCTTTGCGGTGAGTACTTGGTGAAATGGCCGTTGTCGCCCATGATGATGACAATGGTATTATTGGCGACACCCAACTCATCCATCTCGGTCATGATCTGGCCGATCCACTCATCCAGCAGCTTCATTTTTTCGACATAGACACCACCATTTGGCGTGGTGTAGTTATCAGTAGTCGTGCGTGGACCGGTCAGGGGATACAGCGGCCAGTACTGCAGGAAGAAAGGCTCATCCTTGCCAGCCAGGTCGCGCAAATGTTCCAGTGCCTGTGCCTGGTAACGCACATTCATTTCGTGATACTTGGCTTCGGTCCACCGCTCACCCGCCTGCATATGCACTTCATGGACTTTCTCACCACGCCGGCCCTCCACCCCGGTCACCATGGCCGAAGCGTCGGGGCGAAACCATTCATCGATGGTGAAACGGTCGTCGTAGTTGTTTTTACCAATACCAACGCTGATTTCTTCATCGGCCGCGTCGTCATGGAAAATGGTCAACTGGCCCTGCTGGTGAATCGGGAATGCGGCGTAATCAAATCCCTGGTTATTGGGCCAGGCTTCCTCAATGTCGCCCATGTGCCATTTCCCAATATGTACCGTGTTATAGCCTGCTTCTGACAACACTTCGGCCAGGGTTACTTCCTTTGCCGCCAGGCCAAATCCGGCAATATCCACCGCCGTGTCACCCATGCCGTTGCGGTGCGGCTGTCGGCCGGTCATAAATGCCACGCGTGTAGGCGTGCAGGATGGTTCAGTGTACATCCGGGCAAAACGCATACCTTCTTGTGCAAACTCGTTGATGTTGGGTGTCTTGTAGCCCCGGATCGCATTCAATTCGGGAATTCCCAGGTCCCCGAAACCAATATCGTCAATGAGAATGTAGAGAATATTGGGTGGCTTGCCACCGTTTTCCTGTCTGAATTCGGCGAGTTTGTCGTCAACATCTTTGTCGTCTTTCGCCCACTGTTCAGCGTGCTGAGCTTCGAGAATGTAAAACTCGGTGTCGTGAACAATGTCTTTCGCCTGGGCCGTGGTTGCAGCCATCAAACACGTTGCCGCCAGGGCAGTGATAAGTTTCATTCTTTGCATCTCAACCTTCCTTTTTTTCCCATTAGCCTTAAAGGTTACCACCGGGTTTTTATGAAAGGAATCCTTTGAGCCGGAAACAGAAAATCCTCTGGGCATTCATGGGCAGTAGAATATCTGAGCAAACAATATAGTATGGAAAAGTTTTCAGCTTCGATAAGCTCGATATTCATGATTGTTGACAATGCAAAAGAATTCATCCGCACACTGGATGTGCATGAATACCCGGCTGATTCACCATCAGTGCCCAAAGGCGTCCTGATGGTAGAACCGGAAGGGTTCTATGTAGGTCGAGAGACCGCGCTCGATAACCACTACATGGATTTGACCAATGCGGCCGACCCGGAACGTGCACTGCGTCAATTTCATAAGCTGGTAAAACTGATCCGAAATTGCGGCACCGATGTGTTCGTGTTCCCCGGAAGCGTGCGAACTCCTGACGGCGTTTTCCCCAATAACGTGTTCGCCACGGCTCCGGAGCGGCTGATTATCGGCAACATGCGTTATCCCATCCGCCAACTGGAAGCGGAACGTACAGACATTCCGGCATTCTTCAGTGAACGTGGTTATCAAATCATCGACCTGAGGGACCGGGAATGCGTGGCTGAACTTACCGGCGTGCTGATCATGGACAGGGCTCGCCGAATTGGATTTTGCGGGCTTAGCGAGCGTGTGGACAGGGCTGGCGCCGAGGCAATGCACGAAGCGTTTAGGCTTAAACTGACTTATTGTTTCAATCTCAACCCGGATGAGTACCACACAAACGTGGTGTTCTCGGTATTGGCAGCCCGCGCTTGCGTGCTCTACCCGGGTGCCTGCGCGGAACCGGGAACACCCACAGCAATCGAAGCCGCCTTTCCCGGACGCACCCTGTTGCTCGACAGGCATGAAAAGGACCACTTTGTCGGCAATTGCATCTCATTGAACAACGAAGATCTGTTCATGAGCCAGACAGCAGCAGATGCGCTCCGGCCCGCCAACCGCTTGAAGCTGGAATCCTGGGGTTTCCGGATTCACTCAACAGAGCTGGATGAACTGGAAAAAGCGGGCGGCAGCCTGCGCTGCCTGGTTGCAAAAATATTCTGAGCCGCTATCTACTGCTTCATCTGTGACTTGAAATAGTTGAAAGAGTGCACCAGTGCTTTGTGGATTTTTTCACCTTCATCAACCAGCGACTCCCACTTTTCTTCACTGGCCTCTTTTACCTCGGCCATCTTGGTGAGGGCCGAATGGTAGTGCTCGCGAACCTGGGCAATCTGGTCCCGGTGGTTGTCCTTGAATTCTGCCTGTGCAGCCGCTCCCTTCGCTTCCAGTTCTGAAAGTTGTGCATTCAGCTCGTCGAGCTGATGTTTCATTTTTTGAACGTAATCATCCCTTCTTGACATGTTGCTTTCTCCTGCTTGGTTTTCTCTACCGTCACATCTATTCTAGACTACCAGCCACTGCGCCAGTCAATTGCCTTCACTGCCAAAAAGAGGCGTCCATTTCCATCCAGGGCGGGTTTTGCAGTGCAATTTCCCGGTAGACGGGGCAATCCTTGTCATGGGGAGACGGCAGGTAACCAATCGACATCAGAAATTCACCGGTAATCTCGCCGCCGGTAAATTTAAAGGTTTTTTTGAATAAGTTGACCCACTCATTCTTGCTGAGCGGATGATACGCCCGCAGCCAGCCGGCGAAGCCTCCATGACTTTCACGCATGTTCTGGATGACCTGTGCATTGACTATGGCGGCGTTGATTTTGAGCCGGTTGCGGATAATCCGCTGATCCTGCAGAAGCCGTTCCCGGTTTTTTTCACCATAAGCTGCAACCCGGTTGACGGCGAAGCCATCGTAGGCTGCACGAAAACCTTCACGTTTTTTCAGAATCAACGCCCAATTGAGGCCCGCCTGGTTGATTTCCAGCAGAAGGCGCTCGAATAATTGAGTTTCGTTTTCGATTGGAAACCCATATTCAAGGTCATGATAGGGTTTGTGAACTGCGTCGCCACGAGCTATTTCACAATAACTGCTCATAATGGGAAACCCCGCTGTCAACAACGGGAAACGGCTGCCGCCATTTCCTCCATGGAACGGAAAATAAAATCCGGCTCGGGAGGGTTTTCCACCCTTGCCGTTGCACCCCAATTGTCGGACTCTGACAGGCCCTGCCGGTCAATCCACGCGGTAGCCAAGCCGAATGATTGTGCCGGCGCATGATCGTGAAACAGGCTTTGTGCGGTATGCAGGACATCTTGCTTATCCAGGCCATGGTCGTGGTTAAGATGCGCCAGAAGATATTCAAAATTTGCCGGGGCCGGTTTGTAGGAACCGATGTCCTGTGCGGTGTATACCGCATCAAACTCCACGCCCAATTTACGGTTCGAAGCGGCAAATCCGTCACGGCTGACATTGGACAGGATCACCAGCTTGTAACGGGTCTTCAGGTATCTCAGCGCATTCGCCGTATCGGGAAATGCGGGCCAATTGGGCAGTGATTCGCCAAAGCCATCGTCCAGACTTACCGTGGTCAGCAAACCGAACCGCCTGGCAAAAGCGTTATGCACCTGGCCTAAAACTTCAGGATAGGGCATTTCAGGCGACTCAAGTTCAAACCGGCTTTCAAGTGCAGCGAACGCTTCAAGCGCATCCCTGCGAAGGATGTCAGACCGCCCGTTGCCTGATATCAATGGTTGGAAGGCGTCCCAAATCCCCGCCTCCCAGTCGATCAGCGTTCCATAGCAATCGAAAGTCAGGACTTTGAAATCGCTTAGTTTTTTCAAAATAGTGTTACCCCACAGTGTAAATATATATTATTCCTGTCAATGACAGGTCTCAAATCCAAATAATCGTGAGCCAACAGCGGGCAGGCAAAGCGCCAATCGCACTTGTGCTGGTCCTGTTCTTCATGTCAGGAGCCCTGGCACTGATTTACGAGGTCGTCTGGTCCCGCCTCATGATGAATGTGTTTGGGTCTACGGCCCTTGCTGTAGGTACTGTTTTAGCCGCATTCATGTTTGGAATGGCCATAGGGGCCTGGCGGATAGGAAAGATCGCTGACAAAAATCCGGACTGTCTTCGCCTCTATGCCCGGCTTGAAATCGGCATCGCTCTGGCCGCACTGGCTTCACACATCCTGCTGAGCCAGTTGGGGCCGGCCCATCGGGTTATCCATGATTTTGTGGGAGCATCTCCTGCGCTCTTTGCCTGCGTCCGCTTCGGCTTGGCCTTCTTGCTGGTGCTGGCGCCCACAGTACTCATGGGCGCGACCCTGCCCGTACTGACCCGGTATATGTTGGGCCGCCGGATGCTGGTGGGTATCAACCTGAGCACTTTATATGCAACCAACACTTTTGGGGCGGTCACTGGCGTCCTGCTTACGGGCTTTTATCTGATTGGGCGCTACGGGGTCCATATTCCGGTATACATCGCCGTGGCTGGAAATCTCTTGATTGGCTGCATCGCCTGGATCGCATCGCTGCGATTATCCGGTACATCACCGGCCTGCTCGGCGGAAGACCACGAGACTGACCATGACCTGACAGGGCAGGAATCGGCTCTTGACGCGGCGACATTTCGCATCATTCTGATTGGGCTGGGTCTTTCAGGTTTTACCTCATTCGCGTATGAAATCTACTGGACCCGCTCCCTGGTATTTATCTTGGGAAACTCCACTTATGCACTGACTGCCATGCTGAGTGCATTTTTGACCGGTATTGCTCTGGGTGGTTACCTGATCCGGTTCCTTATCAAGCGCAGGTTTGACCGTTCGATCATTTTTGGATGGATCCAGGTCTTGCTGGGCATTTTCTCGGCACTGGCCTTGCCGTTACTGTTTGCCATCGCTGATCCCCAGTCACTCGGCCAATACCTCACGCAGACTCTGCAAAGGCATTTATGCTGGTTTTTACCGGCTTTGGTGTTGCCTTCCTGGTCATGCTCGTTCCAGCCACCCTGATCGGGGCAACCTTCCCCCTGGTGGGGCAAATAGCGGTCAGGGATGTGCGTGATACCGCTTCATCCGTGGGCCGGATCTATGCCATCAACACCCTAGGAAACGTACTTGGCGCCTTGCTGCCTGGATTTATTCTGCTGGGCTTGTTGGGAATCCAGAAAGGAATCCTGGCCATGGCTGTTATTAACGTTTCCCTCGGCTTTGGAATCCTTTTTTTGCGGCTGGCGCGAGCCCCGCGGCACTGGACATGGCGGCTGGCCCTGCCGCTGGCGCTGGCCCTGTCCGTGGTGATTCTGAGTCGCGCACACATCCAGTTCCAGTTCCCCTCAGATGGCGAGCGAGACTACTTTGAAACGCTTTTCTACCGCGAAGGGCCCTTGGCCACCACCAAGGTTTATGTGGACCCCAGAACCAGTGAAAAGCACATGAGCGTAGACGGAATTGTTATTGGAGGAACGGGGTTTGCAGAATTCAAACAACTCCTGTTGGCGCACCTGCCAAAACTGCTCCTGAAGGATGTGTCCAATGAACTCTCTGTTGGTGTGGGTTCGGGAATCCTGCTGGGTGAAAGCCTGCGTCACCCACTGGTCCGCAAGATTACCGGTGTCGAGATCGAACCCAGCGTGATCGAAGGGGCTGCCTGGTTCAAGGAAGAAAACCATGATGTTCTGGATAATCCCAGGCTGGAGGTCATTATCGATGACATTGGCAGTTTCCTGCGTACAAGCTCTGAAACCTACCAGGTGATTTCAGCGGATGAGAAAACCGCCGATGAATACGCATCCAATGGATTTTCATACTCCCGGGATTATTATGAGTTATTACGAGACCACCTGCTCCCCGGGGGATTGGCGGCCCAATGGGTTCCCACGACCCTTCCGCCCAGGCAGTACCAGATGGTTCTGAAGACCTTTTCCGAAAGTTTTCCTCACGTTCAGTTATGGTATTTTTTACCCGCCCACAAGAGGGGGCCTTTCAACACCATCCTGATTGGATCCAAAGAGCAAATATCACTGGATTTTAATCACATTAACCGGCAGTTCACGGAAAACTCAGAGGCCTTTGAGAGTCTTGAGCCTTACGGGTTAACCTCGGCCCAGGCAGTGCTCCCCCACTATATCGCTGATAAAAAAGTCATTCGCGCCGCCGTTGACGACTCCCCCATCAACAGCCTGGAACACCCGCGATATGAGTTTTTCTATCCTTGGGATTATGCTCGTGAGAGAGGGGCACAGATTATTGCCAACCATGAACTCATCATCAGTATGAAGCGCAAGGCCCATGCTGAATTTCTTGTAAACCTGGGGGCGGGCGCCCAGGACACCGCCAGGCTCAGGCAGTCCCTTGCCGCTGAGTTTCGTTACCTGGCTGCATTTCAAAAATTTCTGCAGGGAATCACGATTTCGGAGCAATATCGCCTCTTCGATGACGCGCTCTCGGTGGCTCCGTGGAATGATAGTCTGAGGGCCCGAATTTTTGCCCAATACACTTACATTGCATCCACTCGTAGAGACCCGGCAGAAAGGGCAAGCATGATGCAGCGGGCAAACTCCCTGTACGAGAAGTAATCATGGTGGGCACGGCCCCATCATCCCTTCCCCGCAAAATTCTTACAAAAGACTGACCCAAAGCCCACTGTGCCACAGCACGGGCGGTTCTACCCTGAAATCAGCCACTGATTGGGGGAGTCATGAACAACATTCGCGGATTAAGAATAATCAAAATTGCAATCTCAACAACGTTTCTATTTCACACGTTTCTATCAACGGATTTCTGGATCGCCGCAGCATCAGCCCGATACGATTGTGGTTCATTCTGGACTCCCCAGCCAAATCCAGATGAGCTGGTTTGGCTTCCCTACAAAACCTATTGCGAAAGATTCCAGACGATTCAATCACCGCCATCCTGGTTTTTGATCGATGACTATCCCGATGAAGACCTGGAAAATTGCATGGAGCTTGGAACGCAATGGCGAATTGAACTTGAAGAAAGTGTTGGAAATTGTAGCTTCGAGCCGGTTTCCTCTTATTCCTCAGACGTTTCCTATGAGATACCCTTCGCCTGCAATGGTTCGGTAATTTATCCGCAAGAGGCCTATTATTTCAGTGCGTTCATTGAAAATTACGATCGGGACTTCGACGTCTCATGCCCGGGTTACCCTACAAAAACCATAAATCTCACGGTTGCAAGCAAGTATTTCCTCAGGGAACCCGTCGGCCCGGACCAGGTTCTGAAGGAAAAAAATCGAGGCTTGCCCTCTTGCGGGCTTTCGGCAGGAAACCCAATCAATGTGGCGACTGGAAATAAGTACCATTTTCAACAGGACGTCTTATTCCCGGATGGGTTGGCGATTGCCCGTAGCTACAACAGCAATGACCGGTCCTTGCATTCTTTTGGTTCGGGATGGCGTGGAAACTACTCAAGAAAAATTGAAGCCCTCTTCTCCGGAGATAAATTTAATGCTTCTTTGAGGTTGATAAGAGATGACGGAGCCGAAAACTACTGGCGCATTGAAGATGGAATGCCGGTGGCTCCGCCCGATGCCAAAGGGAAACTGGACGTGGCTTACCACAATGGGCAGGTTTTGGGATTCACTTTCGTCACCAATGACAATTCCATTGAGACTTATGATGCCGGCGGCAAGCTACTGACAATTGAAAACGGACGTGGACAAATACTCCATTTCACTTATTCAAATTTATTACTTTCTGCGGTGACGACTACTTCCGGACGCGCGCTGAGTTATTCATATAACCCGGATGGCAGGGTCCGTCAGATTGACAGCAGCAGTGAAATCAATTGGAAATATTATTACGATGCGAATGACAACCTGGTACAGGTTGAAAATCCAGACGGTACTATCAAAACCTATCATTACGAAAACACAAGTTTTCCAAACGCTTTAAGCGGTGAATCTGATGAAAAGGGAAATCGAATCAGGAGTTGGGCGTATGATGCCTCCGGTCGCGCAATATTGAGTACCTATGGTGATGCTGATTCCCCGCTAGAACGCAATACCATTGGCTACAACCCAAATGGCACCACAACAACCACAGGCCCACTTCAGCACTCCAGGGAACACACCTTTGAGATTACCCATGGAGTAGCCAAATTTGGCACAGTAAGTGAATCTTGTGGCGCATGCGCTGACTCCAGGGAATCTACAACCTACGACGAACGGGGAAACAGAGATCTTGTCACTGATTTCGAAGGCAATACGACAGATTACGACTACACAGCAGATAACCTGGTCCAGAAAGCCATTTACGCAGTGGGAACCCCTCAGCAACATGAAGTCACATACAACTGGGACAGAAGTGTAAGAAAACCCACGCAGATTGTTCGCGGAAACAAGGTAACGAGCTTCACGTACAATTCCCGGGGGCAAGTCCTGACTCAAACACAGATGGATGCCCTTACTTTGGCCGCCCGTGTGTGGACTTATACCTATTTTGAAGCCGGACCCCTGGCTGGAAAAATGAAAAGCCTTGACGGTCCCCGTACCGACGTTGACGACGTTACGCACTACGAATATTACACATCCGATCATGCCGCCGGTGATTATCTCAGCGGTGATCAGAAAGCTGTTGTCAATCCATTGGGACAGCGTACGGACTATTTAAAATATGACGGTGATGGACGGTTATTGGAAATGTCGGATATTAATGGGGTTGTTACCTCGCTTACCTATCACCTGCGCGGTTGGCAGAATTCAACTACGACCGATGGAAAGATGACCTCATTTACCTATGACAGCGTGGGCAACCTGGTTCGCGTAACACAGGCGGACGGAAGTTTTATTGGATACCACTACGATGTATTTCATCGACTCGTAGCTATTTCAGACAGTTTCAACAACCGGGTCGAATACACGCTGGATGCTGAAGGTAATCGAATCTCGGAAAACATCCATGACGATATCGGTAATCTGCACCGCCAATTGGGCCGTGCCTACGATACGCTCAGCAGGCTCGTTAGCCTTGTTGACGGAAATAACGAAGCGACCAAATTCGAATACGACAACAACGGCAACCGGACCAGCACCCTGGACGCCAACCTCAATACCACCAGCTTTGAGTACAATGCGCTGGGTCGGCTGGTAAAAACAACAAACGCGGCCCTGGGTGAAACCCTGTTCAATTACGATGACAGTGATCATCTCGTCAGCGTTACTGATCCGCTGGGTAATGCCACCCACTACAGCCACGACGGGCTGGACAATCAAACCCATTTGAATAGCCCGGATACAGGACTCACCAGCTATGACCATGATGAAGCGGGTAATCGCACCTTTGTCACCAATGCCAATGGTATCGGCACAGAGTATTCTTACGATGCACTGAATCGATTAAACGACATTTCCTATCCTGACAGCACGCTGGATGTGAGCTTCACATACGATGCAGGAACCCATGGTAATGGCCGTCTGACCGGTATGGCTGACACCGTTGGGACGGTGGAGTATTCATACGATGCGCGGGGGAATCTGCTTGGCGCAACCCGTTCCATCGGTTTTAATCAATACGTTACCAGTTATGCCTATAACCAAGCCAGCCGCTTGACCAGAATCACTTATCCCGTGGCATGGTGATTGACTACACCCTGGACACGGCGGGAAGAATTATCGAAATTAACAGTACCCGCGGAACAGTGATCAGCGGTGTTCAGTACGAGCCGTTTGGGCCGGTGTCATCTTTCAATTATGGAAATGGGCTGAGCTATTCCGCGTCCTTTGACCAGGATTACGAGCTTGATCAGTTACAGTCCGGACAGGAATTCGACTGGTTATACAGCAACGATCCAGTTGGCAACATTTTGGCCATTAGCGACCAGTTTTCTGGCCAGAACAGCCAGTCCTTCAGTTACGACGATCTGTATCGCCTTGAAACCGCTCAAAGCCGAGATAGAAACGAAACATTTGAATACGACGCCAACGGCAATCGAACGCGTTACCTTGGTGATCTTGTAGAGGATCCTTACACCTATGAGTCGCACTCAAACCGCTTGGCGACTCAGAATGGCTGGACCTTCACCCGGGATGCAAACGGGAGCCGAACCGGGAAACTGGATGCAGTTGGTTACGGTTATCAATATGCATATGGTGATCACAACCGGCTGTCTCGGGTAATCCTTCGTGATGCATCGGGCGATATGGTTGCCGGTGATTATAAATACGACGGACGCGGGCAGAGAGCCAGTAAATCGGCTGGCGGAGAAGCCATCCACTTTATTTATGGCCCTGCGGGCGATCTGCTGGGTGAATATTCGTCCATTCCAGGCAGTGAATTCAGAGAATATGTATACCTTGGCGGCCGGCCTGTTGCAGTAATTACGCGAAGGGCAAAAGCAGTTATCCCGGCCGCCGACGAACTGATTCTGGACAATGGCGATCCCGGTACAAGCGGCACGGGTTCATGGAAAATCAAATCAAGCAGCCAGGATTATGGGGGTGACTACCTGTTCGCCCAAAAAGCCCCGGGTCGAACCTACCGATGGACTGTTACACCACCCGGAACCAGCTATGAAGTTTACGCCTGGTGGGCCGCCAAAAAAAACCAGGCAGAAAATGTTTATTACACCATCCGATATGGGGCAGGTGAGACAGATACAGTCGTAAAAAGCCATAAAACCGGAGGTGGCCAATGGCAGTTGCTGGGAGCCTACTATTCAAGCGATGGTCGGGACTACGTGGAAGTCAGTTCCCAGAGCAATAAATTTGTGGCGGATGCGATCCGCTGGGTTGCGGTCGGTGAGCCCGCCATTGCGTGGATGGAAAATATGCATTTCATTCACTTTGATCATCTGGGCACTCCGCACCAGGTGACTGATGATAGTCAGACCGTGGTGTGGCATTGGCATGGTACGCCGTTTGGGGATTCAATTCCCGATCAGGACCCGGATGGAAATTCAGCAGAATACGTGCTGAATTTGAGATTCCCTGGCCAGTATTACGATTCAGAATCAGGGCTGCATTATAATTATTTCAGGACCTATGATCCGGGTACCGGGCGGTATATTGAAAGTGACCCGATTGGATTAAGGGGCGCGTTGAATACATTCGCCTACGTGGAAAGCGGCCCGATTAATTCGATTGACCCGTCCGGTTTGATCAAAATCTATGGAAGTTGGTGTGGCCCGAATTGGTCCGGGGGATTCAAAAAGTCATTTGATGAACTTGACACGGCTGAAAGATCTGTTGTTCTTCCACCGATTGATGTTTTGGATCAGTGCTGTCAAAGCCATGACCTATCCTATGCCATTTGCCGCACTCAATACCCTTGTGATGCGGAATCGAGACAGCGATGCTTCCAGAAAGCTGATAAAAAAATAAGCAGCTGTGCGTCAAATGCCGGCGGTGGGCAGTCACCTACAATTTGGCTTGGTGGTGATCCACAAAGTCGGATTGAAGCATTTTTTGGCGACCGTGTACCCCCTGCTGAAGACAATGCTGAAGGTTGTGAGTGTGAGTAATCCACCAACTACAAGAATCATCGGAGCAGCGCTCGCTGTACTGCATTCGCTCGCATTCCTGGCGTTTGTAGCCTATCTGCATCAGTCTCAGGATGGGCAGGCGATACTGCTCTGGGCAATCTGGGTACCGGTAGACTTTCCAGTGTCGCTAGCTGCCCTCGCGGGCTTTGAGTTGCTGCCGTCAGACGGGAGTCTCGGAAGCGCATTTAGGCGGGCATTACCCTATCTGGTTCATGGCTTGTTGGGTCCGATTTGGTGGTATTTTCTTCCGTTTTTAATGAAGGCTGCTTATGACAGGGTTGCTGCTTGTGTGCTCTCAAGGAACGATCGCTAGAAATTCGCTATGAGCCACTCTCATCGATTGACAGAAATCATGATTGTTTCTCGCGATATCGGCTCAATTCCGCTTCGCCTTCTTCGCTCCAGGCTTGAACTTACAAGCAATCGATTATGGGCTCAATCTAAAGCATCATCACAAAAAGACTTGATGTAACGGATAAGCTCACCATCGTATCCTGCGCGCTCGTAGACCTTTCGGGCTCGCTGGTTCAGGGCAAACACGTGCAGAGTCATTGACAGAGCACCCCGCTGCCGGGCCTCCTCTTCTGCGGCAGCAAGCAATGATCCACCCACGCCCTGACCTTCTGCGTTATCCGCAACCACCAGCGCCTCGAGATGCGCGCTCGGCGCATGACTCAACAACTCGGGTTTCAGGGTTACCATTACCACCCCCAGCACTCTATCCTCTTCGTCTTTCGCGACGAGGACAAAACAATCATCCCTGTTACCCGCCGCCCAGTCGGTCAACATCCTGGCATCGTCGGCCCAAAGATGTTTTGGATTGCGGTTATCCGGCAGATCAAACGATGCAAGCCGTGGAAATAGTTCCAGCATGGTT
>PVMS01146881.1_pt1 | contig 16669 bp, 18 predicted proteins | sample 1853461 | NCBI WGS metagenome assembly PVMS01 (sample SAMN08582032, study PRJNA380276) | Marine sediment metagenome, whole genome shotgun sequencing project. | isolation source: ocean sediment barecode stripped | collected 2017 | reverse complement strand
GGAACGGTTGTAGGTATCGGCCTGCCGGGGATATTCGTGAAGCTAATGGATCTGGAAAATCTCGCCCTGGCGGCAGAGATGAGGCCTGATGGTAGATCGCGTCTTCCCCCAAGCCAGCAGGCAGTAAAAAGGATTATTGATATGGGTGGCGTTCAAGGAACTGCCGATAGCAAGAACTGGAGACTCCAGATTCATGGCGAGGTGGAAAGACCGACCACCTTGAATTTTCAGGAACTTCTAAATCTATCCCAGGTGGACCTTACCTGCGATGTGCATTGTGTGACTGGTTGGACCCTGCTTGACTCTCACTGGAGTGGTGTTCGTCCGACAACAATTATGGACCTGGTCAAGGTCAAGGAAAACGCCCGTTTCGTCATTTTTGAGGCAGCCGCTGGCTATACCAGCAACATTCCAATCAGTGAGGCCCGCAAGGAAAACGTGCTTCTCGCCCACAGTTTCTTTGGCAGAAAACTGCCTCGGCCCCACGGTGCCCCGGTACGCGCCTTGGTTCCCGACCGCTATTTTTACAAAAGTGCCAAGTGGCTGCAGGGCATCAAATTCACCGCCCAAGACGAGCCAGGCTACTGGGAGAGACAAGGCTACAGCAACTCTGCAGACCCCTGGAGAGAAGAACGATTCAAATAGAAACCAGGCTACCCCCTCAACCTAGCCCGCTGCGGACAACTGGTCTTGCTTCCCAAAGGAAGCTCAGGATGTAAAAGGGTCAGAAGGTGGATTTGGAAAAAGTCTTAGACAAGCTCTCTAAAAAAGAGCGAGGGTTGATTACAAACGCCGATAAAGCATTATATGAAGCAAAGAGGGCGGGCAAGGACGCAGATGGCGTGCGCTGGCGCGAGGTTAGCGGTTTTGGCCGGTTCAGGTTTGCAACGTTAGGGTTTACTTCCCCCGATGAGGAGATTTAATGGAAGACAAAGGGAACATTCCTAGTGTGATTCGATTCCTCGTTACTGCGGCATGTTTTGTCATCATAGTCGCCGGTATGCGTACCGCCAGTTCAATTCTGGTGCCATTGCTCCTATCTCTGTTTATCGCGAAAATCTGCACTCCCTTCCTATTCTGGATGCAAAGGAAGCGCATTCCTAATGGGTTGGCTGTAGTGGTCATACTGGTGGCAATAGTAGGAATAGGCTGGCTTCTGGTAGCTTTCGTCGGTTCGTCCTTGAATGGCTTCTCCAGAGCACTTCCGCTTTACCAGGAGCGTCTTGCTGCGCAGACTGCCGCTCTGGCATCCTGGCTGAGCAGCCACGGGATGGAGGTTTCCTATCAGGTACTGATAGACTATGTCGACCCACGAAAAGCTATGGGTGTAGTAGCCAGCACGCTCACTGGATTGAGAGCAGTGCTCACAAACATCTTTCTTATTTTGCTCACGGTCGTTTTTATTCTACTCGAAGCCGCTGGCTTCCCGCAGAAGCTTCGTGCCGCCTTAACAGATCCGGACGAATCGTTAGCCCGTCTGAGTAAAATTTCTGAAAGCGTTAACCGCTACCTCCTTATAAAAACCCTGTTCAGCATGTTGACTGGGATTGCAATATGGATCTGGTTGCTTATCCTCGGAGTAGATTACCCGTTGCTATGGGGCTTGCTGGCTTTTCTGCTGAATTATGTCCCAAATATAGGTTCCATGATTGCCGCCGTACCAGCCCTCCTGCTGGCACTGATCCAACTGGGGACCAGCTCTGCACTATTGACTCTCCTGGGGTATGCGGTCGTCAATGTTTCTATCGGTAGTATCATGGAACCGAAGTTTATGGGTCGTGGCCTTGGCCTATCCACACTGGTGGTTTTCCTTTCACTGATCTTCTGGGGTTGGGTTTTGGGTCCTGTGGGTATGCTCCTTTCTGTGCCGCTGACTATGATGGTCAAGATTGCCCTGGAAAGCGATGATGATACCCGCTGGCTTGCCATAATGTTAGGGTCAGGACCACCGCCTGACCATGCCGAGCCCCCCGCGGCAGAACTACGCCAATAAGGTCAGTAGTCGATTAGGAAATTCGTTAATTCGTCAAATCGTTTATATAGTCAAGGCAGCTCATAGCAACAGATCTCGCCAATAACGAATAACTAATAACGGATAACGATACTGCCCGCTGCCTGCTGCCTACTGCCTACTGTATTTCCCTATGCCCTATACCTTCCCCAATCTGCAAGCCAATCCCCCGGGCTCCAAAATGGTGGTTTTCCCGATTGACAGAAATATCCTTATGTGTGGTAGGTTACAGAGTGATTCTTTCATAACCCCTGCTGTCACCTACACATAGTATCCTCATGTCTACTCGTCAGAAAAGGCGTCAACACAGCCGAGCTGAAGTCGACTGGCCAGTTTTCTTGTTAACTCCAAACCGTATAGTAAAAGGAGAAACAAGGAACATCAGCCCTGGAGGCGCCTTCATTCATGCCCTGACCGATCCTGTTCAAGATGATATTTTTCGCTTAATCATTAAACCTCCCACCTATGCGGGACACTTGGTGGTTACTGCGGAAGTTGCTTGGAAAAGTCAGCAAAAGAGGTTTAAACACATGGTGTCTGAAGGCTTGGGCGTTCAATTCACTCAGATCTTCAGGGGTGACCGCGACTTTTTAAACAACTTGTTTCCTTGCAACATTTAAAGGATCAGTTTTGCAAAATAATTCTTTTCATACTTGACAAAACAAGCCAAGTGTGTGGTAAATTCCAATCGCTGCGCTTTTTGAATTACCAGTTCATAGAATTTTCTAATCGCCCCGGTATTGTTCTTACCTACCCTACCCTTTTGTTCTTTGTGCAATCCTAGGAATAAGAAAGATATGTGTAAATGATCCAGGCAAATATTTTGCCTGGTGTCACTTGACCTCAATTCTAACAGCAGGGGGGAATTATGGGTTTACGCATGAGAGATAGGCTATTTGGAAATGTGACATCCATCTTCCGATTTGAACATCCCAAGCAGTGTCCAGAGGGCCACAGACAGATTTCTTGGGTCTCAAACGAAAGTGATGTCCACTGCTGGCTTTGCGACAAAACTTATCCCATCTCTGAGTGTTTCACTGCACACGGCGAAAGCCAACAAACTAAAAATAACTGAATAGCAGTGCAACTCCAGGATGTTGAATAATTTTCAGGGCGATGACCTAAGCGGGATCAACCCTGAACAGGGAGGTGCCCTGTGAGAAGAGAAAGACGCCAAAGCTCCAGGATCGAAGTCAAATGGCCCGTCATCGTCCAGCACGACAAGGGCGATATGGCAGGGGAAACCCTGAATTTCAGCTCAATCAGTGCCTTTATTCGTTGTCCAAAACCTCTCAGGCTAAACGAAATCTTTGACATGACCATCAATGCTCCCGACCGCCGCCTCTCGGTCAACGCGGAGGTGGTATGGTCCAATATCCACGGCCGCGATGACGAAATCACACCCCGTGGCATGGGTGTGCGTTTCCTGGATATGGCAAGTGAAGACCAAGAATTCATCACCAAAGCTTTAGCAACCCAAAGCCTGGGTAAAGTAGCAACCGAATATCTGAGGGCTTTGGAAAAGAAGGTGCACAAAAACCGATCGGGACACCCGCTTAAAATACAAGCATAGATCGTCTTCACGCCAAGAGCCAAGATTAATCTGGCCAGGGTGTTTCGCGACTTGCCGCCGCCGGACCGTGGAAAAAGGTGTTCCCTGAATCGATTACACGTGGCACTTTCCCTACACATGTGTAGATTAGACAACAGTTTCTTGCTGGGTTTATTGGTGGCAAAAATTATAACCATCTGAATTATAAAGAAAACTAATCCATTATTTGAATAGGCATGCTTCTTGTAAAGTAGAGTACGAGAGAGATGGCTATAAATCTCTCTTAGTAGGGCTATGGTAGAGTGCGGCCCCACTAAATAGCCCCCACTGGGTTAGACATTGGATGAGTCTTGAATGGGTGAAGAGACGTGTCCTGATCAGTGGGGGTTTCTTTTTTTTACCTCCTCCCCTCCCCTCCGCGTCCAGACTTGGCAAGCCCCACCTTCAAATATCAATCTTACTATCGTTGAAATATCCTGTTGAAAAATGAGAAATCCTATTTACATGCTGTCTCATTTAAGGTAATTTACTCACCTGCATTTCGAAATTGTACTACTTTGAAAGGGGACATTGAGTGCATCCTGGTAGTGGTGATCGTCGGCCTGGAAATGAACGGCGCAGAGGCAGTGATCGACGCAGTGGTCAAGATCGTAGGAAGTTGAGCGATCCTCAACATGTCGGTGTGGAAAGACGTGGAAGTGAACGAACTGATGATGAGCCAAAATGCCAGCGGTGTGCTGCTACCCTCGGCGAACTGAGAGCTCTTATTTTAGAATGTCCTTTCCCAGACAAAAATTGCATATATAATCAATATCACGAGATAATCCATTATGTCACCTATCCAAGTGCACGCCTCGAAAATGAAACAGCTGTGGTCGCCAGTTCGTCCTCTGATATTTCATCCCACAGTATCATCTTGATACGTCCGGATCCTATCCTAGAAAAGAACCAAATATACTATATTGATGTTACCGACAGCCACCTTCCCTGAAAACCACCACTGATCTGTCCCCCCACAACTCCAGACCAGCAACTTCCCTCTCTCCTCCGTTCTTCTTGCTCATAAGTGGCAATTGTTTTCCTAAGCTTGGAATTAGATTACCCAATGGTATCAGATAATTGTCATGTATATTTAATATAAGTTTTTATAATCAAAAGAAAAATACTAATACCTCGAATTGGTATGATTTATGCGTTCAATTTTCCAACAATATTAACTAACAAAGCTCTCACGATGATGACCGAATGGTTGCATTGGGCTGTACACTCTCTTGCAAGATGACCGAAGATAATAAAATAAAGCTCAACAAGGTCATATGTACTCAGTGCAAGGCGACACTGTTGATCAGGCCAGCTGAAAAGAGATGCCCTGTCTGTGGTGAACCACTATCTCAACCTGGTGAGAGAAGCTAACTCTATTGTGCATGATGGCAAGGATCATATAATGGGTATATTTATTCGTGGCAAAGCCTGTCCCAAATGTGGAGGCATTGATCGTCATCGAATAAGACGCAGTTTTTGGATGCGCTTTCTACCCGGAAGCAAATACTATCTTTGTGAGCACTGTGAGGCGAAGTTTTTCTCTGTGCTTGAGCTAGTTTCGATTAACTGGCCATTTGGTGCGGTTGCCTAGCCCATCAGTATCCTTTCCCCTCTCTGTGCCGGCACATCAAAGTGGTACTTTTCGTAACAATCTCAGTATTTAATTGCCAATTGTCTCCCGAAAAACTTGAGTTGTATAAGACTGTAAGTTCCCAAAAATAATTGGAAAAAGAGAACCGGCCTGAGATGGCACGATTTTTTCATGGCTCTAGGATGAGGTGGGGCTTCCTTCTCGTTGTCTCTTCTCTAGGGATGTCAGGTCCCCAACGAGGTTGGCCTTACCTGGCCCCCACTGGTCTCCCACGGGACGATCAGTGGGGGTTTCTCTTCTTATTTGATCTGCATTGACACGCCCACATAGTGTCATCCTGAATTGATTGTGTCACATCACAAACCACATCAATCCGCACAACTATCTCGACTGGATGGATCTACAAAACACTTATTCAAATCAGTGGGGTTCAAGGTTTAAGCTGTGGTCTTGGTGGTATTGACAAGTAGTATGGGGCAGCTTATTCTATTTGCTCAACAGTGCTTTGTCGCTGGATTGGATGCCACAGGCTGACCCCAACGGGGGACAATTTCTACCATCAACCTTGAGTGACGTACGATTCATCTTATCTCAGTTTGTACGGGATAGTAGCTTCCAAGCGAATTTTGACCAGATCAATCGATGAAACCCTAGAAGGAGACATTATGACTGAGTTAAGCAAAATGGTTGTTCTGCCTGTAGATGGTTCTGAAAATGCACTGAGATCCCTGGACTATCTCCATCTTTTGTACGGTAGCAGGCACAATCTGGAAGTTACTCTCAAGTATGTCCTCCCCAGTCTGCCGCCAATCCTTGCGGATGATCGTTCTATGAAGCGTGAGACCGCCATGAAACTGAAAGCCCTGGAAAACAAGAATATTCGCCTGGCCGATAAGATCCTCTCAAAGGCCAAAGACCTCCTGGTCAAGAAGGGTTTCAAAGAAGATCTGGTGCAGACTGTTTCTCGAAAAAAAGATCTGGGCATTGCCCAGGATATTTGCAATTGGGTGGAAAGCAAGCGAGCAGATGCTGTGCTCATGACCACCCGCGGCCGAAGTCAACTGGAGGCCTTTTTCATGGGTGAGGTCGCAAGCAAGCTCCTCGAATACTGCCGCGTCTGTCCGGTGTGGATTGTGGAGGGTGCTGTCACCTCAAACCGGGTGCTCATTGCCATAGATAATTCGGAAAACGCCCTCAGGGCTGTTGACCATGCCGGCTTCATGCTTTCCGGAACAGATTGTCCGGTGACGCTTTTCCACACCACCCAGCATTTGAGAGGATTCGTTCCCTTGGAGGTGCTGGAGGAAGCTCCGGAACTTGAAGAGCTCTGGAAGAGCAAGGCAGGACAAGAAATCGAACCGTATTTGAAAAAGGCCAAAGAGATACTTCTGGAGGCAGGCGTCAGCGAGTCCCAGATTAGCACCAAAATAATGAGCGGAAGCCGCAGCGCGGCCAACGACATTCTGGAAGAGGCACGGAAAAATGGCTACGGGACCATTGTCATGGGTAGGCGAGGCCTCTCCGGAGTGAGAGAGTTCTTTATGGGCAGCGTCTCCAGCAAAGTCCTACGAAGCAGCACCGGGATGGCCACCTGGATCGTACTGTAATAAATAGAAACCTGTCAAATATCAAGCACATATTCCATATATTCGGATTTTACGAATCCTGTGGCGATTGCAGTGATGTTGGGGCTTATGGTGGGCTAGTTTCTGAGCGCGATCGTGGGCGTGATAATATTGGTCCTCCTTCTCCCGAAACCCTTCCAGGATTCCGGATGATTCAGTGGTTCAGAGTATTTTCCGACCAGCCTACTTTCAGTAGGTCATCTTCTTGATACGAGGTGGTCTGACGTCTGGTACTACCACTATAAACACATCGCCGTATTCGGTTGGCGGACTACCGGTGCCATCCAGCAATTTGTACATCTCCTCCACGTTTCTTATATTTCCAACCCACACCACCACGCCACCGGCGTGCTTGGTCAGGAATTCATCCAGAAGCTCCCTGGACAGCTTCTTGTAGTCGTACAACCGGCCTTGGGATACAAGGTTTAGTTTCAAACCAAGATGGTCTGCCAACGGTTGAGCCGTGGCCCTGTTGCGCCGCAGATTCGTACAGTAAATTGCGCTCACTCCCATGTCGCCGATCACTGCCGGCAAGTGCTGAGCCCGTATTCTACCTTGCCATGTCAGTGGATCGTCTGCCTTAGCACTGTAAATATCCCTGCCCGCATGCCGAAGGAGGATGATTGTCGTCTTGGTCCCCGGCGGTGACTGGTATGTTGGGCTCTTTTCATCTTCTGGGGTCGTGGCGCAGCCAACAAGCAGGGCAAGAACCAAGCATATTGCCGCGACACCAGAAACCGTTCGAAAACTTTTGATTGGCTCCATCGGTCTGATCTCCTCGCCTGTTATTAGGCAAAGCGCTGATAGTGGCTCCAACCTAGCACAAAAAAGTGAGATTGGTCAAAATGGATCAACTATTTAGAAAACGTGTTGGATTGTCTCGAACTGTACAGATGGGGGAAGCGAGAAGGTTTACTTCATGGATGAAAAAATCTTGTTAATCTTTTCTTTGATGACACGCTCAGCGATGGTTGACAATCGTTTCTCCACCAGCCGGGCTACCAGCGCTTCAATCTTCTCGGTTAGCAAATCAGCCAACTCCTCTTCAGAACCGCTTGTAGTGGCCGCCTCACCCGCATTTTTGCCTGCCCCTTCATCCTGTAATTGCACGTCGCCAAGGAGATCTTCTGCAATCTGTTCCTCAGCGACAACCGGTTCGGCAGCGGTAGCGGTCTCTTCTTCGGACTGAAAGTCCATTTCCAGTTCTTCAAAGAGATCTTTGGAGAACTCCTGCTCCTCGGCATTCGGCTCTGCAGCGGCAGTTCCATCTCCCGCGGACTTAAAATCTTTTTCCAAATCGTCAAAGAGATCCTCGGATAGCTGATCTTCTAAGACAGGAGACTTCGTAGGTTCTTTTTTTTGCTCTGGCACCGCCTTTTTGTCAAGGAGTTTTGATGCATCCACTTCACGGGTGGCGAGGAGTTCGTCTAGCGCCTTGGCAATGTCTTCATCCACCTCCTCCTTGCTCGTCTCTGCCGCAGGTGGACTTCCGGCGTCCGCCGACGCCTCCTTAGCCAACATGGCTTCAACTTCACCCTCAGCGTCACTCATGGCATCCAGTGCAGCTTGTGCCTGATTATCCGCAGGCTCGTCTTCAGGTGGGGGCCCATCCGACTCTCCAAACAAATCCATGTCCAGTTCCAGGCTGTCCATCCCCATTGCCCCGTCATTGAGGCTAATTGTCGACACCTCTCCGTCAGGGGTTTGATCATCCAAGATAGGCCCGGGCACTTCCACAACGTCAGCCAGGTTAGCGACCTCGGTATCAATGGTATCGAGGAGAAAATCAAGTTTTTTAGTAGCTTCCTTTTTAGGACTACTGTTCTTAAGTTCACTGTTTGAGGAACTTCTGCTCATATTCGTCGTTCCAGAGCCAAGATCAAGAACATTCGATGCGCTAGCCCGCGACCATCAGCCGCGGGCACTCTCAAAAAGCCTGGCCCATGAACGGCAGTAAAAAGTATCCGATGGCCCGACTTTTCTGACCAATACCCATTAAGCAAAAGCAGTGCCAAACATACGGCGGCTCGATCATAGTTAATGGTTTTCAGGCAGTTACGTCCATCCACGAGAAGCCTTGCCTTTACCCCTACCGTGGTGTCAGTGTTGCTTATGGTCAAGAACCTCCATGTCCGATTAATCTGGCTGTGAGCAGCGATACTTTTACTCTATTGCGAGATAGGACAACGAAAAAAGGCAACGCCGTTTCAGACGCTGCCTCTTACTTAGCTTCCTTGAGACCCTTTCTATTCTTACACTTCCGTCAGATCGTCCTTTCGCCCCTAACCCGGATATTGTCTGAACCAGCCGCGACCATTCACTTTCCAGCTCTCTCCCTGGCCAACTCTTCCGGACCCATGGTCCAGAAAGGAGTTCCATCCTTTGTTAATCGCACTTTGTATTCATAATAATCGCCCTTTTTCACCTTGGACGCCATAAATACTTCCTTGCCGTCAATCTCCGCCCATACGCCCTTTACTTTCACCTTCTCACCTTTCCTGAGTGAGATCCTGTTGGGGTTAACAAACGGGCTGGGGCCGAGGTGAACGGTGACCACTTCATTGCTCTCTGGATCTCGGACGAGCAGTGCTACCCCGGGGGACATGCCTTTGAGGGGGATGATTTTCTTGAAACCCACCACGTTACCCTTAAAGCTGTCCCACTCATCAAGGTCATAAAGCTTGTTGTAGGCGCTGTCCTTTTCCCAACCCACGATGCCCCCCTTTTCTGCAGCAAAACCAGCGCTCAAGCCAGAAATATACATTCCTAAAAACAACACAAGACCAATTACCGGGCTCTTACCGTAACCTTTCATGGCAACCTCCCTGCCACCACATTCCATGTGTGAGTGGGATAGTATCGGTAGTTCATGCCTCTACTCAATTTCAACGAACTCTTGTCTACCCAACAGGATTAGCAATGTGGTAGTTTATCATCTTTTGCCCCGCTGGTCAGTAGTGGATCACCAGAAGTGTCCCCGTTTTTTCAGGACAAATGGAGGTTTCAGTGTTCAGGACAGATGGAGGTTTCAGTGCTCAGGTTTCAGTATTCAAATTTCAGGTCTATCAATTCTGACACCTGACACCCGACACCTGGAACCTCCTATGTAGGTAGGACAGAGTAGGGTTAAACTTGTTTCAACTCAAACTCCAGCGTATCCATATAATCGCAAGCCTCTTGACCTACTTCGTAGTGGTCAAGTTTTCGAGCAATGATCCTCCGGTCCTCTTTGGAGATTTTCACAAAACGAACACCCATCCCCCGGGGTGTGATTTTATCGTCGGGACCGTGGATATTTGACCAGACAACTTCAGCTCTGACATTTAGGGATTTCTCTGGAACATCCACCACCATATCAAAGACTTCATTCAGATTGAGTGGATTTCGACAGTGGATAAAGGCTCCTTGAAGGCTGATATCTCTGGTTTCTCCGTGCATTATCCCGCCCCCAACTTGTGCGGAAACCGGCCACTTGAGTTTGGGCCTTGGACATATGCTATTTTGTCGTTTAAACATGGTGTGCCTCCCCCTGTGAGATTGCTGTCACCTTGATATGTGCAGGTTCTGGACAATCCCGCCGAGGTAAAAGTGCAGGATTTATGCCACAGGGTCTGCGGGGGTGGAGATAGGTGAAAACAGACAGAAGCATTCTAGCACTAATTGTATTGGGATATTAATAAGTTACAGTTATTTCAGGGCAAAATCTGCCAGCCGTGCAGATCAGTAAGCCGGTGCAGGTGGTAATATTTATGGTACATTTCCATGCAATCGCTGAAGACCTGTTTAAAATTTTTTTATAGTCCACTTCCGCAGCTATCGGTGGGGCGGGGAGGAACAACAAAGAATTCTGACTAAATTCCTATGAATTATCTAGGCAAAAAATTCTTAATTTGGTAATTTTACTTTTCTTCTTTTACGACATCTGATAATTTTTAGAAACACGAGTAGAAGTTCCTGCTGAGATGCGATCAACAACACGAGAGGCTAATCTATGAAAAATGGCAGCCATTCCTTTCACATACCAGTGATGGGAACAGGATTCACCATTGATACCCCGCTGCGGGTGGCGAAGTATGGTATCTCTTCGGTTATACCATTAGTGGACGACGTCCTTGTTGAACAGGTGAGAAAATTCCACTGTGAGAAGCATGGCGAACCGTACGAGGAAATCAGCAACCGTGACCCAGATGCCCGCGCCCTCCGCATCACGGCCTATCTGAATCTCCTGGACCGGCTGGTCGGGCCGCAGGTCGAGGCGCTGCAAGCCTCGCCCTTCGAGGACGGCAGCGAGATTACACGCTATTTCGAAATGCTTCCTGAGACGCCGCTCAAGCGAGCCTATGGCGAAATGCTTGCAGCCACCGAACCGAAGGCGAAGGCCAGGATGCAGGAAGATCTGCGCCGGCATGCCGTCCCAGGCAGCATCGACATCAACATTATGACCAAGCTCGACCGCGACATTTACCGGGATGGCAAAAAGCTCCCTGCCGAGTTCGCTGATGCCATGGCGGCCCTCCGCGGCTTTGCCAACAGCACCCTGAACTCGTCGGTAGTCTTTTCGGCGGGCATAAATCCGCGGCTCTATACCTATGCCGCCACTTTCGACGACTTTTTTCCCGACGACAACGGTGAACTCAAAAAAAAGATCACCCTGAAGGTGAGCGATTACCGCTCTGCCTCGGTGCAGGGCAGATTCCTCGCCAAGCGGGGGCTGTGGGTGTCGGAGTATCGCGTCGAATCCGGCCTCAACTGCGGCGGGCACGCCTTCGCCACCGACGGCTATCTGTTGGGGCCGGTCCTGGAGGAGTTCAAGGAGAAAAGGCAGGAACTCACCGAAATGCTTCATGCAACCTACGCCAAGGCCCTCGCAGCCAGCGGCCGGTCGGTGAACAACGAGCCTCACGAAGTGGGTATAACCGTGCAAGGCGGCATTGAGACTGCTCTTGAGAACGAGTTCTTGCTGCGACATTACAATGTCGATAGAACCGGCTGGGGAACGCCTTTCCTGCTCGTACCTGAAGTGGCGAATGTCGACGACGCTCACCTGGAGAAACTTGTTGCCGCCACGGACGGAGATGTTTACTTGAGCGACAGCTCGCCTTTAGGGGTACCTTTCTGGAACCTGCGCACTTCTGCAAGTGAAGAGAGCCGTCGCCAACATATCCGTGAAGGCAAGCCTGGCAGCTCCTGTCTGAGAGGGGCCGCGAGGCTGAATACTGAATTTACCGACATCCCTATCTGTCCGTCCTCGCGAGTGTACGTTAAGCGCAAGCTCAAGCACCTCCCTGAGGAGGGGCTGTCAGCAGAACAGCTTACCGCCGTAAAAGAGAGCGTGCTCCGCAAATCCTGCATCTGCCATGACTTGGGCGGTAGTGTGGCCCTGAAGTACGACATCGACCCGGCGGCCACCCCCTCTATCTGCTGCGGTCCCAGCATTCTGGATTTCAGCAAAATCTCCACTTTGGAGGAGATGGTGTCACACATTTACGGCCGGCTATCGCTCATTACCAATAGCGAGCGCCCGCACATGTTCATCAAGGAACTCATGCTCTACATAGACCACCTCCGTGAAGAGGCCAAGAACTTCAGCTTGAAACTCTCCTTCCGTACACCGGCGTACTTCAGCAAGTTCAAGAAAAACCTTCTTGCCGGGGTCGAATATTACCATCGGTTGGCCGGGCAGTTCATCGAGGAGCAGAGAAAGCAGTTTCTGGCTGATCTCAAAGTCCTGCAGGATGAGATCGAGCGTCTTGCTCTCCCTGACGTCGGCTGAGACGCGCCAGGGGGGATTGAGTCATGGCTAGGATCGAGATTAAGCAGAAAGACACTGAAACCTTTGAGGTCACCGTCAGGGAGACAACCACCACAACCCACCTAGCCTGGATATTTCATGAATTGCTGTCGCGAGACCACGAAGATGGGCGTGCCACCGGGCAACCGTCCCGCGGACCGCGGGATTGGTTCCGAGGCGTACCTGAACGGTACGTCGCAGGGGCCGACACCCGAGGACGCCAGGAAGGACGGCCATATCCGTAGTCGCAGCAAGTGATTCATAAAATATCCAGGCTACTTACTCTTGCCCAGGATTATTATCAGAAATTGACGGGGAGCAAGGTCAGTCCGGAAACGCTGATTGAAAAATCATTTGAGTTTTTGCTCGAACGGGAGAGTAATACGATGATCTTGGCTCGCTTTGATTTGCCGGTTATTGATGATTACTTTCCCGAGTACGAAAAAAACATTGTTAAGAGATTTTGAATGTGGGAGAGGGAAAAGAGAGAGTTGGAAGTTTCTTATTCTCGGTTCAACCCCAGGTATTGTAGCTGGTTCTTAAATCGAAAAGTGTAGATTAAAGTAGGAGATATGAACTTCAGGATCGCCTGGCTCTTCTCAGATTTCGTGCTGAGTAAGCACTAAAAGCTGGCGCCCGTCCCAACGATCCAACTAGCTAATGACGCATTAGCCTTCGACCCGCGACATTCTAGCCGATTCATCGGCTCCTCGAATGGTAAAATAAACACCGCCGGCCCGAACGAATATCCTTATTCCATAGTTGCTTGGTCCCAATATTTCCTGGCCTTTAATGGTCCAGTTCTTCCATTCTTTTACTTTTTTTTGTCCGCTGTTCCAGGTGCGATAAAAATAGAGGGCATATTTATCGTCGTATTTTATCAATTTATACTTAATATATTCTTTGTCGATCTTCGTCCAATCAGAGCCAGTTCTGGAGAGACGACCCTCCCATATTCCCATCAAGAGGGGGTCTGGCTTCTGGATCACCTTGCAAAGAACATCTGGTTTCCCTAAATCTGAGAATGATTTTCCTCCCTTAATCGCACAGCCAACGAAAGTAAGGAGGAATATCAAGAAAATAGTGAGTTTTTTCATAGCAGTCACCTCGATCATGGCAAAGGTTACATTACATCACTTAATTCACAGTTTGCCGGAATCTATTCTGTCACAAGATATTGGTTAAGTTCGAGGTCGGACCAAGCTTAGTGGAGGATTTTTTCCCTACTTATCGGAATGAACCCCTTTGGGGTGGAAAGGGACTAACTTCGTGTCCCTAGATTCTAATTGAAAAACTTCAGCGTCTAGTAGGCCGCCAAGTTCTACTAACAAAGTTCCGTATGCTACCCTTCCTTTCACCATTCCCGTCTTGGCAATCGTTAGGAGACCAGAGCAGGCTAGTTCACCCTCAAAATACCCAGCGATGATGACATTTTCAGCTTCAACAGTGCCGACAGCTTTACCATCTTTGAAGATTTCCAAGGTGCTAGAGTTTATGCTTCCAGTAAAGGACCCCAGGATCATCACTTTTCCTGGCATTTTCAGTTTGCCTTCAATGTCAGACTTCTCTGAAATGATTGTAATATCTTTTGTCTTAGTTCGCATTTTTCAAAATATTCCTTTGGTGGATTACCTCTCCGACTCTTCCTCTCTCCAGTCTATGCCGTGGTCCAAAGGCGTGGCTGATCAAATAATGATAACCATGTTGCCTTGAGATTGCTAGCGGTTCTCAACCCTAACGTCGCATACCCACGCCGAGGAAAAACGCGTCAGAGTGCGCTCCCGCCGAGGGCGGGACTGCGCGCAGGCTGGGACAGGATGAACAGTACTTGACCGTACGTGAGATCCTGTCCGAGGTGAGCACGATCACAGATGGCGCACTATCACGCGAGCTTAGCGATTTTTACCGGTTTGGGTATGCGACGTTAGGGTTAACTCTTCCACTATCAGTCGTAGCCGTCTTTCAATCTCATTGAGGATCTCCATTCTAGACTTTATATCGTCTAGTTGCATGATATCTTCCGGTTTCATGGTACAGCTTTGCAGTAGTTCAACCACCTGTTCATCTGACATGGGTTCCCCCTGGCGTCTCGGTAATAAACCACCAACAATGGATAAACTTGTGCAACTGATTAGAAACGACTTGCTTTTTTTGTAGGTCTGGACGGTTCTGAAAGATTGTCGCTTAAGAAGCGAGTACTAGTAGGAACGTGAACTAATTTCAGACTACTACAACGAAATGGGCTGTGTCAAATGAGAGTAAGTATTGGCGGCACAATGACAATTCTATGAACTCAACAAAAAAGCGGAGCCGAAGTTTCGCTTCACAGAACTATCGCCACTAACAATAACCACCAGGCAACAGCAAGAAAAATCATTACGGTTAAATCTTTTGGAGTAGGCGAAGGTATCATCAATCCATCCTCTTATTATTACTCACATCTGGGCTGAAGGTAGTAAATGACCAATATTGGACAAACTTATGCAACTTATTGGAATTCTATTACTTCTTTTGGTGGGTCTGAGCGGTTCTAGGGATGTTTTAGGCAAGAAGCGTGCCTTATTTCAGACGATTGAGAAGGCGAGTGCACAAAAAAAGCTGCCCCATCCTTGCCGAGGGTCACTCACAAGAATGGGGCAATCTCTGGAGGGATAACCTCCAAACTACGGGATGGAGGTAAATCATATTGCTAGACAAGTCCGCTAGTACCACAACGTGGCATATCGAGTCAAGTCTTTTTCTCCCTTATGCCGCCTGTCCTGCCTGTCCCGGGCATAGTGCCGGGGAACTTGCTTGCCCTGAGTTTATCGAAGGGGTCGAAGGATGCCCTCTGATTCTTTTCGTCTCGCTCGACCTCTCGGTGAGTTTACCCTGAGCTTGTCGAAGGGCCCGTCTCGCTGGCTCACGCAGTGAGCTCCCTTGCGCCTTGCACCCTGTGCCTTATGCCTTTTCTCTTATTTAACTTGGCCCGACCACCGACCCTCCTCAGTGAAACGCTGGATCTATTTACCTTGCTTGTTGTATTTTGGCTTTGATCTGCTGATTATCCTTGCCTCCTTTTCTCGTGCTCCTGATATACTCTTCATCTGTTCAATCCGAACAGTCGCTCCCGGCATCGTTCCCAAATGTTCTTTCACTCTGGTTTGGACCCGTCCTTTTTGGGCAACACCCGTATAGTTATTTTTTCCTCCCTCTGTCAAAATTTTGTAAACAACGGGCTTGTTGTTAGGAAGGTTTTCTATTCCGCTTTTATTGAATTTAGTTCTTTTAGTAGCCATTTCAGATCCTCCTTTGACTGACTTTGGTTGAGTTAAACTTGAGTCAACTCAAACGCCCGCGAGTAGGGAATTAGCGCGCCGGTTGTTGTCTCTTCCCAGATCCTTTCCTGGTGAGCGGCATCGTAGACCATTTGTTCACGTGGGAATTTCTTGGCTATTTTATCTATTATTCTAAGCTCATCCTTGCTCAATGGCTCAGCCTCTGATTCATCAGCCTTTTTGATTTCATCAATAAGGTCGCTATAGTTGTTAAGTTGCGGGCCATACGGCAGAGCAGCGTAAGTGGAGCCGGTCATACTGCTCCCTAAAAACTTGAATGCCATCATATCCGCATACCAGAGATACTTCGCAGCAAAGAGCATCTTATCTGTCTTTTTCAGTATGCGTTTCCCGAGCTTGCTTTCTATGGTCCTTATGACAAGCTTGACCCGTGGAATTGAGAACTCTCGGTTACCTGTATACTCATCGAGGCAAGCCAGGCCTTGGAGCTGCATTCGCAGTGCCTGATCCATTGACTTGCTCTGGATCAGGCCGGTTTCCCAGCGTTTGATGCTGGCAATGCCAATGTTCATGAGCTCAGCAAGATCTTGCTGGGTTAATCCCCTAGCCTTCCGCAGCGCTTTGATTTCCTCGCCAGTCAACAGATCCATTTTTGTTCGGTATGCATCTGCAATGGCCTTCTGAACGGCACCAGCCGATTGCACAGTGCCAGCCTCGAGCCCGCACTGAGGGCAGACATATGCATCAGCTTCAAAGCTGACATCCACGCCTTTGAAGGT
>PVMS01143707.1_pt1 | contig 16672 bp, 15 predicted proteins | sample 1853461 | NCBI WGS metagenome assembly PVMS01 (sample SAMN08582032, study PRJNA380276) | Marine sediment metagenome, whole genome shotgun sequencing project. | isolation source: ocean sediment barecode stripped | collected 2017 | reverse complement strand
ATTCTCACTCTGAAATTTTATTAAGAAAGGTAAGAACGAATCTTTTATAACTACTGCCAATTGGCAATTCCCCGGATTCAACTCCAACGTGCTCATTAGTAAAAGTTTTGATTTTAATTGTAGAAACAATATATGATCTGTGAATTCTTATAAAAGAATTTGATGGTAATTTTGTTTCTAACTCCTTCATGGAAATCTTGCTGATTAACATATTATTATTAAAATAGATCTTAACATAATCTTTCAATCCTTCAATGTACAAAATATCGTTCAAAGCCACCTTAATATTTTTCCTGTCCGCCCGGATCCAGATGAACTCATTGCCGGAATTTTCTGATTCTTGTGTACCATTAAATTTCCCCTGGTGTCTAATGATTCCATAATACTTATTTACCGCTTTTAAGAATCTTTCAAATGATACTGGTTTCAGAAGATAATCAATCACATCCAATTCAAATCCTTCAAGGGCATACTCTCTATAGGCAGTTACAAGAATTACTTTAGGTGGATTTTGAAGTGTCTTCAAAAAATCAAGACCTGTTATTTCAGGCATCTGAATATCCAGAAAGATCAAATCTGCTTCATGCTTCTGCAAATATTCGAATGCCTGAAGCGCATTAAAACACACTTTTGAAATTTCCAGGTTCTCCAATTTTGAAGCATGGTTCTTTAATACTTCCGCCGCTATCGGTTCATCATCAACGATTAAACACCTGGTTTTCATTCTACAGAAAAATTTAAATTTAATATTAATTCAACTTGATACTTGTTTCCTTTATCTGTTATTTGAAGATCATGCTTGTTTGGATATAATATCTCAAGTCTTTTTTTCACATTTTTTAATCCTATCCCTTCGGTATACCCGGTTGGATCATTAATATCTTCATATATTTTAGAATTAACAATCATAAACTGCAATTCATTATTCTCTATCATATTCATATTAATTTTGATCCAGGGATCCTTCATATCTTTACTTACTCCATGTTTGAATGCATTTTCAATAAATGGTTGAAATATCATTGGAGCTACAGAGAAATTTTTACCATCATCTGGAAGTTTTAGTTCCAGTTTCAGATTTGAATATCGCAGTTGCTCCAGTTCAATATAATCTTTTATAAAAGAAATTTCATCAACTAAGTTAACCTGGTGTTTATTACTCTGGTATAATGTATAATCCAAAAGGGAAGAGATTTTCAGAACAATCTCAGGTGCTTGATTTGATTTTGATAAAGTTAAACCATATAAATTATTGAGCGTATTGAATAAAAAATGCGGATGTATCTGGGATTTTAAGAGTTTCAATTCAGCTTCTTTCAGTTTTAATTCAATTTCCACACTTTGTTTCTCCAAAAGCAGGTTTTTATTTTCCATTTTATACCAATGGTTTATCAGCTTAATGGTAACTGCAAATAGGACCACAAGGTAATTGCCGGCAATCAGGTATATAATATTAAAAGATGCAGGAACCATATTGCCAACATTAAAATCCGCAATAACTACAAATGTCAATAATACTACGTTCAATCCCAGTGTAATTGATATGATAAAGGTGTAAACAAAATATAGTAGAAAAAGCAAGTACTTCTTCTTGAGAATATACTTTGGAATAAGATAATTATTTAAAAAATAGGTTGTAGCTATTGTGATTGGTAACAGCATAATTACAAACTGAAAAGCTCCCTTGTAATCGGAGCTTTCGCTGCCAAATAAGATAGTATAGAATCCCAATACAAGAAACCAGAAAAGAAGGTGAATAAAAACCCGAAAATGTTTGTAAGAATATTTTTTCATCGTCTGAAAGAATCTCATAAAATAAATTTACCGTTTTTTATATCCTGAAGTACCATTAATAGAAGAATAGTGGATATTTAAAGACCAATCTATATATTTGATCGACGAATAAATTTGAAACTCAAATTCAATGTTTCGTCGATTTTATTTACACCATCATCTACTTTATAGATAATTCTTATTAAATATCATTATCCTTGAATCCAAATTATGTTTCACTTTAAAAAATAATTATGAATACATTTTTCGAATTACATATTATGGGTGGCTGGCTATTTATGTCGGTCCTTTTCTTAACATTGGTATCCCTTCTTCTTATAACCGTATTGGGATTTATTCTGGCATATTCCAAAACCAATACAAACTTAATTCGCCTAAAAAACTTTATTGAAGCTATCAGGTTTTTGGGAGGCTTTGCAGCAGTATGGGGAATTCTCGGACAGGGTATCGGTATTTATCAGGCATGTGTTGCAATTCAGGAAATGCAAGATGTTTCTCCGGCACTTCTGGCAGGCGGATTTCAGGTTTCCATGATTACAGCTCTTTATGGAATTATAATTCTTCTATTGTCATATATTTTCAGGTTTATTTTAAACACCAGGTATAACCTACTTTCGTCAAAATAATTATCCTACAAATAAATAAGGCTGTTCGATTCCACTGTTTTGGTTTCGGCAGCCAAATTTTTTAATTTTCACTGATACAAATCTGTAATCAATACACTTTACTGTAGAAAGTTTAAAAATAAGATTCATTTATTTATATTTGCCTCTCTATTTATAAAAAGAATTTATTATAATTTTTAATCCTAACAGCTTTTAAAATGAAAAAACACTTAATCTTATTTGTAATAATATTGAGCCCTCTTTTTGCCATCACTAACTCAAACGCACAAACCAGCTGGGAACTGGGTGTGAGATTTGGAGAATCTGGCTCAGTGGAAGCTACTATTCCATTAGGAAAGAGTATAAGACTACAGCCTGCTGTGTATTTTTATGACAGGTACGCTGCAGCCGCCTATTTTGACTGGATGTTTAAATTGTCAGATGGCCCTTCAGGTCTGAAATTTTATCCTGGAGTTGGACCCGAATTTTATTTTGAAAACAGATTTGATTTTAGTGTAGCCGGTAATTTTGGAGCTGAATATGCTTTTGAATTTCCTCTTACAGTTGGATTTGACTGGAGGCCGGCATTAAGGCTAACAAATGGTGCCGATTTTTATGGAGGCAATTGGGGATTTACCGCCCGCTTCCGATTTGGTGAATATGTGAAGTTTGAAAAAGCTGATTAATTTTCTCAAAAGAGATTGTCATATAAGTATCATTAATGTGCCATAATTTTGTTGACATACAGGATCATTGTCAATACTACTGTTTCAAATTTCTGATTGCCAAACTTTATGACAACCTCTTTCCCGCTATTCCCTATTTCGTAAATACCCGTTGCAGAAAAACCGTTTTAATCAATGCCCAGTTTCTGGTACAACCATGCATTGCTTTTTTCATATTGTTCGGGATATGCCCAGTGGCCTGTTTCGGGAGCCACAAATAATTTTTTTTGGGCACCAATTACATTATAGGCAGAAAACATTGAAGTTGGCGGGCAAACATTATCATTGAATCCCCAGGAATAATATCCTTCAGCCTGAACATACCTGGCAAAGTTTACAACATCATAGTATGCTGAAGTTTCAAGTTCCTTTATTGCCACTGGATCTTTTGTATTAACATTACTGAACATATGAGGCCAACCCCCTGCTCTTCCATAAATATATCCTGTAAGATCTGATAGCGCAGGATAATAGGGAACAATCCATTTAACCCTTTCATCCAAACCTGCAGTAACGATAGACAATGCACCACCCTGGCTCCCACCTCTTACGGCAAGATTCTCTCCATCAAATTGATCAAGGGAAAATATAAAATCGATAGCCCTCACACATCCCAGATAAACACGTTTGTAATAATAATCGTCTCTGTCATCAAGGTCATATGTATAATAGTTTTTTAAAGCACCATAACGCAAATTTTCATAAACACCCGGAGCCATAGTAACAGGTATCCCATGAATCCCGATTTCCAGAGTTATTACTCCCCTTTCAGATGTTTTAACATCACCATAATATGGCCTAATTCCTGCCCCAGGCACTTTAAGGACTGCCGGATATTTTCCTTTTGCCTTTGGAACACATAAAATCCCATAAAGCCGCGCATTTTCAGGATAATTCTGGATATTCACCTGGTATACATTGACTTTTTCTGTACATCTTTCAGGGAGTAAGGTCATTTTAGAATCCAATGGCAGGGTAGCCAACTCATTTTTAGCATCTATCCAGAACTTTGTAAAATCATCTGGTTCTCTAGTGGTAGGTTGAATCAGATATGGATCAAATCCAGCTGTAGCGTACCCTGAGTACTCTTTTCCATCATATTCTACAGTTGCCCAGCAACGTAAAAATCCTGGATTATTCATGGTTCCTCCCTCAATTGATACAAAATCATCGTTTAATATAATCTCCCCTGTCTTGATTGCCTTCATCTTTTCAGGCTTAATTTCATATTCGATCAAGCTATTATCCAGAGGATTACCATCTTTAAGTACTGTAATTTTAAAATTAACTTTCTCTCCAATCTTATATGTCCAGTCAGCATGATCAGGAGCTACAATTACTTTAATAAATTGCTCACGGGGTTGAGAATATGCAAAAGTGCCAATCAGGATGAAACTCCAGAACAAAAAATATCGGCTTAGATTTTTCATAATCATTTAATAAGGATTTGTAAATTATTGCAATAAATAAAAAAGAGTTGTTTATAATAGTTCTCTAATTTACATAATCTACAATATATAGAAGTATTAAATATTCGATTTTTGCTTTGATCATATATCTTATCAATTGAAGGTTTCTATATAAATGATTAGGCCTGAGTAATTTTAAATACATTGGCCATTCATTGCAAACTCTGCAAATTTTTTAGCAAAAGAGAATATACACTCCTTTATGATTTGTAAATAAATATTTAATGGAAGGGATTGGTTTGCTAATCTAAATATAAAATTATTATTTTGAATCAAATCTAAAGGTTGAAAATACGAATATGGATAAAGATGGAAGGAGAAACTTTTTAAAAAAATCAGCAGGGCTATTAATGGCCGTTCCTTTTACGAATCATCTTGGTTTGAACTTTCAAGAAACTGAAAGACCAAAATTACTTTTAAGAATTGGTTGGGATCCTACTGACAATGATGATGTTGCTTCCATATCAGCAATTTACCGGCTGATTCAGATGCTAATCGTAGGTACTGAAATCACCTTGTGGCCAGATGATATTGATACTGCCACAATAGAAATGTTAAATAAAAATTTCACACAGATGAAAATTGTAACCGGTGAAATTAACACAAATGGTGAACCATCAACAGAAGAACTAAAATCAATCCTGGAAACTACAAACCTAATGTTTTATTCACCAGGAGCTCAAAACACAATTGACTGGAATGGTTTAAAAAAGAACGGTATAGAAACAGAATCAATAAAGTACTGCCAAGAAAATTCCATCCCCTACATTCTTTATGGATTAGGTACAATACCAGAAGATCCGGACACACTACAGGAATTGATAAAATATGCTGAAGGTGCCAAATTTGTTTATATTACGGATTCTCGTTCAGAAGATATTTTAAAAGACCGTAAAATAAAAATTTCAAAAGCGCAATATGCATTAAATCCATTGTTCGTTTTTGATCTTAGGAGTGACAAAATTTCAAGAACTCTTCTCAAAGAGAACGATCTTACAAACAAAGATTTTCTGACAATTGATATCCGTACTGCAGGCATATCTGAGTCAGATATTGAAGATAACAGCAAAAAACTGAGAAATATAATTACAAGCTGGATATCTAACACCAATAAAGAAGTACTAATTCTTCCTAATGATGTTGAAGAAATTGAATCTTGTAAACTTCTTTTATTTGATCCGTTACCGGAAGATATTAAGCTAAAAGTACATCTTGTTGAAGAAAAACTTACCCCTGATGTAGCTAGCTCTATATATGAGAAAGCAAGGATAATAACCAGCATGTCACTTTACCCTATTTGTTCTGGAACATTTTCTGGCAGGCCTGTTTATTTTTATGCGGATTGGAATTTAGGTGTGCAGGCACAAACTCTTGTAGATATAGGATTAAAGAATTCAGTTTCTGAATTAGGAAAGACTTCTGATGAAGAACTTGTTGAGGCCATTCTTTCTTTTGATAAAAACTACCTTGATAGCATATTGGATGGCGATAAAGTAAGAGCAAATGCAATCAAAAAAATCAAACCAGCATTTGAAAACATTAATAAGTACGTGACTAAATCATTTGGGAAAAAGAAAAATAAGAAATCAAAAGAAAAATAAGATCGGATTTATTTCCGTTCGATATTTTTAAAATTGAGTATAAGACCGTGGAAGTAAATCCGGGCTAGAGGAATATTTAGTATTAATAAGAATTTAATATCAATGTAGACAGTTAAAATTAGCTATTCAAAAATAGGATTTATCCATCCGAAGATAAATATTTTTTTATATTGAATAAAAATTGCAGAGATTAGGTCCTGATTTTAAAAGTACCTATGAGAAACCTTCAAAAGGTATTACATATTCAGAATTTTTATATTTATAATGTCATATTCTGGGTCATTCTATGCATCTTCGATATTTTCAGAACCTATTCTTTTATAAACTTTTTTGATCTATCCTATGAATCTGAAAATCTAATACTCTGGCCTATTTCAAAATATGTAATATACTGGTTATTAAGCTATTGGATATTTGACATTTATTTAAAAACAAGAAAGAAATCTCTTGCCAAATTCATCGCACTACATCTTCTGACAGGCTTGGGGTTTGCCATTCTACATCGATTGATTTCAGATATTGCCGGAATTTTGCTACAAAGATTATTTTTTACACAGAGCTCTGGAAGTCTATCGGATATTTTGGATAACTTGAATTCCCTGATATTGGAAATTCCCTCTAACATAATCATTTACGGAATGGTAGTAACCATCCTCCTGGGATTGGACTATTATCGAAAATTTGTTGATGAACATATACGTTTCATTGAATTAGAATCAAGGTTGGGTTCAGCGCAACTAAAGTCATTGAAGATGCAATTACACCCACATTTCTTGTTTAACGCCTTTAATACAATCATAATGATGATGCGGCAATCAAAAAATGAGGTGGCAATAAAAATGACTACCGGACTTAGCGATATGTTAAGACATAGCCTGGCAAAAGAGCCGCAACAGTTTGTCAAATTAAAAGAAGAGATTGAACTCATCGAAAAATATCTTTTAATTGAAAGTGAGAGATATAAAGAACGATTGAATATAATATGGGAAATAGATGAATCACTATTGAACCATATCGTGCCAAGTATGATTTTACAGCCTATTGTAGAAAACGTTTTTAAACATGGCATTGAAAAAAACCTGGAAAGTTACCTACACTTACCTCCTTTTTGAAAATTATAAGGATTACCAAACTATTAACTCAAACTTGAGAGATTTTCAATATGATTTCTGGGTGAGTGATAATTTAACGAAGGAACAAATCGATTCAAACGGAGATTATTTCAAGAATAAGGATCTGGGATTTGATAAAGAAAATGTAGTTGCCATTTATACTTATGGGAATTTTGCAGATGTACTCCCACAGAAAAGAGATTACATCTATGATGAATTGAAAAAACATCCGGAAATTATCAATGCCGGCGGCACTTCCACATTAATTGGAAATATTTCAAGTGTCGAATTTCTTCTTCCTGATGGCAAAGAATATGATTCTAACAATAGAGGATTTATGAGATTTTTCAGATCAGACCAGGGATTAATTCCAACCCTGGGAATAGAATTGTTGGAAGGAAGAAATTTTGATTCGGTCATTGATTCATCAGGAGCCTTTGTTGTCAATGAAAAGGTGGTTGAAATGCTGGAATTAGAGGATCCAATAGGTACAAATGCCACCAATATGGCTATGAGAACCCAGGGAAAAATTGTTGGAGTTATGAAAGATTTCAATTTTGCTTCTCTTCACAACCCTATTGAACCACTCGTCCTTACCTACCGACCACAAATGTCAAACATTATTGTAGTAAAATTAGCAGGAGGCGAGATTCAGAAATCATTAAATTATATTGAGAACTTTGTACAGGAAATTGCACCCGGGAGTTTGTTTACCTATGATTTTTTAGATGACAGATTAAACAACTTATACGTTTCTGAGGATAAGATGGGAACAATATTTAAAATTTTTTCGGCAATGGCAATCTTTATATCCTGTCTGGGTTTATATGGGCTGGCTGCTTATTCAGCAGAGCTAAGAACGAAAGAAATTGGTATAAGAAAAGCATTCGGCGCCTCCATACCTGAAATCTTATATCTATTGTCAAAAGCCTATTTCATTTTAATTTTTATCGCATTTTTAATAGCTATACCAATTTCAAACTATTTTGTAACGGAATGGCTGAATAACTTTGCTTATCAGGTTGAGGTAAACTGGAGGATTTTCATAGTATCAGGACTTGCAGTTGCAGCTATTGCCTTTATAGCAGTTTTTGGACAATCTTATTATGCTGCTAAATCAAATCCATCAAATTCGTTAAGAGTAGAATAAATTATTTTTTTCCACTATTGTCAACTGGTTAATTACTTTACAAATGATTATCGGAAAACCGAGGAATCTAATCCGTCATAAACACTTGTCATACCCTGTTTAATTAACTAATTTTACGACTTATTTTTTACTATAATATACTAGCAGAAATGATGAAGAATTGGATAGTTAAATTGGTATTGGTTTTTTTAATGATTTACTTACCTGGGCAGCTGTTTTCTCAAAATGAATCCCCCCTTACAATTAATCAAATCATGAAAGGAAATGACTTTGTTGGATACTTGCCGAAGAACATTCATTGGTCTGAAAATAGTAAAGATATTTACTTCTCCTGGAATCCTGATTCAGAGATTTCAACAAGCCTGTTTAAGATTTCCATAAGGGATATTAATCCACAAAAAGTATCTATTCCGGATCAAAAAAATATGCCCTCATGGAATGGTAATTTTAATCTGGCCAAAACAAAAAAAGTTTATTCCAAAAACGGCGATATATTTTTAATGGATATTAAAAATGGCAATTTACAGCAAATAACTAATACAGTTTCCCCTGAGTCAAATCCGGTTTTCACAGCTAATGAGCAGAACATCGTATATCGTTCGAATAACAATCTCTTCAGTTGGTCATTAAAAAATGGAAATATTATTCAGCTAACCAATTTTGTATCTAAAAAAAAGAAGGATAATAAAAAGAAAAGTACTAAACAAGATCAATGGATTGAAGATGATGAGCTGTCATTAATGATGGTACTAAAGGATCGTAAATTAAAAGAAGAGGCAGAAAAGTCAAGGAAAGAAAAGTTGGAACCGTTCCGGGCATGTGAAATATCCCTGGATGAACAATTTCTAAGCAGTCTGATAATCAGCCCTGATCAATCTTACGTAGTTTATCAGCTGGTTAAGAGAGGTAATGGAAAGAACACCGAAGTTCCTGCTTTTGTCAATAAGTCAGGATACACTAATATGTTGGGATCCAGGTCAAATGTAGGGAATTCATTCACAGATTATACTCTTGGAATTTATGATATTGAAAATGACACTACTTATACTGTTGATACAAAGCAAATCGAAGGAATATTTGACAAACCAGAATTTCTGAAGGATTATATTCACCCTGACAGTTCTTTTGAAAAGACCTATAAGGAGCCCCGGAAAGTAATGTATCAAAATATTGTTTTCAATCAATCAGGCAACAGTGCGGCTCTTGTGATCCGGTCTCTGGACAACAAAGACCGTTGGATCATGTTGTTAAACCCAGAAGATGGTACACTTGATCTTCTCGACAGACAAAGAGATGAAGCCTGGATCGGTGGACCTGGTATTGGTGAATGGAATTATGAGAATGGGAATTTTGGATGGCTAACTGATGAGTCCATCTGGTACCATTCAGAAGAATCAGGTTATTCGCATATATACACATCGAATACAAGAACCAAAATTAAAAAGGCGATTACTTCTGGTGATTGGGAAGTTTATGAAGCTAAATTATCAAATGACAAAAAATATTTTTACCTCGTAGCCAATAAAGAAAGGCCTGCAGAACGGCATCTTTATCGAATACCGGTGAGTGGTGGTGATCCTCTTAAATATACTACTGATCCTGGCAGGTATGAAGTAACGATTTCTCCTGATGAAAAGATGTTGGCTTTAAGATATTCTAAGAGTAATAAACCTTGGGAATTATACCTTATGCCAAATAAATCCGGGGCAAAGATGCAGCAAATTACACAATCAACAACAGATGATTTTAACAACTACTCCTGGCGCCAGCCTGAAATAATCACCTTTGCTGCAGAAGATGGTGAAAATGTACACGCCCGATTATATAGGCCAGATAATCCTCAACCAAATGGGCCGGCTGTAGTTTTTGTTCATGGTGCCGGGTATCTACAGAATGCACACCTCTGGTGGAGCTCCTATTACAGGGAATATATGTTTCATAACTTCCTGGTGGATCAGGGATATACTGTTTTAGATATTGATTACAGGGGCAGTGAAGGATACGGACGTAAATGGAGAACCGGTGTTTACAGACATATGGGAGGCAAAGATTTATCTGATCAAGTGGATGGTGTTGATTACTTAGTTGAAAAATATAGTATAGATCCGCAAAGAGTTGGCCTTTATGGAGGCTCCTATGGTGGATTCATAACTATTTTTGCTATGTTCAAACACGCAGATGTATTTAAATGTGGGGCTGCTTTACGCTCAGTAACTGATTGGGCTCATTACAACCACCCGTATACTTCCAATAGGCTGAATACCCCTATTGAAGATAGTTTGTCTTATAAGAAAAGTTCTCCAATTTATTATGCGGAAGGTTTTGGTGGAGAGTTGGTAATGCTCCATGGGATGGTTGATACAAATGTTCATTTTCAGGATGTGGTAAGGTTATCACAAAGATTGATAGAACTTGGAAAGGATAATTGGGATGTTGCTATTTATCCTGTAGAAAGTCATGGATTTATAGAGCCTTCAAGCTGGGCTGATGAATATAGAAGGATTTATGAGTTATTCGAAAGAAATCTTATGAATAAGTAATTCGTTTTCATTAATATTAAAGTACCATGTCCTGGACGTGTCCCGAGTGTAAAAAAAAATTCAGAAACAGGAACCAATGGCATAGTTGCCATATTTTATCTGTTGAAGACCATCTGAAGAAGAAGTCCGAAAATGTCCAGGAAACAGTCGTGGAATTGCTTAAACATGTTCAAAAATTTGGCCCGATAGAAATTAATCCTGTTAAATCTACTATTCAAGTAAAAGCAGGGGCCACCTTTCTTTCAATCAAACCGAAAAAAGATTACGTTGAACTTGAATTTCAATTAGGAGAAAAGTTGGATGATTTTCCAATTCATAGAGCAGTTAGAATTTCGGGCAACAGGGTATTACATTTTGTATTCGTCGAATCACCGGAAGATATTACCTCGCAACTGATCGGCTGGATGAAATCTTCCTATTTGCTTGTAAACGACTCCCTTATTTAATCTATATTATAGATATTTAGATATTTCGGATGAATTCATTTGAGCCATCATATATCAGGTCTTACAAGGAAGGTTTATTAAATGATTTAATAGATTTTTTTAATAAGAAAATTCAAAAATGCACATTATGTCCTCATCATTGCCTCACCAATAGAATATCAAGTAAAGATGGAAAATGTCAATCTGGTCATTTACCTTTTATCGCCTCTTATGGATCTCATTTCGGTGAAGAATCACCACTTGTTGGTTTCTATGGTTCCGGCACAATTTTTCTCTCAAAGTGCAATTTAAAATGTATTTTTTGTCAGAATTATGATATTTCTCAAATGTGTTCCGGAAAAGAAATCAGCATTCCGAAATTGGCACATATAATGCTTGAATTGCAGCACCAGGGTTGCCATAATATTAATTTTGTAACACCCACGCATATGGTCCATGCAATTCTTTCCGCTATTCCAATTGCTATAGAATTGGGATTTAATATTCCACTGGTATATAATTCCGGGGGTTATGATTCTATAGAATCCATTAAACATCTTGAAGGCATTTTTGATATATACATGCCAGACATAAAATACTTCAATAACAAGGACGCCTATGAATTAAGTGGAATTAGCAATTATGTTGAGGAAAGTAATATATCAATCCATGAAATGCACAGACAAAAAGGAGACTTACAAACAGATACCAATGGTATTGCCATGAAAGGGCTGATTATCAGACATTTAATACTTCCTAATAACATTGCTGACTCCAAAAAGGTTATTGATTTTGTATATTCTATATCTCCAAATACATATTTTAACCTTATGGATCAATATAAACCTGAATATAAGGCCGATCACCATGCCAGAATAAATCGAAGAATTACACTTGAAGAATATCAGGAGGTTTATGATTACGCCATAGAACTTGGATTGAAAAGGCTTGCGAATTAACTGATTAATTGAATATAATACGCTGATTCTGATCCCCTTTTGATCCGTCCCGCCAGATGGTAAAATGCAAACAATTCAAAGGAAAAAGGGATATATCCAAGATATCCCAGGAGTGGCATTTCAAAAACATATAAAAATTCAACACCTGGTGTATGATATACCCATTTTGGATAAGAAAAGAAATTCCACATTTCCCAAAAAAATCCACATAGTAAACATCCTGTTGCCAGAGCAATAAGAGGTTTCCAATTTTTTTGATTTGTATAACTAACAAGACTTCTAAATGCAACCAGCTGGTTAAGTGAGTCCAGTATCAAGAAAATGGATAACCAGAGAAATATATAAAACATTGATGGCCACAACAGTAATAATGTCAGGGTAATTATTCCAATAAGAATTAACAGGGTAAGTATGCCCTTACCAGAAGATATCCTTGGACCACGGGCTAGGTTTTTTATCCATTTGAATGTACTTGCTAATTCTGCTGATCCAAATACTGCAGGAATAACGGTGGAGAAACTAATACTGGCATAAATAAAATATTCTAGATCTGTAAAAGAATCTCTGCCAAGATAATGCCAGTTACCGGTAACTTTATTTAATAATTCAAACATCCACCAGACAGGAACTGAAATTAAAAACAGCATGAAGTATTTTTTAAAATCTCTTGATAAAAGTGAACTTCCTTTACGTTTCCAAACTATTCCATCTACTGCTAAAGAATAACCCAGCCAAAGTGGAAAAAATAATAGGTGAGTTCGCAGCCCAGTAAGATACCAGTTTAAAAACCATGTTAATAGCATAATTGATACGCCAAAATAAAAATGAGGGGGATATTTGCCGAGATATTTCATTCCATATCTAATCAATAATACAAGTTAAACAATAATTATACGTTATTAGATATAGAAACTTTTTAAAAAAAGTAAAAGTGCCATTTATATTACATATGTGTTAAAATATAAAAAGTGATCTGATACAGAATATAAAAAGTATTAATTTAAACCCTGATATTTAAATCATTATTTTTCAGAAGGTTAAGAGGAATTATTTAATCGATAACATGAAGGATATCAAGCACTATTTATTGGAGAGTCTGGATATACGTATCATATTCGTAGCTGTAATCTATTTTTTATCTGCCTATATGGGGCTGTTACTGGCATTCCCTGACCCAATTACATCTCCTGTATGGCCACCTGTAGGAATAGGATTGGCTTTAATCATTTTACTGGGCCATAAAACCTGGCCAGGCATCACAATTGGCTCGCTATTGGCATATATGCTTGTTTTCTATCTTAATGGCATTGCAATAGACCTTTCTGCAATCAAAGCTTCAACACTAATTGCTATAGGTAATACCGTTGAAATACTAATTGGTCAGTATCTCCTGAAAAAATTCATTAAGAATAGTGATTTATTCAAAAATACAAGTGACACTTTCATTTTCCTGCTTATCGCTCTGTCCATGTGCCTGATTGGATCTTCCATAGGAACATATAGCTTCTATTTAAACGGTTTGTTTGGTTTACAAAAACTCATTAGCCAATGGTTTTTATGGTGGATCCCAAATGTGACGAGTGTCTTGCTATTCACCCCTTTTATTTTATCCTGGAAGCGAAATTTAAGGTTCAGGATCACCCGATCAAAAATTATTGAAATCCTGATTTTTCTAACCTGCTTTGCTGTGTTTACCTTAATTTTAAGGCGTGATGAACTTGCTTTAACTATTGAAAAATCATTTCCTTTTTTAGTAATCCCATTCCTACTATGGTTGGCTTTCAGGTTTAACCTTCAAACAGCCATGACTGGAATACTAATCACAGCCTTATTCGCAATCTATATAACAATCAATGGCATCGGGCCATTTGTTCTTGATACGAATATCAATTCAATTCTTATTCTTCAAATATTTATAAGTGTTATAAGCATAACATCCCTTATTCTTTCCTCTACTGTTTATGAAAGATCAGATGCTCAAAAAACGATTAAGAAATTTAATGAGACCCTTGAGGCCAAAATTGATGACCGTACGAAAGCACTTAATGAAGAGATCAAATTCAGGATAAACGCAGAAGATAAACTTAAAGTATCCAACCGGCAATTACGAAAAGCAAATGTTGAACTGGATAATTTTGTTTATAAAGTTTCTCATGATCTTCGGGCACCAATCGCCTCAGTTCTGGGCCTTGTAAACCTTGCTAAGAAAGAAAAGAAATATGATGTTCTTAAGGAATACTTTGATATGATAGGGAAAAGTGCCTATCAACAGGATCTTTTTATTAAAGACATTCTGGATATATCCAGAAATTCAAGGCTAATAATTAATAAAGATAAAATTGAGTGGAAAAAATTGATCAGTGACACTTTCGATCAATTAAAATATGGCGCCAAGGACAAAAACATAATCAAACAAATAAATATTCAGGGAAGAGGATCATTTATTTCAGACAGACGAAGAATCAAAGTTATATTAAATAACCTCATTTCAAATGCCATTAGATACTCAAATGGCAAGGACCCGATTGTTGAAATAGATATTAGAATCAATCGAACTGAAGCGGATATAACCATAAGTGACAATGGGCAAGGGATTGATAAGCGACATCAAAAGAAGGTCTATGAAATGTTTTACAGAGCTACTGATAATAATGCCGGATCGGGTCTGGGTTTATATATAGTAAAGGAATCCGTTGACAAGCTAAATGGTCAGATAAACATGAATTCTGAGTTGGGTAAAGGAACTAAATTTTATATATCACTTCCTAATCTCAAACCTTAGAAGGATTAAATATTCCTTATTTTTATCGAAAAAGCATCAGCTGGATTTTTTACAAATACTTGATTGATATCATCTTCATTAAATCCATTTTTATATAAAGCTGGAATTAATGATAAAAACACATCTGTAAAAGGTCGAAAACTACCACCGTAAGGCTCACCAGGGGAATACCATCCGGCATCATGTGATACCAAAACCTTGTTTAACAACCCCATTTCTTTAAATTGCAAAAGCCAATTCACGTATTTTCCTTTTTCTTTTTCACTGTAACCGTCGATACTCACCCATGCACCCATCTGGGCAGCTTTATATCGTTTGCTGTCATCTGCCTCTACATGTGCATGTACCCATATAAAGGCTTCCGGACTAACATTCTGAGACATCAACAGATTAATCTCCTCAAAAGCGGGTAAAGCAGGCCCAGTATGGGATGCAATAACCATCCCTGACCTGAGATGTGTTTTTGCAGCAGCGATCACTAATTTCTTGTGTAATTCAGACAAAGAGCCGTCTGCAACTCCTATTTTCATAAATCCCGGTTTTACTTTGCTATCTCCAATACCATTTTCAAACTCATTCAGCCATCTTTCAGTCAACTGATCCGACGATTCTCGATAAGCATGAGCAGGAATATACTTATTATCTGCAGCTCCGTAATATCCAGTATTTGTTATTATGTTAATACCTGTTTCTTTAGATATTTTTTTTAGCAATTTGGCATCTCTTCCTATAAATTCCGGGGTGCATTCTACCAGGGTTTTACATCCTAAATCCTGGATCTGTCTTATATATGGACTTACTATTTTAATAACTTCTTCATGATTCCACCGTCCCGTATCATACATTTCTGCTCCTATAAAATCAACCAAAATATGTTCATGAGACAATGTCATACCTATTTTTGAAGATTTGATCTTACCTCTTACCGTTTCAATATATTCCTTATTGGAAGTATCAGCCACAGCATTTAATGCTGAATTTGCTAAAATTGGCGTTATTGCAGCCACTTTAATAAGTTTCTTTACAAATTCCCTGCGGTTATTTTTATGCATAATCATATTCCTTATACTTATAATGAAGACTAAATGAATTAAAAATCCTCTATTTAAAATAAATATGAAATTGAAACTAAATAAATTTGAGCATTGTTATTGCTCAATAAATATAAAGTTTTCAGTACGTTTATTTAAAATTAGAATTTTTCAACCATTGAAATAAAAAAATCAAACTATCTTTGGCGGATATTTTAAAAAAAATTACATATGCAATTAGCTAAAATTCGGTTCTTAAGTATTTCATTCTTAATACTAATAACAATCTCAGATTCTTTCTGTCAGAAGGATAATATATATGAGAATGTTAAAAATAAAGCCAATCATAAAGTAAAAAAACCTGGCAAGAATGATTTTAACGGAAAGCTTGTTAAAAATATAATATTGATGATTGGTGATGGCATGGGAACTTCTCAGGTATATGCCGCGCTTGTTGCTAATCAAGGGTCCCTAAACTT
>PVMS01151570.1_pt1 | contig 16675 bp, 28 predicted proteins | sample 1853461 | NCBI WGS metagenome assembly PVMS01 (sample SAMN08582032, study PRJNA380276) | Marine sediment metagenome, whole genome shotgun sequencing project. | isolation source: ocean sediment barecode stripped | collected 2017 | reverse complement strand
TTATTTAAGCAGCTATCAGTTAACAAACAGAGACCCAACCGAGCCTACCCATGTCCAGACGTACACAAGCGCCTAAGCGCGATCTGCTTCCCGACCCCAAGCATGGCAGTCAGCGACTGACCAAGTTGATTAACATGATCATGAATCACGGCAAAAAATCCGTGGCCGAGAACATCGTGTATAACGCGCTTACGACCATTGCCGAGAAAAGCGGCAAGACCGAAGAAGAGGCTGTCGAGGTGTTAGGACAGGCGCTGGAAAATGTGAAGCCGATGGTCGAGGTTAAATCCCGCCGAGTCGGTGGTGCCACCTACCAGGTGCCGATCGAGGTGCGTCCTGCTCGCCGCGATACGCTCGCTATGCGTTGGGTTATCGAGGCTTCGCGCAAGCGCAGTGAAAAATCAATGGCGAAGCGCCTGGCAAATGAATTGATGGATGCTTCCGAGAATCGCGGTGCAGCTGTTAAGAAACGTGAAGATACGCACCGCATGGCAGAAGCAAACAAGGCCTTCTCTCACTTCCGTTGGTAAACTCTGTCAGACCGTTTTAACCAGGTGTGCAGATGTGGCTCGTTCGACCCCAATCGACTGTTATCGCAATATTGGCATCATGGCCCATATTGATGCCGGGAAGACGACCACTACCGAACGCATTCTTTTCTATACCGGAATTTCCCACAAAATTGGTGAGGTGCATGACGGCGCGGCCGTGATGGACTGGATGGAGCAGGAACAGGAGCGGGGTATTACGATCACCTCGGCTGCAACAACCTGCTTCTGGAGCGGGATGGAAAAGCAGTTCCCCCAGCACCGCATAAACATTATAGATACGCCGGGGCACGTGGACTTCACGATCGAAGTGGAGCGCTCATTACGAGTGCTGGATGGCGCGATTACCGTGCTTTGCTCGGTGGGTGGCGTAGAACCGCAGACCGAAACGGTTTGGCGTCAGGGTAACAAGTACAATGTGCCCCGCATGATTTTCGTCAACAAGATGGATCGTGCTGGCGCAGACTATTTGCGGGTCATCAAGCAGGTGAAAGAGCGCCTGGGCACGAACCCGGTGCCGGTGCAGCTGAATATCGGAGCTGAGGAAGAATTCAGGGGCGTTGTCGACCTGATCCGCATGCAGGCAATTTATTGGGAAGAAGAGAACATGGGCACGGCATTTAAATTTGCCGATGTTCCAGCCGAACTTCTGGACCAGGCCAAAGCCATGCGGGACAACCTGATAGAAATTGCTGCCGAGGCGGATGAGGCGTTGCTCGAGAAGTATCTCCTAACGGGTGAGTTAAGCGAGGCTGAAATTCGCCAGGGATTACGCGGACGTACGTTGGCGAATGAGATCGTTCCGGTCTTGTGTGGCAGCGCATTCAAGAACAAGGGTATTCAGGCGTTGCTTGACGCGGTTATTGATTTTCTTCCAGCGCCAACGGATGTGGCGGCAATCCGGGGCTTGAGCGACGACGGTGAAACAGAACTGGAACGCCGGTCAAGCGATGACGAACCGTTTGCAGCCTTGGCCTTCAAGATTGCGACAGATCCGTTTGTCGGAAGCCTGACCTTTTTTCGGGTGTACTCGGGTGTACTGAATTCGGGGGATACGGTCTTCAATCCGATAAAGGGCAAGAAGGAGCGCATCGGCCGTATTTTGCAGATGCATGCCAATGATCGCGAAGATATCAAGGAAGTGCGGGCTGGTGATATTGCGGCCGCAGTTGGTCTGAAGGACGTCACTACGGGTGACAGTCTGGTGGATCCGAAGCATGTAGTAACGCTGGAGCGTATGGAGTTCCCCGAACCGGTGATATCGGTGGCGGTGGAACCGAAAACGAAGTCGGATCAGGAAAAATTGGGCCTTGCGCTGCAGAAACTCACTAAGGAAGACCCATCATTCCGGGTGCATACGGATGAAGAATCGGGCCAGACCATAATTTCAGGTATGGGCGAGTTGCATCTGGAAATTCTTGTTGAGCGCATGAAGCGTGAGTTTGGCGTTACGGCGAACGTGGGAAAGCCGCAGGTGGCTTACCGCGAGACGATTCGCAGGACCGTCGAGCAGGAAGGCAAATTCGTGCGTCAATCCGGTGGGCGTGGCCAGTACGGACATGTCTATCTTCGGCTTGAGCCTATGCAAGCAGGTGAGGGCTACGAGTTTTTAAATGAAATCACCGGTGGTGTGGTACCCAAGGAATTTATACCCGCAGTAGATAAGGGTGCTCGGGAGCAAATGGAGGCGGGCATTATTGCGGGCTATCCGATGGTTGATGTCCGGGTGGCGCTGTATGACGGCTCCTTCCATGACGTTGATTCCAGCGAGATCGCGTTTAAGATCGCGGGTTCGATGGCCTTCAGAAAGGGTGCCGAGAAAGCCAGACCGGTGCTGCTGGAGCCGATAATGAGTGTTGAAATTGTCACCCCTGATAATTACATGGGTGACGTAAATGGTGATCTGAATCGTCGTCGCGGCGTCCTGCAGGGCATGGATGAGTCGCCGGCCGGCAAGATCATCCGGGCGGAGGTGCCGCTCGCTGAGATGTTTGGGTACGCCACAGATTTACGCTCGATGAGCCAGGGGCGTGCCAACTACTCAATGGAATTTAGCAAATACGCCAAGGTGCCAGCTGCCGTGGCGGAAAAGGTGATTGGCAGGGATAACTAAGGCCATCTTTCCGGCCCTGAACCGCGTAAATCCTCACTTTCCGTTGCTTTCCCCCGGTTGTTTAGGTACGATGCGCCACCCTTTACGGGCGGTGGCAAAGACATACGCTCAAAAAGATAATGAATTCAGAGAGTTAGCATTGTGGCAACCAATCAGAATATACGCATAAGACTGAAAGCCTTTGATCATCGGCTGATCGACAACTCGGCCAGGGAGATCGTTGAAACGGCCAAGCGTACAGGAGCCCAGGTCAAGGGCCCGGTGCCACTGCCGACCAAAATGGAGCGCTTCACGGTGCTGATTTCGCCGCATGTCAACAAGGATGCACGCGACCAGTACGAGTTGCGGACCCACAAACGGCTCATGGACATCCTGGAGCCGACGGATAAGACGGTAGACGCCCTGATGAAGCTTGAATTGCCAGCAGGTGTCGACGTACAAATTAAATTGAACTAGCCGGAAATCCTGCTATAATTTCCGGCTCTTTAGGGCTCGGTGCGGGACTTCACCTGCGTCGAGCCTTGTGTTGCTCAAGGCGAACACAAAGCTAAATCGCCTGGCAAGAATGGAATCCACCGGGTCAGACTTCGGTTCTGGGATTGTCGCGCAAAGGCGCGAGACCAGATACGAAGGCTGACCCTTGCTTATGAACAACTTTATCGGTTCGATCAGGCGCTATAGAAGTAAGCGCTTGGTCAAACAGGGGTAGACGACCAATGGCTATCGGTCTCGTAGGGCGAAAATGCGGCATGACCCGCATATTTACTGAAGACGGCAGGTCGATACCTGTTACCGTTATTCAGGCCCTGCCTAATAGAGTGACGCGGATAAAGACGCAGGACAGCGACGGTTACGTTGCGCTGCAGGTCACCACGGGTACTGTTAAAGCATCGCGAGTGAGTCGCCCACTTGCGGGTCAGTACGCGGCCGCATCCACGGAGGCCGGCGAAGGGCTGTTCGAATTTCGTGTTGAGGCGGAAGAAGAGGCGCAACTGGAAAACTTGGCGCCGGGTACGGAACTTACTGTTGAGCGTTTTCAGGAAGGTCAGCTGGTTGATGTTTCCGGCACTTCCATCGGTAAGGGTTACGCAGGCGTAATCAAGCGCTATCACTTCCGCGGCCAGGACAGCACGCACGGCAACTCCCTGTCGCATAGAGCTCCCGGCTCCATCGGTCAAAACCAGTCTCCAGGCCGCGTTTTCAAGGGTAAGAAAATGTCCGGTCATCTCGGTAACGTTGGTCGTACAGCGCAGAATCTCGAAATTGTTCGGGTAGATGCGGAACGCAACCTGCTACTCGTCAAGGGTTCTGTCCCTGGCCACAAGGATGGACGGGTGTATGTAAAGCCTGCGGTTAAGTCTCCTTTGCCGCCCCCGCCGGAACCTAAAGCACCGGAGGCCGAGGCATCGTAAGCCGGGATACAGGACATGAAACTGAACACTCAATCCGGCGGCAAAGTAGAGGCCGCTGACGCAACATTTGCGGTCGACTATAACCAGGCGCTGGTACATCAGGTTGTCACCGCGTTTCGTGCCAAGGCCCGTCGTGGTACCAAAGCCCAGAAGAATCGCTCTGCTGTGCGCGGTGGTGGTGCCAAGCCATGGGCCCAGAAGGGCACCGGCCGTGCCCGTGCCGGCACTATCCGCAGCCCGATTTGGGTGGGTGGCGGTCGTACATTCGCAGCCAAGCCGCGTGATTACAGCCAGAAAGTCAATCGCAAGATGTATCGTGCGGCGATGTGTTCGATTCTGTCGGAGCTAGTTCGCCAGGATCGCTTGATTGTCATTGATAAAATTAAGCTCGAAGAGCCGCGTACAAAACTGTTAACCGCGAAACTTGATGAGCTCAACCTGGGTCGTAATGTGCTCATCCTGGTTGAGACCTACAAAACCAAGCTGTGCCTTGCCGCCCGCAATCTGCCATATGTCGACGTGCTGGACCTCCGCGAAGTTAATCCATTAAGTCTGATTCGCTTCGACAAGGTGGTTGTTACCAAAGGCGCGATCAAAGCTCTTGAGGAGCGTCTGGCATGAGCAAGGCATTGAATCAGGAACGTTTGATGACTGTACTTGTTGGGCCGCACGTGTCCGAGAAAGCCAGCATTGTTGCTGAAAAGAATAATCAGATTTGTTTCAAAGTACGTCGCGATTCGACTAAGAAGGAAATTGCCCAGGCCGTCGAAATGATGTTCGAGGTCAAGGTCGAAAGGGTTCAGGTCTCGAACGTGCGCGGAAAGATCAAGCGTTTTGGCCAGACCTTGGGCAAGCGTGCTGATTGGAAGAAAGCTTACGTCACTCTGGCCGAAGGCCATGACATTGAATTCCTCGGCGCGGATTAAGGACGAGTAAGGAAGCAGAAATGCCACTGCAAAAATTAAAACCGACTTCTCCAGGCCGCCGTTTTACGGTCAGGGTAAATAGTCCGCAACTGCACAAGGGTGCACCGCAATCAGGTTTGATAGCCACGCTATCGAAGACGGGCGGCCGTAATAACGCTGGTCGTATCACGACGCGGCATAAGGGCGGTGGTCATAAGCGGCACTACCGCATCATCGACTTCAAGCGCAATAAAGATGGTATTCCTGGCAAAGTTGAGCAGATTGAATACGATCCGAACCGCAGCGCGCATCTTGCGCTGGTGCTCTACGCTGATGGCGAACGCCGGTACATCCTGGCGCCAAAGGATTGCCGTACAGGTGATCCCATCGTTTCTGGAAAGGATGCTCCAATCAAACCGGGGAATGCTTTGCCCATCCGCAATATCCCGGTTGGTACCCAGGTGCACTGCATAGAACTGAAGGCAGGCAAGGGTGGTCAGATGGTTCGTGCCGCTGGCGGTACTGCACAAATAGTTGCGCGTGAAGGCGCGTATGCCACGATCCGTATGCGTTCGGGTGAGATGCGCAAGGTGCACATCGACTGCCGCGCCACTGTGGGTGAGGTGGGAAATAACGAACACAACCTGCGCAAGCTCGGCAAGGCCGGTGCGAAACGCTGGCGAGGTGTAAGACCGACGGTTCGTGGCGTTGCCATGAATCCGGTTGATCACCCGCATGGTGGTGGTGAAGGGCGTACATCAGGAGGCCGACATCCGGTGTCTCCGTGGGGTACTCCAACCAAGGGTTACAAGACGCGCAGTAACAAGCGTACGGACAAGATGATTGTTCGTGGCCGTAAGCGGCGTAAATAAAGACAAGTAGACAGGCAACTGAAGTCGGAGAGCTTAGACGTGCCACGTTCGATAAAAAAAGGGCCATTTGTAGATGCGCACCTGGAAAAGAAAGTTCAGGTAGCTGCGGCGACTAACAGCCGTAAACCGATCAAAACCTGGTCGCGTCGGTCGATGATTGTGCCCGATATGATTGGGTTGACCATCGCTGTGCATAACGGCCGAGATCATGTGCCGGTACTGATATCGGAAAACATGGTGGGGCACAAGCTTGGTGAATTTGCTGTCACCCGGACTTTCAGGGGTCACACTGGTGACCGGAAGACCAAATAGGTAGTAACGATGCGTGTTTCTGCAAAATTAAAATATGCACCCATATCGGCCCAGAAATGCAGACTGGTCGCCGATGTTGTGCGTGGCAAGCCGGTCGGTAGTGCGTTACAGACGCTGAGCTTCATGCCGAAGAAGGGAGCAGCCATTCTGAAGAAAGTGCTTGAGTCGGCCATCGCCAATGCCGAGCATAACCACGGTGCCGATATTGATGAGCTCAAGATCAGCTGCATTGAAATCAATGATGGCCCAGGGCTGCGTCGTTATCGTGCCCGTGCCAAAGGTCGCGGCACGCGGATTCTCAAGCGTAACAGTCACATCATCGTCCAGGTTGCGGACGAATAGGGAGCCGATATGGGCCAGAAAGTACATCCGATCGGTATTCGCCTTGGTATCACCAAGGATTGGGCATCCAACTGGTATGCCAATAGTCAACAGTATCCGAAGTACGTTTACGCCGATTATCAGGTGCGTGAATTCCTCAAGAAGAAGCTAAAAGAAGCTTCGGTCAGCCGTATCGTGATTGAACGGCCGGCTCGTAAGGCCAATATCACAATTCATACGGCGCGGCCGGGAATTGTGATTGGTAAAAAGGGCGAGGACATTGAAAAACTTCGCAGAGAGATTTGCAAGCTTCTGGAACTGCCGCTGCAGGATGTGCGTCTGAACATCGCAGAGATTCGCAAGCCTGAACTGGATGCCCAACTGGTTGCAGAGGGCATTGCCCAGCAGCTTGAGCGTCGTGTGATGTTTCGGCGTGCCATGAAGCGTGCGGTGACCAACACCATGCGTCTTGGTGCCGAGGGCATCAAAGTAAAAGTGGGTGGTCGTTTGAATGGTGCTGAAATTGCGCGTTCGGAATGGTATCGGGAAGGCCGTGTACCGCTGCATACTTTCCGGGCCGACATTGATTATGGCTTTTCCGAGGCGAAAACCACCTACGGAATTATTGGCGTGAAGGTATGGATCTTCCGCGGCGAAGTGATTGGCACCCAGCAGGAAGCTGCTAAGTCTGCGCCTGAGCAGGTTGCTCGTTAAGGAATAATCATGCTGCAGCCAAAGAGAACAAAATTTCGTAAACAGATGAAAGGCCGTAATCGCGGCCTCGCGCATCGTGGGAGCACAGTGGCTTTCGGCGAGTTTGGGTTGAAGGCAATAAGCCGTGGTCGGTTGACGGCGCGTCAGATCGAGGCCGCTCGTCGTGCGATGACCCGTCATATCAAACGTGGCGGCAAGATTTGGATTCGTATTTTCCCGGACAAGCCTATTACCAAGAAGCCCCTGGAGGTTCGTCAGGGTAAAGGTAAGGGTAGCGTTGAATACTGGGTTGCCCAGATTCAGCCCGGCAAGATTTTATATGAAATGGAAGGTGTGTCTGAAGATGTGGCACGCGAGGCCTTCACGCTGGCAGCAGCGAAGCTGCCTTTTGCAACGCGGTTTGTGAGCCGGCAGGTGATCTGATGGACGCGAGTGAACTTCAAAACAAGAATAAGGATGAATTGCTGGATGAGCTCGTAGAGCTCCGCCGTGAGCAGTTTAATTTGCGTATGCAGCAGGCTACCGGGCAGATGGCGCGTCCAGATCAGTATCGGAAGGTGCGCAAGAACATCGCAAGGGTAAAAACTGTCCTGCGGGCAAAGGAAATAGAGACGACTAAACAAGAGAGTGCCTCCGCATGACCGACAAGGAAAAAAATGCAGTGAGTGAGAACTCCGAACCAAAGAAACAGCGCACGATTACCGGCAAGGTGGTCAGCAACAAAATGGACAAGACAGTTTCTGTGTCTGTTGAGCGCACTGTCAAGCATCCGTTGTATGGCAAGTACATGCGTCGGACGACAAAGTACATGGCGCATGACGAAGAGAATTCGTGCAATGAAGGTGATGTTGTGACGATTGCGGAATGCAGGCCTTACTCGAAGAGTAAATCCTGGCGCCTGGTTGAAATTGTTGAGCGCGCCAACGCGTAAGGAACGATTGGCTTGACGGCCTATTGGTGATCAAAAAATGATTCAGATGCAGACAATCCTGAACGCAGCCGATAACAGCGGAGCACGGCGCCTGATGTGTATCAAGGTTCTCGGTGGTTCCAAACGTCGCTATGCGGGCATTGGTGATGTCATCAAGGTGAGCATTAAAGATGCAATTCCGCGTGGTCGAGTGAAAAAGGGCGAGATATACAACGCCGTGGTTGTGCGTACTCGCAAGGGTGTGCGCCGACCTGACGGTTCGCTGATTCGTTTCGACGGCAACGCCGCTGTTTTGCTTAACAGCAAGCTGGAGCCGATTGGCACACGTATTTTTGGCCCGGTTACACGCGAACTGCGTACTGGTAATTTTATGAAGATTGTTTCTCTGGCTCCTGAGGTTCTTTAGCTTAAGGACCTCGGAACTGATACTGGCTGAATAATGAACAGAATCAAAAAAGGTGACGAAATAATCGTCATTACAGGCAAGGACAAGGGTCGTCGCGGCACTGTTATTCGTGTCAATGAAGAGGATGACCGGGTGCTGATTGAAGGTATCAACATCGTGAAAAAGCATCAGAAGCCCAACCCGAATGCGGGTGTGCAGGGCGGTATTGTTGATGAGGAGCGTGAGATTCATATCTCCAATGTCATGTTGTACAACTCCGTCACGAACAAGGGTGATCGGGTTGGCATCAAGACGCTTGAGGATGGCCGCAAGGTGCGGTTCTTCAAATCGAGCAACGAAGTGGTCGACATTTAATAGTCGAATTATTAGAGCTTAAGACAAAGAGAACTAGGCAGAGTACAAATTCATGTCCAGGTTGCAGGATTTATACAATACTTCGGTCGTGCCTCAGCTAAAAGAACAGCTGGGCATCGACAACCTCATGGAGGTTCCGAAGATCACCAAGATTACGCTCAATATGGGTGTAGGCGAGGCCGTGAATGACAAGAAAGTCATTGAAAAAGCTGTTGCCGACATGACGCTGATCGCTGGCCAGAAGGCATTGGTGACAAAAGCACGTAAATCGGTTGCGTCTTTCAAAATTCGTGACGATTATCCGATTGGCTGCAAGGTGACGCTGCGTCGGGAGCGAATGTATGAATTCCTCGACCGTTTGATCAGCGTAGCGATTCCACGTATTCGGGATTTCCGTGGTCTGAATCCTAAGTCATTTGATGGTCGTGGTAACTATAGTATGGGTGTGCAGGAGCAGATTGTGTTTCCTGAAGTTGACTACGACAGCATAGATTCGGTACGTGGTATGGATATTTGTATTACCACCACGGCCAAAGACGATGTGCAGGGACGTGCCCTGCTGAATGCATTCAGTTTTCCTTTTAAGAAATAGATCGGGAACCAGGTAAGAGAATATGGCGAAGAAGTCCATGATTGCGCGTGAGGTAAAGCGCCAGAAGATGGTGAAGCGTTTTGCAGCGAAACGCACTGAGTTGAAGCGCGTAATTGCTTCACCGCAGTCTAGCGATGACGAGCGCCGTGAAGCAATGGACAAGCTGAAAAAGCTGCCACGTAACTCAAGTCCGGTGCGTATGCGCAATCGTTGTGCAATAACGGGCCGAGCGAATGGTTACTACCGTAAATTCGGACTGTCACGCACGAAACTGCGTGAGCAGACTATGGAAGGCAATATTCCGGGTGTGCGCAAGGCCAGCTGGTAAAGCTGCTTGTTTTAGCCCGAGTGTGAGGACACGAACATGAGTATGACAGACCCCGTTGCAGACATGCTGACGCGAATCCGGAATGGCCAGAACGTTGCGCTGGAATCCGTGAGCATGCCGTCATCGCGGCTGAAGGAATCCATCGCGCGCGTATTACTGGAAGAGGGCTATATCACTGGTTTTGAGGTAGCGGAACAGCCTGGCAATAAGCATGAAATGATGATTTCCCTCAAATACTTTGACGGCAAGCCTGTCATTGAAAAGATTCAGAAGATCAGCAAGCCGGGGCTGCGAATTTATCGTGGCAAGGGCGAGTTGCCTACAGTTATGGGTGGTTTGGGTATCGCGATAGTTTCGACTTCAGAAGGTGTCATGAGCGATCGCAATGCACGTGCTAAAGGATTCGGCGGAGAGGTGATCTGTATTGTTGCCTGAAGGCCGCGAAGCAGACTTAAATAAACATGTCCAGAGTTGCAAAAAAGCCGGTTGAACTGCCTAAAGGCGTTGAGATCAATCAGTCCGATAGTGGGCTGGTGGTCAAGGGCCCCAAGGGTGAATTGAGCATAACGCTTAACTCCGAGGTGCTTGTGAACGTCGAAGATAACGTGGTGACCTTCCAGCCCAGGAGTGGCTCGCGATTTTCGACCGCTATTTCCGGGACTACGCGTTCGCTGGTCAATAACATGGTAGTCGGTGTGCAAGATGGCTTTGAGCGCAAGCTTGAGCTGGTGGGTGTTGGGTATCGCGCCAAGGTGCAGGGCAAAAAACTGAATCTGACGCTGGGATTTTCCCACCCGGTGAACTACACGGTGCCCGAGGGCATCACGATTGAGACGCCGAGTCAGACGGAAATATTAATCAAAGGGATTAATAAACAGCAAGTAGGTCAGGTTGCAGCTGAAATTCGTCACTTCCGTCCGCCGGAGCCCTATAAGGGCAAGGGTGTGCGCTACGCTGATGAACGAGTCGTTCTGAAGGAAGCGAAGAAGAAATAACCACAGTTACAAGTTAAGGCGGTGCGCATGCACCTATCGAACTTACGGTATTAATTAATGGACAAGAATCAAAACAGATTGCGCAGGGCTCGTCGTACTCGGGCCAAGATTCGGGAACTGGGTGTGCCCCGGCTATCCGTGCATCGTACTGCGCAGCATATTTATGCGCAGGTCATTGCGGCAGATGGCGGTACCGTGATCGTGAGTGCGTCGTCGACCCAGGCAGATGTCCGTAAATCGCTGAAAAGCACCGGCAATATTGAGGCAGCGCAAGCGGTTGGTAAAGCAATCGCTGACAAAGCCAAATCGGCTGGTATTGAACAGGTGGCGTTCGATCGTTCGGGTTTCCGTTATCACGGTCGAATCAAGGCGCTTGCAGATGCAGCGCGTGAACAAGGCCTCAGGATTTAGCAAGGTAACAACATGGCAAAACATCAACATGCAGGTGCTGGCGACGATCTCATTGAAAAGCTCGTCACGATTAACCGGGTAGCCAAGGTTGTCAAAGGCGGCCGACAGTTCGGGTTTACCGCGCTAACCGTGGTCGGCGACGGCAAAGGCCGTGTCGGTTTTGGTTATGGCAAGGCTCGTGAAGTGCCTCTGGCTATCCAGAAAGCCATGCAATCTGCACGCAATTGTCTCGAGCGGGTATCGCTGAAGGATGACACTTTGCATTATGAAATGATTGGTCGTCACGGTGCGACTAAGGTTTACATGCAGCCTGCGTCTGAAGGTACCGGTGTTATTGCAGGTGGTGCCATGCGTGCTGTATTTGAAGCAGCCGGTGTGCGTAACGTGCTTGCCAAGAGTTACGGTTCGCGTAATCCCATTAATCTGGTGCGTGCAACCATCAATGCGCTACGCAGCGCCCAGTCACCTGAGCGGATTGCCGCAAAACGTGGCAAGTCAGTTGCTGACATCACGGGTTAAGGTTATGGCGAAAGCAACGAACAAAAGCAAAGCCGGCAAAGTCAAAGTCACATTGTTGAAGAGTAAGTACGGTCGGCTGAAAAAACATCGGGCGTGCATTGCAGGCTTAGGTCTGCGTCGTATCAACCACAGCGTGATTGTTGCAGACACACCGGAGAATCGCGGGATGATTAACAGGGTTGCTTATCTCCTGCAGGTTGAGGATGCATAAATGAAACTGAATGCAATGGGTCCTGCCGAAGGCAGTAAGAAGCCAGGCAAGCGTCGGGGTCGTGGTCACTCGGCTGGTCAGGGCAAGACTTGTGGTCGTGGTCAGAAGGGCCAGCATGCTCGTTCTGGTGGCTTCCACAAGGTTGGCTTTGAGGGCGGTCAGATGCCTATACAACGGCGTCTGCCGAAGGTCGGTTTTCGCTCGGCTAAAGCACGTACTTATGCGGAGGTTCGTCTGAGCGAATTGGCAGCAGTGCAGGACGACGTGATCGATATATTGGCGCTGAAACGCGCTGGCATTGTGGCTCAGCAGACTACGCGTGCAAAAGTCTTCGCCAGTGGCGAAGTGAGCAAGGCGGTCAAGCTGAAAGGCGTAGGTGTCACCAAGGGTGCTCGCGTGGCCATTGAGAAGGCTGGCGGTAGCATCGAAGACTAATCAGGGAAATCTGCTCCGGTTGGGGTGGGACTAAATTAAAGTGGCAAAAGGAAAATTAGAAAATCCAGCATCTGCGCTCGGCGAAGCTTCCCGCTTCGCTGATTTGCGTTCGCGTCTGATTTTTCTGGCCTCGGCGCTGATTATTTATCGTATAGGTACATTTATACCTGTCCCGGGCATCGATCCTATTGCGCTTGAGCAGTTCTTCCAGGAACAGTCGGGCACCATCCTGAGCATGTTCAATATGTTCTCTGGCGGTGCTCTGCAGCGACTCAGTATTTTTGCGTTGGGCATTATGCCGTACATTTCGGCCTCTATCATTATGCAGATGGCCGGTGTGGTCGTGCCGCAGATTGCGCAACTCAAAAAGGAAGGTGAGTCTGGCCGGCGCAAGATTACCCAATACACTCGCTATGGCACTGTATTGCTGGCGAGTGCGCAGGCCTTCGGGGCATCGGTAGCCTTCCAGAATCAGGGTGTGGTGATTAATCCTGGCCCTAATTTTGTGTTTACGGCAGCCGTGACACTCGTCACCGGAACGGTGTTTCTGATGTGGCTGGGTGAACAGATCACCGAGCGGGGTATCGGTAACGGCATCTCCATGATAATTCTGTCCAGTATTATTGCCGGGCTTCCGTCGGCAATCGGCGGCACCCTGGAGCTGGTGAATACGGGCGAGATGTCGCCGGCCCTGGCATTGGTGCTGATTATGCTGGTGCTTGCCGTAGTCTATTTCGTCGTGTTTATGGAGCGTGGCCAGCGCAGGATTACAGTCAACTATGCCAAGCGTCAGCAGGGTCGCCGCATGTATGCGGGCCAGACCAGCCATTTGCCCTTCAAGATCAACATGTCGGGTGTTATCCCGCCGATTTTTGCCAGCAGCCTGATCTTGTTCCCCGCCACTTTGGCGAGTTGGGGTGGCACTAACCCGAGCATGCAATGGTTACAGACGATTGCGGCCAAGTTGTCACCCGGTCAGCCTATTTACATTTTTCTGTATGCATCGCTGATCGTATTTTTCTGCTTTTTCTACACCGCGCTGGTGTTTAATTCCCGCGACACGGCTGACAATCTGAAGAAATCAGGTGGTTTCATTCCGGGTATTCGCCCGGGCGCGCAGACAGCCGAGTACATTGACAAGGTGCTTACACGGCTGACGTTCTGGGGCGCGATTTATATCACTACGGTGTGCCTGCTGCCTGAGTTCATGATTCTGTATGCGCGGGTACCGTTTTACTTCGGTGGTACGTCGTTGCTGATTATTGTTGTGGTTACCATGGATTTCATGGCGCAACTGCAGGCGCACATGATGTCGCATCAATACGACGGCCTGTTGAAGAAAGCTAATTTGCGCGGCTATGGCCGTGCCGGACAGGTTCGCTAAGGCGAGCCCGGTTAAAGAATTCAGGATAGATGTAGAGAATATCTGGAGAGAACGATGAAAGTTCGTGCATCAGTTAAAAGGATTTGCAGAAACTGCAAGATCGTCCGCAGAAAAGGTGTGGTGCGTGTTATCTGTACTGATCCGCGGCATAAGCAGCGTCAAGGCTAGTCTGGTTTTATGGCTAACCCAATAACGCTAACGGAGATTTAAGAATGGCCCGTATTGCAGGCATCAATATTCCTATGAACAAGCACGTAGTGATCGCGCTTACGGACATCTATGGCATAGGCCATACCCGTTCTGTCGAGATATGTACTACGGCGAAGATCGCACCGGAAATTAAGGTGAAAGATCTAAGTGAACCGGAGGTGGAGCTTCTCCGCGCCGAAGTTGCCAAGGTCACGGTTGAAGGCGATCTGCGCCGTGAAATCGCGATGAGCATCAAGCGATTGATGGATCTTGGCTGTTATCGCGGTATTCGTCATCGCCGTGGGCTGCCTTTACGAGGCCAGCGCACCCGTACCAACGCTCGCACCCGGAAGGGACCGCGGCGGGCTATACGCAAATAATGACATAGAAAGTTGATCAGTAATTAACGGACAAAAGTCTAATGGCAGAACAGAAGACAGCTAAGAAAGTTAAAAAGCATGTGGTTGATGGCATTGCCCACATTCACGCTACCTTTAACAATACGATCATCACGATCACTGATCGTCAGGGCAATACGTTGGCCTGGGCAACTGCGGGCGGTTGTGGCTTCCGGGGTTCACGTAAAAGCACCCCATTTGCGGCCCAGGTAGCGGCCGAAAAAGCCGGGCTTGCGGCGCAGGAATTTGGCCTGAAAAACCTGGAAGTCCGGGTACAGGGGCCGGGTCCTGGTCGTGAGTCAGCTGTGCGTTCATTGAATAATGCGGGTTATCGCATCACCAACATCGAGGATGTGACGCCGATTCCCCACAATGGTTGTCGTCCGCCCAAGAAGCGGCGAGTTTGAGGTAAATCATGGCCAGATATTTAGGACCAAAGTGCAAGCTCTCGCGACGCGAGGGCACCGATCTGTTTTTAAAAAGCGGTGTACGTCCGCTTGAATCAAAGTGCAAGCTGGATACGCCTCCGGGCACGACGGCTAGTCAGCGCCGCAGTCGACTGTCCGACTATGGACTGCAGCTGCGCGAAAAACAGAAACTGCGTCGTATGTACGGTGTGCTGGAGAAACAGTTCCGTAACTATTACAAGAAATCCGCCCAACGCAAGGGATCAACGGGTGAGAACCTGATCCGTATGCTGGAAGGTCGCCTTGATAATGTCGTGTATCGCATGGGCTATGCCAGCACCCGTTCAGAGGCGCGTCAGTTGGTGAGTCACAAAGCCATCACGGTAAACGGCCATGTTGTGAACATTGCCTCATATCAGCTAAGTGCTGGCGATACCGTCAGTGTACGTGACAAGGCACAAAAGCAGATGCGCATACATAGCGCTATGGAAATTTCTACGCAGATGGGATTGCCTGACTGGGTAGAAGTCGATGAGAAGAAGCTGACCGGGGTTTTACGTTCTTTGCCTGAGCGTGAGGATGTCCTGCCGGACATCAATGAAAACCTTGTTGTCGAGCTTTACTCTAAGTAATCGTAGGAGACAGGATCAAATGTCAGACACTAATGAATTTCTGAAGCCCCGCAGTGTACGGGTGCAATCTCAGACCGAGAACATGGCGCGCGTGGTTATTGAGCCATTCGAGCGTGGTTTTGGCCATACGCTGGGCAATGCCCTGCGTCGTGTGCTGTTATCGAGTATGCCGGGTTGTGCCATCACTGAAGTCGATATTGACGGTGTGTTGCATGAATACACGAGTATTGAAGGCGTGCAGGAGGATGTTGTTGAGATTCTGCTGAATCTCAAGGAAGTCGCTATCCGGATGCACACACGCGAACATGCTGAACTTATACTTCATAAGTCCGGTCCGGGTGTCGTCACAGCGGCAGATATTACGCTTGATCACGACATCGAAGTCGTAAATCCTGACCTGGTGATTGCTAACCTGACGAGTACCGGCGAACTCAAGATGAGGCTCGTTATTGAGCGGGGCCGCGGCTATCGCCCGGCTGTGCAGCTGGTAAATCTCGAAGATCATACGGGACGTATCGGCCAGCTGCAGCTGGATGCTTCGTTCACACCGATTCGCCGGGTTAGTTACACAGTTGAGGCAGCCCGTGTGGAACAGCGCACCAATCTTGATAAGTTGCTTATTGATATCGAGACTAATGGCACGATTGATCCGGAAGAGGCGATACGTCGGGCCGGCGCCATCCTGAAGGAACAATTGGATGTCTTTGTGGATCTTCAGGGTCAGGATGACGCTGCGGCTGCAGCGGCTGAATCCCACGTTGATCCGATGTTGATGCGCCCGGTCGACGAGCTGGAGCTGACGGTTCGCTCTGCGAATTGCCTGAAGGCCGAAAATATCAACTACATTGGTGACCTGATTCAGCGCACCGAGGTTGAGTTGCTTCGTACCCCGAATCTGGGTAAGAAATCACTCACCGAAATCAAGGAAGTGCTGGAAAGTCACGGCCTTGCCCTTGGAATGCGTGTAGAAAACTGGCCACCTCCGAGTCTGACTCCGGACGACGACGAAGTCGCTCTGAGCAGCCAAGGCCCACACATTTAAACGGTAAAGAACCATGCGACATCAGAAGTCAGGCCGCACCCTCGGGCGTAAGAGCAGTCATCGTAAAGCCATGTACCGCAACATGGCCGTATCACTGATTCAGCACGAGACCATTCGTACAACGGTACCCAAGGCGAAAGAATTACGCCGTGTGGTAGAGCCCTTGATTACACTCGCCAAGGAAGACGGCGTGGCTAACCGCCGCCTGGCTTTTGATCGTCTGCGCGACAAGCAGTCGGTCGGC
>PVMS01090256.1_pt1 | contig 16682 bp, 17 predicted proteins | sample 1853461 | NCBI WGS metagenome assembly PVMS01 (sample SAMN08582032, study PRJNA380276) | Marine sediment metagenome, whole genome shotgun sequencing project. | isolation source: ocean sediment barecode stripped | collected 2017 | reverse complement strand
GTGACATCGACAACTGTTTTGGGCCGCAAGCTGCGCGCACAAGTCGCTACTCTCCGGGCCTCGAGCTGGGCTTTACCGTCGGGGGCGGGGATTCCGATGTTGTTGTCGAAACGCTAAATGGCGACGTCTATATCTGCGACTTGTGCGCGCAGCTTGCGGCCCAAAACAGTTGTCGATGTCACCATTGAACGTTTCGATATCGAATCGTGCCGAGACCTTATTCGAAAACCTGACATCAATTGTGCCGTTGACGGATTCCATCACCAGTTCGCCGCCATCACGAAGATCCGCATGATACGTGAGGTCCCCGCTGACTGACTCAAGATAGGCCTCGAGGAAGGATCCGTTTTCAACATCAACATCGCCGGACACGGATGCACCCGACACGTTGCCCGCCAGATTTGAAAGGACGACATCGCCGGAGACGGTTCCGGCTTCAGTGTCCGCATCCTTGCCGCTGCCCGATACTTCGACGTCGCCGCTGACGGAACCTGCTTCAATATCACTTTCAACTCCGCTGGTTTCAACGTCACCACTGACCGTTTCCAACGACTGCTCACCGTGGACATCTTCGACCTCGATATCCGCGCTTACGGCAGAGACCTCGATGGAGCTGTTTTCCGGCACATGAATTCTCAGGTCGGCGTCGATGTCACCGTGATGCCGGTTCGGCACTTTAATCTTAATCAGGATCTCGTCGCCGTCGCGCTCGAAAATCACCTCTTGAACATCGTCACCAAGATATGCATCCACAGCGACGCTTTTTTTCGACCAACCGACGATTTCAATCGACCCCGCCGTGTTGTAAACCCGGACGTGGCCGTCCGCTGCGGCGTCCAAAGATTGTTTATATTCTTCGTCAGCGGCCGCTGGCAAACATCCAAGTCCTGCCAACAATGCGATCATGCTTCCCTGTGTCAGTTTGTTCATTTTATCCACTTTGGCCTTATTATCCCCCTTGGGGGGAGAAGGCCCTCCTCCGGTAAAAGTTAAATGTCTTTTCGCGCCATGACGCGTTGCGTCATTTGCCCAATTCGATTCATCAATGCCAGTTCGTTGCTATACGCCTCGACCAGCAGCCTTTGTAAAAATGCGCTATTCGGTTCTTTCTCAAGCGCCTGACCAATGTCATCAATCGCGTCGCTAATCACGGCCAGGCTGAGCTCCACGTCTTTCCGCGCTTCCGGCGACAACTTGGCCAACTCGCGATCGAGTCGCGCCTCGACATCTCCGCCCGCCCGGCTATAGACCGAAGCAAATGTGTGCTCTGCACCGAATGCGGCTCGCTCAAAAACGAGGTTCGCCGGCGCAACATGGACCACAGCGGGATCATCGTACTTGACGGCGACATAGGTCAGCAACGACGAAACGCCAACAATCAGCACAACCCCAGCCGCCTGTGCCAGCATTGGTGTCCATCGAGATCGCTTCGGCCTGTTAATAGCCTCTTCGATACCCGACCACAAGTCTCGCTCCGGACTGATGTCCGTCGCAAGCCTGCTTGCCGCTATATCCAATTTGTCGTCGTGCGTCTCGTTCATGCTTCAAATCCCTGCTCTTGCAGTTGTTGTGCCAGCAAACGTCGCGCTCTGTGCAATTGTGCTTTACTCGTTCCCGGCGCGATGTCGAGCATGTTGCCGGTTTCCTCGTGGCTGTAGCCGTATACGGCCTGCAGCACAAATACGTGTCTTGCTCCTTCCGGCAATCTGTCGATCGCCTCGGAAAGATCCCTCAGATCCCCAGTGTCCGCTGCCGTTACCGGCGACGGCGCTTGCTCGGCTGCGAGCTGGATCCTGTCTTGCTCACGTTTCGACTTGCGTATTCTGCCCAGCACGGCGTTGACCGCGATGCGGTGCAACCAAGTGCCAAATGCACTGTCGCCGCGAAACCTCTCCAGCTTGTTCCATGCCTGGATAAACGCCTCCTGCGCGCAATCTTCTGCCTCACTGACATTGCCCGTCATCCGCAGGCAGAGCCCGTAGACCCTGTCGATGTGCATTCGATACAGGCACTCGAATGCCTTCGGATCCGACCGTTGCGCTCGAGCGATCCAATCGGCCTCGTCAGTTAACTCCGGACGTTCTAATGGCACCATTTGAGGACTATAGTCGCTCGCCGGTACCGCCAAAAGCGCTCCCAAGGGCTAAATCTCCAATTCCTTTGTTGTTTGGATGCCTGCCCCCCCCAAAGGGTTTGAAAAAAGCACCCAATTATCAGCGTTTTGATGCGATTCTGATATTATGCGTCTGGCCCAGAGCGACACCGATCAACCCTAAAAACGGAATAATGACAATAATCTATGGCGGGGCATTCTATTCTTTATCTTGGTCGCGGCGAATTCGCCGCCGATTACCTGCACGAGCTTGAAACTCTTCCCGTCTGTGCGATGTTGACCCGGTATGCGTCGCTCAAAATCCCCGTCGACGCGCCGTCAATCATTGACCTCGTCTTGTTCGAGGCCGGTCCCGCGATTGCCCAGTCCGGCCAATCCATTGCTGAACTGATCGGCTCTTTCGACAAACATCCGGTCATCGCGCTGACGACCAAGGATCGCGAACATCGCGGGATTGCTGCAATTCGCGCTGGCGCACAAGCCTATATCTGTGTCGATGACATAAGCGTCGAAGGCCAGGAAGCAGCATTTGATCACGCCGTTCAGCGCCATCGACTGCAACATAGATTGTCCGACACCGATGTTACGGTGTTGTCAATTCTCAAGAACATCAATGATGGTGTGATCGTTGTTGACAAGCACGGTCATGTGCTGGACATCAATCCGGCCGCGCGAACCATTTTGTCGCTCGGCCCGCGCATGCAACCGGACACCGGTTGGGAACAGACGTTTTGCTGCATCGACGAATTTGGCGACAATTACCGTAACTCCGCGGACCTGCCGCTGGTTCGTTCGCGTCACGGAGAAAAGTTCTCGAACCAGGTTGCCCTGTATCGAGTCCCCGAACAGGTCGATACGGTACTCTCGATCAATGGGCAGGGGCTTTATGACGGTAAACGCGAGCTAATCGGCGGCGTCATTACCTTTCGCGATGTTACCGACGCCACGAAGAGAACGAATGAACTACAACGGCTCGCTCAGTACGACGAGCTAACCGGCCTTCCGAATCGTAGTTTGTTTGTCGAACAACTCGCACGGGCGATCGGCCGTAGTCAACGCAAGTCCGCGCCGCTCGCGGTATTGTTTATCGACCTTGATCGTTTCAAGTCGGTCAACGACACGTTGGGCCATGACACCGGTGATTCATTGCTGAAACAAGTTGCTGGACGTTTGCGCAAGCATTTGCGAATTGGCGATATGTCCGGTCGCTGGGGCGGCGACGAATTTGTTGTCTGCCTCGAGGATTTCGGTGAATCAAATAACGCAGCGGCAGCGGCACAAAAGCTGCTGCTCGTCCTGTCAGAAAAATACGAAATAGGCAACAGTGAGGTTTACGCGACACCGAGCATCGGAATTGCGGTATATCCCGAGTCCGGGGATGTGGCCGACCGTCTGATCAAGGCAGCCGATCTCGCGATGTACGAAGCAAAAAAACGTGGCGGTGGCCGGTTCCAGTATTTCTCAGAAGCGTTGAACACCAAGCTCGCGCAGCGCGAGGAACTCGAGGTGGGTCTTCGTCATGCGCTCGTTCGCGATGAATTTGTGTTGCATTACCAGCCGCGCATCGATCTGGCTTCAGGACGTCTGATTGGGCTTGAGGCATTGTTGCGTTGGCAACATCCCCGATTTGGATTACTGCCACCGGCCCGTTTCCTGCCTATTCTCGAAAGCAGCGGTTTGATTCATTCTGCCGGCGAGTGGGTAATCACTACCGCGTGCCGACAGCTTGCGGCTTGGCAACGACAGTTCGAATTGCCGGACTTGTCGCTTGCAATCAATTTGTCGCAACAACAGCTGATGCACCAACGGCTTGTTGATGCTGTCAAAGAATCACTGGATAACACAGCTCTCGATCCAGGTTGCATCGAACTCGAGATCAGCGACGGCGACATCGTTCGCAAGCGAACAGCTGAACTCAACATTCTGCAGGCATTGCGTAAACTTGGCGTGCGTATATCACTCGACCACTTTGGCACCGGTGAGGTGTCGTTCGAGTCTTTGGACCACGGCTATATCGACAGTTTTGTGCTCGATCAGTCACTGATCGCCGATGTCGAGGAAAACGACAGCCACCAACGAATCGTCCGCGCCGCTATTGCCATGGCGCGAGGCCTCGACATCGAGGTCGCAGCGGAGGGCGTTGAAACACTCACGCAGCTCGAATTTCTCAGAAGTTGTAACTGCGATCTCGCTCAGGGCTTCCTGATCAGCAAGCCAGTGCAATCGGAGAAGGTCGCGGCAATACTTCGCTCGGAAATTGCCGGTACTCGCTTACTCGCTCGCGGCATGCCCTGAGATAGTAGGAGCGCTCCTACAACGACGTACCGCAACTCCAGCAGGCCGCGAACTGGCCTTCGTTGTCTTCGCCGCAGCGTCTGCATTTCCACGGCTCGCTTGGGCTCTCATCCACGGCATCATCGCTGATTAGCTGCTGTGCACGATCGAAGTCCAGGTCGTTCACAATCCACAATTGCGGCCACACTTCGACAAATGGCATCTCCCCTATGATCGAACCAAGGTGCTGGTTGCGAATCTCGCAGGCGATACCTTCACTCTCCAGGATGTTCTTCCAGTGATTGATGGTGACAAGTGATTCGGAGGAGTTCAGTTTCTTCATGGGCTGCGCAGCGATTCTAAATAGATTGCCGGATCACCACCACCCTCAAGCACTTCAACGAGCGCTGACCCGACGATTGCACCCGCGGCGTGTTTGCCGACGTTCGCGACGTCACTCGCCTGTCGAATGCCGAAGCCCGCACACACTGGCAGATCGGACACCCCGGACACCTTGTCGAGATAATCGGCGAGACTGTCGGGCAGTCCTGCATCGCCACCGGTAATGCCCGTGATGGTTACCGCGTACACAAAGCCTTTTGATGCGGCGCAGAGCATCGCCAACCTGTCGTCCGGTGTCGCCGGCGTGACCAGCTGAATCAGACCAACGCCTTTCGCCTCCAGCGCGACTCGCAGCTCATCGCTTTCCTCGAACGGCAGATCCGGAACAATAAACCCATAGACTCCGGTCTCGATGGCACGCTCGGCCAGTTTGTCGTATCCGAATGCGAGCAGCGGATTCAGATAAGACATCATGACCAATGGTGCGTCGATTGAATCACCTGCACCTTCGAGTTGTTTGAATATCCACTGCAGGCTTACGCCATTCTGCAACGCCACAAAACTCGAACGTTGAATCGTCATGCCATCCGCCATGGGGTCGGAGAACGGAATGCCAATTTCTACGACATCGCTGACTTCAGAAATTGCAGCAAGCGTGGCAGTGAATTCTGCTGGATCCGGGTACCCGGCGGTGATGAATGGCACAAGCGCTGGTCGGTCGTTGCCGTTCGCGGCCCTGATGGCCGCTGTAATCCGCTCATGAGCTGGCATGAGTACGTATCCTCGCCGGCAATTTGGAAAGCGTCGGCATATCTTTGTCGCCGCGCCCGGAATTGCCAATCAGAATTCGCTTTCCGGGATTGTTCTTTGACCATTCGCGCGCGTACGCATACGCATGTGCGGTTTCCAGCGCCGTCAAAATGCCTTCTAATTCGCAGAGTTCTTCGAGAGCCGCGAGCGATTCATCGTCGCTGGCCGACACATAGGTGACTCTTCCTGTCGCCTGCAACAACGCGTGTTCAGGGCCAACGCCTGAGTAATCGAGACCCGCCGATATCGAATGTGTTTCCTGCACTTGCCCATCGTCGTCTTGCAGAATGATCGTGTAGGCACCCTGCAACACACCCGGCGTTCCGGTCGCTAACGTCGCAGCATTCTGGCCCAGTCCGTCGCCCGTGCCGCCGGCCTCGACACCAATCAATTCGACGTCATCACCGAGCAACGGGTAAAACAGTCCAATCGAGTTCGAACCACCGCCGACACACGCAAATGCAGCGTCGGGCAATCCACCTGCCTGGTCCAGCATTTGCTGCCGCGCTTCCTGGCCGATAACCGATTGCAATTCGCGCACAAGATACGGATACGGATGCGCGCCCACGGCGGAGCCGAGCAGGTAATAGATTCCGGACGGGTCAGTCACCCATTCGCGTAATGCCTCGTCGATCGCAGCCCGCAGTGTCTTGTCGCCGGACTCAACTGCAACAACTTCTGCTCCGAGTCTATGCATTCGATCAACGTTGGGCGCCTGACGCTCTATGTCAACGGCGCCCATGTACACCACGCACGGCAAGCCAACCCTCGCGCACGCGGCGGCGGATGCTACGCCGTGTTGTCCGGCGCCGGTCTCGGCAATAACGCGTTCTGCACCCAGTCGCTTCGCCAAAATTGCCTGCCCGATTGCATTATTGATCTTGTGAGCGCCGGTATGGGCGAGGTCTTCGCGTTTCAGCCAGACGTCCGTTCCCCAGCGCTCACTAAGTCGCGGCGCGTGAGTCAGGGCTGTCGGCCGACCGACCCATTCTCGCAGTTCGCGTCGGAATTCCTCCTGGAACGCTTCGTCGTGCAAATAATCCTGTACGCCTTTCTCGAGACGCTCGAACGCCGGCACCAGTGTTTCCGGCACATAGCGGCCACCGAACGGGCCAAAGCGCCCGCGATCGTCGGGCAACTCCCCGTTGATTGCGGCCTCGAGAAGCGATTGCGCTTCGTTGGCCTGCAATTGCGCTCTCATAAGTTTTTCTCCGCAGCGCGAACGGCGCTGATAAACCGCCGTATTAATTCATAATCTTTGTAGCCTGGCAGCGACTCAACACCACTGGACACGTCAACGCCCCAGGGTCGCACCGTGCGAATGGCCTCACCCACATTGTCTTCAGCCAAGCCGCCCGCGAGAATCATAAGGCCGTGATTTGCAATGCGTGCCGCGCGCGTCCAATCCACGCTTTCGCCACTGCCACTTTGCGTTCCTTCATACACATATACGTTTGGCGCCTCAATATTTTCTGTGCCCTCGCGGATGACTGGCCAGCAGTCGATATGCCCAGGAATATCGAGCCCGCCGAAGTCCTCAGCATCGGTTTGCACGACATCCGGCTCGAATTCGTCGAGCATCGCACGACATTCACTATTGGAGGGATGATGCATTACGGCGACACTAAGCACATTCGCCGAAACAGCCGCTGTCGCCACTTTCGCTTGTTTCGGCGTTACTCTGCGTACCGAATCTGCAAACACAAATCCAACCGCATCGGCACCTGCAGCGCTGGCCGCCGCAACGTCGTCCGCATTGCGCAATCCGCATATTTTGACGAAAACGCTCACGCCGCAATCGCCGCGCTGCCCGCCGAAAGCATGCCTGCAACAAGCGCCGACGGATCTTTGCTGCGCATAAGCGCGCTGCCAACGAGAGCAAGTTCATAGCCGTTCGCTGCCGCACTGGCAGCTTCATCGGCGGAGCGCAGCCCACTCTCGGCGACACACTTCGCCTGCGGCAGCAGCGGCGCAAGTTGCTCCAGGCGACCGGCGTCCACTTCAAGCGTTCGCAGGTTTCGTGTGTTAACGCCGATGAGCAATTGCGCTTGTTTGGCCCTGTCCTGGTAAGCGGCATGCTCAAGCAACGCGGATACGCGTTTTAATTCACTCGCGTCGAATGTCTCGAGCAATACGAACATGTCATGCTCGAACGCGCAGTCGAGCATGTCGTCGAGTATGTCTTCACCAAGCATTGTTGCTATCAACAACACTCCGCTCGCGCCGGCCCCACGCGATTCTACGATTTGCACGGGGTCAACCAGGAAGTCCTTGCGCATTACCGGCGTGCCCGGAACAGCAGCAACCACTTCCTGCAGGTGTTCGAGCGACCCGGCAAATCGGCTTGGCTCTGTCAGAACCGAAATAGCAGCGGCTCCGCCCGACGCGTAGCACAGCGCTTGTGTCTTGCGATCATTGTTCGTTGACGCGAGCTCACCTTCCGATGGCGAACGGTCCTTGATCTCCCCGATGATGTCGAATTGACCTAAAGACAATGGCAAGACCGGAGATGCTGCTGATATTCGCCGGGTATTCACGGCAGCGGCCCGCTCCGCGCTGAGCGTCGCCATTGTTTGCAGAAAATCACTCATGAGCTTGGGTCGAGCGGCAGCTCCCAAAATGTTGCCGCATGCGATCAAGAAAACAGGCCGCATCGCCATTATCGATTGCTGCGGCAGCGATCTCGACGCCCTCCCTGGGATCACTCGCTGTGCCCTGAACCTCGAGCACGAGCGACGTGCCTATGAGCAATGCATCGCGATGTGCGCCCTTGTCTTCGCCACCGAACACGCGAACCAATTCATCGGCATTGTGCTGGGGATCGCCTCCGGCGAGGTCGACCGGACTGCATCGCTTGAACCCATAGTCTTCCGGTGTACGAATCGTCTCGGTCACATTGCCGGGCGCAACATCAAACAACACGAACTCGCCGACCGGTGTCGCCTCGTCCCAACCCGGCTCGCCGTGCACCACGAATGCCCTCTCTATCGGCATGCCGGCGAGCGCATTCGCCATCAACCTCGCCGCATCCAGGCTCCAGGCGCCAATCAGCTGATACGGTGGCGCCGCCGGGTTCGTTAACGGACCCAGCATGTTGAATACCGTGCGCACGGCAAGCGCCCCGCGTACCGGCATGATCGCTTTCATCGCCGGATGGTAAGCCGGTGCAAACAAGAACGTAAAATTGGTCGCCTCAAGGCAAGCCACGGCCTCTGCCTCATGCAATGGGAGCGGCATCCCGAGACATTCGAGCATATCGGCGCTGCCAGAGCGGCTCGATACTGATCGATTGCCGTGTTTGACCACGCGCGCACCCGCCGCGGCTGCCAGCAAACCCGTGCCGGTCGACAAGTTCAGGCTACCGGAGCCATCGCCGCCGGTGCCCACCGTATCAACCGTAGGAGCGCCATCCGGAATAATGGGTTTGACAGCCAGCTCACGCATGGCAGTCGCAAAACCTCGAATCTCGTCGGCGCTTTCTCCCTTGGCCCGAAGACCGGCGAGAAATGCGCCGGCTAATGCGTCGGGCATGTCACCCGCGGCCAGTTTGTGCATCAACCCGTAGGCCTGTTCCTCGGACAGCGAATGGCCATCGAGGAGTTCGTCGAGTGATACACCGAAGTCCGTACTCATGATGACATCCGCACGAAATTCGCCATCAATCGATCTCCTTCGGGGGTTAGCACACTTTCGGGGTGAAACTGAACGCCTTCGAGTGGCAGGTCTTTGTGCCGCACGCCCATTATTTCGCCTCTTTCTGTTTGCGCCGTGAGCTCCAATGTTGTGGGCAAGGAATCGTGCTCGGCACACAACGAATGATAGCGCCCGACTTCGAATGGCTGCGACAGGCCATCGAAGATTGTCTTGCCGTCGTGCCTGGCCATCGATGTTTTGCCGTGCATCAGTCGTTCCGCACGCACGATGTCACCACCGAAATGTGATACGAGGCATTGATGTCCGAGACAGACCCCAAGCACCGGAATTGACTCGGCAAATGCAGCAATCATTTCGATAGAGATGCCGGCTTCCTCCGGCCGACCCGGCCCGGGCGAGATCACCAGGTGCGTTGGCGACAATGCACGGGCTTCGTCAACCGTTATCGCATCGTTGCGATGCACGATGACCTCGACATCGAGCGCCGCAAAAGCCTGCACCAGGTTATAGGTGAACGAATCGTAGTTATCGATCAGCAGCATTCGCACTATAAGCCCTCTCCGGCGATTTCAAGCGCGCGTCGAAGAATCGCGCTCTTCGCCAACACCTCTTGATATTCATTGGCTGGTATCGAATCGGCAGGCCTCGTCCACGGTTATCGCATCATTACGATGCACGATGACCTCGGCACCCAGAGCGGCAAATGCCTGCACCAGGTTATAGGTGAACGAGTCGTAATTATCGATCAGCAGCATTCGCACTATAAACCCTCTCCGGCGATTTCAAGCGCGCGTCGAAGAATCGCGCTCTTCGCCAACACTTCACGATATTCATTCGCAGGAACCGAATCGGCGACGATGCCGGCACCGGCCTGAAAACTGTACTCGTCACCGGAAAAGACGAGTGTCCGTATGGTGATCGCCTGGTCCATGTCTCCACTTAATCCAAAGTAGCCGGCTGTGCCTGCGTACAACCCACGTCCAACGCCTTCCATTTCCTCGATGATTTCCATTGCCCTGACTTTGGGGGCACCAACCAGCGTACCGGCTGGAAAGCTAGCCGCAAACAGGTCAAATTGATCGTACCCTTTGGCAAGTACGCCCTGCACTCCACTGACGATGTGCATGACATGGCTGTAGCGCTCTATTGCCCTGAATGGCTCAACATGCACCGAACCAGCCTCCGCAACGCGGCCCAGATCGTTGCGCGCAAGGTCGACGAGCATGACGTGCTCGGCCGCTTCCTTGGGATCGGCAAGAAGTCTCTTTTCGTTGGCGACATCCTGCTCACTGGTTTCGCCCCGTGGTTGCGTGCCGGCAATAGGACGCAACGATGCTATGTCGCCGTTGAGCTTGACCAGCGCTTCGGGCGATGAACCAACGACTTTCACATCATCGAAATCGATAAAGAACATGTACGGCGAAGGATTCAGTAATCGTAATGCACGGTAAACCTCGAAAGGTGCCACATTGGAGCGACCGCTGAACAAGATGGACATAACAATCTGATAGATGTCGCCAGCCGCAATATATTCCTTGCAAGCCTCGACTCTTGCCGAGAAATCCGCCTCCGAAAAACTCGCCTCGGCAGCCGAAGTGCTGACGCTGCCGTTGCTGGCGGGGATTCCGCCCCGCAACAGACGGATAACTTCCTCACGCAGTTTTTTTCGCTCTGCCTCGGGGCCGTCATGTAAAAGGGCGACGCGTCGAGTCAGGTGATCGAATACCAGCAGCGACGTGGGCGCGACAAATGCGGCGTCAGGTACATTGCTTTGCGCGATCGTGTCTTGCGGCAATTTTTCGAACAAACGAACGACGTCATATCCTGAAACGCCGACAAGGCCGCCGGCAAACGGCAGCCCGTCAACCGTGGGGCCGGGTCTGGGTGCTGCGGCTAATGCGGCGCGCAGAGCATCCAGGTGTTCTTGCCGGTTCGCAGGCCGAGCTCGCGACTCACCGTTGATGGTCAGACCACTGGCGTCCATGCGCACCTCCAACGCTTCGCCGAAACCGAGGAAGGAGTAGCGCGCAAGGCGCTCGCCGCCCTCGACGCTCTCCAGCAGGAAGCGCGGTTGCAGTGCGCCGAGCTTCAGGTACGCCGACACGGGCGTATCAAGGTCGGCGGCTATGTCGAAGGGTGCTTGCATGTGTTGGAGCGCTCCATAAAAAAACCCATCACCACAATTGCGGAGATGGGCTAGTCGTATTTGTGCTCAGCTAATAATCAGCCAGCCGCCCTCTCCTTTGGCGACAGCCAGGACCAGTCATTGTTCGGTAACGCAATCATGGACCAAGTATTACTGGGGCCAAGACGCCGGTCAACGGTTACAGCTGATACAAGCTTGGCAGGATTAGCGAGAAACCCGCCCACATTATGATCGTGAGCGGTATACCAACTCTCAGGAAATCCGAGAACTTGTAGCCACCGGCGCTCAAAATGAGCAGGTTGGTCTGGTAGCCGTAGGGCGTCGCAAAGCTCATGTTCGCGCCAAACAAAACCGCGAGTATGAACGGCTCGGGGGGCGCGCCCAGCTGCGACGCGATACTTATGGCGATTGGCGTGCCAATGACGGCGGCGGCATTGTTCGAGACGACATTGGTCAACAGCGTCATTAGCAAAAGGAATGCACTCAGAACCATGGCTGTCGGCAATCCCGACGCCGCATCGACAAAACTGAACGCGAGAAACTCTGCCATGCCAGTATCCGTGAGCGCCCTGCCCAGTGCCAGCGCGGTGACAATGATCATGACGACCGGGGTCGACAGAGCAGCACCAGCGTCACGCCAGCCCAGGCAACCGGTCGCAATCATCAGGCCAAGCCCAACCACCGCGCTAACCGAAATCGGCAGAATTCCTGACGCAGCCGCGAGCACGACGAACCCCATTATTGCCAGCGCTCGTTTGGCACGATGTGTATGCGGCAGGTCGGTCGTGCCGTCGAGGACAAGCATCGAGCCACTGTCCTTGAGGGCACTGATCGCCTCACCGGAACCTTGCACAAGTAAGACATCGCCTGCTCGCAGGCGGATCATTGTCAGGTCGCCGGTGACCTGTGAACTGGGCGCCCTGGCGCGATGTAGCGCGAGTGGTACCAGGCCATAGCTACTGCTGAATCGGGCAGCCGCGAGGCTGCGCAAATGGAGTGGCGATCCACGAGTTACGACAACCTCGGCGAGCTGCTGCCCCTCCGCCCGCAATGGTGTTTGCTCATCGACCGGATGTTCTACATCCGAAATGTTAAACAGGGTCGCACCGAGCAGCTGCTCGTAGTGCTTTAGATTGTCTGGCGAGTCTTTGACGAACAAGCGGTCGCCAGGTTGCAACACGACTGACGGAAGTTTGGCGAGGAACAGCGACTCACTGCGTTGGATTTTCTCGATGCGCAACCCATCGGCTTTCGCCAGCACTTCCGACAATGTCTTGCCGTCGGAAAAACCGCCTTCTTTCACATGCAATTGGGAGCTGAAAATACGTGGCGACGTATCCGCCATCGGGGGCGCGCGATCGGGCAGTAACCGCGGTGCAACCAGCCAAAGAAACAATATCGCCACACCGCCGACGATGGCAACCGGCAATACCCATTCAAACATCGAGAACTGGTGCTCCGGATATAAATCGCTCGCAATTCCCACGACCAGAAGATTTGTTGAAGTACCAATTGTCGTGGACATGCCACCAACAATCGTCGCAAGACCCATTGGCAGCATAACCCCGGATACGGGAAATTTGGATCGCAGTGATGCGCCGACGAGTATCGGCATAAGCAGAACAACGATGGGTGTGTTGTTCATAAATGCGCTGAGTACAGCACCCGCTACCAGCGTCGTTAATAGCGCAAGTGCGGGCCGCGTAGACCATGCGCGACCGACAATGTTCGCGAGCGGTTGCAGTGCGCCTGTCGTTTCGAGCGCCTTGCCGACCATCATCAATGCACAAATAGCGACGAGTGCTTCGTTACCAAAACCGGCGAAAAAATCGACGGGTTCCAGCTTTGTGACCCCGTCTTGCTGATACGGAAAAAGTGCGAACCCGGCGACGAGCACAATCAAGATCGCGAGTGATGACGATTCGAGTGGAATCCGATCACGTGTAAATAGAAACAACGCAACCACAGTCAGGACAAGAACTGCGATTCCGTGAGCGTCAGGTGTTATCGGCTGCAACACGACCCCTCGTTATTCTTGTCCCGAACCGTATCCTAGTTCATACCTGTTCCGCAAACAGCTGTCGCGCATCCTTTCGCTCAAGAACGGCCCACGCGCGTCGGTGGAAGTCCTTGTATTCATTGAGTTTCCAGTGCCGAAGACAGGGTGTTCCCGGAAACCCGCAGACATCGAAAAATTCGAGCAATGGCAATAGATCACTGTAGCTACTGTCCGCCGATGTGCCGGTCGGAAAAACCGCCCACGGTGACATCGCGAGCAAATTACGATGGCGAACGGCTGCGAAGTCCAGCGCCTGGCGCCATCTTTTTTCCCAACCCAGCTGCACAATGTCACAACCTGGCCCGCGAGATGGGTCAGAAAGGTCAAGCGCTGGGAGACATTCTTTTTGTAATGCAAGTTGGCGCGAATGGTCGTTTATCGCACCGCGCACTTGCTCCAACATGTCGCTCAATTCTTTCAGCGTTGTGAATGATCGTGGATCCATGGACCGCAATTTTGTGAGATTGCCAATACCGGTCACAGTGATCGCAATTCGCCGATTGAGCCAGGAATCGTGGCGCATGGCCGCGGTTGGCCAATCTATATCGTCGTGAAATGACTCGCCCAACTCAACACAACGCTGCAGATACTCGCGCAGCGCTAGCTCATTTAGTGCGCCGCGAACATTTGCGAATTTGGCGAGATCAACTTCAATGGGTATCCAAGCGGTGCCGAGTGGGACCTGAAGTCCCATCGGCGGCAATACTCCCCGAGCAACTTCCGACGAAAGCAGCGGACATGACGACGTAACAAGTGGTGCGAAGGCGGTTCTTACAGTTCGCGTGTTTCGTAATTTCCAGCTTTGCTGCCAGAAATGGTCCTGCCGCTGACGCACAGCCTCATTGTCGGATGGTCGCAATAGTGAGCTGCCCAGCAACAGATACACGGGCCCGGGCCCAAGTATCTCGCTGCGAGCCAGGAAGGCTTGTCTTGGCGAGATCTGATCCGCGTCAATCACTATGGACACCGTTCCGCTATCGACGCGCGCATCACGAACGGCGGATCGCAGAATCTCGCAAGCCCGTCTTAACGTCTTTTCACGTAGCCGAGAATCACCGAGCCCGTCAACGGTAACGGACACGGGCAGTCCGCGGGCAAGCACGTCATATACCTGTTCATGCGCTAGCTGTGCCGTCGCGCTGCATGCCATGGCATCGACGGCATGGAGTTGAATCGAGGCCCCGGCCGAAATGTGAAGCTGCTGGCTCGCGCTGGCGAGAGATACTGGCATGCTGGGCATTGTCTGGCTTGCCGCGATGTGCCGCAGCCCGCCAATCTGGGCAGCTCGATAAGTTTTTGCTATTGTCGCCCGACTCAGACGGATCCAGCAGATGCCTTCTTTCGACGTAGTAAGTGATTTCGACGCTCACGAAGCGAGCAACGGTATTGATCAAGCTAATCGTGAGGTCAGCACCCGATTCGACTTCAAGGGCACGGGATCGAAATTCGAGCTCGATGGCCAGCTCATAACACTGACCTCGCAATCCGATTTTCAGCTCAAACAGATGCTCGACATCATGCGGCAGAAGCTCGCCAAGCGCGGCATCGACATCGGATGCCTTGAAGAGCGAGACCCTGAAATCACCGGCAGCGAAGCGCGGCAGACGGTGCTTATGCGCAAGGGAATCGAGTCAGAACTTGCGAGGAAGCTCGTAAAACAGGTCAAAGGAAGCAAGCTTAAGGTGCAGACGGCGATTCAGGGGGATAAGCTTCGAGTTAGCGGCAAGAAGCGGGATGACCTGCAGGCGGTCATCGCGTTACTAAAAGAAAGCGACGCTGGCATTCCATTACAGTACGAGAACTTTCGCGACTAGAAGCAACACCGAATAATAAAAATAATGAACACCGGGATACACAAATCCTTGCGCCGTCAGGACATCATGTTCGAGGACAAGGACCAGGCTTTGCGCGACGATGTTCGCACGCTTGGCAAAATGGTCGGTGACCTGATCCGAGATCAGGGCGGCGAGGAGTTATTCGATTTTGTCGAGAACGCGCGCTTGCGTTCGATCAGGCGGCGCGAAGAAAACGAAAAGCCGGGTGAAGAACTCGCGAGCCTCGTCAAAAACCTGGATCCGACAATGGCTCTACAGGTCATTCGAAGCTTCTCCACCTATTTTCAAATGGTCAACACGGCAGAAAAGGTGCATCGCATCCGGCGGCGCCGCGAGTATTTGCAGGAAGTCGGGCATTATCAGCCCGGCGGTTTCGAAGATATACTGGTCAAGCTCAAGGCCTCGGGTATCGACGCTGATAAGCTACAGGCATTGATCGATTCACTGCGTATCGAACCCGTGTTCACGGCACACCCAACCGAGCCGACGCGACGCACCATGTTGCGTAAAGAACAGAAAATCGTACGATATCTTGTCGATCTTCTGAATCCGACGATGACCGCGCATGAAACGGAAATTGCGCTCGACAACATCCGCCTGCTAATCACAGCGGGATGGCAAACGGATGAACATCCCTCAGAGCAGATGACTGTCGCTGACGAACTTGAGCACGTGTTGTTCTTTATCACCGATGTTTTGTATCGGGCGATGCCGCCTTTTTACGAAGACATCGAAAATGCCGTTGTGCGAATTTACGGCGAAGAAGCTGAAGACCTGAATATCCCTGCTCTCGTGCGCTTCGCATCCTGGGTTGGCGGCGACATGGACGGCAATCCGAACGTCAATGCAAAGACGATTCGCGCGACGCTTGCGCGCCAGCGATCACTGATTCTCGATCTCTACTTCAACGAATGCGCGTCGATATCGGCGAAACTCAGTCAATCTACGGGAAGTATCGGTGTCGACGATTCGATTGCGAAAAAAATTGACGAGTACCGCGCGCCTTTTCAACAGGCATACCACGCCGTGCCTGCACGTCACCGGGACATGCCCTACCGCGTATTACTCCGCCTCGTGCAACAACGACTGCAATCGACTTATGACGACGATAGCTTTCCTTACGAGAAGGTCGACCAGTTTCGCGATGACATACAGTTGATTGCTGACAGCCTTGCGAACAACAAGGGCGAGCATGCTGGTCTGTTCGCCGTCAAACGCCTGCTGCGGCGCATCGACACGTTTGGCTTTCACCTCGTAACGCTCGATATTCGGCAGGACGCCGAAGTACATCGTCGTGTTATTGGCGAATGCCTGGGTGAAAGCCAAACGTGTCGATGCGCCGCATCAGGCGTTTGACGGCGAACAGACCAGCATGCTCGCCCTTGTTGTTCGCAAGGCTGTCAGCAATCAACTGTATGTCATCGCGAAACTGGGCTCATCTTGGAGTGA
>PVMS01170521.1_pt1 | contig 16687 bp, 15 predicted proteins | sample 1853461 | NCBI WGS metagenome assembly PVMS01 (sample SAMN08582032, study PRJNA380276) | Marine sediment metagenome, whole genome shotgun sequencing project. | isolation source: ocean sediment barecode stripped | collected 2017 | reverse complement strand
CCTGTTAATCTGAACCGTTTAGCCGCACCGCGTCGTGTTTTTTGTTTTGGCATCTCTTTCTCCTACTTTGCAGTATACATTACTGTTAATCTTCTGCCTTCCATCGGATCTCGTTTTTCGATCTCAGCTATATCAGTAAGCATTTCTGCAACTTTATCTAATACTATTTCGCCTAAGTCAAGACGTGACATTTCACGTCCGCGAAACATTAATGTAACCTTTAATTTACATCCTTCTTTTAAAAATTTACGACCCATATTTACTTTAGTTTCCAAATCATGTTGATCAATTCTTGGTCGCAATCTAATTTCTTTTATTTTAATAACATGTTGTTTTTTCTTACTTTGATGTTCCCGTTTTTGCTCTTCGTATTTAAACTTTCCGTAGTCCATTATTTTACATACCGGCGGTTTCGCATTGGGAGATATTTCCACTAAGTCTAATTCTGCTTCACTTGCTTCTTCAAGGGCGTCTGAAACACTTACAATTCCAAATTGGTTACCATCTGCGCCGATCAATCTTACTTCATCAGCAATGATGCTTTCATTCACGCGAATTTTATTCTTCTTTGCGATTAGTATTTCTCCTTTGTTTTATTTCTTCATGTAATTGGACAATCAATTTATCAAGTTTCATAATACCTAAATCTCCGCTAAAGCGACGTCGTACGGAAATAGTTTCTGTATCTTTTTCTTTCTCACCGACTATAATCATAACATTAATTTTATCAATTTCTGCTTGACGAATTTTTGCACCAATTTTATCGGGCCTGTCATCAATTTTGACCCTAATATTATTATCAAACAACTTACTATAAATTTCTTTGGCATATACATTTGCCTTTTCTGAGACCGGTAAAACGGTTACTTGTACCGGAGCTAACCATAATGGAAAATCACCACCATAATGCTCAATTAAAAATCCGATCATTCTCTCATGTGTGCTTAAAGGGGCACGATGGATACATATTGGAGTTTCTTCAGTCCCATCTTCAGATGTATATGTTAAACCAAATTTACTTGGAATAGCAAAATCAACTTGGTTAGTTGCTAAAGTAAACTCTTTCCCTATTGCGCTCCATACTTGGACATCAATTTTTGGTCCGTAAAAAGCTGCTTCACCCGGCACTTCAACATAATCGAATTTTCCTTCAGTAAGTGCTTCTTTTACAATTTTCTCAGTTTGAATCCATAGCTTAGGTTCATTAACATATTTTTTACCTAGCCCTTCGGTATTATGTAAACTTAAACGCATTTGATATTTTTCAATTCCGAATATTTCAAAGTATTTAAAATATAAATTACATACTGCTAAAAATTCTTCTTTAAATTGGTCGGAACGACAATAGATATGCGCGTCATTCATTTGCATACTACGTACGCGCATTAACCCAAATAATTGGCCTGATTTCTCATAGCGATAGCATGTTCCGTATTCGGATAACCTAACCGGTAAATCGCGGTAACTGCGTTTAGAAGAGTCATATATTTTGTGATGATGTGGGCAATTCATTGGCTTTATATAATAGTCCGTTCCATCTACATCCATTGCAGGGTACATACTATCCTTATAATGATCTAAATGACCGGATTTCTCGTACAATTTTCCTTTGGTTAAATGAGGAGTACGTACTTGAGTATAACCGGCTTTGCGCTCAATTTCTTTGGCAAGTTTCTCTAATTCTTCAATTAAAACCGTTCCATTTGGAAGCCATAATGGTAAACCCGGGCCAACTTCTTCATCAAATGTAAATATTTTTAATTCTTTCCCTAACTTACGATGATCTCGTTTCTTGGCTTCTTCTAAAAAGTGTAAATAGTCTTTTAATGCCTTTTTACTCTCAAAAGATGTTCCATAAATGCGTTGCAGCATTTTATTTTTTTCGTCACCGCGCCAATAGGCGCCTGAAGATTCCAAAATCTTAAAATATTTGATTTTACCGGTAGATGGTACATGCGGTCCACGACATAGATCAATAAAATCATCTTGCTGATAAGCAGTTAGCTTTTCACTCGAATCAATATCTTTGATAATTTCAACTTTATATGATTCGTCCATGTCGCTAAACAATTTTATTGCTTCATCTCTAGTTAACTCTTGTTTAGATACGGAATAGTCATTCTTTGCCAATTCCCGCATTTTATCTTCAATTCTTTGCAAATCTTCATCGGAAAAAGTACCATCGATATCAAAATCATAATAAAAGCGATTTTCAATTGCAGGACCAATTGTAACTTTAGCTTTTGGAAATAATTCTTTTACAGCTTGTGCCATCAAGTGAGCTGAGCTGTGCAATAAAACGTCATGTCCTTCCGGCGAATCACCGGTTACAATATTTACTTGAGCGTCTTTTTGAATACTGTAAGTTGCGTCAACGAGTATGTCATCGACTTTTGCAGCTACAGTCGCAATTGCAAGACGCTCTCCGATGGATTCTGCTATCTCCATCGGTGTAACACCTACAGGATACAAACGAGTGGTTTTATCAGGAAAAGTAATAGTGATATTCTTCATTTTTTAGAGAATTGCAATTTAGAAGATTGATGTGTAACAGATTGGATGCACTACGATTGCGCTATCCGGAGATAGTTAGAAAGCGCTAAAATGTAATTGTTATTTTTCATTAATATTATCTATACAAATAAATATCATCTATTTATGGGGTCAAATTTAACGATTACTGTTGATAATACAATAAAATTTACGTATTCAATTATTGAGACAAAAAACCTTACAAAAGTTATTTTTGCAAGGTTTTTTCAATGTGGGCGATACTGGACTTGAACCAGTGACCTCTTGCATGTCAAGCAAGCACTCTAACCACCTGAGCTAATCACCCATTAAGGCTGTTGAATTTATAATATTTATTTTCAATTATCTACAGCAAAAACACCATTATAGACAATATTATTTTTAAGGATTATTAAGGCTTCATTTACAGTTTGATCATATTTTAACTGTTCTTTAAATCTACCGTTTTCTCCTTCGTAAGCGCTTGCAAATTCATAATATAGAAATTCAGTTAATTTTTCTTTTTCTTTTTCAAATAAAGTTTCTTCATGGTTTTCGATGAATTCTTCAATTACTTCAAAGGCTGTATTTAATTCGATATTTGTACTATCAATCTCTGATAGCTTTTTCTTAGTATCACCAAGCGCTTTTTCACCGGCAGTAATTACTTCTAACTCAATTTCCACCAAATAATTTTGAAAATTATCTAATAATTGATCATCATTTTTAAGTTCTAGCAAGGATGTGTACGATTGTTTATGTTTTTGTACATAACTAAAAAATGCTCCTTTCCGTAAACATTCATACGTAAGTGGATATTTATAATGCACATCCACTTCAAAATCAGGTTTTATTCCACCTCCTGCTTTAACAGTTCGTCCACCAGTCGTAACGAAAGTTGTGTCTTCATCGGTTATAGCAATAACTAAATCTTCATTAATATAACCCGGTTTTTGGATTAATCTTCCGCTTGGTGTATAATATTTTGCAGTAGTGATCTTTAAAGCACTATCTTTATCCAAACCAACAACAGATTGCACCAGTCCTTTCCCGTATGAACGTTTACCCATTATAACCGCTCTATCCAAATCCTGCAAAGTTCCTGCTACAATTTCGCTTGCCGATGCGCTACCTTCATTAATAAGTACTACTATTTCCATTTCTTCGGAAATTATTGGTGTACGTTTTGAATATATTGACCGATTAGATTTTTTATTCCGCCCCTTTGTGGTTAATAATAATTGGTCTTTTTGCACTATCATTTCAAGAATTTCGATTGATGAACCAAGCAATCCGCCGGGATTGTTTCTCAAGTCCAAGATAAAAGCGGATGCATCTTTTTCCACGAATTTATTTAATGCTGTGCGCATTTCCGGTACAGAATTTTTTGAAAACCGCGTTAAGCGAATATAACCAATGTCGCCCTCTATCATTTCCGCGTATGCTACATCTTTTACCGTGATATCAGCTCTCGTTAATTCGAATTCTAACAACTCCTCATTTCCGAAACGCTCAATTGTTAAAATGACTTTAGTTCCTTTTAATCCTCTGATCATATCTGATGCAACGTCCAATTTCAATTCATCGGTAAATATGCTATCAATTTTGACAATTACATCACCATTAGTAATTCCCGCTTTTTTGGCTGGAGTATCATCCATTGGAGCGATTACAGTTAGTCTATCTTCACGTTTGCCGATTTGAATTCCTACTCCACCATATTTTCCTGTAGTCAGCAAATCGAGACTATGCCGATCTTCCGATTCGATGAAAACTGTATATGGGTCCAATTCTCCTACCATATCTTCGATAATCATTCGAGTGAAAGCTTTTACATCAAAATCATCAACATAATTAGCAATTAAATTTTTGTAAACGTTATTTATAAGTCTTTGGGACTTCATGATATCAGCATATATATCAGATTTGGATGCTGCTAAAACGATTACAGCAGCAACAGTTAATACTATACTAATTAAAATAATTTTTAATTTTCTATTCATTTTATTTCTCTAATATTCTATTTTCAAATTCTTTCCAAATATTTTTATGTATTGTATCTATATCTTCTTGACCATTTATGACGATAATTCTATTAGGATATTTTTCAGCTAATTTTAGATATAAATCTCTAGTTCTACTTTGAAAACCAATTCCGGCTTGCTCAATACGATCCTGCTTAGATTTTTGCCGTTGAACTCCCACATCCGGTAAAATATCAATGAAAAAAGTTAAATCAGGAATCGTATCATAAGTCGCAAATTCATTTAATTTCTCCAACCATTCAATCTTAACTTTTCTACCACCACCCTGATAAGCTAATGTAGAATCTGCATATCTATCCGCAATAACCCATTTTCCTGCATTTATGGCAGGCAAAATCAATTCATTAGTCAATTGTGCCCGACTCGCAGTCATTAACAAAGCTTCGGTTCTTTCGCCTAATTCGTGTGTATCACGGTATAATAATATATCACGGATTGATTCGGAAATTCTTGTTCCGCCAGGTTCGCGAATTGTAATAACGTCCATATTTACTTGCTTTAATTTTTCAACTAACATTTTAACTTGCGTAGATTTACCGCAACCATCAATTCCTTCAAACGTAATGAATTTACCTTTATTTAAAACGGACATTTTCATCATCCTTACCAATTAATATTACGCATTCGCCCTTTACGTCATGCTTAGAAAAGTACGCTAAAAGTTCCTCAACTGTTCCACGAATAATTTCTTCATACAGTTTAGTTAATTCTCGACACACAACGGCAGGTCGATTTCCAATGGATTCCAAAATATCAGTCAAAGTACGCTTTATTCTCTTCGGATTTTCAAAAAATATTATTGTAGCTGTTTCCTGCTCCAAAACTAGCAGACGTTTTTTTCTTCCTTTTTTAGGAGGTAAAAATCCTTCAAATATAAAACGATCTGTCGGTAAACCCGATGAAATAAGCGCTGCTAAAACAGCTGATGCACCAGGGATTGATTCTATTTTCGCACCAACCGCGATTGCATCTCTTATTAATTTATATGCCGGGTCGCTAACACCTGGAGTACCAGCATCGGTCACAACTGCAATATCTTTGCCGTCTTGTAAATGAGCAATTATTCTGTCAATTCGTGAAAAGTGATTATGCTCATAATAACTTATTAACGGAGTTGAAATTTTGTAGTGATTTAGAAGTATTTTAGTTTTACGAGTATCTTCAGCGGCAATTAATGGCACTGATTTTAGTATTTCTACTGCTCTAAAAGTGATATCGCTTAAATTTCCGATAGGAGTAGAAACAATATAAACAATACCGATATCTTTTAATTGACTCACAACCGCTTTAGTGCTCTTCTAATACAAGCCATACCGAAATCAATTTCGTCAGTTGAAATATTAAGCGGTGGTCTAAATCTGATTGTTTTAGGCCCGCATCCAAGCATTATTGCTCCCTGTTCTTGAATCAATCCACGTAATTTATCTCGTTTTTCGCCTGATTCAAGATCGAAAGCACAAAATAGTCCTTTTCCGCGTGAATTACAAATCACATTAGGAAAATCAGATTGTATTTTAATAATCTCTTGTAGTAAATATTTACCGTTGACGACGGCTGTATCAACAAGCTTTTCTTTTTCGATTACCTCAAGATACATGCTGAACCTAACCATATCTACTAAATTACCACCCCAAGTAGAATTTAATCTAGCAGATTCGTGAAATACATTATTTTCAACTTCATCTATTCGCTTACTAGCGAAGAATCCGCAAACTTGAGTCTTTTTACCAAAACATATCATGTCGGGTAATGCTTCTTCTCCAAAATGTTCATGTGCCCACATTTTACCTGTTAACCCAATGCCGGTTTGTACCTCATCAAAAATAAACATGATGTCATTTTCATCGCATATAATCCTTAATTCTTTCATGAATTCAGTGCGAAAATGATTATCTCCACCCTCACCCTGTATCGGTTCAATAATTAAAGCTGCAATATCATTTGGATTATCATTAATTGCCTTATTGATCTCATCAATAGCTTTATTCTCGAAAGATTGGACTGAGTTTGTATTATCATTATTTAATGGAAAATTAATTGACGGTGTAGAAATACGCGGCCAATCAAATTGTGGGAAATACATTGTTTTCCGTTCATCGTGGGAATTGGTTAATGACAGAGTATATCCTGTTCTTCCATGAAAACATCCATGAAAATGGATAACTTTAGAACCGACTTCTCCATTTCCGTTAGCTATATTCTTACGAACTTTCCAATCAAAAGAAGCTTTTAATGCATTTTCCACACCTAAAGCACCTCCTGAAATATAGAAAGTATAAGGCAAATATGAAGGCTGCGCAACCCTTGCCATTGTATCAACAAATTCTGCCATTTCAGTAGAATATATATCTGAATTTGTTGGTTTATTAATTGCTACATCACGCAATTTATCTTTTCTCTCTAGTAAATATGGATGATTGTATCCAATTGGCATTGAAGCAAACATTGAAAATAAATCAAGGTACTTTTTATCATCTCTCTTATCTACAAACCAACTACCATGGCTCTTTTTTAAATCTATAACAGGTTCAAAACCATCGGCTAACATACTTTTTTCAATCGTATTTCTTACAGCATTTGCTGAAATCTTTGTCATTCTATCTCCTAAAATATTTTATCCTAAATCAAATTTGATGCCTTGTGCCAATGGCAATTCTTTACTCCAATTAATGGTGTTCGTTTGTCTTCTCATATATTGTTTCCAAGCATCAGAACCTGATTCACGACCACCACCGGTTTCCTTTTCACCGCCAAATGCTCCGCCGATTTCCGCTCCTGAAGTCCCGATATTAATATTTGCAATTCCGCAATCGCTTCCGCGTGCCGATAAAAACTTCTCAGCATTTTGTACATTTAGAGTAAACATTGCTGATGAAAGTCCTTGTGGTACATCGTTATGAATATCGATCGCTTCTTCAATATCTTTAAAGGTAATTATATATAAAATCGGTGCAAATGTTTCATTCTGAACAATTTCCCATTCGTTTTGCGCTTTTACGATAGTTGGCTCCACGTAGAAACCATCACGCTCCAATACATTTCCACCATACAATATTTCGCCACCTTTTTCCTTAATCTTTTTAATGGCGTTTTTATATACTTCTACCGCTGAAGCATCGACCATTGGTCCCATTAGCGTGTCGGATATTAACGGATCGCCAATTTTTACTTGTTTATATGCGTTTATTAATCGTTTTACGAAATCATCATAAAAATTTTCTTGGATTATGATTCTGCGTGTACTTGTACATCTTTGTCCTGCAGTTCCTACAGCACCAAACATTGTTGCCGGAATAACCATATCCATGTCAGCAGATTCATCAACAATTATGGCATTATTTCCACCCAATTCAAGAATTGTACGACCCAATCGCTTTGCGACAACTTCTGAAACTCTTTTACCCATAGCCGTTGAACCAGTAAATGAAACTAACGGTAATCTTTTATCATTAATTAACTCTTCACCAATAGTAGAACCACGTCCAACAACTAGACTAAATATTCCCGGATGACCATTACTCTCAAGAACATCATTGCAAATATTTTGCACAGCAATTCCGGTTAATGGTGCAGTGGATGAAGGTTTCCAAATTGTTGTATCTCCACAAATTGCTGCGATAAATGCATTCCAAGCCCAAACTGCCACAGGAAAATTAAAAGCGGATATTACGCCAATTGGACCAAGTGGTTGCCACTGTTCATACATTCTATGATCGGGTCTTTCTGAATGCATTGTTTTGCCGTATAACATTCTTGATTGGCCAACTGCAAAATCAGCTATATCAATCATTTCTTGCACTTCCCCATCACCTTCCTGCTTTATTTTTCCCATTTCTAAAGTAACTAAACTACCTAATGCATCCTTCTTTTCACGTAGAGCATTTGCCATTTGGCGTACTAATTCACCACGCAAAGGTGCAGGAACTTTTATCCACTCTTTATATGCTTTGTAAGATTTTTCAACAACAGATTGATAATCATCTACAGAACATTTGTATACAGATGCAATAACTTCCCCATTAGCTGGATTTATTGAATCTAATTTACCGGAATTCGTTGTTTTATACCAATCATTGGGACCTGCGCAAGCGCCATAATTTATATTTTCAATTCCTAATTCGTTTAGTATTTCTTTAGTTTTCATAATATTCCTTGAACAGTATTAAATAAATTAATATTGACAAATTGACCCGAAAATTACACTGTTTAAAGTGAAGATAAAATGTATTCTATGACAGTAAAATAAAAAAAGGACATCAAAATAATTAATGCCCTTTTTTATATATCAGTTTAATATTCTATTTTTGCACCGGAGCACCTTTCGTTAGTTTTTCTTCTTTGTTGAAAATACTCCAAATTCCGAGTAATATAACCATTGCTGCTAAAATCCATAAAGAAGCATGATGATAATCAGCACCACCAAATGTTTTTAGATCGGTAAAACGACCAATCAGCAGTGAAATACGTCCCATTACAGCAAAACCGAATGAAGCTCCAAATGAAATCATAAGGAAATAGATTCCAATTCTACCGACCTTACCAAACCAACCTTTATGTTCTTTGGAAAAATAGAAATACATCAGCCCTGTAATTGTTCCAATTAATAGAATAATCCCATTAATAATTGTAGCGAAAGATACATCACCAGTCAAAGGTATTACTGAACCCTTTATTTGACCAATTACATTAGAATTGAGGAAACCGTATGATCGTAATCCGGCTGCCATTCCTACAACGTATGCAATTCCCCACCTTGCGAACCAACTGAACTTAGAGAATATACTGAGTAACATCATAATTCCTAAAATTAATGGAATTATATATGTTAATTGCATTCCATGCCCAGTTGCTACACCTCCATCAGGAAATGCTGGTGGATATATCAAATTGAAAAAATTGTATATCCCATACCAGGCTTTACCTAATATTCCTAATGATTGTCCTTCAATAAGAGCAGGCCATAATCTACCAAATAAATTTGGCTGAATTTGCGTCCAAAAGAACATTGATGCCCAATATCCCGCTGATACTCCAACAAAGACATGTTCGGCAATTTTATAGAAAGGGTTATCACGATACAAGTATGAAAATATTGCTAATGTTAAAAACACTGCAATCCAAGCACCTACAATTTCTGCACTAAACATACTCACCTCCTAAAATGTTTTCTTGGAACGTTGTCGTTCCAGATAAAATGCAATATTTCCGAAAATTATGAATAATACAATCACAATATGCGCAATTGACTGAGCATCCATTCCTGATGTTGCAATTCCTGTTTTACCAAGCAATGCTTCATATTCGGCAGCACCCGGCATACCGGCAAGTATTCCTATTATCTGTCCGGCATCAACGTATGGCATTACTTCATTAACTTGTATTGAAGTCACGCCAGTTGACATCGGAATACCTGTAGGATCTGCAGCAAGCTGTACCCATTCTACTGTTCCTGGGTAACCTGCAGATGCAGAAAATATGAAATCAAGATCAAGAATATTTTTGACACCATCCATCATGGGAATATCATCAATAGGAATTCCACGAGAATCCATTGTGTACATTTTACGGATATCACTGACAATTCCCTTAATTACCGCTTCATTACCCGGACGGAAACCAAGTAAAACATAATCTTCACCATAAGTAAGATTGTATTCATCTTCAGCAACTTGTTCAAGAGCTTCGCGTGCCATAAACTGTCCATCCGGCCATAAACATGTTACATATACTTGATGTCCATTTTCAAATAGATGTCGCAACACACCAACTGCCATCGGATGAATTTCCGGTTTCGTACTCGGACCATATTCACAAGATAATAACACTTTTGATCCTTGAGGTAATTCCTCAATTGCATTATAAACTTGCTGTGACGATTCTGTTGGTCTAATAGGTAATCCCAAAGGATAAAATAACGGTAACATAACAACAATTGCTATTATTATAAAAATCCATCTGCGATCAACATTGCCTAATTTTATTACTAAATCTGCTAATTTTTTCATTTTTCTACTCCCCGATATATGATCTTTCAATTCCAAAAATATATCGGATTGATGTAGCAAAAACTCCTAATCCAATTCCGATCATAATCGCTCTCGCGCCTGCAATATTTGGTACAAGATATATCCAATCTTGTAATTTTGGCAAATATGCAAAAGCAGGTCTATCAATTGGCCAACCCATAGAAAAACCGGCAATTGTTACTAAGAGCAGACCAATACCGAGGGTCCCAAATGTTAATATTCTATTCTTTTTCCAAGTATTTACCATTATTGTTGCCAACAATACCAAGATGTATAGTACAAACCAACTAGATATTTTACTTCCGATTGGAACTCTACCAAGCATGATAATTATTCCTGACACTAGCAATAATGTCGCCTCAAAATTTCTTATCCTAAATGCTCGATATGCTGCCGACGCTACAAGGAATGCTAACAATGCAAACATCGTTGCGGAAAGCGGCGTAAATATCTTGAAGAACATCCAATTAAAAAATGAATCTTTCTTTGTTAGATGCGGACCCCAATCTTCAGGGATGATTTCAACTTCTGCGCCACTATCGACTAATTTATTTGCTAATTTATTAACTGATTTACCTCTCCAATGTACTTTTTCTAAACTGAGTGAAGAGTTTTCTTCTTCAATCAATCCCAAAACTATTTCGGATTCTTGAACGGTTTTTCCCGTTTCATCAGCAAGTACTTGTGCAACTATTTGAGGTGTTTCTCCGGCTGATTTTATATCAACTGTATAAGCACCTCTCATTAAAAAACCCGCAGTAAAAGCGATTAAAAATCCAAAAATTGCAAAAACACTGTATTGCCAACCGCTTTTTTGTTTAATTATTTTTTGCATTTGCAATTTTAATAAATTCAATGCTCCTAAGAATATTGCAAAACTAGCTAAAATATCGTACCATTGTGTTGCATCATCATCAACAAACGATTTAATAGTTGGTTGATCCGTAAACCATCCAAATAGAGTAATCGTTCCAATCAGAGCAACTATAGCTATAGGTATTTGTCGTTTCCAAAACATAATTAACCTCTATTGAATAGTTAAAAATTTAAGTATATCAAAATTGATCCAACCCAGATCATTGAACAATCTTAGAATAATTGCTATAAAGACAATTCCTACAACCATTATCTTAAGAATATCCATACCTTTTACACCGCCAATCAACATAGGATCTTGTGATAAATATGCACTTGCTGCGAAGAATTCTTCGCCAATTAGCGTATAATCACAAGCAGTTACAAAGAATGGAATCTGTGCTGCTGATGCCGTCCCTGCTATCTGAATTGCCCCAATAGAGTTACCGGTTTCAGCGAGGATCAACGATTCAGCGTAGAATTTTCCTTGATAAAATACTGCTGCGGGTTTTTCACGCATCATAATTCCATTAACACCAGCAGCATAGGCAAATTGATCGTCTGTAAGGTAATGAACCATATCTTCATGAAACAGATCAGGGCGACCTTCCATTATATATGCTTCGCGAACAGATTCGCGTGCAGCTTTCATAACAATTGACCGTGCGACAGGAACATTCAATGGCGTTTCGTATTGAGCAGTCATTTTTGCAACATGACCAAGGATAATGACTCCTGCAACAGTTTCAACTTGATCCATATCAACAATACCCGGCACATACAAAACGGGCTTTCCCATTTCTGTAGAGCGTCCAACTGCTTCTTCAAATGCTTTAAGTCCCGGAATTGGTCTTAGAGATATTTTTTCACCACGTTTGGCTTTATTGACAAAATATACTATCGTCCCGGCTGCAAGTATTATTGCAAAGAACATCACAACTCTTTCTTCGATAAAGTATGGATGTCCAAGTGACCAATAGATTATAAATGCAGTCAATATACCACCAGACGCGAACCAAAATTTTTTGTCATTCACAATTTTACCTCTTTTGATTTGTTATTAGATTTATTTTTCTTATCAATCCTTTCAATTTCAGATATTAAAAATTCAACATTTTTTGGATCTTCTAATAATTCGGCAATGCGATAATACTTATCTTGTCTCATAAATGCAGTAACGAATGGACCAAAAAATACAAGTGCGTGACTACTTAATAAAGATAAAGGTTTCATTAACTCTAAAAAAAATACTGCAGGAGTAACAAAACCTCTGTCAATGATCTTTTGAGCAATTTTTGCAATTGCTTCTTTTTCTGAAACTTTCAGATCAAAATCACTTATTTTAGCTGCTGTGCTCATTATATTATTTCATCAATCTGCACTGTTTATTATCTATTAGCTATAAAACATCACACTTCTAATCTGTTTCTACCATTTCAAGATTGGCTCTTGGAACAATCATCTTTTCACCGCCAATTTCAACTTCAGCTACACGTACCAATATTTCCGATTCCATTTTCTGCAATTCATTTGGCAAGGATATTACTTTACCAATTTTTCCAAAATAAGGTGCACGAATAACTCTAATTAAACTACCATCGGTGATTCCCATGGAAGCATCAATATCTTTATGCTTTCCTTTAATTTTATCACTTTTTAGCGGAATTACGATTTCCGGGCGAATCACTCCTGCCCTAATTTGGGTTGAACCATTTACAGAAACAAAATCACCAAAATGCAATTTGAGTAAATCAAAGGTTCTACTACTCATATTCATTTCACCAAAACCTTCTGTTACAATTAGGGAAGTGACCAAATCCTCAGAACCGGTAATAGCCACACCGAGCGTATATCCAAGTATGGATTTTAAATCGCTATAATGAAATCCGCCAACAACAATTGCTGCAATTTTGAGCGCTATCGCTTTTTTATACGTTGCAAGACTAATATGGGACCCCCCGACCACGACCTTTCCTTCTAAAGATGAATTTAACATAGCGGAAGTGATTTCATCTTTTCTTGAATCTGTTATAATTTTAAGATCACCACGACTTTCACCACCAATTCCGAATATACCCTGAATAAATGCAGCATCCGTTTCAATATACACGCCTTCTACGGGAATAGTATCTTTTACTATACCGCTTATATAGGCATCCATTTCAACAGGAATTGGTGCTTCACGCAGTACAACTTGACCCGTTATTTCCGAAAATGATTCTAAGGTGCCAGATACCGGTGCGGTAACTTTCGATTTGAATAAACCAAAAAGACCGGGGGTTTCTGCAATTAAATCTCCTTGATTAAACGAACCGTTTTTTTCAATTTTCATTACATCCGCAATATCTGCAGCATCAATATTTAGTAAGTTAGCAACATTTACCATTTGAACGTTGCCTGGTAAATCGGTTGTAGCGACAATATCATCAGGCAATACCGACTCACCTTTCTTTTTTAATACGTTCCCTTTTAATGGTAAACGTCGTTCTTTTATTACTTTTGTTTCGTGCAATACTTTTAAACCGGGAGTATATGAGTGTGCCATTTTCTGTTCCTTAATTTAAATCTTTATTATTAAAATCGGGATACTCATTAACTACTTTAGACCATTCCTGTAATTTGGCAATTCGTTCGCTATCAATCGCAGGAAGTTCTAATGGTCGACCTCGTCCATCTAACAAAATACCGGTTTGTCCACCGTAAATTTTTGTATTTATGATCTCACCCTTACCTGCCCCAATATCCATATTTCTTGATGGTGTTAATTTTGCTTTCATTGGCTCATAAGGAGCATCAATTTTAATTAATTCCCCTGTTTTCAATCCATATCTAATTGCGTTTCCGTCAGGTAGTGTCAATTCTAATGTTAATATTATTTTACCCGGTTTAGATTTGCCGACAGGCGCAATACAGGTACCTAATCTAATTAGACAGTCCTTTTTAAATACTTCTACCGCTGCTTTACGCGCGTTTTCTTTTAGGTCTATTTTGTCGATATTTGCCAAAACGCCCAATTGAGGCATCATGAATATTGAATCTACTGCTAATTGCGTTATACCCGTGGGCATGAAAGCATCTACTAACATTCGCGCTGCTTGTTCGCGCCGCGGTGCATGCGACAATACTCCACCTGAGCCAACCAATAGATCCAATTCCATCATATTCACTAAAGTTGCTCCTGATTCAGATTGATCAAACGCATCAGAAATAGTTCTTTCTGTTTGCACACCCTTTAAGCCAACTGCAAATTCTTTATGTTGAATAAATGATAAGCGCAATGCTTCTCTTGCGATGGCTTGTTCGATTATCAATTCCTGCAAAGATTGAGGAACTGTTGTTGGACGAATCATTTTATTGCCAATGCGGTCATTCAATTCTGCACGATCAATGTCTAGTGGTACCCATCGTAAAACGTTATCCATGCCTGTCTCTGCAAGGACGTTACAAACTGAATAACTCATGCCTAAGTTGGCACTAACGGTACGATTGAATACACCTTGAAATACCGAGAATATATCGGTTGTTGCGCCACCAATATCAACACCGACAACAGAAATATTATCATCGCGAGCAATCATTTCGATTAACGATCCAACTGCTCCGGGTGTTGGCATGATGGGTGCGTCAGTCCAACCCATGAGTTTTTTGTAACCAGGTGCCTGAGCCATCACATGTTCCATAAATAGGTCATGAATTTTATCGCGTGATGGTCCAAGATTTTCAACTTCGAGCACCGGACGTATATTTTCAACTAGTGTTAAATCTGTTATCTCACCTAATGTTTTTTTTATACTATCTTGTGCTTTTTTATTGCCTGCATAAATCACCGGTAGTTTATAACCGGAACCTAAGCGTGGTCTTGGATTAGCAGCAGCTATCATCTCTGATAATTCAACAACATGTGAGACAGTGCCACCATCAATCCCTCCCGATAACAGAATCATGTCAGGACGTAATTGGCGAATACGTGATATTTTCTCGTGCGGTTTCCGACCGTCGTTGGAAGCCATAACATCCATTACAATTGAACCGGCACCAAGAGCTGCACGTTCGGCACTTTCCCCTGTCATCGCTTTTACAACGCCCGCTACCATCATTTGAAGTCCGCCACCGGCTGAACTTGTCGAAACATAAATATCTACTCCAACATCTCCTTTTTGCGGAGTAATAATATCATCGCCGTTCAATAATTTACGACCGGATAATTCTTCAACTTCCATAACGGCGTTAAGAACACCTTTGGTAACATCTTCAAATGGTGCTTCTACAGTTGTTGGAGCTTCGCCTCTGTACGCAAGCCGATATTCATCTCCGACTTTTTCAATTAAAATGGCTTTTGTTGTTGTACTTCCGCAATCCGTCGCTAAAATTGATTTTAATTCCATTATTTACCTTGATTAATAATATAAATTTAGAAAAATATATACGAGTGGACTGGCAATTATTAATGAATCAAATCTGTCCAAAACACCACCATGCCCTAATAATAATGCTCCTGAATCTTTTACCCCTGCGTCACGCTTGAATAATGATTCTGCAAAATCACCAGTTTGTCCAAAAACACCTGAGATAATTGATAAAATAGTAATTTGCGTAATATCTAAATCAAATTTAATAAATCCTATTTGAGCCATTACGATATAAGTTATAAATGAAAATATTAGTCCCGCTACACAACCAATCACTGTTTTATTTGGACTGGCACTTGGATATATTTTCTTTTTCCCAAATTTTTTCCCTGCAACGTACGCAGCTGAATCACATATCCATACGCTGATAAATAGTGCAAAAGTGAAATTAGTCGCATTTGCGGTATCAAAATTCCGGATTCCAATTAGCGTTCCAACTAACAAAGGTATATATAATATTCCGCCAAGTGTAATATTGAAATTTTCGGTTGGATTGGGCTTTTTACGAAATAATTCAATAAATAATGTCACTATTATAAACGCAACAATTATTGAGAATACATATATTAAATCAATATTTGGTTGAAAGTAATAAAAATATGCAATAAAGAACGATGCTAATAACCCAATCCAAATAATTGGATGCGTTTTTTTTAATTTAGCTAATTGATAGTATTCAAATAATGCTAATAACATTACCGCTAAAATGAATATAGCAAACCAAATTCCGCCAAACCAGATGAAAAGCAGTATTCCGGGAATACCTAGGCTGCTAACTATTGATCGATTTGTTTTTATTGACACTATTTACATTATTTAAATAAGTGATAAAAGTACAGAT
>PVMS01172483.1_pt1 | contig 16691 bp, 15 predicted proteins | sample 1853461 | NCBI WGS metagenome assembly PVMS01 (sample SAMN08582032, study PRJNA380276) | Marine sediment metagenome, whole genome shotgun sequencing project. | isolation source: ocean sediment barecode stripped | collected 2017 | reverse complement strand
TGTCTGTGCCGCGGCGGACCAGCGCGCGGCGAAGGGCAGATCGAATACGGTGTCGGTCCTTGCCGGCACATGTATCCAAGAATTGCCGAGCATCTCCCTCTCGAGCTGCCCCGACTCCCATCCCGCGTAGCCCAGTGCAACAAGGGACTTACTTGGGCCGTCGCCGGCCGCCAGTGCATCGAGGATGTCGCGTGAAAAAGTCAGGCAGATATCGCTGGAAACCGCGATCGAATTATCAAATGTGGGCCCGGAGTCGTGCAGGACAAAACCTTTTTCGGGCCCTATCGGGCCACCCAACAATACCGGGACTGATGCGGTGGCGGGATCGCTGTCGGTAACGTCGAGCTGTTCGAAAAGGCCCGCAAGTTTGAGCTGCAATGGTCGATTGATCACGATGCCAAGCGCGCCATCGCTATTATGTTCACAGATCAGGGTAACCGTTGAAGAAAAATTCGGGTCCGCCATGCCCGGCATGGCGATAAGCAACTGATTTGTCAGGGAACTGTCGTCAACCATACCCACAGTATCGGCCTTGCTGCCGATGGGTACAACTGTGGTACCGCTAACGTCTAGTCAAGGCTTGCAGTTGAAGGAATAAGCTGCTCGCTGAACAGCCATTTGTAGGCAAACCGAAGGCGGTCATAATCCGCCGAGATTTCGGGAGGGAACGGATCGAACGGTGAGGCGCGCCGCAAAATATCGAGAGCGGCCTGGTCGAGAACCTTTGAGCCGCTCGATTTGCGAACGATCACTTCAGCTAGCTGCCCGGTTGCGTCGATACTGACTTCGAGTGTGGGGCTGCCCGTCAATCCATCGAGTTGGCCGAGCTCCGGAAAATACTCATCACCAACAGCCTCAATTCGCCGTTTCCAGTTATCGAGATAGGCGGCGATCGTCGACTCCCGTGTGTCGGCGCTGATGATCAGCTGCCGCGGATCATCGTCGTGGATCAGTAGAGTCGCGTTATCGTTCTGCGGTAGCGGCAAGGTTCGATCGCTGCCGGATTCGAGCACGATAGCGGCTGAAATTGTGTCCTGCGGTTGGTCGCGAAGCAGATCGGCGACCTGAGAATCCTGATTACTTGTCGCTGTCAGAAGCTGATCTGCGGCCAGCTCGTGCTGTTCTAATTCACGCAAACTGTCGCCGTTTTCTTCACCGCGATTGTCAATCGAAGATGCGCTCTCCAACGGTGCGCTCGGCCTCACATCTTTATTGGTATTGCCGCCCCCGAGCTGTGAGGCTTGCGCCAGGTATTCCGCCTCGTCCGGCCGGTCGATCCGCTGATCCGGGTCGGCAACAATCGTAACTTCGAGCGAGATTACATCCGCAAATTGGTCGAGAGCATAAGGATTGAAGGTAACGCCAATGATCAGAATGCCGTGAATCAGGGCGGCCAGAAACAACATGGCTGGCAGCCGGTCCGGGACCACCGCTGCGACAAGCTGGATCTCCTCAATCGGATCCCTGTTTTTGGCAAATGTAAGCATAGTCGGGTGCTACGATGATCCGCCAGTTTCGTCATTTAAACAAGGGCTTACGTCAATCTCGTACTTGGGCTGGCGTGTCCTGAATCCAGTGTAACCGCTCGTCCATGGAGCGAGTGAGACGTAAGTCACCGGATGCATCGATCAGCAAGGCAAAATCGATCGCCAGAGCTTCTGTCAATGCGTCGAACTCTTCAGCTCCGCCTACCATCAATGCCGTCGCCGCCGCATCGGCCAGCACCGGGTCGTTATGTACGACGGTGACCGCAGCGGTGTGTTCAACCGGAAATCCCGACTCCGGGTCCAGTATGTGTGTGTAGCGTCGATCGGCGATCTCTACGTAGCGCTCATAGTTACCGGAGGTGACGATCGTCTCACCATTAACGATGTCTATCGATGCGATGGGCCTATTGGCAACCGGCGAGCGAATACCGATGTGTGCTGGTCTCCCTTTTATGTTGCCAATCACGCTCAGGTCACCACCAATATTGACGATTGCATCGTCGATGCCGTATTGCAGCAAGATGTGAATACTGTCTTCAAGGATTGCACCTTTTGCAATTCCCCCGAGATCGATCATGAGGGCGGACTGCTTGGTTGATAGCCGGTTACCGTCCCAATGAATGCGTGCCACGGAGAGCCTGTTCGCTAGCAATGTGTCAATTACGTCCGGATCGGGGATACGTGTTGGCGGTCGCGCGAGGTCATGCAGGCCCCATAATTCCGTGAATCGCCCCAGCCCGGCATTGAAGCGCCCGTTCGAGACTGTTTCGATCTCTGCCGCGCGTCGAATGACGGTTGCAAGGCGCGGTGATACGTCGACAGGCAGTTGTCCGGATATTGCCTGGTTAATTGCTTGTAATTCGCCCGGCCGCCACGGGTACCAGTTGTGGCCGACGTCGGAGAACAATGACTGCAACGAATCGGCCGCGCGAGTCGCCTGCTCATCGCTAACACCGAAGAGGTTGATCGTTACCTCGGTGCCGAGCGCAAAAAGCTCGAGTTGATGGTCCCGGCGCGCTTCGCCGCAGCTCGTTGCCGAGAGCGCGAAGATTATGCTGACGCTAATCCAGTTCGGACTCAATCGCGTCGAACAGCTGGCCTGCAATATTGAGATCAAATTGTGTGTCCAGTTCTCGAATTCCGGTAGGGCTCGTTACATTGATCTCGGTCATGTAGTCACCAATGATGTCGATGCCTGCGAAAATAACCCCGTGCTCTTTCAGGACCGGGCCAACTTGTTCGCATATGGATCGATCGACATCAGATAATTCCTGGCCGATTCCTTTTGCGCCCACAACGAGGTTACCGCGGTTGTCGTCTGCCGGGGGAATACGTGCGAGCGCGTATGGCACCGCGTCGCCATTGATCAATAGTATGCGTTTGTCGCCAACGTTGATTTCAGGAATGTGTATCTGTGCCATCGCATATTGCTGACCGAAATCAGTCAGGGTCTCGAATATGACGTTCGCATTGTTATCGCCGTGTTGAACGACAAATATCGATTTGCCGCCCATACCATCCAGCGGCTTCACAACTATTCGGCCATTGTCGGCCAGGAATGCGCGCATCTCATCCATCGATCGTGTAATTAGTGTCGACGGCGTGCACTCGGGAAACCAGGCTGTATAGGCTTTCTCGTTCATGTCGCGCAGCGCTTGTGGCCTATTGACGACTAATGCCCCAGCCACCTCGGCCCGATCAAGAATGTAAGTCGTATAGACGTACTCCATATCAAATGGAGGGTCCTTGCGCATCAATATGACATCGAGATTACCAAGATCGATACCTTCGACGTCGCCGAATTCATACCAGTCTTCGTTGTCGTCACGAACGTGAAGGCGCCGCGATCGACCAATCGCTTTGCCGTCCAGAAGTTTCAGGTCGCCTTGTTGAAAATAGTGAATTACGGCGTTGCGGCGTTGCGCTTCTAACAGCATCGCGAGGGAGCTGTCTTTGTACGGCGTAATGGACTCAATCGGGTCCATAACCATGCCAATCCTGAGCGGTTTTTCCGGCATCGTTGCCGCACGTTCCTGTGGTACCCGGTGAGCGGCCAACTATACCTTGGAAGCAAGGCTTAAACGCCGAAAATTCCTCGAATTACAGTGTCTGCGGCGGGCTTCGTAGCGGGACTTATGTCAATATGGTACAAGTCGGTTTTCCAAAGGAAGTTCTGTGTCCAGCAATGCATCTCGTACTTTGAACGGACTCAAGATTCTCGTGGTGGATGACAGCAAAACGATTCGTCGGACTGCCGAAACGCTACTGAGCAAAGAGGGTTGCCAGGTCTTCACCGCGATTGATGGTTTCGATGCTTTGTCGAAGATAGCTGATCACCAACCTGACCTGATTTTTGTGGACATCATGATGCCGCGTCTCGATGGTTATGAGACCTGCTCGCTAATCAAACACAATAAAATGTTCAAAAAGACGCCAGTCATCATGTTGTCGAGCAAGGATGGTCTGTTTGACCGGGCCAGGGGACGCATTGTCGGCTCCGAGCAGTATCTGACCAAACCATTCACCAAGGACGAGCTGCTTGGTGCTATATCGAATCAGATCGGCTAGATGGAAGGGATTGACTGATGGCAGTGGTACTCATCATCGATGACTCGCCGACCGAGTTGCACTTATTTCAAAATATGCTGGAGCAAAACGGATTTGGCACGCTGGTCGCTGACAGCGGCGAGGAAGGTCTGCGTCAGGCCGCAGCATCGCATCCCGATTGCATACTGATGGATGTCGTTATGCCAGGCATGAACGGCTTCCAGGCGACTCGCCGGTTGACCCAGGATCCCGGTACCGCCGGAATCCCGGTCATCATGATTACGACAAAGGATCAGGAGACGGACAAAATCTGGGGCATGCGTCAGGGAGCGGTTGAATACCTGGTCAAACCGATTGACGCGAAACAACTGGTCGACAAGATCAATGCGGTGACGGCGGCTTGAATGAGTGACTCGATCGATCTGGCAACACTGGTCAAGCAACCGTTCGAGTTGCTCGCCGAAATAGAGCGTCGTAGCCGCAAGGCGCACGAGGGCCAAGGCAGCGCCGACTTGTCGTCGGAATGGGTCGGAGTCGGTTTTCGTATTGGTGAAGAGCAATTTATTGCGAATCGCGAACAGGTTCGAGAGGTTCTGATGCTCCCCGAAGGTATGACTCGGGTACCTGGCTCGCAGCGCTGGTTGCTGGGAATCGCGAATCTGCGCGGCCATTTACTGCCTCTTGTCGACATAAAATTGTTGTTGGGTAGCGGTCGAACTTCGCTGCGTCGGACAACCCGCGTCATATCGGTCAATCATCGCGAGATTCCCGCCGGTCTTATCGTTGACGAAGTGCTGGGATTCCGGCGATTTATGGACGACGAATTTACCGACAAATGCCCCGAAACCGCCGTGCGATGCGACCGCTTTCTGACTGGCGCCTATCAACGCGGCGACGAGACCTGGCCGACTCTGAATCTGTTCGATTTTATTGAAAGCAATTTATTTTTGAATGCGGCGGCGGACGCGTAATCACCATGAACCGCGGCCGTGCGGTCAAATCACAGAGCTCTAGATAGATGGCAAATAAAACAGACGTATCCACAAAATTTCGAGTCGTTGCCCTGGTGATAACTGTATCGCTGCTGATAGCGGCGGCGCTGGTTTACTTGCAGGGTATTGGTGGCAATTCATCCTCGGCCGAACTGGCTGCTTTATCACAAGCGATTCCCGGTTACTCCAAGAGCGCGTTGAAAGGCGAATCCGGGGCCTATGCTGTATTGAGTACCAGCGTAACCAGGATCGCAGAATTGCGTCGGGCTACCGGCCCAGCGGCACCGGGAAGCGCAGACCAGTGGCAGTCGCTAATGTCGCGCGCGTCAATCATTCTGGACAAGCGTGAAGTCGTTGAAGCAATGCACAGCGCGGCGGCAGGTGCCGCGGAGCGAGCGGATTCGATTGTGCAGATGTCAGACGGATTGCTCGACAGAGCCGGTTCGACAGCCATCATGCAGGAATTCCAACAGCGCGCCGACAACATCAGGCAACTCGCGCTGGGAATGTCGCAGAATCCGGATGCTGCGAACGCGACAGTCATGGCCAACGACGGCGACTATCTTCGTTCAGTAAGCAATGGTCTGGCCGGCGACGACAGCAAGTTTGATATTCGGCCGCTCAATAGAGAGGCTCGCGAGACCACGCTGGCGCCCATTCTCTCCGACCTGACCGAACTTGAGGCGCAGATTGAACAGATAAAATCGAGCGTGCACCAGGTTGTGGCGCTCGCGGACATACTTTCCGAGGTTGAGGCTAACGCCGCCGAACTGGGTAAGGCTTTCGTTGCAGCAGGTTCATCGAGCGTGTTGCCCGTTTTTCTGCAGATTCTGTGGATTCCCATTGGTATTATCATTGTCTCAGCCCTGCTCGTACTCGGCCTGCTATCGCTCAACTCGAAGAGCTCGACATTTGAGTCGACCGCGAAGGAGCAGGCAGAACAAAACGATAGAAACCAACAAGCCATTCTTCGCTTGCTCGACGAGATGGGCAGCCTCGCCGATGGTGACCTGACAGTTGTAGCAACCGTCACCGAGGACATAACCGGTACCATTGCTGACTCGTTTAACTTTGCGATTGAGGAATTGCGCAAATTGGTTGCGACTGTCAACGAAACTGCGATCATGGTCGATTCCGCAGCCAAGCAGACCGAAAGCACGGCGGCGAACATGGCGAAGGCAACTTTCAACCAGGGCAAGGAAATCAACGCGGCGACAGAATCCATTGTTTCCATGGCGGCGTCGATTGAAGAGGTGTCGGGCAACGCGGAACGGTCCTCCGATGTTGCACGGCATTCAGTCGAAGTGGCACACAAAGGTGGCGAGGCCGTACGCCGCACCATCGACGGCATGAATGCAATTCGCGAAACAATTCAGGATACGTCGAAGCGCATTAAGCGTCTCGGCGAAAGTTCGCAGGAAATCGGCAACATCGTCGAGCTTATTAACGACATCGCCGAGCAAACGAACATCCTGGCGCTCAATGCGTCAATTCAGGCATCGATGGCTGGCGAAGCGGGTCGCGGATTCGCAGTGGTTGCCGATGAGGTCCAGCGGCTCGCAGAACGCTCGACCAATGCAACTAAACAGATTGAAGTGTTGGTCCGAACCATTCAGTCAGATACCAAAGAAGCAGTTGTGTCGATGGAGCGTAGTACGACGGACGTTGTCGGTGGCGCGCTGCTCGCCGAAAATGCAGGTGCTGCACTTGATGAGATCGAGAAGGTATCCAATCAGATCGCGAGCCTTGTGCACAATATTTCGGTATCGGCGCGAGAACAGGCGGGGTCGGCTGCGGATGTCACGCGTCGTACGACTGCGCTTCGGGAGATTAGTGAACAAACCAACAAACTGATGGTGGCGACTGCCGCCGCTATTGCAAAGCTGTCGGAGCTGGCAACACAGCTCAGAAAGACAGTCGCCGGATTCACTTTGCCAAGTCACTCGCTCACGGTGGGTGCCTTGTCGGCGACTTCCGCCAAAGTTCTCGCCGATGCACCGGCGGGAGAGCAGGCGCAAACGGGCTAGCCCGTTGATGACAGGCGACACCAGCATACAAGAGAAGGTTTCCGAAGAGGTTCGCGCCGACATGGGCGGGACCGCGCTGGCGATTGTCAGCAACGAGCTCATGGAAACCATTCGTAGCGCACACCTCGCGCTCGAAGATTGCGTTGACGGACGCGGAGGATCTGCCGCGTTGGTTCGCGCTGGCGAATTTCTGCGCCAGATTCGCGGCGCATTGCAGATGACCGAAACCTATGGAGCGGCTTTACTGGCCGAGGAAATGGAGCTCGGCTGCAAGTACCTTTCCGGGATGAAGGACGGCAAGGGACGCGTGGACGGTCTCGATGCGCTGACACGCGCTATGGTGCAACTACCAACCTATGTCGAACGGCTACTGGCCGGCGGGCGCGACATTGCGCTCGTATTATTGCCCTTGCTCAACGATCTAAGAGCCGCCCGCGGTGAGCCGCTATTGTCCGAGGGAACATTGCTTCTCTTAAATCTGTCGCCGACCCAGACCAAAAAGAGCAGCGGCAAGCGTGACGGCAGCGGTGTTGACCCGGTTACCGTCGCCGCACATCTTCGGCCCAAATTCCAACTGGCGTTATTGGGCTGGATAAAAGGCGGCGACACCCAGCAGCATCTCAAATCGCTGGCCGGTGTTACGCAGGGATTGGAGCAGTCTGCAACTCGCGACGACATGTACCAACTTTGGCGCGTAGCCGGCGGTGTACTCGAATCGTTGAGTGAGGGCGGTCTCGAGACATCCATAGCACTTAAGCGTCTGCTCGGACAAATCGATCGGCAGATCAAGTACGTCATCGACGAAGGTATCGAGGCGTTTGACAATCATCCTATCGACGATCTCTTGAACAACCTGCTTTATTACGTGGCACGTTCCAGCACGACTGGTCTACGCATCAGCGCAATCAGGGCGGCGTTTAATTTATCGGAGCTGTTGCCGGGCGACGAGCAGGTTGAACAGGCGCGCGAAGCGCTATCCGCACCCAGCGTCAAACTTATGCAAACGGTTGCTTCGGCGATCAAAGAAGATCTGGGCCAGGTCAAAGATGTGCTCGACATATATGTTCGTACAGGCATGAACAATTCGGCCGAGCTTGTTCCGCAGCTCGAATTGCTCAAGAAAATCAGCGATACGCTCGGCGTACTCGGCCTTGGCCAATTGCGCGGCGATATCGACGGAGAGATCGATCGACTAAAAACTGTCGTGGAACGCGGTGGCGTCGCTGACGACCAAATTATCCTCGAAATTGCATCTACCTTGCTAAGAGTTGAGGATCGACTGGATCAGCAGCTTGTCCGGGCTATCGATCCAAAATCAGACGGTGCCGACCCAGAGGGCCAGGACTTACCGCCGCAGGAAGCCGCCGACTATCAGCTGGTTGCCGAATCGGTGTTGCGGGAGTGCATTATCAATCTCGCGCGTATTAAAGAAACGGTCAGCCAAAGTCTGGAATCGCAAACACCATCGCAAGGTGTTGACAGTATCCCGTCGCTTGTTCGCGGTATCAAAGCGGGTCTGATGATGCTGAACAAGGGTCGCGCAATGGAAGTCGTCGATCGTGTAGGCGAGGTTATTACAATCGCATTGCGAACAGACGGGGTGGCGAGGTTATCGCAAAAAGAAATCGACCGACTCGCCGATGCAATTGTGAGCATCGAGTATTACATGGAGACCGTAAAAGCCGGACGAAGTGAACCGTGGTACATGCTCGACAACGCTGAAGCATGCCTGGCTGTCTTGCAAGATTTGGAAAAACGTATTGCACAGGAAGATGCGGCAGCAAAATTGGCCGGGCCGACGATGAAACTGGATGTCGGCGAAATCGCGGCAGCTGCTCAAGAGCATGCTGCTGCCGCATTAACGCACGCGCCTGATTTCGAACCATTACCCGTCGTCTCCAAAGATGCCGAACATCTTGATCCGGAATTGCTCGAGTTGTTTATTGAAGAGGCCAAGGAAGAGGTCGTGTCAATCAAGCGAAATCTGCCGATCTGGCAGGAACAACCTGACGACATGGAGACCTTGATTACTGTGCGCCGCTCGTACCACACACTTAAGGGTAGTGGACGAATGGTCGGCGCGGAAAGAATCGGGGAGTACTGCTGGAGCGTCGAGAACCTCCTGAATCGCCTGATCAATCGAACGCTGGTCAGGACACCGCCAATGGTGGATTTCATTATTGAGGCGTCGGCCGTCATACCGGAGTTGATCGAACAGCTGGAAATCGGAGCGGATCCTGCCGCCGATATCCGTCTGTTTATCGCGCGTGCGACCGCATTCGCGGAAGGCGATCCGAATGCCGCAGTATTGACGGTCAAGGCAGCAGGCAGCGAGCCGGAAGCGAGCGACGAGCCCGCGCTGGAAATGGACCCGGTGCTGCTGGATATTTTTTCGAAGGAAACGGCCGGACATCTGCAAGCGATCACCGACTACCTGGCCGCATGCGAAGGTCACTCACCGCCATTTGACGTTACGGACAAGCTTCACCGCGCCTGTCACACGTTGCATGGCAGCGCTAACATGGCGAATGTCGAGCGTGGCGTCGCCGTTGCAAGTGCGCTCAATCGTCTCGTGCGTCGCGTATATGATTACAAGATTGGATTTCAACAGTCGGGGCTCGACGGTTTGAAAGCCGCCGGGCGGGCGATCGGCGCTGTCGTTGGCGATATCAATCAGGTCGAAAATAAACGCGCCGATTACACGGCGTTAGTCGAACACTTGAACAAACTTGCAGATGCCGTGCAGCCTGAACACACGATTGTGGCCGACGAGCAATCCGAGTTGGTCCAGGAGCTGCAGGAAGACGTCGTTGAAACCGTGGCCGACGAGCTCGAGTACGACGGCGAAATTGCAGCCATATTTACCGAAGAATCTGCGGAGCTTCTCGAGCTGGCAGATAAGGCGCTAGTCGAGTGGAGCAGGAACAAGGAATCGCGCGCGGCGATGGAGGAACTCAAACGCCATCTGCATACATTGAAAGGTGGCGCGCGTATGGCCGGTATTACGGCGATGGGCGATCTCAGCCATGAGCTTGAAACTTTATTGCTAGGGCTTGATGAGGGGCGTGTAAAGCCGACGCCGGCCATTGACGAGCTTTTGCAACATAGTGTCGACGAATTACATCGCATGCGTGACACGGTAATTGCAAACAAACCAGTTGCCGCGGCCAAAAGTCTCGAAGTACGGATTAAGCAGGCAAATGCCGGCTTCGAAATAGCCGGCGATACTTCGGTGATAATCCCAACGAAAGACGTCGATATTGACGTTGCCAAGCCAGCCAAATTCACGATCGAACCGGAAGACTCGGTCAGTATGGTCATCGTCCATAAGCCGCTGGACGAAGAACCCGAACCCGTAGGAGGGCCTCTTCCCCTCAAGGGGGATCAAGAAGGCCCGAAAGAGGTCGCGGCTGAAGCCGCTCCTACGCCCGAACCGGCACCCGAGCCCGAACCCAAGCCCGAACCGGCACCCAAGCCCGAACCGGCACCCGAGCCCGAACCGGAGCCTGAACCCGAACCGGCGCCTGCGGCTGCCACAAAAGCCACTCCCACAGAATCTGCTGTGGAAAGACGAGGTGAGCAACGACAGGAATTTGCTCGAATAGATGCCGATCTGCTCGAAGACTTGCTCAATGCGGCGGGCGAGATCAGCATTTATCACTCTCGATTAAGTCAGCAGATAAATACGATTGAGTTCCACGTCGAGGAACTCGATCAGACTGTCCTACGCCTGCGAGAACAGTTGCGCAAGCTCGATGCTGAGACCGAAGCACAAATCATGCACAGCCATCAGGAAACAATGGTGAGCGAGGACTTTGATCCGCTCGAACTCGACCGTTACTCGAACATTCAACAATTGTCGCGGGCGCTTGCCGAAACAGCAAGCGACCTGGTTAGCCTGAAAGATCTATTGCAGAACGTGACGACCGAGTCGGAGGGCCTGCTGGTGCAGCAGTCTCGAGTGACTGCCGAACTGCAGGACGGACTGATGCGCACCCGAATGGTGCCGTTTGAACGCCACGTCCCGCGTCTCACGCGGCTCGTGCGCCAGATCGCCAAAGAATCTAAAAAACGCGCGGAGCTGGCTGTCGAGGGCGCTTCGGGCGAACTTGATCGGCAGGTGCTCGACAAAATGTTGTCGCCGCTCGAGCATATGCTTCGAAATTCGGTTGTGCATGGCATCGAACCATCCAAAGAGCGGCAAAAGAACGGCAAGACGGCGACGGGCCGTATCACAATTCGCCTTCATCGCGAAGGGTCGGAAATGATTATCGACGTTGCGGATGACGGCAGGGGCCTTGATGTCGACGCGATTCGACGCAAAGCATATGAACTCGACATGCTCAAGCCGGAAAGCAAAGTCACTGATGAAGAAATCATGGACCTGATTTTGACGCCGGGATTTTCTACGGCAGGCAAGGTGACGCAATCGGCCGGCCGCGGCGTCGGAATGGATGTTGTTGCAAACGAGGTCAAAAAGCTCGGGGGTTCATTGCAGATATCTTCGGTGACCGGGCAGGGAACAAACTTCGCCGTGCGTTTGCCATTTACATTGGCGATAACACAGGCGCTAATCGTTCGAACGGGCGAAGAGATTTACGCATTGCCGCTGCCGTCGGTAGAGGGTGTTGCGCGAATTCCACGTAAGGAACTCGAAAACCTCTTAAGTCAGACCGAACCCAGTTACGAATACGGCGAAGAGATATACAAATTCAGGCACCTTGGCATGTACCTCGGCGGGCAGGCCGCCAAGCTACCGGACGATGAGGCATTCATTCCAGTCGTCCTGGTCAAAGCCGGCGAGTTTTCGGCTGCATTGCTGACTGACGAAATGCTTGCGAGCCGCGAGATCGTAGTGAAGTCGGTCGGCCCGCAGCTTGCGAGCATTCGCGGCATTTCGGGAGCAACTATTCTCGGCGACGGCAGTATCGTCCTGATTCTGGATATTGTCGCGCTGGTTCGAACGGGTGCCCCGGTCGTCGAATTGAAGGACGCTGCGCCGACACCGGTTGATGAACGTCCGCTGGCGCTCGTCGTGGACGATTCAATTACAGTACGCAAGGTTACGGAGCGATTTCTGGAGCGTAACGGATTGCGAGTTGTAACGGCCAAGGACGGTCTCGACGCGATTAGTGTCATAGCAGACCACCGTCCCGACATTATCCTGCTCGATATCGAGATGCCGAGAATGGATGGCTACGAGTTCGCGGCGCATGTCAGGAATGACGACCGCGTCGCCGATGTGCCGATTATCATGGTGACGTCGAGAGTGGGCGACAAGCACCGCGCACGCGCAATCGAACTCGGTGTGAATGACTATATTGGTAAACCGTTCGAGGATTCGGCACTACTCGAGGCAATAGGACGACTGCTGGACGAGAAAGGGAAGTCGTTGTCGTGACGGATGATGCCCTCGAACTCTATAGTCTTCTCGTGCCGCTGGCGGAAGATCGATTAATCGTGCCGCGGACCTGCGTCGCCGAAGTCGTCCGTTTTTCACTGCCCGATACTGAGGCGGGTGCCCATAAATGGATGCTTGGCACGGTCAACTGGAACGGCAGAGAGCTGCCAGTCGCGTCATTTGAAGGGGCATTGGGCAAAGAGGTTCCGGCTACAACCGGTCGCACACGTATCGTCGTCTTTTACGCAATTTCAGGTCAGCTCAAATCAGGTTACTTTGGCGTGCTAACGCAGGGGTTTCCGCAGCTTGTGCGTGTCAACAAAGAAGTTCTGCAACTCGACGCCACTGAGGGCTGGCTTGAGTCGGCGCCCGTACTTTGCCGTGTCAAGATGATTAACGAGTATCCACTAATTCCAGATCTCGAGCGCCTCGAAGGTATGCTCGCCGAAGAGCTACTTCAGGCCTAGGTCGCCCCACATCGATTCGGCGACCGCGATGGCAGCAATGGCCGCCGTTTCAGTACGCAACACGCGCGGCCCCAACGAGACGGCAGTGAATCCGGCAACGCTGGCATCGTCGTATTCGGTATCGCTGAACCCTCCCTCCGGGCCGATGAGCAGGCAAACTTTTGTCCGAGGCGGTTGCAATGACGCCATTGGCGCTGTCGCGTCCAGCCGCAGAATCAGGTCAACATCAGATTCAGGGGTCTTTGCGCCCAGCCAGGTCTTGAGCGACAGCGGCTCATCGATCAGCGGCGGGCGAATTCTACCGGATTGCTCACAAGCGCTTTCGGCAATCTTTTGCCAATGTTCGCGGCGTTTGGCTGCGCGGGACCGATCAAGTTTTACAACCCCATATTCGGTCAGCACCGGTGAAATACGTTTTACGCCCAGTTCAGTCGCCTTCTGCACTATGAGGTCCATGCGTTCACCCCGAGACACACCCTGTACGAGATGAACCTTGAGCGGCGACTCTGTTGAAGATTCAAGCGCAGCGCCAACCGCGATCGCCGCCGACGTCTTGCCCAGACTTGAAACCGTAGCCGAAAATTCTCCAGACTCGCCATTGAATACAGCGATTGCGTCACCGACACGCAGTCGAAGAACGCGCCCGACATAGAGCGACTGTTCGTCATCGAGTTGCAGCGCCTGATCTGCTTGCAGGTCACCTCGAACAAAAAGTCTGGTAATGGCCATCAACCGTGACTATCGTTGTTCAACGCAAGCAGGGCAAGCTTTGACCAACCACACATATATCATTAACCGGGATACCGGGCTCGTCGAATCGGCGCGCCAGTGTCCGAGCCCAAACCAGGACCAGCGGCCCGCCGGCACGGAGGTCGACCTGGTCGTCCTGCACGGCATCAGCTTGCCACCCGGTGAGTTCGGCGGTGCCGCAATCGAGCAGTTGTTCACCAACCAGCTCGATTGGGACGGTCATCCGTATTTCGATGAAATTCGTGGGCTCGAAGTGTCCGCACATTTGCTGATTCGACGTGATGGTGAGGCGGTGCAATTCGTGCCATTCGAGAATCGTGCCTGGCACGCGGGCGAGTCCTGCTTTCGAGGTCAGTTGGGCTGCAATGATTATTCGATCGGGATAGAGCTCGAGGGCCAGGATGAGCTTGCCTATGACGAGCGTCAATATCATTCATTGACTGCGATTCTTGCCGCCCTGATACGAGCGTATCCGCAACTCACGACCAGACGTATCGCCGCGCATTCGGACATTTCGGCGGGCCGAAAAACCGATCCGGGCCCTGCTTTCGACTGGCTTCGATTGTATGATGGACTCAGCCACGAACTGTTACAGGAAGAATCTGACTCGCAATGAACCTGATTGCCTTGTTATTGGGCCTCGTCGTAGAACGATTGGCGACGCGGTTATTTCAATTTCGCCGGTTGAGATGGCTCGATCGGCTGATTGACGCCGGCTTCCAGCAGGCCGAGCGTCTGCCGGCCTGGCCAGCGCTGATTCCTGTCATCTTGCTTGCTTTGGTTCTCGTCTTGCCGGTCGCGGCGGTCTCGCTAGCACTCGGTGACACGCTGGCTGGATTGCCCTACGTGGCATTTGCAATCGTTATTCTGTTTTTCTCATTCGGCCCGCAAGACATCGGCGAGGACGTTGATGATTATTGCAGGGCTCTGGAAGATGGCGACGAAGAGCGGATTCAGCAGACCGCCAAAGCAATTGTTGAAGGTGACGTGCCGGAGGACGAACTCGATCGTATTCACAAAGTTGAAGAATCGGTCTGTGTGCAGGCCAACAATCGTTTGTTCGCCGTCATCTTCTGGTTTGTCGTACTTGGCCCACTCGGTCCGCTTGGTGCGTGGGCTTACCGTGTGACGGATCTGATTCGACGTCGTGCGGTTTTCACCGCGTCGCGCGAAGAGGAGTCCGATAGCACGATGGCCCTGGTTCGGAATGCCGCGGTTCTGCTGCACGGCTGGTTGGCATGGATACCCGCGAGACTGACCGCAATCGGGTATGCGGCCGCGGGTCACTTTGATGCGGCGCTAGGCGCCTGGCGGGCGCCGACCGAGCAACAGGATGCCAGCCTGCCTGAATACAATGAATACCTTCTCGCTCGAGTGGGCGTCAGTGCATTAGCGCTCAATGATGACGACGACGAGGATCTTTTGAAGCGCGGCGTCCGCGGTGCCACCGCTGCCAACCGAATGGTGTTTCGATTGCTGTTGATATGGGCCGTAATTATTTCGGCGATGACCTTGTATGGCCTGACGCAGTGACGCGAGGAATCTGGCCCGCGCTGGCCTTGGCGGGCCTGCTGGCCTGCTCTGAGTCGCCGACACCGGAGTCACCGCCCGCACCCTTATCGCGCATTGTCGCGCTGGCACCCAATTTGACCGAACTCGTTTATGCCGCAGGTGCGGGAGATACGTTGGTTGGCGTCAGCGCATACTCCGACTACCCGCCGGCCGCATTGGAACTGCCAATTATTGGTGACGCGTTCACCGTGGATCACGAACAACTTGCGCTGCTAAAGCCAGACGCGCTGCTGGCCTGGGAAAGCGGTATTCCCGCCCACGTCGTCGAGGAAATGCGCAATGTTGGATACCGTGTCGAGGTCATTCGCTCGCGAAGCCTGAACGATGTTGCCCTTGCGCTGCGACGCATCGGAGAACTAACCGGGCACGAGGCCGAGGCGAACGAAGCGGCCGCCGCGTTTACTGCCGGCCTGCAAGCACTGCAGCAGCGCTTCGCGAGCGAACCGACAATCCGCGTTTTTTACCAGGTCGCTCGACGTCCGTTGTACACCATTAACGGCGAGCATTACGTCAGCGAACTGATCGGTCTGTGCGGTGGCGAAAATATTTTCGCCGAACTGAATACACTGGCTCCGGCTATCGCAGTTGAGTCCGTGGTCGAACGAGATCCGGAGGTTATGCTCGCCAGCAGCGACGCGGGCAACGATGCGTTCGTAGAGTGGAACCGTTGGCCTAACCTAGCTGCAGTGCGGCTCGTCAACCAGTATCTGATGCCAGCTGACGAAATTGTCCGGGCGACGCCGCGCTTGCTTAGCGCCGGTGAGGCGGTCTGCGAGGCATTGAAATTGGCGAGAGACAAACGTAATGGGATTTAGTATCGGCATTCGGCCGGCTCGGGCATCAGATTTGCCGATTGCAACAAGGTGGCTATCTTCCGAAGGGTTGCCCGTTGATGATCTGACGGCGGAACGTATGGATGCGTTCATAGTTGCGACGCAGGCTGGTCAGCCCGTCGGCATGATCGGGATTGAGAAATTCGCCGAGGTCGGATTGCTGCGATCGTTGATTGTCGATACTGCGTGTCGCGGCGAGGGGCTCGGCGCGCGACTGGTTGCCGAGCTTGAGTTGATTGCCCGCAATGAGCATATAAACGAACTCTGGTTACTGACAATCGATGCGGATTCGTTCTTTACTCGACATGGCTACATCGTCGCCGAACGCGACAATGCGCCAGAGGTGATTCGCAACACGGACGAGTTTTCTACGCTGTGCCCTGGCGATGCGGTATTAATGAGAAAGCATTTGTAGGAGTGCTCGTTGATGTCCGCTTTGCACCCAAAAGTGGACATATTGACCGAGTATCCGGCCTATGAGCATTTTCCAGGAATTGCGGACTTCGTACTGGCGTCTATACTGAATAGAGGTACGCACTAACTAGTATTGGGCGGGAAGCTAATGGAAATCAAAGTTCTATTTGCCGGGTTAGCGATTTCGATCTGTCTTGCGGC
>PVMS01094255.1_pt1 | contig 16692 bp, 14 predicted proteins | sample 1853461 | NCBI WGS metagenome assembly PVMS01 (sample SAMN08582032, study PRJNA380276) | Marine sediment metagenome, whole genome shotgun sequencing project. | isolation source: ocean sediment barecode stripped | collected 2017 | reverse complement strand
TTTGTTAATAGGATCATTTTAGGTGTGATATAGTTCCTATTATAGGTGTATTAGGAACTTTTATAAATCTTTCAAGTTCTAAGTTGTGAGGAGAAATGGTAAAAAATATAGTAGTCTTTAAAAAGAACCCTTAAAAGACTACTATATTTTTTACCATTTTCTCCTCACAACTTAGAACTTGAAAGATTTATAAAAGTTCCTAATACACCTATAATAGGAACTATATCACACCTAAAATGATCCTATTAACAAAATCGGAACTATATCGCAAAGAATTTACTTTGAGTTGTTAGAAACTTAGTCTACTGTTCCCTGCTATCTCAGGCATACTCTGGTAAGCCGCTATTGTATGCCGTGTTCGTTTATTCATATCTTTGAATCAAATATTCTTTTTCCTTATTAGTGGATAAAACATTTAACGCTTTATTCCAAAATTCCATAATATGATGTTTTTTTTCTTTATCATCAAGTAATTCAACCCAGGTGGCATGCAAGGAACTATCAATAAACTCTTTTAAACCAGGAGAATATTTTAAATGAGTTTTAGATAAAAAATTCAAATCATTGTTCTCAGAATGAGCCAAATGTATAATTTTATAATCCTCAATTCTTAATGAATTCAGATTGGTTGGTGTAGTCATTTTTGCCAATAATGTCATCCGAAGCAGCTGATAAAATGGTTCATAAGAAAAATCAGGTAATCCTATTTTATATTCTTCTTTAAATTTAAAAGGGAAATTGCCTTTTCGTAACTTAGCAAGAATATCTGAATACCGCCTTAATCGCTCTATACCTTTTTTCCCACTGAATTTATGAGCATAAGAAACAGAATTATAAATCTCGGTGAATTTCCATTCTATGAATAATTGAGTTATTTTCCCGTTTATTTCAGCTAGCATATATGCATCAATACTTGTCCTATTCTGACCTCTTGAGCCACCTTTTTCATTGATAGGTGATTTTTTTGGTCCAATCCATTCAAATACTATTGGACCCTCATCATCATATTTTTCATCTTCATAAACAACATTTTTTGGAAAATCGATTACTTTTTGAATATTTAATCCAAATTGATTGAAAAAAGGAATTATATCATCCTGATGCTGGTTTAAATAACCAAAAACATTAAGGCAAGCAGCAGCAGAACTCCTTACATTCTTCAGTTCATTATGAAGTTTAACATTTTTTGAAATACCTTCAAAAATATTTTCATTAACAAAATTCTTTTTTAAATATTCTTTTTGAAAGTCGTTTTTTAATTTATTCATTTACCCCTCTAAAACATAGCGTGGCATATAATCCCAATTTCTATAATACTAATCTAAGTTCTAGGATGATTATTAAAAAGAGTTAGTCTAATTATTAATTACATGATACTTCTAATTATAAATCCAAATCTAAATATTGTTTAATTTTATCTTTTAATTCGTTCCACGAAGTTGCACCATCTTTAGGGTAATGTGCTAGCCCACCAGTATTACAATATTTATAAATTTGTAAAATGGTATCTTTGTTATTAAACAGTTTCTTAAAGTCTTCTTTTCTACTTGTTACTTTTTCAATCATGCTCGATAGATTATCCTCTGAATATCCAAAATATTCTTCCTTGATTTTTGTTTCCAGACAGAAACGTAATTTTTGACCATAGACTACAACATTTTCATTTGTGCCTTGGATATCTTCTATGTCTTTAAACTCATCCTCAAAAGAAGAATAAATAGTTTCTTTTTTCTTTGGTACATAATGAATTGAAGATGATCCCCTTGTTTTAAAAATATAATAGAAGTTTCTCTTATCAATTTGTTTTAAGCAATATGTTCTAAAAAGCGGATCACAAGTAGAAATGAACAATTGTTCAAAATCTGTTGTTTCTCTCTGTATAACTTCTGCGGTTGATTTTCTTTTTCCTGCATCAAAACTAGTAATAGGATCATCAAGAACAATAAGTTTAGTTTTATTAGTATCTTTTTTTAATTGTGCAAAAAAGAAAGATAGTGCAATCACTTGTCTTTCTCCTTCACTTAAACTGCCACTACAATCTTTACCATTGTATTGGACGCAGAAACCACATTGTGCTGGATCGCGAGAACTTCGTCTGTCATAAGTAACTTGGCCAATTATATCAAGGATTTCCATGGCTGGACTTATTTCCTTTACAAAGCTACTAATTGATTCAAAATAATCTGAAACAAATTTATTAAACTCTTCTACTATTCTGTCTTTTAGTATTTGGAAAATTCGTTCTAAAGAATCAATGACCTTTTTATTCTTATTATTTATATCGATTGTTTCGAAGTATTTTTTAAAGTTATCTTTGTTTTCTATTAGGAATATGCCTTCCTCTAACTGTGTGCACTTGCTATCTATTTCCTTTTTTCTAATAACAAGCTTTCCTTCTAATGAATCTTTTTTGAGCTGTACAATTTTTGTGTTTATTTTCTTGGTAATATCATTGTAGTTTTTTATAAGAGTTTTAGCATTTTCAATGATTGTTTTAATTTGATCAATACTAGAGCCACTTATTTTATCTAAAATCTTCTTCTCTTTCTGTAGAACTAAATTGATCTCATTATTAGTTAGTACCTTTTCACGCTTAGCAATAGTCAATATTGGTAATTCATCATCTATGGTGATAAATTGTTTTGCTTGATTTAGATTGACTTGATTGCTTGATGGCACTTGTAGGTCACGCAACCCTTCTAGTAGATCTCTATATTTTAGTAGCAATGTATGTACCTTCTGTTCTTCAGATGCAAAATGCTCATTAAATATTTCTTGGTAATTTTTAATTATTTGAATATATTCTCCATTTTTTATTTTTTGTTCGCAAAATGGACAATCAGTTGTTTTATCAGTTAGCAAAGCTAATCCTTGTTTAATAAAATCTTTTTTACTAATGATTTTATTAATAGTTTTTTGGACACCCTTTGCAATTGTAAAGGATAATAACTCATTTGGATTAATTGTGATTTTCTTTTTCTCTCCTAATTCATCGAACTCTGTTTCCAGAGAAAATGTGTCTTTTACTTCTAAAAGCAAAGATAATGCAGAAATCTTACTTTTCTCTTTTAAAGACCTATCAATTTTGCCAAGCTCTATTTGATTTTTTATAAGTTTATCTTTTTTAGTTTTAAAGTCTTTCTTATTTAATTTTTGGATTTTATTTCTTTTTTGTATCAACTCATCAGATGTAATACCATATTTACTCAATATACCATCAATTTTTGCTTGTTCAGTTTCTAAAAATGTATGATTTTTTTCGTTAATGGCATTTTTCAGATTATTGATCCTATCAATCTCATTATTATATTTAGCAAAATTTCCAAGATAGACAATATTTCTTCCACGTTGTTGTCGTCTATGCGGTGTATCGGTATAATTAGTTCCAATCGAATGAACAAATTTTTCTATAAAATGCTTATCAAAAATTAGAAATTGATTTTTTAAGCTCCTATTTGACCAAGTCAATCCATTAAAATCAATTTCTGTGTTATTTTCTAAAGTTATTTTTATCTTTTGTCCGTCTGTTTCAGCACGATACCAACTTTTCTTTAGCTCAATATCTTGTCCATTCAATGATTTAAAAATATCAACTAGAACAGATTTACCATTTCCATTTTCAGCAAAGATTACATTATTCTTATTAAAAACGTCGATTGGATCGTTTGTATTAGCATCATGGTAGGGATTCATTTCATCCCAATTGAAAAATGTAAACGAAACAATATTATCGATTTTATTTATTTTCTTTATCATCAGAATCAGAACTTCCAAAGTTTAAAAAACCTGCAGCTACCATATCTGTAATAATATCTTCATCTGTCTTGTCGAGGTCTAAAAAAAGTAATATCTTTTTATCTTTTTCTCTTAAGTTTTTTTTAATTAATTCAATAAGATTCATCATGTTTTGCTTTTTCTAAGTTACTGTAATTTTTTTATTGTACTAATTATTAATACCTTCAATGGTTTTAATATATAACATAATACCATCTAATTAAATATATGAATATTTATGTTTGACACTATAATTCTGAATTATATTATTTGGAGCAAAAACTCAATTCAGGTATAAAAATATCCATATCTAAATTTATAATTCTAGTTCTAATTTCGTTTGTTATGCCCAGCCAATTCAGATATATTTATCAGGAATTTCACGAATAGTTCCTAATACCACACTAATATGTACTATATCGCACCTAAAATAGTTTTCATTACAAAATCAGAACTATATCGCAAAGAATATCTTTTTTGAAGATTAACTTTAATATTATACCTTCTAATTCTATTGTCTCCTCTTTTTCTCTAATAAATACACTATGGACTATTCAGTCAATAAAAGATAAGGATTAAAAGTTCGAATCCTTTCTCCCCACCCACTATCAAACCTCTATTTTTGTGGCTGTGCCTCCGTATTCTTGCCGTATTAACGGGTGCTGATCCAGTTTCTATCATTTATTAACTGGATCTTAAATGTATCGTTTTTAATCTAACTCGTAAAATACAAGACAATACTGGCGCGGATAGCATTTTATAAGGTCTCTAGGAATTATACCCTCCCTATATCCTTTATTGATATAATTTTAAAAATAACTGAGATACTAACTTAAAAAGTGGACTAAAGAATGAGGTAATGACGCATAGGACTGAAAGCGGTAAAGTATTTTTAATGGAACTTTTAGACATGATGTAACTACGTTTTTCGTTAGAATGTTATCCATATAATAGTAATAATCTGAATAGGTTAAAATATTATAAAATAAATCAACTATCCTAGATAGTTATTTCAGTTAATTTCTCTAACTCTGTAACTTTTCTAAAAATATAGTCAGGGTTCTTTTCGATTAATTCATTATAACTATCAAGTCCCCATAGAACTGCCACGCTTTTTACGTTTGCATTTTTTGCAGCATCAAGATCATTAGTTGTATCACCAATAAAAAATGTTCTACTGGGAAGTACGTTTATTTTTTTTAAGGCTTGATTTATTCCATCAGGTGAAGGTTTATTTCGTCCTCTCGGTACATCGTTCCATGTAATAGCAACATCAATATATTTTGCAAATGGTGCATTCTTAATAATAATATTATATCTGCTTGTTGGTTGTGAGGTAACAATGCCGATTTTAAAACATTTTGATTTAAATAATTTAATAATATCATTTATCTTTGGGAAAAAATCTGAAAATTGTAAGTATTCATTATAGTATTTTCTATATAAGTTATTTCCATTCTTAGTATCAATTTTTAACATTTTAAAAATCTGTGTAGGAGATTTCTTCAAATGCTTGCATAATTCAGAATCATCAATAGTCATATTCGCAAGTTCTTTCAAAACTTTTTTATATGCTTTTTTCATGCTATCGGATGTATCTACAAGAACTCCGTCTAAGTCAAATAGAATTGCTTTATTTGAATTGACATTTTGAATTTCGTTAAGATTTAATAAACTCCTTTGACCATTCACTAATTCATTTCCTTGAATCTGACTTTCCAACTTTGATATTTCACTAGGTAAAACTACTTTTACATCACTAAACGACCCAACCTTTATAGCACCTTTTTCAAGTAGTTTAGATGTCCAGGAAAAATCATGAGATTTATTATTAATATTATTATGGAGAACATAAACCGCACGTTTGTGCTTAAAGGAGAAATCAGCCTGAACAACAGAACCACAATCATTTACAGCCTCTATTATTACTGTTCCGGATGCAAGCGTACACATTAATTCATTTCTCATAGGGAATTGCCATCTTGCAGGTTTTGTACCAGTTGGAAATTGTGAAATTATAGCTCCATTATTCTCTATTTGAGAAAACAATTCATCATTTTCTGCTGGATATATATAATCGATTCCATGACCAATTACAGCATAGGTAGTACCTCCATTTTTTAATGTAGATTTATGAGCTGCTGTATCAATTCCTCTGGCTAATCCACTTATAACTTGAATATTATTATTGACACAATATATTGCAAATCTTTCTGCATTCTCTATGCCCTTTTTTGTTGGAGATGTCGTCCCAACTACAGCTAAAGATTTGATTGAAAGCGCATTAAGCGAACCTTTATAATATAAAACTGGAGGTAGTCCAGATAGATTTTTAATGTTTTGTGGAAATATCTCATCCTCTATTGTTACAATTCTACCATTGCATTGAAAAGTTTTTTCAATAATTTGTTTTGCAATATCACAATGATTTAAAAAAATCGTATTATAAGCACTTTCAACATTAGAAATTTCATGATTTTGTTGTTTTACCTGTTCTAAAATAGTAGCAATAGAACCAAATTGTTTGCAAAGATTTCTTATTATATTAGGACCCCAACCTTTAACAGTAGTAAATGCAACCCAATATAATAATTTGTCATCTTTTGATAGGTTATTGAATGACATCATATTTCCATTTCTGATAATTAAAAGGATTTGTTTCTGTGAAATTTTTTATTTTTTCCACATATTGGTCAAGTACTTGTTTGAATATAACTAATCCAATTACTTTATTAGCACCATTTTGCTTTAACGTACTTGCTGCTGAGTGTAGCGTGCTGCCAGTAGTACAGACGTCATCAAATAATAGAATCGTTTTCCCATCTATATTATAGCTACTGTCAATTGTATATCTAGCATCCTCAACTTTCCTACTTTTAATATCTGTACCATGTTTTATTTGGTGTTCCTTTGGCTCGATAAGTAAATCCAATTTAGCTAACTCATTAAATTTAACACCATAAATCAAATCTTTATTGTGTTTTCTTAAATTCTTATATGAAGGGACATACACCAAATAGTCAATATTCCCATATTTTTTTACTATTTTTTTAATATTTGAAATTAAGAATTTATACAAAATACTAGCTAAAGGAACAAAATAATTACTATTCCCATAGTCCTTTATTCCTATTATCATATATGATATATCTGTTTGCTTGATTCCATATGTTATTGGGATTATGTCATCAATAAAAGCCTTACCTTGTAATTCAAAATCATTACAATTAGAACATTTATTAGCTCCATCATCAATTGGAGCGCAACATATTGAACAACTTTCTGGGATAATACTTAACATCTGATCTAACAAGCATTTAGCACAAGCATTAATTCGTCTACTTCTTTGATTTGAACATGTTCCACATGGTTTGCAAATCATTATATATAGTGGTAATTTTATTAATAGAGATCCTAATTTAAATTTTAACAAATATAGTATCTTTATCAATGTTCTATTTAAAAACTTTTTTTGCGCTAGTAGTAAGTTATATTTATATAAAATCAAATAATTTTTAAAATAACGGCACTTTATCTAATGATGATCTACTTAATTTTTTTGTTAAATTATATTCTTTAACCAATTTTTCTAGTTTTTTATATTGACGTTCATTTAAATCAGAATTATATACTATTTTTTCAATTAACTTTTCGATATTTACTTTTATATTATCACCTTCACTACCTAAATTTTTCTTAAATGGATAGTCGAATTCTTTTAATATAAATACCCTAAATTCTTTTTCAGATTCATCTTCTAATGGTTTATAACAATATGGTTCTAAGAAATTACCACCACGCTTCATCTTGTCTTTTTCATAATCAATATACTTTACAAATGCAAAACAAAATGTTTTTTTATTATCTTCAATTGATTTAGTTAGATTTTTAATTTTCGATTTTATCAATACTCCTTGTGGTGCATATAAATTCCACATTGCTCTTGATTCACAATTGCCTGAATACCAACAATTTATATACACGTACTCTCTAACAATCATACGAAAGCTCCTATTTGAATTTAAAATATTTACTACTTTAGAATCGTTATTTAACAATTTTCTTAATATATTACAATCATTCTTTATATCTTCTAAAGTATAAGAACCTTCTAAAGAATTATCTTTTCTATCATTAACTTTATCTGACCGTGCAAAATACAATGATCTATCTGATAACATTTTTTCTAACTTCCATAAATCCAGATATCGCCAAATTACTTTATCTGAATCTATTGCTTCTATTCTATATATTTGGTGCTGGTCTATCATTAATATCTTTTTAGTATTCTTATGACTTATTTAATTATAACTATATTCTTTTATCATTAAAATATATTATTAGTCTTACCTTCCTCAATATATCTTTATATATTAATATTAATTGGAATAAACTAAGGGATTACAAATAAGTAGATATCCAACAAAATTCAACGCTTTTTCTATATAATTAGGGTTTTCAGCGTAGAATTTATCATTTAAAACATAAAAAGAAGCAGTTTTTAAGCATATTGCAGATTGTCTATTAAGATAATATCGTTTATTAAAGAGTTCCAATTATCTTTTATTAGGGCTACCAAATTAATATATTACTTTACATGAATCAATTCAAGCTTTCCTAAGTTCAACATTTAATGCTTCGATCTGTGGTGATAATTCGATAATCTGATAGTAATAATTAGTTCTAAACGTGTTCAATATCCCCAGCCAGTTGGCACTAGGCGCTTTAGTCCATTTCGTCGTTTCTAGGGACGTTCTAGGGCTCCATATTTAGATATTATGGGTTTTTATATATTATTCTTTTTACTTTTCTACCTCTGTTGTCAAGTGTTTCAAGATAAACTTTTTTCCACTTATTTAAATTTTTTAACTCCTTGCCTCTCATAGAGCCTATTATTTTGAAATAAACCATTTGCTTTGATGGTAAATTAATTATTTTAATTTGGTCTGTTTTGATTGTACCCGCAGACGTCCTTCGAGTAGACTCATCTTTTGGGATCGATTCTGCCAATAATTTATTTTTGTTGCTATAAAATCTAACCTTAATATCTCTTAAAGCTTTTGGGCTTTCAGAGGTATTAATAATTTCCATCTCAAAAGAATAATCACAATAGCTTGCTTCTTCAAATAACGAAGTTGCAACCCCGCCTGTTCCAGTCATTTTTAAAAACTTAATCTCCCAGCTACGAAAATAAGTGTATATCTTTCCTAAATTTTTTATTAGGCTTGTAACAATAAGCGTGGCAATAACACCAACGGTAGCTCCTATAATTCCTTGGAACTTTAATGCTATGTCTAATATTTCTTTCATAAGCTTTGTTTTTAGAACTTTCTTTTCCGACACTTTATCTGCACCCTGAAATATTGTCAATATCTTAAGGTCTTTACAAGAGTTATAATAATCTATGTTCTTTAAAGACCTGGTTCATTTTCTATCATTCTTCAGCGTTAACGGCTCCACTGTCTTAGGAAACGTCAGCCCCTTTTGGCTTAACCTTCCTTATAAAATAAAACAGAAAGACTGCTATGATCATATGCATATCATAGGGACCACTGGCAAAGGCAAGAGCAAACTGCTAGAGCATAAATAATAAGATCTTCAAACCCCACCCAAACCCCATTTTTCAAAACAATGGCTTATTCAAAAAAGTTCCGATAACAACAGAACTTCCAATTTTTTTGAACTAACTAGGTCGTTTGGATAAATCGAAATCAACTTGATGCCGTGCTTTTTACAAAGCTCTTGCTTTAGTTTAGTTTTTGCATCATAGTCATTATTTCCTGTCAAACCAAAGTACTCGATGAAAATACCATTAACAACAAAATCGGCTCTGAAATTTCCCTCGGGATAGTGTGGCTCTTTCTCGTGGGAGATTCCAAAGGTATAGAGAAAGTCGTCAATTGTTTTCTCTCCCAATGATAAACAAACATGTCCATCTCTAGCTAAACATTGTATTCCACGACTTGTTCTTCGTGTGCCATCTTCCAATACTTTTGCTTCTATTAGGGCTTTAAGCCACGAACCAAATAACTTTTTCACGCGACGCTGTGTGGGTTTTCTCTGAAGAACTCGAAGAACAGCTAATCTCTCTTGGGTGGTCAAATCATAAAGGTCATACATTCCTTCTCCAAAATCCTGAGAAGGTACACGTTTTAACACTTCTGCTAAGTCTCCAAAGTAAGTTAGTACTTCTTGTCTTGAAAGAGTTTCGTTCCCAGAATTCTGAAAGATAGTATCACTCAGACAGGGAGCACAGAAATCGAGTTGATTGAGTCCAAGTCTTTTAGTGAGCGGGACCGGTAGAGAATCTTCAACAAATTTCTGATTACAGAGAGGACAAACCTTCCATTCGGGTTTTCTAATAGTTTTTGTCAAGCCAAACTTTTCTGCACGTGATGCAGCAAAGTACATCAATATATTGTACCAAGCATATCTCGAACATAGAGGGTCTTCCGCTTTCCATGCTTCTATGGTTTCCGGAGAAGTGGTGGCGAGTATCTTATCAGTAATGTCCCAATACCAAACCCATTGTTCCCTTTCGATTTGCTTGGACAATAACTTATCGTGTGAAGGAGACCACCATTTCAAGATGTGTGAATTCTCACAGTAGTGGGGCTCTGTACGAAAATTCCTGTATGCGGACCTGTCTCTATAATTATAAATGCTCATATTAATCTTCTTTTAGCTAACTTGTTTTTATCCGAAATATTTTTATAAACTCAGTTAATATAATTACGCTCCCCTTACTCGAAACCCCAAAAATTCCTATACTAAAAATACAATAATTATACTAAAATATTGTGCCATCGCATATCTTACAAATACTTATACTTTTGGGGTTAACAGAAATAAAAGTTTCCCACGAAGCCTATCATCCTGGTTTTGTAAATACAAAACAGGCTTTAGCGCTACCCTTGATAATGCGTAAGATTTCAAAATTATTTGAGCAACTTATAGAACCGGAAACTGCTGGTAAAATTCTTACTAAGCACATAAAGGAAACAGAAGCTAATAATGTGGCAAGTAAATTCTATTATCTAGGAAAAGCAAAAAAAGAATTATCCAAAGAACTGGAAACATTGAAAGAACTTATTAACTTTTCGAAAGAAGTAACAGGGGTAGATTATTTCGATTTCAAGTTTTAATATCTCAATTCAGAGGTTATAATCCTAGTACTAACTTCGTACGCTACGGCCAGCCAAGCCGTACGAAAGGCTGCAAATTTTTTAAGAAATTGTATAGTTCCTATTATCTACATAATATGTACTATATCGCACTTTAAGTAGCCCCTATTGCAAAATCGGAACTATATCGCAAAAAATGTATCTTAACACCTTTATTTAGAATTTAGATGCCAGCTTTAGTAGCATATCTTCCAACCATTTACTAAATATACCTACTGGAAAATTTTTTACCTTAAAGGGTCGAAGATAAAGCAAAATATTGCTTCATAATGCTCCTATTTTTAATTCATTAATAAATTTATGCAACTCTTCCAAAGAATCTGTGTCTGGAAACGGCGTTGGCTTACGTGGAGCATTCTGCATTGTTGCGTCAAAAAGCGCTTCGCAAGTTTGTCTTGGAAAACTCCACAACCAAGAATCTTTAAACCTAGCGAATACTCCATAATGATCTCGAATAGTGAACTCAGACCAATTTTTGCTTAGTTCTTCTCGATCCTTAGTATCAATTATCTCAATTTGCGACAGTTCAGCAGTTTTATTATCTGACCAAGCTTTTTTCATTAGTTTTCGTGCTTCAAAGTCTGTCTTAGGAGCACTATAACCAAATATGGTAAAAAAATAGCAATATTCTAACTGCTTCGTTAGTAAACCCCAATGAAACTTAATTACAGGATCTTTGTTATAGTTCTTTTGTGAAGTTGGATATAGAAGCTTAACAGGCTGTAGAGGGCTATGACAGTTTTCACAAAGTGACCCTAGGTATCCAAGACTTTGGTCAGCATTACAAACCCCCAAATAAACATTCCCATGTAAAAATGCCAATTGAGGTAGTGGTTTTGCTTTCTGGTTTCTTAAATATGCTTTCAATAATAATGGATCCCAATTGAATGTTGCAATAATATCCTTTTCTCGTAAAGATAGTATTAAGTAATCATAAATTGTCACCGTATCTGGAATTTCTAAAGTTTCAAAATATTCGCGAACTCTTTTTTGTATTTCATTAACAAGATTACTATATTGGGGTTGATCAAATATCTCGGAATAAAAAGCTTCAAAATTTAATGTGTCTCCTAAATAACCATTTTTTTTAATAGTATTCTTTAAATCAAGAACGTCTGTTAACTCACTCATCAATGGTAATTTTCTTCCGTATATATCGCCATTAGGTAACACAGCCTTTGATGCACCAGCCCCTAAGAGAACTACATGGGGAGATTCTATTGTCATTTTTTCTTTATTATTGTATGGCAATGTCGGCATCATTTATTTTAATCTGTATATTATTTGAAATAGCATTAAACTTTAATTAACACCAAGCTATCACAACTTTAACAAAGAATTAATAAATATGGAAAACTTGTTCTCATAAGTGTGTTTCGGAATGAGATCTAGCTCATGCTGAGGAGTACTTTCAATAATTATAGCCAAGACGGACTTACACATATTGGTAACTGTTCCAAGCCACCATCTTTTTACTGCTTCTCTTCCCTGGTTTGTTTCAATATTCTGATCGTTTTACCTGTATAGAAGGCCAAATATTATTTAACTTTTATTACTCTTAAAAGACCACAGATATGCACTTCTTCTCTCTCTTGGGTTAGTTCTTCAAGCCTTCCTATTAACCGATTATAAGTTTTGTTGTGCATACCTTTTGGTCTCCTCTTTGTATAAGCTTGGTATATTAATTCTTCCATATCATCTTCTATATCACTCTTCAGTAATTTTAATCTTCTCCCGATTCTTTTTATCTTACTATCAATAGAGTAACATCTTTCATTATTTTCTTGGCTGCTTTGATAATTAAGATTTGCACATATTCTGCATTTAAAGTAACTATCCCTTCTATCATAGTAGATCACTGCTATTCGCCTACAACATTCTGGACATATTAACCAGATTCTCCGCCCTCCATAATTACATGGTGTATAATCTAAATAGACTGAATACATAAAGTCTATCTCTTTTCCTGCCTCAGGGTCAGTAGTCGTATATATTAGAATTATTTCTTCTTCTCCAACATTTATTTCTATAGTTCCTGCTCGCCCTGATTTTGTAGAGGTCCAGGTAATGGGAAACTGCCTACCCTTCTGTAACATACTTTTACAATAATATCTAATATCTATCCTTCTTGATTCTTCACAAGTCCACTTTCTGTTATATCTATTAGATCTCAACCCTATGCCACTTCCTGTGCCACCCATATTTTCGACTCCTGCCTTTTTTAACCTAAATCATTAAGCAAATTTAAGTTATTTCGATTCAAACTATTAGTTGAAATTATCACTTTTAATATGCAAGTTTTTTTACTTACCTCTATCCATTATTATTTACTACCACTAATTTCAACAAATTTTGTATATTTTCCTAAAAAATTAAAAAGTATCCTTCCCAAGGGGCCGGTTCTATTTTTTAGTATGGAGACCTCGACCTCGCCTTCCTTATTTATGAGGTCATACTTACCATGCCTTGACAGTGATATAACTACATCTGCGTCCTGTTCTATTGCCCCAGATTCCCGTAGATCTGATAGTGTTGGTTTTTTGTCTTCTTTTACATTTCTATTAAACTGTGACAGTCCTATTACTATTACATCATTATCTGCAGCAATGGTCTTTAGTCCCCTGGCCACTCCAGCTACTTTCTGTTCTCGGTTATCTCCACTTCTGCATTCAACTAGCTGAATATAATCTACTACCACAAGGTCTATGTTCCATTTGTATTTAGCCTCAGCTACATATTTTCTTATGCCGTCAATTGAGGCTGTCATTGAATTGTAATAATAGAGGAGATAATTTTCTATTTTTCCAATCTCTTCTTCTATTTCTTTCTCACTACCTACCTTTCCATTTACTAGATCCTGGCTGTTTACTTTTATGTTTATGGAAATTATTTTTCTGTAGATATCGAGACTGTCCTCTTCTAGGGAGAAGAGCAGGCACTTTACTTTGTTCTTTAACACTTCGGTTAAAATATTTAGAGCAAAAGAGCTTTTTCCTATAGAGGTCCTTGAAGCAATTACATAGAGCTTTTTCTTTTGAAGACCCGATAGGGTAGTATCAAGGTTTTTAAATCCTGTGGTAATGCCAATGATACTGCCTCCCTTTTCTTTTCTTAGCTTGAGATCTAATAAAAATTCTTCATTGAAGCTTCCAAATTTAACTAACTTACTTTTAGTTGTATCCATGGTGGCATCAAATATCTTTTTCTGGGCCCAGCTTTTAAACTCTTCAATATCTTCCTTTCTGTCTTCAGCTACCCTAGTATATATCTCCTGGGCAGCCCCTTGCACTCTACGTTGCTGGCTATAGTCCTTTACCCTTTGGGCATAATGTTTCCCACCTGAAGGTGCACTAATATCAGCTATTAGGCTATGAATATAAACTTTGCCCCCCACCTCTTTTATTTTCCCGGTTCTTTTTAAAAAGTCAGCAATAGTTATTGGATCAATCAATTCTTTTGCCAGGTGCATGCATTCAAGTGATTTGTATATGTTCTGGTGAGACAAATTGTAAAAATCATTTGCCTCAAGCATAGAAAAAATATCTATTCTTGCTTTTTCAGATTGAAGCATCGACCCTAGTGTAGCTTTTTCAGAATCAGTATCATGAGGAGATAGCCTATTTAATTTTCTTGTATCCATGGGAGCTCCTCTTCATCGTTTTTAACTTTTTTATTCATACCTATGTATTCTTCCACTTTAATGTCATTTCTAAAGATTAGCTCAAAACTGTTTTGACCGTTTTCCATATGCCACTTTGAGTTTGCCATCCCATCGATAGCCTCCTTTAACTCAGCTTGGGTCCATGTTTTTAATCGAGTACAAATCATCTTTTCTCTTTTTTTATTCCAGACCTTTAGCTTCTTAATGTTTATGCAATAATAATTAAATATCTCTTTTGCCAAATCCCTTTTCTTTTTAGTAGTTTCTTTCTTTTCTTTTATATGTGTCCCTACTGACACTACTTTTGGTGTCTTCTTAGACACTAGAGTAGTGTCTCTACCAACACCAGTGTCGCCACTGACACTAGCTCCTATATTCCACACCTCATAATCCAGATTAAACTTATATTTATTCATACCTTCTTCTCTTTCCACTTTTATAATATTTAACCTTTCCAACTCTTTTATGGTCCGGGCTATGTTTCTTCTATCCAGATCTGTATATTTTTCAAATTCAGTTAGTGATATACGGGCAATATCTTTATGCCACCCATATGTTTTTCGCCATACGAGCCATAGAATCCTATACTGATAGGACGTGATATTTATCTTCATGAGCACTTCTGCAAGTTCATGAGGTATGTCTATATGGCCATTTTCTGGATCTGGATTTGCCATTATATTTTCCTCCAGTTATTTTGTTTTGGGAGCACCAAATAAATGGTGCTCCCTTTTAACTTGATTTAGTAGTTTCACATTAAATCTTCTTTTTTGCAGGACTTGAATTCAGCCTCCATATATTCTTCATGCTCCTTTTCTGCTTTTTTACATTCCTTTCTGACCATCTCCCTAATTGAGGTTACTACATCTGTGTAATCTCCATATCCACCTCTTTCTTTATTAACTCCAGTCTGCTCTCTTATATTGCTTGAAATGTTATTTACTTTCATATAGTAATCAGCCATATGACCATCAACATAAGACCCGCTATGCAATAAATCAACGCACAGACTTTCTAGGTAGGTTCCAAGATTCATAGCTCCTAGAATATATGGGATTTGCCATTTCCATAATTTTAGCTTGGCTCTGTGGCCGCATAAGCAATCTGGTTTAATCTGGTAGGTAAAAGGAAATCTTCCAAAATACATGGTTCTTTCCAGATACTTCTGCCCACAGAACCTGCACTCTTTATTGGGTGATTTTCTCTCAACTACTCTAAAGGGAAGTCTAAATTTAAGCCTTCCAATCTTTATGGTTCTTTTAACTAAATACTTCATATCGTCACCTGTATGTTCACGGACTTCTCTATGTACCAAAGAATCAAGATCTTTTGATTCTTCGACTCTATTAATAAAGTCATAAAAGTCAAAATCTGTTTGACCTGTTATAAATCCGGAAAGATACTCAAAAGTAGTCCTACTAATTAAATAGTTAAAACTTTGCTCGCAGGGTTTTTTCCATTTTACTAGAGTTGTAGCAAGATCTCTTGCTTCAGAACCATCATGAGCGAGCTGCATCAGTAGCTGCAATATGTATTTACTTATCTTGATATTAACCTCATCGCAGTTACAATTTGGAATAGCAAGATTTTTGTATGGTGTTAATCTGATGATCTTGTACTTCTTGCCGCATTTGCTACATTTTGGCATTTGCGCTCCATTCTTCTGTACTTTGTTATTCTTCATGATTCTTTCCTTTCTTTTTTGATAAATTACAATGCCCAGCACTTACGCTGGGCATTGTAATTACCTTTAATGGAATATAATTAGGATATATTCCAAAATATTTTCCAAATACCTCTTTTTAATAAAAGGCATTTGAGTTAAAATATAGTTAATAGAAATACCACCATATGGGGCTATTTCTATACTAAATAGTAAATTTGTGGTAAAGATTTTAGGTAGTTACTATTTACCTTCGAAAAAGTGGTTTATAATCACCATTATGTGCTCACTAAACCACATCACTCCTGTTTTTATCTATCTACTAGCTACTTAAAGATCAGAGTTGATGGGAAAGGTTTAATTCCAGGATGATTAGTTATTTTATAATTTTTCTTATCATCCATTCTTCA
>PVMS01037082.1_pt1 | contig 16711 bp, 12 predicted proteins | sample 1853461 | NCBI WGS metagenome assembly PVMS01 (sample SAMN08582032, study PRJNA380276) | Marine sediment metagenome, whole genome shotgun sequencing project. | isolation source: ocean sediment barecode stripped | collected 2017 | reverse complement strand
CAGGCGGTTTGGCCCCGCGGCCTCCTCCAGCGAATTCAGGTCCCCGCGCTGCAGGTTGTCGATCGGCGCAATAGCGGCCGCCCCTTCGTCGTCCACATCCCGCACTACTGAAGGAATGTCGTCCAGCCCTGCCATCTGGGCTGCCCGCCAGCGCCGCTCACCGGCGATGATTTCATAGCGCGTCGCACCGCCCGCGGAGGACACAGGCCGCACGGATATAGGTGCCAGCACGCCCTGGGTACGGATCGAGGCCGCCAGCTCTTCGAGCGTTTCCCGGTGCATATCACGGCGCGGCTGAAAAGCGCCCGGCTGGAGGAGATCAAGGGGAATATTCCGCAACCCGGTGGATGACCGGCCGGCTTGGAGTGGCTGAGTCGCTACCGCCGCATTGCCCGCGGACTCCGTGGTGTTAACCGGCCCCAGCAGGGCATCCAGCCCGCGACCCAATCCTGTTTTCCTTGCTGCCATGGTTGTTCCCGAATCGCCCATCGGTCGGGCGTTGCTATGAAGGATGAGTCATTCTAATGGGAAAAGGGTGTCAGACCCCAATCCCCGGCAAGCTAAGCTGCGCCGACCTGGGTGGCCGGATGCTCGCGAGCGATCATTTCGCGGGCGAGATTCGTGTACGCCTCCGGGCCCCGAGAGCGCGGATCGTGAATCAGCACCGGCACACCGTAGCTGGGGGCTTCGGCCAGACGCACATTCCGTGGCACGACCGTGTCATATACCTTGTCACCGAAATGCTTGAGCAGTTGTGCGGACACCTCAGTGGCCAGTCGGTTGCGCGGATCGTACATGGTGCGCAGCAGACCCTCGATCTCAATATGCGGGTTGACGCTGTTGCGAACCTGCCGAATTGTTTCCAGCAATGATGACAAACCTTCGAGCGCGTAGTACTCACATTGAATCGGGATGAGTACGCCCTGGGCGGCGGTCATCGCGTTCAGCGTCAGCATGTTGATCGACGGCGGGCAGTCAATCAGCACATAATCGTACATACTGCTCACCGTCTCCAGCGCCTGACGCAGCTTCATTTCCCGACCGATCTCCTGCAACAATCGTACCTCGGCAACGGTCAGGTCCGGGCTGGACGGCATCAGCGCATAGCCGCCTTCTTCAATAAGCACAATCGTATCCATGGCCCGGGCTTCGCCGAGCAGCACTTCGCAGGTGCTGCCTTCCAATGCATTTTTATTAATACCTGAACCAGTCGTCGCGTTCGCCTGCGGGTCCAGATCGATGAGCAACGCCCGCCGGTCGTTTGCGGCCAGACAAGCAGCCAGATTCACGGCGGTGGTCGTTTTACCGACCCCGCCCTTTTGGTTGCTTACCGCAATGATTCGTCCCACGACATTACCCCCGGATCACCCATCGAGCAGACCGTACTTTGAAGGATGGATCATTCTAATGTAGGAGCGGCTTTAGCCGCGAAATTAATTTCGGCCTTTGCAACTTCGCGGCTAAAGCCGCTCCTAAAGAACAAGTGATAGTACGTCATCTGCTTGCTATTTAGCGGATGGCTCCCGCCGTATAACAATAATATGTCGCTCGGCATCCAGACCGGGAACATGGACAGGCTCCACCGCCTCAGCCGACCAGCCCTCGGGTAACTCATTGAGTTCGTCTCGCGGAAGTTTACCCTTCATTGCGACCAAACGTCCTTCCGGAGCCGCGAGGTGGCCGCTATCGACCACAAATTTAGCGAGGGAGCTAAAGGCGCGACACACAATGGTGTCGAACCCTGTGTCTGCCGTGTAGTCCGCAACGCGTGCTTGCACTAGCGTGACATTCTGCAAGCCAAGTTCGCCCACGACATGCTGCAGGAAACGAACTTTCTTGCCATTTGAATCGAGCAGGACAAAACGTATATCAGGATTCGCCAGCGCCAGCGGTATGCCAGGCAGGCCAGCTCCGGTGCCTACATCAATTATTCGCATGCCACTTATATAAGGCTGTGCTGCATACGAATCGAGCACATGCCGCGTCACCATCTCCTGCGGGTCACGCACGGCCGTCAGGTTATACGTCTTGTTCCAGTGCTCAAGTTCTGTGAGGTAATGCAGCAGCGCATCCACACTCGTATCATCCGCCGGCACAGCCAGCTGCTCCAGACCCTCCGCAAGGGCAGGGCGCAACGCTACAGTATCGAAACTCATAGATCTGTGCAGGCAGCGCGACTCAGTTTATGCGTACCAGTTTACGGCCGGTGACTTTGCCATCGAGCCAGTCCTGCACACAACCCGTAATGTCTTCGAGCCCGATTTCACCGTTAACGATGCGATCAAGGTGACGGGGTTTGAGATCCGTGACCAGTCGCTCCCACACGGACAGGCGAAGATCGCGCGGCGTATCCACCGCGTTGATGCCCAGCAGATTCACTCCACGCAGAATAAATGGCATGACCGTAGTTTCGAGTTTTATGCTGGCGGCGAGACCAATACTTGCGACGTTGCCAGCGTATTTGGTGCTGCGGGTAAACCAGCTCAACATGTCGCCGCCAAGGTTATCGACCGCACCACCCCAGACAGCGCGTTCCATCGGGCGGGTGCCCATGTCCAGATCCGCAGGACTCAATACCTCTGCAGCACCAAGCTCACGCAGGTAATCCACAGCATCTGTTTTACTGCTGATTGCGTGTACTTCGTAACCACGGCCGGCCAGCAAATCAATAACCACACTACCAACGCCACCCGTCGCGCCGGACACCGCAATGGGCCCTTGTTCGGGCCGCTGGCCATTTTGTTCCATGCGAATCACGGCAAGTGCCGCTGTAAACCCGGCGGTGCCCAGCGCCATGGTGTCACGCAAACTAAAACCAGCGGGCAGGGGAATCACATCATTTGCCGCAAGCCGGGCGTATTCCGCAAACCCGCCATCGCGGGTTTCGCTTAATGACGCACTCGTGACCAATACTTCATCGCCTTCTTTGTAGTTATCATCCGTGGACGATTCGACGACTCCTGCGACATCGATGCCGCCAACCAAAGGTGAGGTACGCAGAATTTTTCCCGCGCCGGATACTGCCAACGCATCCTTATAGTTCACGCAGGACCAAGCGGTTTTGATAACCACCTCTCCTTCGTTCAGATCATCGAGTGTAAGTTCTTCCAGCTTTACCTCGACACCGTCATCGGTCGCGTGAATGCGTAATGCTTTAAAAGTGTTCATATCTATTCCTGCTGGCCATCGGCTGTGTTGCCAAGCTTAAGAGCGCATCTTTACTGATATGCAACTTAGTCGTATATGGCTCATTTTGTCATAAAGCACCGATACAAAGTCGGGCTCTCTCCAATCAGGTCTGTTTTGACTGGGTATAGCGTAGACATTTTGCTACAGTACTCAACAGCAGGGGATCGGTTCACAGCCGATACAAAACAATACCAATTAATTAATAGGGCGAAAAGTTGCAATTTTTAAGATTGATGCCTGCCTGGCTGGTAGCTACTACCGCGCTTGTATTCAGCACACTTACAGTCACGGCGGCCTTAGCCGGGCCTGATCTGGTTAGCAGTGACAGTAACGGCATCCCGCTCATTGATGACTCGGAAATTCCGCGTGGCTACCGCGCAATTGATATCAGCGCTGATGGTCGTTACGTGTTGCTGGACAATTACGCGACCGGATTCGGGCTGGATGCGAACACTGGCTACCCGCTTTATCCTGAAAACTGCCAGATCCTGCGCAAGGATCGCGTTACCGACGAACTGCTGATTGTATTTGAGAGCGATCCGGACGAGTACGAGTTCTGCAACGGCGCGAAAATTTCTGCTGATGGCAATATTGTTGCCTCCTCGCCTATAGGTCCGTCCAGCAATAGCGACTGTAGCGTAATAGCTGAACTGGAAAACGGCCAATTCGGATGTGATTTTGGGGTTGTCACAGCATTGATCGTACGTAACCTGTCCTCGGGTGAGGACAATGAAGTCCGGTTCCAATGGATAACGCAATCAGCACGTCCTATCGGCAGCGGGGCTTTTGGTCGTTACCCTGGCAAGAACATACACAGCCTGAATAGCGCCGGTGATACTGCACTGATAACGTCACTTGCAGTGATTGGCAACATCACGCAGGCTATTTTTGAACTAGTGGATGTCACTGCAGGCACTGTTGAACCGGTAATCCTTAATACAGATGAAGGCAATTATGTCTTTATCAGCGGTATCGCTCTCAGTGAAGATGGCACACGAATCGCACTAAATGCCCAACTGCAAAGTCCGTACCTGGCTGGATACCCTTATCCTCCCCCTACACGTTATCCGTCTACAGACGGCCCGACTGGTCCTGACTTTATTCTTACCTGCGGTCAAATCGGCCGCGACCGCTGTGACCAATTTGGAGAGCTGCCCCCACCGGGTGACTGTGGCTCATGGTGGGGATGCACCATCCCGGCAGAACCACCGGCTAACAATATTTACATCATAGATCGAATCAGTGGTACCCAAACACTGCCTGAGGCTCTGAGCAATCTGCCAGCCGGTGTGATGCTGCTGGCCAATGCATGGTCAACCGATGGCAACCAGCTTAGCTGGATCGAGACACCAAAAATGCCCGTGGGCCGATGCTCTCCCAGCAGCGTACCAAATTGCAGCATAGATGCATGCGCCGCTGCTGACTGTGAATTAAAGGTACACCACTACAACTTTAGTGATGATTTACTTACGATCCGACAAACCCAATACGACCTTGAGACCTTAAGCCTCTGTCGGGCCACTCCAACAACAGAAAATTATATTGGCTTTGTCACTGAACTTGCATGTACCCCACGTTTAAATCGTAACGGTGACCGCTTGTTGTATGCCCGCGCAATTAAGCATCCTTTTGGCAGCGACTGGCAGCCGCAAGTACTCTCCGGCGACTTCGTATGCGTAACGCGAGAGTCGCTGCAGACTCCCGGTGCTGAACCCGAGTTAATCGACTGCCCGATAACTGATCCGGGTGGCCTGCCCGGGCCGTTACCCGGACCCTGCGACATAATTCAAATCTGTAACTATTTCCCCTTCAATTGGGCACAGCAAACCAGTTACTCCGCTCCGGTAAACTGGTATGTGCTTGATCTGCTAACCGAGCATACTCAGCTGGTGTCAGTCACTGATGCGGGCCAGCTCTTCCAAAGCAACGGCACCTTGTTTTCGGATGATGGCTCAACCGTTATTTTCCACAGCCGTGACCCGCGTCTGCAAACGGACGACCCCACAGCGCTAGCAGCAACTGAGGCCGCCATGGACGAGGCCTGTTTCTGGTCACCTGCGGGCAGCAGCAGTAACTTAAGGGTCGCAACCAACGATAATGTGCAGTACGCAGCCGCCGCCGAAGACGACTTCAATGTCTATCGGGAAACTCCGGTGTTTTGCCCCGTGCCGGATCCGACATTGACCGAGCATGTATTCGCCGCCGACATCGTGGCTGGCGTTAATACGGCAGTCATGTCCTTCAGGGATTGGCGACACGGAAAAGGTGCCATGCGAACCTGGCTGGGCAATTTCAGCCCGGATCGCGCCACGCTGGTAACACTGACCATCGAAGTCAGAGGACTCGGAGCGGGCGGGAGTATAAGCCTGGATAATGCTGCTGATTGCGATATCTATCCTCCCTTCGCTGACAGCATTGATGACACGATTCTTATCCGCTGCGAGTTCGACGCACTGGCTGCCTGGGAATTCCAGGCGCTGCGCTGGAAACTGGAGACAACACATTCAGCCAGCGCCACGGTCACCACACACATCGACGCAAACGAGTTCGAGCTGCGTACGCGTAACAATACCAACACCTACCGGGTCAGGTTACGGCAGCGTAACCCGTTCCGCCGATTCCGAGGCAGACGTTAAGCCTGGCGCGAACGTCGCCAAAAATATCACAGGGCCTCGGTAATATCCTGCAGCAGTACCGCGTCATCCAGCGTAGTTTGCGGTGGGTAACGTTTAATCACTTCGCCGTCACGATTGATCAGGAATTTCTCGAAGTTCCACTCGATATCACCAGGAAATGTATCCTGTAACCACGCATAGATCGCGTGCTTATTTTCGCCGTTGACCTCGATTTTTTCGGTCATCGGAAAACTTACCGAATAGTTGGTGGTGCAGAAATCTGCAATTTCATCAGCCGTGCCAGGTTCCTGTGCGCCGAACTGATTGCAGGGAAACCCGACGACCGTCAAGCCTTCGTCGCCAAGCTGGTCATAGAGTTTCTGCAGCCCCCTCGTAGTGCGGTGTGAGGCCACATTTACTCGCGACATTGACCGCCAGCACAACCTTGCCACTGAGGTTCGGCACCACGTTAGCGTCATCGATAAGGGATTGAATTGCGAAATCCTGTAACGTTGCCATTGTTATTCTCCCGGGTTTTGATTGGCGTTCTACGGGTTTGCAGCTTTAGCTTCGAACAATATGCTCAAACATGATGACAGGCAACCAGACTGTCGCCAACTGCACGCAGTTCGGGGCGCTCCCGCGCACAAAGTTCATCCGCCAGCGGGCAGCGCGTACGAAAGGCACACCCCGAGGGCGGTGTGAGGGGCGAAGGCAGATCGCCCTGCAACAGGGTGCGGTCACGGCTGGATTCCAGGCGTGGATCAGGAATTGGCACCGCGCTGATCAACGCCTGTGTATACGGGTGTCGGGGTGCGGCATAGAGACTTTCGCGATCGGCAATTTCAACCACCCGGCCCAGGTACATCACCAAAACCCGATGGCTGATATGGCGTACCACTGCCAGATCATGCGCAATAAAAATCAAGGCAAGCCCCGTATCGCGCTGCAAATCCATTAACAGGTTGATAATCTGCGCCTGCACTGACACATCGAGTGCGCTGACCGGCTCATCACAAATAATGAGTTCGGGTTCCGGAATCAATGCGCGGGCTATGCCAATACGTTGACACTGCCCGCCCGAGAACTCGTGCGGATAGCGAAAGCTGTGATCGGCCTGCAAACCAACCTTGAGCAGCATCGCGGTTACGCGCTCGGCACGTTCCGCACGCGAAAGTTCCGGGAAATGCGTCCGCAAGGGTTCTGCGACTATATCGCCCACCGTCATGCGAGGGTTCAGCGATGCGAGTGGATCCTGGAAAATTACCTGCATCTGTTTGCGCTTGGCTTTAAGTGCCGCCGCATCGAGTGCTCCCAGGTTGTCCCCCAGCAGACTGACCCGACCTGCATACAACTTAACCAGCCGGAGTACGCCCCGCGCCAGTGAGGACTTGCCACAACCACTCTCGCCTACAATGCCGAGCGTCTCCCCGGCTCGCAGTTCGAAGCTGACACCATCGACGGCTCTCAATACTTGCGGCGGTTTGAATAAGCCGGTAGCGGCCACGCTAAAATGCACCTGTACGTCATCAACTACCAACAGGGTGTCGCCAGGCTCGATTGAATCCGCAACCGCGAGGTTAGCTGACACTTCCCCGATCACCGCGAGCCGCCGCTGACGAGTCTCATCCAAACGCGGCACTGCCGCCAACAGCTCGCGCGTATAGGCAGCCGCGGGATGATAAAACACATCGCTCACCGAACCGCTTTCCTGCATTACGCCCTCGCGCATCACCAGTAACCGATCACAGCTACCCGCCACCACGCCCATGTCGTGCGTAATCAGGAGAATGGCGGTACCGAGTTCCCGCTGCAGTTCACCCATCAGCTCAAGAATCTGCGCCTGCACGGTGACATCCAGAGCCGTCGTCGGTTCGTCCGCAATCAGTAACCGGGGCTTGCACAACAGCGCAGTCGCGATCATCACCCGCTGGCGCATACCGCCCGAGAGTTCATGCGGGTACTGACTCAGACGGCTAAGCGCCTCCGGGATACGCACCGCATCTAACATCTGAGAGGCCTGCTTCATGGCATCCGCGCGCGCAACTCCACGGTGTCGCTGCAGTACCCACGACATTTGCCTGCCTATGGTCAGGTGTGGATTGAGCGACGTCATCGGATCCTGAAAGATCATCGCGATGGCATTGCCACGAATACGATTCAGTTCCCGTTCGTCCAGCCGCAACAGGTCCACCTCGTTAAACAGTGCCTGACCACTGACATGAGCGTTCTCTGGCAGCAACCCCATCAGGCAGAGTGCGGTCTGCGTTTTGCCGGAACCAGACTCTCCTACGATACCCAGCGTTTCGTTAGCGTTCAGCTCAAAATCCAGATTCCATACCGCATGTAGCGTTCCAGCTTCAGTGTTGTAGCTAACCCCAAGTCCGCGCACCTGCAGTAAGGATGCTGATGAAACTTCTGTATCAGTGGCCGACATGGGTATGCTCATGCGTGTGAGTGATCAACATAACAACGTGGTTCTTATATGTGCATCACTCATTTGCCCATCGCTCATTTGCCCATCGATAGTGAAACTCTGATAATGCAGCAGCCTTCATCACACAGTTATCCGCATCTAAATCTGCCTAAATGAAATACGCCACCAAATCATACCTCGCGTTCGTTTCGCTGGCGCTGTTTTTTCTTGTGTTCCTGGCGGGTTATAGCACCAGTTATTTTCAGGTATTAAAAGGCAGTGTTCTCGACAACGCGATGCTGGCCGCCCGCGCTGTGTACTCGCAACTAACGGCATATACAAATCCTTATGCATCGAACCGCTGGATCAACGGGCCTGATGCCCAGTCGGGTGTAATCAAACATGACCCTTCGAAAGCCTCGCAGGGTCTGACTCTGTATACCTCGGGTGATGACACCAAGGCTATGCTGATTAACATGGATGGCCACGAAATCTGGCGTTGGGCATTGCCCTTTCGGGAAGTCTGGCCAACGGCCGATCATCTGGAGAATGTTGCGAAGGAGGGCTTTTTATTCTGGCGCAAGGCCGTGCTGTACCCCAATGGTGATCTGTTGGTTATTTACGATGGGGCGGGTGTTACGCCTTCGGGTCATGGCCTGGCGAAAATTGACAAAAATTCAAAGCTGATCTGGAAATTTTCTGATTCTGTACACCACGATGTACAGATTGGTGAAGAGGGCAATATCTATGCCCTTACCTATAGTTTTCAGCACGAACCATTGAAACGCTTAAAATGGATTGAACCGCCCATGCTGGTAGACAGCGTAGTTGTGCTTGAGCCGGACGGTAATGAAATAAATCGAATCAATGTTGTCGACGCTATCTACAGTTCCCCCTGGTCTGGATTGCTTCGCACTGCAATGCCAAACACGCTCGGCGATTATTTTCATGCCAACAGCGTACAACCCCTGAGCAAAGAGATAGCGGGCGCTTTCGATTTTGCCGAACCGGGGCAGATTCTGGTTTCATTACGGGAGCTGTATGCCGTCGTACTGCTGGACCCGAAAACCGGGAAGGCAGTTTGGGGCATGCGCGGCCCGTGGCTTGGCCAGCACGATGCCGAATTGATGGAAAACGGCCATATGCTGATTTTTGATAACAACGGCAACATGAACGCCCGGGCCGGAATCACCCGGGTGCTTGAACTCAACCCGCTTACCCACGAGATCGTCTGGGAATACACCGGTTCGGCTGATGAAAGATTTTCTTCTGCAATTCGTGGCGCACAACAACGCCTGCCAAACGGAAATACGCTGATCACTGAATCCTCAAATGCCCGTTTGTTTGAAGTAACGTCCAACCATGAAATTGTCTGGGACTTCCGCAACCCGGACAGGGGGGAGAAAGACTCTGCTCAGATACCCATCCTGATGTGGGGCCAGCGTTACGACCGGGACAACCTAACCTTCCTGCCTTAGAAAATACTACGTACTTAGCCAGAGCGGTTGTCGCGAGGATCCAGTGCGTCGCGCAGGCCATCTCCGACGAAATTGAAACAGAACAGCGTAAGCGCCAGAAACAGCGCTGGGAAAATCAGTGCCCACGGTGCGCTTTCCATGGACTGTGCACCGTCGTTGACCAGCGCGCCCCAGGAGGTCATCGGTTCCTGCACGCCCAACCCCAGAAAGCTTAAAAAAGACTCCACCAGAATTACCTGCGGAATGGTCAGCGTGACGTACACGACGACGATGCCAAGCAGATTGGGGACGATATGGCGGCGCACGATATTGAAATCCGATACACCACCAGCACGCGCAGCTTCTACAAACTCTTTTTTCTTCAGACTGAGCGTCTGGCCACGCACGATACGCGCCATGTCCAGCCAGTTGATTGCGCCAACCGCAATGAAAATCATGAAAATATTTCGGCCGAAAAACACCATCAGCAAAATGACGAAGAACATAAACGGCATGGCATACAACACATCGACGATGCGCATCATGAATTGATCAGTGCGGCCACCGACATACCCGGCCGTGGCACCCCAGGCAATGCCAATCACCAGGCTGACCAGCGTGGCAACCAGGCCGACCATGAGAGAAATACGACCGCCGTAGAGAGTACGCACGAACAGGTCGCGCCCAACATCATCCGTGCCGAAGTAGTGTTGCGATGCCAGTGACGGCGGCACGGAAATTTGTTCCCAATCGGTCGAGTCCATGGAATAGGGGCTAAGCAGGGGCGCGGCCAACACGAGCGCGACTACCACCGCCATACTGCCAAGTGCGAACATGGCGGCTCGGTTACGGCGCAGACTGCGCCACGCATCATTCCATAGACTGGCTCTAACCGGACTGCTCACAATTTCACCCGCGGGTCGAGCCAGCGATAGGCCAGATCGACCAGGAAATTGAAAGCAATAATGAGCACGCCGTAGAAAACGACCACACCCATAACGAGTGTGTAATCACGGTTCAACGCGCCCTGTACGAAGTAGCGACCCAGTCCGGGTACGCCGAATATCTGTTCGATCACCACCGACCCGGTAATGATGCCTGCAGCCGCGGGACCAAGATATGAAACGATGGGTAGCAATGCCGGTTTTAATGCATGACCGAGAATAATTTTGCGTTTGGGTAAGCCCTGCGCCCGTGCCGTGCGTATGAAATCGCTGCGCAAGACTTCAATCATGCTGCCGCGGGTCAGCCGTGCGATCACAGCGATTTGCGGCAACGCGAGTGAAATCACCGGCAACACGAGATATTGCCAGCCACCGTCGCCCAATCCGCCTGCCGGCAACCAGCGAAGTTGAACGGCGAAAAACAAAATCAGCAGCGGCGCCATGACAAACACCGGAATGGACATGCCGGTCATGGCTAAAGCCATAACCGTATGGTCGGTGCGACTGTTCTGTCGCAGCGCCGCCCAGGTGCCTATAGATATACCCGCGAGTAACGCGAGCAACATCGCTAATCCGCCAAGTTTCAGCGATACGGGAAAGCCCGCGCCGATGAGTTCGGTAACGGTGTAGTCCTTGTATTGAAACGATGGGCCGAAATCACCCTGCAGCAAGCCGCCAAGATAACGCCCAAATTGCTGGTACAACGGTTCATCGAGGTGATAGGCCTCGTTAAGCCGCGCCTCAATTTCAGGGGGTAATTCTTTTTCCGCGTCGAAGGGCCCGCCTGGCGCTACACGAATCAAAGCAAACGCCAGTGCCAGCAACACGAGCAGAGTCGGGATAGCGCTTAATAAGCGGCGGAACGCGAACGACAACATACTGCGATTCTGCGACGCCGGCTGCCTGACATCAAGCGGGGGCACAACCCGCTAAGAACTCAGGGGTGACAGACGCCCGTACTGCAGTCTTCGGTAACAATCGTATCGAAACCCTCAATGGGCAAACCGGAGTTCATATTGCCGATCATTTCAAGTTCCGTGTCGCCGCACGCGATGCCGGCATCATAGACATTGAAATTTACCAGCAAGTCATCGTAACTGTCGCCGTCGATGTCGGTAACTATCGACGTACCGATGGACGCCGTTTCAGCCGGACCCAGCCGCAGTGTTTCCCTGTCGACGCCATTGGCGCTGTAGACTGCATTGAACGTTCTTTCACGCTCCGGATACAGGTTTATGGCATCGCCAGCGGAAGTACGCATCCCCAGTAAGGCCACGATGATGTTGTAATCGTCGTTCGGGCGAATCGTGTTGACCGCGTTAAAGGGGTCCACATCGATATCAACGGTTTCTTCACAGCCAACCGTCACGATAAAGTCACTGCCCGCAATGGGCGCACCACTGTAGGTTCTGCCGGCTATGGTAATACTCGTATCAAGGCAAGTAATACCGGTATCGCCGATATTAAATGTGAAGGTGTAATCCGTATCGCCGTCTCCATCGATATCGGTGCCCTGATACTGGATAACCTGTGCAAAACCCGGCCCGACTTTGAGCGTCGTCGGATTGATATCGGCGGCGTTGAAATCATACGGATCTCCATCCGCAATGCGGGTGGTTTCAATCTCTATATAGATGGTCCAGCCGGGGTTTTTGGGGTGAAATTTGTTGTCCGTATTCCACGGGCTGTAATCAACAACCACATTGTTCCAGATCTGGTCGATCTCTATGTTGTCAACGACACCCTGGTTGTCGACATAGGTTCCGGACAAGTCCACAGACTCGCCGGTAAACTGATACTCGGCACCGGCAAATGTGCGTCGACACCAACCGTCACCGATGTCGGTATCACCCCCTGTGCAGGGCCCGGTAAGTTCAAGACTGTTGACCCTGACCCACGGGGCGAGCAAGCCGTTGGAAGAAAAGACCGCCAGTTTAAATTCGGTGTAGTAGGACTGACCGGTATAGTCCGGGAAGGTCCAGGAACTATGCCAAGACGAGTCCGAGTAGCCGCCCTCGGCGCCCAGGTCATCATAGTAAGGGTTAGGCTGTTGGCCCCACAACAAGGTAAGCGGCGCAAACCCGACCTCGGTCGGGTCGAGTTCCCTGAACAGGGTAAGGCTGGGTGCCTTGCGGTCTAAGGCGGTGCGAACAACCAGCGTCTCCGTGTGCGATGACGGCAGGGGGGCCGTACGATGATTCTCGTAATCATTGTAACGACCCGTGAGGCAGGTTGTCGCCACGTCGCCGTTCGATTGCCAGGGTATCAAATTCACATAAAGCGCCCTTAAAGTACCGTCGGCGTCTTCGTACAAGGCTTCAATCCCGCCCGCCTCCGGGTTGGAGTCTCCGAACAGCGCCAGAAATGCCTGCGCTTCTTCCAGCTGTTCCGGATAACCACCGGTATCGTTCAGGATTTCGGCGCAGCGGCCGCTGCTGTTCGTCGCAACAAAAGTAGGAAACAATTTGGCCAGCAGGTCGTCTACTTCTGCGGGAGCGGGATACCGGTAAGTCGTATCCGCATCGTAATGATCAAAGGTGATGTCATAACCCTGCTGCGCATTGTTTGTTGGCAACGCGCTGCGCCATTCGAGGCCGGTCTCGGTGTCGATAAAATTATACCCACCCTGCTTAAGCAACTCAGCAGTGGCTCCGGCATAAGCCAGAAACCCTGTAACCGCAATCATTATTCTTGTCGCGTTACGCATAGCTGCTCCCCCTATAGAAGGGCCCAACTGAAAGGCTACTCCCATCCACGATTGCAGGCAAATTACTGTTCCTTATGCCAAATCGCCTCTGTCACTGCACGGTTAAGAGCGACAATCAATCATGCTTCAGTATGTACAAATCCTTGGTGTACACGTGATCCATGATATTGGTTTCAACCCCCCCCACCCAGGGTTTCACCAGGTGTTTGCTCACGTAGAAATACACTGGCATCAATGGCGCGTCTTCGAGCAGAATTTGTTCCGCCTGCTGCATGTAGGTAGCCCGTAACTGCTGATCGCCTTCCACGGCAGCTTTATCCAGCAGCGCATCGTATGCCGCATTCGCCCAGCCCGAATCATTCTGTGCATTACCCGAGTGCAGCAGTTGCGCGAAGGTATATGCATCATTGTAGTCACCAATCCAACCCGAACGGAAAGCCTGCGTCTTTATCCTGGCTGCGCGGGTTTGTAAAAAGACTTTCCATTCCTGGTTCATCAGTCGCGTTTCTACGCCCAATACCTGTTTCCACATCGATGCAATGGCGATGGATATCCGTTTATGGCCTTCCGAGGTGTTGTAGAGGATTTCTACAACGAGGGGATTATTTTCGTCGTAACCCGCTTCCTTATACAAGCGCTGTGCTTCCTTATTGCGCTCTTGCTGGGTCCAGTCGGCCCATGCGGGTTGCTGTGGCTCGTAGCCCTGCACCGGTGGCACCCAACCGTAGGCCGGTAATTCACCCGCCGCAGTCAGTTTGCCCGTAATGATGTCGCGGTCGATGGCCATCGACAACGCCCGACGCAAACCCGTTTGACCCTTGAACGGCGGTCGCGTGGTATTAAAACCAAAGTAGTAACTACCGAGATAGGGTGCCTGGATGTATTCATCCGGCATGGACGCTTTAATCCACTCCAACTGTTTGGAAGGCACGCTTTGAGTAAAATCCAGTTCGTCCGCGCGATACCGTTTGAGTACCGCTTCCGCATTTTCGATCGCGTAATAAAGCACCCGGTCTATAGTCGTATTGGCGTCTTCGCGATAGTTTGCATTCCGCACCAGTTCGACATGCGACTGCACAACCCAGTTATTTAATACATAGGCGCCGTTGCCAACGAGATTGCCCGCCCGTGCAAAGCGTTCTGCGTGTTGCTCAACGCTCGGCCTGTGCACAGCGTAGGACATGCTGTGATTTAACAGCCCAAGGAAATAGGGCGTGGGTGCTTCCAGTCGAATCCTGAGGGTGCGTGGATCGGGCGCGGCTACACCGAGTTGCTCCGGCAACAACTCGCCCCGGTTGACCGCCTGTGCATTTTTAATCGGGTACAGAATACTGGAGTAGGTCGACAGGGTTGCAGGGTCAACCGCGCGTCGCAGACTGTAGACAAAATCATCGGCCGTTACCGGATCACCGTTGCTCCAGCGTCCGTCCACACGCATACGAAAGGTGTAAACAAGGCCATTTTCACTAATCGTCCAGCTTTCCGCCGCGCCGGGAATAAGGTCGCCGTTCGGGGCTTCCATGACCAGCGGCTCAAACAAATCCCGCAGGATATTGCCCTCGGGAACGCCGGTCGCCCGGTGTGGATCCAGCGTCTGTGGTTCCGCGCCATTGTCTTTGTGCAAAGTCTGGTCGGCGGACTGTTCGGTGCCCGACACACCACCGATCTGCCCGTAGTCTCGGATGACGGGCTCAGGCATCTCACCACTGCAAGCCGCCAGCCCAAGTGCGACAAAGACCGCTGCACACACCCTCGAGATGATGGACCGTTGTTTTGTTTCTATTGTTGCGGTCTTCAAGCGCTTTTCAGCCGACCCTTTTTCAGGTGCACCAGCAACAGTGATACCGCCGCTGGCGTCATGCCCGGTATGCGCGATGCCTGCCCAAGCGTGGCTGGCCGAATCTCAGTAAGTTTTTGCCGAACTTCGTTCGACAGTCCCATTACATGGTCGTAGTCCAGGTGCTCCGGCATGGTGGTTGCAGCGTGGCTGTGACTGCGTTGAATTTCCTGTTCCTGCCGTCGAAGATAACCTGCATAGCGCATCTGAATTTCTATCTGTGCATTAATCTGCTCGCCCAGTTCCGGCCATTCGTCTGCAGTAACGTCTCGGGGTCCAACCGCAGCGATCCCTTCCAGCCAGGCATGGCTGACCTCAGGACGGCGCAACAACTCGAGCGCTTTTTGCTCACGCGACAGGGGAGCACCGAGTGTGGCTATTTGCTCGTCCGTCAGATCACGCGGATGCACTGTAATTTTTGCAAGTCTTCCCTGTTCCTTCTCGATACGTTCACGCTTGGCCGCATATATCTGCCACCGTGCGTCACCAACCACTCCCAGTTTTCGACCCACCTCGGTCAGGCGCTCGTCGGCATTGTCTTCTCGCAGCAAGAGTCGATATTCGGCACGACTCGTAAACATACGGTAGGGCTCACTGGTACCGCGCGTCACCAGGTCATCAACCAGCACGCCGATATAGGCCTCCTCGCGGCCCGGACACCAGCCTGCTTCGCCCAGCGTGCGGCGACCCGCATTGATGCCCGCCAGGATTCCCTGCGCACCCGCTTCCTCGTAACCCGTAGTACCGTTGATCTGCCCGGCGAACCAGAGATTTTTAATGGCCTTGGTTTCGAGCGTGGTCCACAGGTCCCGCGGGTCAAAATAATCGTACTCGATCGCGTAACCAGGCCGCGTGATGCGCGCGTTCTCCAGCCCGCGCATCGAATGCACAAAGTCCTGTTGCACATCGAAAGGCAAGCTCGTTGAAATCCCGTTGGGATAGAGCTCGTGGGTATTCAGCCTCTCGGGCTCGAGAAAAATCTGGTGACTGTCGCGATCTGCAAAGCGCACAATTTTGTCTTCAATCGACGGACAGTAACGCGGTCCAACGCCATCAATAACACCCGTGTACATCGGTGAGCGATCAAGGCCCGCACGAATAATATCGTGCGTATGCGTGTTGGTATGGGTGATATGGCAGCTTATCTGTGCGGGATGATCGGCACGCTTGCCCAAAAAGGAAAATACCGGCCGGGGATCATCTCCCGGTTGTTCGGCAAGGACGCTGAAATCGACCGTGGAACCATCGATGCGTGGAGGAGTGCCGGTTTTGAGTCGTCCGACCCGAAGATCAAGTTCCCGCAGCCGATGGGCAAGCCCGATGGATGCCGGATCGCCAGCCCGGCCACCGGCAGATTGCGTCAGCCCTACATGCATACGGCCATCCAGAAAAGTTCCTACCGTTAGCACCACGGCTTGTGCGTAAAACCGGAGGCCCATCGCAGTCACGACGCCGGCCACTGCATCGTGTTCAATAGTCAGGTCGTCCACACCCGGCTGGAACAGGTCGAGATTGGGCTGCGCTTCGAGTGCCGCCCGCACAGCCT
>PVMS01068927.1_pt1 | contig 16714 bp, 20 predicted proteins | sample 1853461 | NCBI WGS metagenome assembly PVMS01 (sample SAMN08582032, study PRJNA380276) | Marine sediment metagenome, whole genome shotgun sequencing project. | isolation source: ocean sediment barecode stripped | collected 2017 | reverse complement strand
TCCAAAAGCGGTGAGTGGGCGCCATACCACAACACGCCGACGACGCTGACGAAGACCAAGAAGATAGCTATCGCGGTCAGACCGGCGCGCGCCTTGGCCCGCGCCTTCGCGGCATCGAACGAGCGGTCCACGGCTTTGGCGAACCGCGCCGCCGTCACGTCTTCATGGGTGAAGGCCTGCAGCACCCGCACCTGGGCCAAGCTTTCGCTGGCGTAAGCCGATGCGTGGGCCAGCGTGTCTTGGGCATGGCGGGACAATGCCCGCACCGAGCGGCCATAGGCGACGAGCGGCAGAACAATGAATGGAATGGCGATGAGCACGGCCAGCGACAGCTTCGGGCTGGTCACCACCATCATGATGGCGCCACCGGTGAGCAGCAGCGTGTTGCGGATGGCTTGGGAGATCGCCGTGCTGGCCGCCGCCTTCACCTGGGTCGTGTCGGCGGTGAGCCGCGACATCACCTCGCCGGAATGGGACACCTCGTAGAACGCAGGGCTTAAGCCCGTCAGATGCTTGAACACATCGGAGCGAATGTCGGCGACCACGCGCTCGCCGAGCCAGTTCACGCAATAGAACCGCGCCGCGCTCGCGACCGCGAGAACCACGCCGACGCCGATCAGCGTGCCGAAATAGGTATCGATCAAGTCAGGCTCGATCCCGGAGAAGCCGAGATCGATCATGCGCCTGATCGCCAGGGGGACCACCAGGGTGGCGGCCGCCGACGCGAGCAGCGCCAGGAGCGCCGCCCCGAGCATTGCCTTATGGCGGAAGAGATATGGCTTCAGTCCGAGCAGAGGGCCAAGCGAGACGCGCTTTGGCTTTTCTTCTGGTGAATCCTTGAGGTCGGAAACGTGCTCGTCCGAGCCATCGGACTTGGGTGTTACGAGTTGCACAAGATATGCCCAGCTAGATTTTCAGTTGGCCGACTTTAAGGGCCCGAGCGTGTGGCGCAAAGGACTTGATGCCGCGCCTTTCCGGCGCAGTCTTGTGCCGAACGCTAAGTTCCTCTATAGGCTCCGATCAACAAAACCTACGGATTTCCAAGGCAAACGCCATGAAGAACGATATTCACCCGGACTACCACCGCATCACGGTGGTGATGACCGACGGCACCGAGTTCACCACCTATTCCACCTACGGGTCGGAAGGTGACAAGCTGAAGCTCGACATCGATCCCAAGACCCACCCGGCCTGGACCGGTGGCGGTCAGCATCTGATCGACCGTGGCGGACGCCTCAGCCGCTTCAAGCAGAAATACGAAGGCTTCCTCAAATAGGCTGGGTTATTCGGCCCCGGGGCCGAATGCTTCCCGCAAGCGCGACAGTTGCGCGCTCAGCGGGTGGTCGCTCTCAGGCGCCGGCGGCTGATTGAAATCCAGCATTTGATCGAGGCGGATGACCCGTTCCTGAAGCTTGACGCTCTGCTCGATGAGATCGCGCAGCCGCTCAGGCAATGAGTCCACATCCCGGCCAGGCTTGTCGCTCCCCAACGCCGGAAGCTTGATTTTCCGTTGTTCTTCAACGGCCTGCCCGGGTGTCAGCTCCCCTTCGCTAACCGCACGGCGGATCAAGAGCCATGAGGCGAGCTGCATCAGCCGCGTGGTGAGGCGCATGCTTTCGGTGGCATAAGCGAGCGAATGGGGCGGACGCAACTTGCGGGCCTCTTTACGGCCATCGCCATCGAGATAGCTCGCCGCGGCCTCAACCAGCCCCATGCCCTCACGGAACACAGCCTTGAACTGGTCCGAACGCGCAAATTTCGCGCCGAACGAGACCGTTACGTTGTCAAACTCATTGTTTTTTGACGTCCCCGCCATCACCCACTCCCGTCACATACCCCAGTGCCGGCGGCATAGTATGCCATGCGGACGATCTGTCGTCACCTTCACGTAACGAAGGTTAAGCGCCCTGATTTTGGCAAAAAAAGAGCCGCCCTAAGGCGGCTCAGGAAGTTAACAGGGAGGCGTCAAACAGAGTGGAACAGGCCACTCAGATCCAGAGGACTGGATAACCAAACCCTACCGGCTGAACCCTAATGGCGGGTTAATGCTAAGGCGGGGTTTACCTAAATGAAGCGTGTGCAGGCCTGGATCAGCGCTTAAACGCGGCTTCCGCGACGCTCTTGGAGGATTGTTTGCCAGCAAGCGCCTCCTCCACCCTTACAATCTCGCCTTTCAGGGTCTCGGCCAGCGCGGAGAGCTCGGCAACCGAATGCTTGCTCAGATCCTCACCAACGGTATGGCTCTTGGCCCTTTTGGGTTCGAGATCGTCGAGTTCCATCGCTCATCCTCATTAGATGCCACATCCTAGCATCGTGGCATTTGGGGCAAAATCCATTTATCTGTCATTGGCCGCCTTCGCGGGCATGACAAGAAAACGAGGGACTGATGCTGCCACAGACCATGACTGTCATCGAAGCGCGCGAGAGCGGCGGCCCCGAAGTGCTGGTACTAGGCGATCGGCCTGTGCCGTTGCCCGCCCCCGACGAGGTCTTGATCGTCGTTGAGGCCGCCGGCATCAACCGGCCAGACGTGCTTCAGCGCCAGGGCCTCTACCCGCCGCCGAAAGGCGCTTCGGACCTGCTCGGCCTCGAAGTGGCCGGCGCCGTCGTGGCGACCGGCCAGGATGTCACGCGGTTCAAGGAAGGCGATTTCGTCTGCGCGTTGGTGAATGGCGGCGGCTATGCCGAGTTCGTCGTGGCGCCGGAAGCCACCACCTTGTTGGCGCCCATCGGATTGGACGCGGTGCAGGCAGCGGCGCTGCCGGAGACGGTGTTCACCGTCTGGAACAATGTGTTTGAACGCGGCGGCCTTGAGCCTGGCGACTGGCTCTTGGTTCATGGCGGTGCGAGCGGTATTGGCACCACCGCCATTCAGCTCGCCACAGCCATGGGCGCCAAGGTCATCACCACGGTCGGCAGCGCGGAAAAGGTGAAGGCTTGCGAGGCGCTAGGCGCCGTCCGCGCCATCAATTACCACGAGGAAGACTTCGTTCAGGTGGTGCGTGAGGTGACGGAAAAGCACGGCGCCGACGTCATTCTCGACATGGTCGGCGGCGACTATATCGAGCGCAATCTGAAAGCCGCGGCACTCGAGGGCCATATCGTGCAGATCGCCTTCCTCAAAACCTCCAAGGTCGAGATCGACCTGATGCGGCTGATGATGCGGCGGCTCACCCTCACCGGCTCGACGCTCCGTGCCCAGCCCCCCGCCGCCAAGGCGCGCATGGCCAAGGCCATCGAGGAGCGCATCTGGCCGCTCGTGGTGCAAGGCAAGTTCAAGCCCGTGATCGACAGCACCTTTCAAATGACCGAGGCGGCCGACGCCCACCGGCGCATCGACGACCCGGCCCATATCGGCAAAATCGTCCTGAAAACGGCCTAACAAGGCCCCCAGAACTAATTGCCTAGCCACGCATCAGCCCCTATATAGGAGGCTATTCCCCTCATTTGGTTCGGACTGGTTCTTTCGCCGGAGGGGCGAGAGAGACGCCGCTACCCCTTTAAGGTTTGAGACGCTCATGACCCGCACCCCATTGATGCCCAAGGCGACCGCCGTCTGGCTCGTCGACAACACCGCCCTCACGTTCGATCAGATCGCGGAATTCTGCGTGCTGCACGTGCTTGAGGTGAAGGGCATCGCCGACGGCGACGTGGCTCACGGCATCAAGGGCATGGACCCGATCTCATCCAACCAGCTCTCCCGCGAGGAGATCGCCTTGGGCGAGAAGGACTCAAAGCACCAGCTGCACCTGCTGGAGTCCAAGGTCGAGATCCCCGAGGTGACGACCAAGCGCGGCCCCCGCTATACGCCCGTGTCGCGCCGTCAGGATCGGCCGAATGCAATCCTGTGGCTGCTCCGCAATCATCCCGAGGTCAAGGACTCCCAGGTCATGCGTCTGGTTGGCACCACCAAGCCGACCATCCTCGCCATTCGCGAGCGGACCCATTGGAACTCCCCGAACCTCGTGGCGCAGGATCCAGTAACGCTCGGTCTTTGCTCGCAAATCGACCTCGATGCCGCCGTGCAGAAGGCCGCGGCGCGGCTTGAGCGCGAGCTCAAGAAGGCCGGCGGCGACCCCGCCAAGGCCGACTCCCTGCTGCCCACCGAAGAGACCATCATCGTGGCCAAACCGGAGCCCAAGCCCGAGCCCGAGGCCCCTCTCGCTTCGGCGCTAGCGCAAGAGGCCCGCGAGGCCATGGCCGCACCCGAGATCGTGGAGGAGACGCCCGATGTGGAATCGGTGTTCGCCAAGCTGAAAGACCTGAAGCGCGACGAGACCCCCGAGGCCGAGACCCCCGAGGCGAAGACTCCGGACGCCAAGACCTCCGAGGCCGAGACTCCGGACACCAAGACCCCGGACACCGAAACGGAGCCCTCCAAGGAGGCGACCCCCTCGGAATAGTCGCCCGGCGCCAACGTCGGCGGATTTTCCCCCTTTTGACGTCGATCAAGGCCGCTCCGCAACCGGTAGGCGAGCCTCACCCTCTCGATCGCTCACGAAGGGGGAGACGTCATGAGCCAATTCGATATTTTCTATCTTTTGTTGGTGCTGGTCACCTTTGGTGGCTTTGCCGCCATCCTCGCCTACTTCGCGCACCGGTAGGCCCCGTCCTTTTTCTCGCGGAACCGATAAATCAGCCGCGAGATGGGAAGAAGGTTTGATTAGAGGCCGCCGCCTTGGCTAGGGTGCGCCGAGAAACGCACCCAAAGAATTCAAGGCGGGGCATGGTCAACCCATTCGACACTGGCCTCGACAGGACTCCGGCCAACTATCAGCCGCTAACGCCGCTCGTCTTTCTTGAGCGCGCGGCGATCGTGCACCCGGACCATGCCGCAATCATCCACGGTGCCGAGCGGATTTCCTACCGCGGCTTCTACACGCGCTCGCGCCAGCTCGCCTCGGCGCTTCAAGCCCAAGGCATCGGCAAAGGCGACACCGTCTCGGTGATGCTCGCCAACACGCCGGCCATGCTCGAGGCGCATTACGGGGTGCCCATGGCGGGCGCGGTACTCCACGCCATCAACACGCGCCTCGACGCCGCCACCATCGCCTTCCTGCTCGACCATGCCGAGACCAAGCTTCTAATCGTCGACACCGAATTTGGTGCCGTGCTCAAAGACGCGCTGAGCCAGGCCAAGGTGAAGCCGCGGCTGATCGATTATCGCGATGTCCAATGCGGCGTCGAAGGGGAACGCCTCGGCGATCTCGACTACGAGGCATTCCTCGCCACCGGCGACCCGGAATTTCGGTGGGCGATGCCAGCGGACGAGTGGGACGCGCTGACGCTGAACTACACCAGCGGCACCACCGGCAATCCCAAGGGCGTCGTCTACCATCACCGTGGCGCGGCGCTCATGTGTTACGCCAACACGCTTGCCACCGGCATGGGCCAGCATCCCATTTATCTGTGGACGCTGCCGATGTTCCACTGCAACGGCTGGTGCTTCCCCTGGTCGCTATCCCTCGTCGCCGGCACCCATGTGTGCCTCCGCGCGGTGCGGGCGAAGGCCATGTATGACGCCATCGCCGATCATCAGGTGACGCATCTCTCCGGCGCACCCTTCGTCATGTCGGCCCTGCTCAATGCGGGCGACGAGGAGAAGCGCGAATTTGATCACCGCGTGGCCTTCAATCATGCCGCCGCGCCGCCACCCGCCGCCGTGCTGGCCGAGATGGACGGGGCAGGTTTCGAGCTCACCCATCTTTACGGGCTGACCGAAACCTACGGCCCGGCGACGCTGAACGAATGGCATCCCGCCTGGGACGAACTCCCGGCCGAAGCGCGACTGAACAAAAGGATCCGCCAGGGCGTGCGCTATCACGCGCTGGAAGATCTAACCGTCATGGACCCGGCCACTATGGAAAAGACGCCTGCCGACGGCGAGACCATCGGCGAGGTCATGTTCCGGGGCAATATCGTGATGAAGGGCTATCTCAAAAACCCTGACGCCACTGAGGAGGCCTTCGCCGGCGGTTGGTTCCACTCCGGCGATCTCGGCGTCATGCATGCCGACGGCTATATCCAACTGAAAGACCGCTCCAAGGACATCATCATCTCGGGCGGCGAGAATATCTCCTCCATCGAGATCGAAGACGTGCTGTACGCGCACCCGGGCGTCGCCAGCGCCGCCGTGGTGGCGAAGGCCGACACGAAATGGGGCGAGACGCCCTGCGCCTTCATCGAGCTGCGGCCGGGCGCGAAAGTCACCGCCGAGGAGATCGTCGCCTGGTGCAAGGAGAAACTCGCCCGCTTCAAATGCCCGCGCCATGTGGTATTCACCGACTTGCCCAAAACCTCCACCGGCAAGATCCAGAAATTCAAGCTCCGCGAAATCGCCAAGGACGTTTAGAGACGCCCCGCCGCACTAGCCTTAAAGGCGCCCCATGCCTCTCCTCCGCTTTGACCTGATCGAAGGCCGCTCCGACACCGAGGTGAAGGCGCTGCTCGACGCGGCCCACCGCGCCGTGCTTGCCGCCTTCAAAGTTCCCGAACGCGACCGCTACCAGATCGTGCATGAGCACAAGCCCACACGCATGATCGTCGAGGACACCGGGCTCGGCATTCCGCGCACCGACAAGGTGGTGTTCCTCCAAATGACGTCGCGCCCGCGCAAGCGCGAGCAGAAGGAAGCGTTCTACCGGCTGCTGTGTGAGGAGTTGGAGCGGTCCTGTGGCATCGCCCCATCGGACGTGGTGGTGTCGATCATCGAAAACAGCGACGAGGATTGGTCCTTCGGCCTTGGGCGCGGCCAGTTCCTCACCGGCGAGCTTTAGCCCCCCTCTCCCTCCGGCAATTCCGACCAGCCGCGAATCGGCTTAGGCTAAAAGCCGATCAAAGTGGGGGAGAGGCGCCATTCCACTCGAAGAACATTTCAACGTCTTGGCGAGCTATGTGGCGCTCGTCATCGAGCTTGGCGCCGTCATCGTCGTGATTATCGGCGGCAGTCAGGCGCTCTGGGGCGTCCTTGGCGCCGTATTCACCGGCTAGGCCACCGAGCTTCGCGGACGCCAGATTTGGCTGAAATTCGCCACCTGGATTCTGCTGGCCCTGGAATTCGCGCTCGCCGCCGACATCCTGCGCACCGCCGTCGCCCCCACCTGGGAGGACATCTGGAAGCTCGCGGTGATCGCCACCATCCGCACCATGCTCAACTACTTCCTGGCCAAGGACATCGCCGTCTTCGAAAGCCAGGATGGGAGCCTGCGACCGTCCCCAAAACCAGCCTCCTCCTAATCCGTTGGACCCCCACGATGGAATGTGTTTGGGTGGTCTAACTGCTTGTGGCGTTGCACAAAAATCGGTCTCACGGAGCGCCACCCCGTACGATCAAAGGGGCAGGGCGTGCCGAACCGGAGCGCCCAATTCAGAGGCGCATTGCGTGGTCTCGTCTCGGTTTCCCGAGCGGGCATCACCTCGGTACGGAATTGACGGATGGCCAAGCGAACACGGACGACCAAGCCGCGATTCCAGCTCATCCTGATCAAGCCATCTCATTACGACGAAGACGGCTATGTGGTGCAGTGGCTGCGCTCGACCATGCCTTCCAACTCGCTGGCCGCTGTGTACAGCCTGGCGCAAGGCGCCGCTGACAGAAATATTCTCGGCTCCGATCTGCCTATCGATGTCTTCGCCATGGACGAGACCAACACGCGCGTGAAGACGAAGGAGATCCTTAGCCGCATTGCCGATAATGGCGGCAGGGCGCTGGTTGGAATTGTCGGCGTTCAGTCCAACGAGTTTCCCCGGGCGGTGGATATCGCCCGTCCTTTGCGCGCCGCTGGCGTGCAAGTGATGATCGGCGGCTTCCACGTCTCTGGCTGCCTTGCCATGCTCCCTGAGGTGCCCGACGACATCAAGGAAGCGCAAGACCTCGGCATTTCGATCTTCGCCGGCGAAGCCGAGGATCACATGGACGATGTGCTGCGGGACGCCGCGAGCGGCAAACTCCAACCGCTTTACAATCACATGAAGGAGCTGCCCTGCCTCGGCGACGTGCCCGCGCCGCCCGTCCTTCCCCATGACTTCGTGGAGCGCACCGTCGGCAACGTTACCAGCTTCGACGCCGGCCGCGGCTGCCCGTTCCAATGCTCGTTCTGCACAATTATCAATGTGCAAGGGCGCAAGTCGCGCTATCGCACGCCGGACTCCATCGAGAAAATCCTGCGCTTGAACTACGAGCAGGGGATCAACCGCTTCTTCATCACCGACGACAATTTCGCGCGCAACAAAGAATGGGAAGCGATCTACGACCGCATCATCAAGCTGCGCGAAGAGGACGGGCTGGACATCCGCTTCATGATCCAGGTCGACACGCTGTGTCACAAGATCCCGAACTTCATCGAAAAGTCGCGGCGCGCCGGCGTCACCCGCGTGTTCATCGGGCTTGAGAACATCAACCCAGCGAACCTGATCGCCGCCAAGAAGCGCCAGAACAAGATCACCGAATATCGCAAGATGCTGCTCGACTGGAAGCGCGTCGGCATCATGACCTTCGCCGGCTACATCCTCGGCTTCCCCAACGATACGCCAGAGTCGATCCGCCAAGACCTCGAAATCATCAAGCGCGAGCTGCCGCTCGACATGCTGGAGTTCTTCGTGCTGACGCCGCTGCCTGGGTCGGAGGACCATAAAATATTGTCGAGTAAAGGGGTCCGGATGGACTCCGACATGAACAAATACGAGCTGGAGCATGTCGTCACCGGCCACGCCAAGATGTCGCGCGAGGAGTGGCAAGAGGCCTATCGCACGGCGTGGGGCATCTTCTACACGCCAGAACATCTCGAGACGGTCATGCGCCGCGCCTATGCCAGCGGCATCAATATCCGCTCGCTCATGCCCGTGCTGTTCTGGTTTTCCAACGCGGTGCCGGTCGAAGGTCTGCATCCCCTGCAATGGGGTGTTTTCCGCATCAAGCACCGCCGCGACCGGCGTTCCGGCCTGCCAATCGAGTCGCCGGTCGTGTTCTACGCCCGGTACGCCGCCGATACTGCGCGCAAAGTCACGCTGCTCCTCAAGAGCTGGCGCGCCTTGAAGCGCATCGTGGCCAAGGTCGAGGCCGACCCTAATGCCAAGTTTTATATGGATGAGGCGCTGACCCCCGTCGTCGACGAGGACGCCGAACATATGGAACTCTACACCCAGAACGAGGCGGCTCGTGTGGCGGTCGAGCGCGAGTTGCGCGTCGCCGGCGTGAAGCCGAAGGGCAACGGCCAGCCGGCCCTGACGGCCAAGAGCAACGGCAATCGGCGTAACGGCCATGACGAGGGTACCGAGCAGCCAGAGCCGAACCAGCACGTCTCACCAGCCGCGTCTGCGCCAACGTAAGCGCATATGGCTCCGACCGAAGGCTTCAAGGACTTCGTCAAGGACCAGCTGGCCGGCTTCGCGCCGGTGAAGATCCGCAACATGTTCGGCGGCGCCGGCGTTTATGCCGATGGGGTGATGTTCGCGCTGCTCGCCAACGACGTGCTCTATCTCAAGGCCGACAAGACATCCGCCCGAGCGTTCGAGGCGGAGGGCATGGGCCCCTTTACCTACACGTCGAAGGGAAGGCCGCCGGTCGCCATGTCTTATTGGGAGGCACCGCCGCGTTTACTCGAAGAGCCGGACGAGCTGGCTGAATGGGCGCGTGAAGCGCACAGCATCGCCTGTGCCGGCAAAGCCAAAACCAAGCGCAAGAGCAACCTCAAGCGGAAGCGGCGCTAACAACGTTCGCGATGCTTAGGATCAGTTGCCGCCGCCGAGCGCGCGGTTGATCATGTCGCCGAAGCCATCGGCATTGCGCCGGAACCAGCCGCCCTGCTCCTGCTGAGGCTGATCGTCGTAATAGGCCTGGCCCTGTCCGTAGCGCGTGCGGTTCCCCACAGACGGTGCCAGGGCATGCGCCTGCATCCAGCCGGTCGCGGCACTTTGCGGATCGGTGACCTCGACCCAGCCCTCAAAGCGCGACACCACTTTGAGATTGCGGCCATAGGGGAAGGCGAACAGCATGGGGGCGTCGTCGGACGCCTCCGCCCGCATCCCTGCACCCGTGATGACGACCTCGACCCACTCTTCCGTGTTCTCGTCCGCCCATTCCGTAGTCTCCTGACCGCCATACTGCCCGGCTTGCGGCGGGGCGCCTGGCGGAGATCCATAAGGAGCGGCTTGAGGACCGGCTTGCCCTGGCGGCGGGCCATAGCCCGGCGGTGAGCCGTATTGTCTAGCCTGGGTTGGCGGACCGTAGCGCCCGTCTTGCGGCGGAGGTCCATAGCGTCCGTCTTGCCCTGGTGGCGGACCATAGGCCCAAGGCGGGCGGCCCTCATCGCCCCATTGCCCGGCGCCATCCGGCTGGCCTGGCCCGGCCTCGCCCGGCAATGCCGCGAAGTCTTGTGAAGGATCGCGTTGCGAAGGATCGCCGAGCGATGGATCGGCACCTTGGTCCGGCCAATTGGGCAGACCGTCTTGCGTGTCCGCGCTTTCATCCAGCAGCGCCGCAATGTCCTGCGGCGCGTCCATGCCCTGTTCTGGTGGCAAGGCGGCAACCGCGGCGTCTTGGGGGATGCCCACAGGCTCGGCCGTCGTCGTCACCGTCTCGAATGGCGGGACGTCAGAATTCTTCGCGTCATCGTCCTTGGTATCCGCACCGGCTTTCGCATCGCGCTCGGCAAGTGCCAACTGATAGGCAAGCGGACGCGCCGACCGCTCTTCCACCGCTTGTTCGACGGCAGGAGATGGCTCGAGGACCGTCCACACGGCGCCGAGGGCGATGAGGCAGACGACCACGAGGGAAAAGATCAGCTTTTTGATCGCGGTTCTCCCATTTTTTCCGCCGCAACTAGGCGGGGAAAAGGCGGCAACAGCGTATCCTTACCTCTGCTTTGTGGTCTCGTTAAGCTTAATTTCCCGTGAACCGGACAGTTCCGCAACACCGCTCCGAAAAGCCAAGTCTACGCAAGGACTAAGGACCAGTTTCCGGCCCAGGATCAGCGCCGGTTCGCCGCTAGGCGCGCGCTTCTCTCCTCGGCTAGGATACGCCCGCCGGCCAAAGCGGCGAATCTGAGTCTATCAGCCAGGGTCTAGAATGCTCTCCTACATCGAACACGACAACGCCCAAGCGGTCGAGATCGTCTTGAGCGGCCGCGTCTTGACGCAGGAATTCGATCGGGTCGCGGACAGGCTTGAAGCCTTCATCAAACGCCACGGCCAAGTGCGCGTGCTCGAAGTGGTCAAGGATTTCGAGGGCATGGACGCCGCCGCCCTCTGGCACGACGTCAAGTTCAGCCTGCGACACTTAAAAGACTTCAGCCGCATCGCCGTGGTGGCCAGCCCCGACACGCATAATCTGTGGTCGAGCCTCGTGTCGCCCTTCATGCATTGCGAGGTCGAACATTTCGCGCCCGACGAAGTGGCCGACGCGCGCGCCTGGCTGATGTGGCCGGAAGGCGCTGCCGACGTTTAAACCGTCCCGCTGCTAGTCGCCCGGCGCGTCCACCTGGATCGACTCCAGATACGCGATGATGGCATCGACGGCGTGCGGGCCGAACACGAAAATCGGCATTTCCGGATGGCCCGAGACGATGCCTTCGGCCAGCGCCTCCGCAAGATTCCCAATCGGGTATTTGCTGGAGAGCGTGCGGAAGGGGGGCGCCGCGGGGTTGGGACTGTCGCCCGTAAGCCCGACCGCATGACAGCGCGCGCAGTTCTCACGCACCAGCACTTCGCCCTTATCGGTCAGGTCTTTCTCGACCGCCATGGCAGGAAACGCGAAGCCTGCTCCGAGCAGCCCGACCATCGCGACCGTCAACATCTTGCAACGTGTCCAGCCATGCATGGCCGTAGCCTCCTCATGCAAAAAGAACGTCCAGAAAATGATAGGGCTTCCGAAAGCCCCCATTCTGACTTGGGTCAAGCTTAGCCGCTAAACGGGGGCACAAAAAACAATAGCCACGGGGAGGCTCCAAAGAGCCTCAACCTCGCGGCCATAAAACCTTCCCTTCGCGCCCCAACGCGAAATCAGGGCGCTCCAAACTCAGTCTCTAGACCCTAAATCTGAATGAGGCGCGATGGCCTAATGGGTCGGCTCGTCCTTGAGCTGCTCCATTCTATCCTTCAGATGTAGTTTTCGACGTTTCCATTCCGCGATCTTGAGGGGATCGGCCGTTGGCCTCACCCGCTCTTGGTCGATCATACGATCCAATGCGCGGTGCTTTTCAGACAACTCTACGAGGTGTGCGTCTAGCGCCATACCAAACCTCCTATATTGATTGTCTAGGGGACTGAGTGTGTCAAACTGGCGACGACTTGTCTAATAATCGGCGCGAACTGCGACATCGCTGCACGGGAAAGTTACCGCGCCGGGAGGTCTTCGAACTTCGCAAGGTTCCGGGGCCCAAGGACTTGCACAGTTCCGTGTTCGTCGCGATACTCCGGCCGTCCCACGGAGGGCAAAGCAACAGGGGCGCCCGATGGAGAGCGACGAGATTCGCGAGCTTCGGGCGGTGTTGCCCAGGCTCAAGCAAGAGCATCGCGACCTCGACAGCGCCATCAATGCGCTGGACGAGTCCGGCCGCGCCGACGCGCTGCAACTCAAGCGCCTTAAGAAGAAGAAGCTTTCCCTGAGAGACGAGATTTCCCGCATCGAGGACCAGCTTCTCCCCGACATTATTGCCTAGCTTTTCGGCCCTCGTAGCAAAGCACGGCGAGACCGGCCACGCCGCCGAGAACTTCCAAAACGAAATAGATGTCGAGCAGCAGGCTGGCGCGGCCATCGACCGCGAAGCTGACCGCCCGGCCAAGCGCGAGCGACAGCGCGAAAATCACCGCCCAGATCACCGCCGTGCGCTGCCAGGCCGGGTTAAACGCGGCGACCAGCCAGAATGAGCAAGCGCCGAGATAGAGAAACATCATAGCGCGGAAGACGTGGATTTGGTCGGTTCCCGAGACGGTCATGTCCAGGATCTTGGGCAGCATGGCGACGGGATCGACGCCGTAGCTGAGCGCGATCGGCAGGATCAAAGCGGCGACGAATAAGAGATAGAGCCGCATCAACATGGAGTTCTTAGGGGACGCCGGGGTGGGCTGGGGCATCTGATCTCTCTTTCGCAGGTGACGGTAAAACCCCAGGGCACCCGAATTCGTCCCAAACCGCAAGCCGATAGCGCCAGACTTGCCTCGAGGGCTTGCCTGGAAGACTTGCCTTGAAGACTTGCCTTGCCAAGCAAGGCGCCATCCCTATAATCCCGCGCTTTCCGCAAGGGCCCCTTTTAAGGGGCCTTGGGCCCGAACCCTTCCCATGAGTGATCCCATGAGCGATGCAAAACCAACCGTCGGCATCATTATGGGAAGCCGCTCGGATTGGCCCACGCTGAAAGCGACGGCCGACATCCTCGATGCGTTGAAAGTACCCTACGAGACGCGCGTGGTTTCGGCCCACCGCACGCCCGAGCGCCTCTACGAATACGCATCGACTGCGCGCGATCGTGGCCTCAAAGTCATCATCGCCGGGGCCGGCGGTGCGGCACATCTTCCCGGCATGGCGGCCTCGATGACGGAGCTGCCAGTGCTTGGCATCCCCGTGGAGAGCCGCGCCCTGAAGGGGCTCGACAGCCTCCTATCCATCGCCCAGATGCCCGCCGGCGTGCCGGTCGGCACACTCGCCATCGGGACGGCAGGCGCCACCAATGCCGGCCTGCTTGCCGCCGGTAGCCTGGCGCTGAGCGCTGCGGACCTGGCCACAAGGCTTGCCGCTTGGCGCGCGGCCCAAACCGCCTCCGTAGCCGAGGCGGTCGAGGATAATGCTTGAGGCCCCTCTGCCGCCCGGCAGCACGATCGGCGTTCTCGGTGGCGGCCAGCTTGGCCGCATGCTCGCCGTGGCCGCCAGCCGTCTCGGCATAAAGACCCATATCTATTCCGACACACCGAACGCGCCCGCCTCCGATGTCGCCGCGGCGACAACCATAGGCGCCTATGACGATGACGCGGCCCTTTCTGGCTTCGCCGGTGGGGTGGACGTGGTCACTTGCGAGTTCGAGAACATCCCGGCCAGGACATTAGAGATCGCCGGCCGGGCGGCGCCCGTGTTCCCGCCACCCAAGTCTTTCGCCGTGGCGCAGGACAGGCTGGTCGAGAAGGACTTCATCAGCGCGCTCGGCATCGCTGTCGCGCCTTACGCCACCATCGACGACTTGGACGGCCTCCGCCATGCCCTCTCCCGGATTGGGGCCCCGGCGATCCTCAAGACGCGGCGCTTTGGCTATGATGGCAAAGGCCAGGTTCTTATTCATACCGAGGCGGAAGCCGAGAGCGTCTGGCAGACGATCAGCGGCGTGCCGTCGGTGCTCGAAGGCGTGGTGCGGTTTGAACGCGAAGTGTCGGTGATCGCCGTGCGCGGGCAAGACGGCGACGCGCAATTCTACGACGTGGTCGAGAATGTGCATCAGAGCGGCATCCTTGCCACCAGCCGCGCACCGGCCCGCATTTCCGACGCCACCGTCTTCGAGGCGCGGCGGATCGCCGGAGCGATCGCCGAGGCGCTTGGCCATGTCGGCGTGCTCTGCGTCGAGATGTTCGAGCGCGAGGGTGAGGAGCCCGGCCTGATCGTCACCGAGATCGCACCCCGGGTCCACAATTCCGGCCATTGGACCATCGATGCCTGCCCGGTCAGCCAGTTCGAGAATCATGTGCGGGCGATCTGCGGATGGCCGCTCGGCACGACGGACCGCCACAGCGACGCGGTGATGACCAATCTCATCGGCGGCGACGTGGACCAATGGCGCGCGCTCGCGGCCGAGCCCGGTGCCGCTATCCATCTCTACGGCAAGGCGGAAGCCCGGCCAGGCCGCAAGATGGGCCATGTGACCCAGCTGTTTCCCAAGACTTAGGGGCTGAGCCCCAAAGACTTAGGGTAAGTCCTGAGCTAGCCTCGCATGGTCTGGACAACGGTCCCCCGGTTTGTTACACGAGCCTCCGGATGCGGGACCTTGGCTGGTTTTAGTCAGGGTCAATTTTGGCCCCCGCTCCAATCCCAAATCATCGGCCAATCGGAGACTAGCGCGTGCAAGTCGTCGTTCGCGATAACAATGTCGATCAGGCCCTTCGGGCCCTGAAGAAGAAAATGCAGCGCGAAGGCATCTTCCGCGAGATGAAGCTCCGTAACTTCTACGAGAAGCCGTCGGAGAAGCGTGCCCGCGAGAAGGCCGAGGCTATCCGCCGCGCCCGCAAGCTCGCCCGTAAGAAGGCCCTGCGCGAGTCTGGCGTCGCCGCCAAGCCCCGCACACCGCGCCGCTAGGCACTGATTTTTCAGTTTTGCGCTGCTCAAGCCGGGAATTCGTTCCCGGCTTTGTTGCGTCTGGGGTTCGCCGCCGGCGCCTAGCGGTCGGCGTTGGCCGCCGCTACGATTTCGACCTGACGTCCGGCGCGTGCCACCGGCACCACCACGACGGGCTCAGGCGTGAGGCTGGCGATAAAGTCGCGCACCCGGGTCCACGCCCCCTGCTCGAACAGATCGTTATGGCCTGCTCTCGGCACCACGCTGAGCGTCTTCGGCTCGTTGGCCGCATGGAAGACGTGGCGCGCTTGATCGAGCGGGATGGTGGAATCCCTGCCGCCATGGACGATGAACAGCGGCACGCCCACCTGGCCGATGCGTTCGACCGTACGGTACTGATCCACCATGATAAATTTGAGGGGCAAGAGCGGCCACATCAGCAGGCCCACATCCACCACCGAAGTGAAGGGCGCCTCAAGCACCAGAGCCTTGGGCTGACGTTGCAGGCAAAGCCGCGTGGCAACGGCCGTGCCCAGAGACTCGCCATAAAATACGATGTCATCCGGCGCGACGCCGAGACCGCGCAAAATGTCGTAGGCGCTGACCGCATCCGCGGCATTCCGCTTCTCGGTGGGGCGCCCACCCGAACCGCCAAAGCGCCGGTAGTTGAGCATGAACACGCCATGGCCATCCGAAACGATGGCCTTGATCTTGCCGGCGCGGTCGGCGGTGTTCCCGCTATTGCCAGGGAAATAAAGGAGTGTCGGCTTGCCAGCCTGGGCCGGCTGGTACCAGGCGATGAGCCGCGTGCCGTCGGCCGCCTTGAACACGACCTCCTCGACACCAGACAGACCCGCCTCCTTCGGCGCGACCCGCGTCGTATCCGGCACATAAACGAAATAGCGATGCAGCAAACGCGCGACGATACAGAACAGCGCGAAAATTCCTACGAGCGCTAGCAAGAGGTTCAGCATGGACAGGCAATACCCTTCAAAATGGACTTCCCCAGCAACGGTCTCACGCTCTGCACTATCCTAGGGTGTGTGAACGGCACTTGAATGACGTGCATCTAGGATCGTCGCGTTGAGGGCGCCTGGCAGCCTGTATGGTCTTTCTGCTGGTAGTCCAACCCGTTAAAACTTACGCCACCCCGAAATGCGGAGGCAACCGCCGAATTTCAATGGATCGGCAGGCCGAATGGCGCGAACACGCAGAGGCTCTACGGTCCGAAATGAGCCGGAGTTTGACGATTTTTCGTTGTCTTTGAGACGGTTAACCAAGCCGCGGATTTATAGCGACTTGGCGATCTCTTCCGTCATTTTTTTGGCGTCGCCGAGCACCATCATGGTGTTGTCAGCGTAGAACACCGGATTATCGATGCCGGCATAGCCGGACGCCAGCGACCGCTTGTTGAACAGCACCGTGCCCGCCTTCCACACCTGCAACACAGGCATGCCGTAGATC
>PVMS01035296.1_pt1 | contig 16719 bp, 16 predicted proteins | sample 1853461 | NCBI WGS metagenome assembly PVMS01 (sample SAMN08582032, study PRJNA380276) | Marine sediment metagenome, whole genome shotgun sequencing project. | isolation source: ocean sediment barecode stripped | collected 2017 | reverse complement strand
TTTCTATACCCGTATAAGATTTTTCCGGTGGATATTTTACTGTCACACCTTCAATTTTATGTTTTACCTTAATGTAATCTCTTTCTACAACATCACTTGGGTACCAATTCTTTTTAAATGATCTAGTTTTAAATTGAGATGACTCTTCTAAAATAAAAGGTTCTAAATAGGCTCTTGAAGTACTATCAGGATCTTTTCCATTAAGTGTATAAAATATTTTCTCATCATTAAGATTACCTTTTACTTCAATTTTTATCTCACCTTCAAATATTGACATTTCTCCCACAAGAATCGGCTTATCTAATTTAGTTTTCTCAATAAAACCCTCTTGCAGTCCCTGTGATATTGTTGTCTGTCCACCAAGTTCATCCTTTACAACAATATTATTGGCTTGACTTCCTATATTTCCGAAAAATACTTTCTTAGGTTCAATATAATTTAGTAATTCAGTTATGCCTTCCTTTGTTACACCTGTATCGAATAGATTCAATAATTCTAACTTCTCTTTGTCTTTTATATTTTCAAGGGTTTTATCGGTAATTAAAGTCTGATCTAAACGTAAAATTCTTAAGGAATTTAATTTTTTTAATCCATATGCCAAATCATCTGATAATTTGCTTTCCTGTAAATTAAGCTCAACCAATTGTTCAGAAATTGATGATAATCTTTTCATCACTTTTTTAGAAATTATTTTACCATTATTTGAATAAGTAGCACTCAAATAAGGTTCACCAAAAACAATTTTTCTAATAATGAATCCATTTTCAATCAAGTACTCAATATCTTTGTAATCTGCTTCATCAACTTTTCTTTTTGGTAGGACAAGGAAATCTACCAACAACTTGGAAAGTGTGTCATTATCGGCATAATTAACTGATTGTTTATTAAAATCACCTCCTGTTGCTATCCAATGCTTGATCAACCAGATTTCATTTCTTGTCAATTGAGGCTTACCAGATGGAGGCATGTGATTATCCTCCTCAATGGGCAACATTAAAGAAGTATACATGGCACTTTCATTAATATTCCCCGCCTTCAATATTTCTCCATTTTCTCCTCCCTTTTTAATATGCTCAATCGTACTTAAATTCAACTCTCCCTTAATTTTATTTGAATTATGACATTGAATACACTTGTTATCAAGTATAGGAATAATTACATTTTTATAATAATACAAACTATCTGTATCTAATATTAATTCATGTTCTTCACCAAATGTTATTGGCGAATACACAGTTAAAAAATTGTCACCATGCGTCAATATGCTTCCATAATGCCCTGTAACAGTAGTCAATAAAAGAGTTGTAATAAATAAGGGCATATACATTTTTTTAATTGCTCCACTCTCAGTTTTTTTTGCATAAAACAACAAACATGTCATAATTGCCATCGTAAATCCTGCATACATATGAATTTGAAGAATCTCCTCTCCATATCCTCCTTCAAGAGACAAAAAATAACCCAATATGGCGGTTAGAACGGAGAAAAAAGCTGAAAATGCCAAGGCATTTATTATCATTGGATTGAAATCATTCTTTCTAAATCTTCCAATAATTTCGATAAAAAAAGTGAGCAATAAAGCTCCTATAGGCAGATGTAATAATAAGGGGTGAAATCTACCAAAAAATAAAAGTAATCTTGGGGTCTCTTCTTTTTCTCCAGCATAGGCACTCAAGGAAAATATAAAGGCTACAGCAAAAAACAGTAACTTCTTTCGTCTCAACATATATGTTTAATTATTAATATTAAATATTTATGCCAGTACGTTATGAATAACATTTCCCGCAATATCTGTTAATCTATATCTTCTACCCTGATGTTTAAATATCATTTTCGTATGGTCTATTCCCATTAAATGAAGCGTTGTAGCCTGCAAATCATGAACATGCATCGGATCTTTTATTATATTGTATCCGTAATCATCCGTTTCTCCATACGTCATTCCAGGCTTTATCCCCCCACCTGCCATCCAGATAGTAAAACATTTAGGATGATGGTCTCTGCCATAATCATCTTTAGTTAAAGTTCCCTGACTATAGTTTGTTCTACCAAATTCTCCACCCCAGATCACAAGTGTCTCATCCAACAATCCCCTTTGTTTCAAGTCCATAACCAAAGCAGCAGAAGCTTGATCAGTATCTTTCGCTTGTTTAGCTGTGGCATTCGGTAAATTGGCATGATGATCCCACCCCATATGATACAACTGTACAAATCGCACGTCTTTTTCTATGAGTCTACGAGCTAGAAGACAATTTGCAGCATAAGTTCCTGGTCTGGCAGCATCCGCGCCATACATTTGATAAATATAATCAGGTTCATTTTCAATATTCATCGTTTCAGGAACAGAAGTTTGCATTCTGTAGGCCATTTCATATTGGGCAATTCTACTGCTTATCTCAGGGTCGCCAAATTCGCGTTCTTGTTTTTCGTTGAGTTCAGCAATATGATCCAGCATTTTTCTTCTCGTCATACGACTCATTCCGTCAGGATCCTTTAAATATAGTACCGGATCCTTTCCTGCTCTAAATTGGACTCCCTGATGCAGAGAACTCAAAAAGCCATTACCCCACAATCTGGAATATAATGGTTGTGCTTGTGGTCTTCCTGTTCCTCGTGAAAGTAGTACTGAAAAAGTTGGTAAATTTTCATTTAAACTACCCAATCCATAACTCATCCATGAACCCATACAAGGTCTTCCAGGTTGTTGAGAGCCAGTTTGAAAAAATGTAATAGCAGGATCATGATTGATTGCTTCAGTATGCATTGATTTTATAAAACATATTTCATCTGCAATCTTAGCAGTATATGGTAATATATCACTCAACCAAGCGCCGGACTGACCGTATTGATCAAATTTAAAATTGCTCCCAACCAAAGGAAAACTTTTTTGATTTGATGTCATGCCGGTTAATCGTTGTCCTTGACGAACCCAATCAGGCAATTCTTTCCCTCTTAATTCATTTAACAAAGGTTTATTGTCGAATAGATCCAACTGGGAAGGACCTCCGCTTTGAAATAAATAAATAATTTTTTTTGCCTTAGGAGCAAAATGAGGAAGATTTAATTGACCATTGTTCATCCCCGCTAAATTCGCTTCATTCCCAGCTTTGAAAATTTGCAATGGATCATATATTGAAGCCAAAGCGGCTGCTCCTATTCCAAAACCCAATTTTTTTAAAAAATGCCTCCTATTGTTTATGTTTAATTTTTTGATAATTTCGTCCATCTCAATAAAATTAGCTTTTTATAATTGTTTCTTCCAAGTTTAATAACACACATGCCAAAGTAGTGTATTTATACAGATCACGCTTATCCACACTATCATCAAGTGGCGTGTCTCCGATAGTCAGCAAATCTTCAAAGTTTTTATCTGAACCCTTCAATCCTTCTTCAGATTCTTCCAGATATACCATCATATTTTGAAGCTCTTCTTTATCAGGTAATCGAGAAGTAATTGTTCTAAAAAGGAGTATCGATATATCTTCTTGCGTATTCAATTCCTTCTTTAAGATATTCGTTGCCAATACTCGTGCCGATTCAATGTATTGTGGGTCATTTAATAAGACTAAGGCTTGAAGAGGAGTACTTGTTTTTTGACGTTTCACTTCACAAAAATCTCTAGATGCTGTATCGAAAGTCATCATGGAAGGTGGTGGTGCCGTTCTTTTCCAAAAAGTGTATAAGCTTCTACGATATAAATTTTCTCCTTTCGTCATCTTGTAGCTAGCCAAACTTCCACCTCCGCCCCCGGTTTTCTCCTTCCACAATCCTTCGGGCTGATATGGTCTAACGCTAGGGCCTCCAATTTTTTTAACTAACAAACCACTTACTGCCAAGGCGTTATCTCGAATCATTTCCGCAGGCAACTTATATCTTGCTCCTCTTGCTAACAATTCATTTTGAGGATCTAACGCTAGTCCCTGCTTAGTAATTAATGATGACTGCTGATAGGTAGATGACATAACAAATTTTTTAATCAATAATTTGATATCCCATCCTTCTTCTCGAAAAGTTACTGCTAACCAATCCAATAATTCAGGATGCGTTGGGAGAGCACCTTGATTTCCAAAATCAGCAGGTGTCGAAACAATTCCTCTTCCAAAAATTAATTGCCAATAACGATTCACTGTCACTCTGGCTGTCAATGGATTTTGTTCACTAAGAAACCATTCTGAGAGTCCTAGCCTATTTTTTGGCAGAGATTGATCGAAAGCTAAAACTGCCTCCGGAGTCCCATAAGAAACAACCTCACCCAAAGCATCGTAAGCCCCGCGATTCAAAATATGAGTTTCCCTCAATCCGGGAGACTCTTCCATAATCATAACTTTCAACTCCTTAATGGAATCCGGTTTTCGAATAAATGGAAATTCTTTAATTATTAAGTTAGAATCTATCTCAATGTATGGCTTAGGTATTTCGCCATATTCTATTCTTCCTTTTTCATCAACTTGATTGAAAAAACTATAAACTTGATAAAATTCTTTTTGAGAAATCGGATCATATTTATGATCATGACATCGACTGCATTCCATAGTTAAGCCCAAAAGAGATTTAGTCGTAGTAATTGTTCTATCCATTACATATTCTACACGGTATTCTTCATCCACCACCCCACCTTCTTGGGTGATTTTGTGATTTCTATTAAAGCCAGTAGCCAATATTTGCTCTTTAGTTGGGTTGTCAAGTAAATCTCCTGCCAATTGCCACGTAATAAATTCATCAAAGGGTAAATTTGAATTGAAAGCATGAATTACCCAATCACGCCAAGGCCACATGGTTCTTTCTAAATCATCCTGATAGCCGTGTGAATCTGCGTATCTGGCCACATCTAACCAATCCGAACTCATCCTCTCTCCATATTCCTTTGATGCTAATAATTGATCTACTATTTTTTCGTATGCGTTACTATCCGTATCTATTAAAAAATTATCAATTGCATCCAAATCGGGTGGTAATCCGGTGAGATCAAAATACAAACGTCTAACTAATTTTTCTTTTGTGGCTCTTTTAGAATGTTTCATTCCCTTTGCCTCCAATTTACTAACTATAAAAAAGTCAATTTCATTCTGAGCCCAATCTTTTTCTATAATTTCTGGAACATCTGGTTTAATTGGAGGGATAAAGGACCAGTGCGACTCCCAAGTAGCACCTTGTTCTATCCATTTTATAAGAATTTTCTTTTCATATTCGCTAAGTGTAAGATTAGAAACAGGGGGAGGCATTCGGACATTGGGATCATCATTTGTAATTCGATATACCAATTTGCTTTCATCCGTATTACCCGGAACTATTGCATAATGATCTTTCAACTCACCTAATGCTCCGAGAGCAACTTCTTTGATATCAAATCTTAAACCCGCTTCCCTTGTTCCTGCATCCGGACCATGACAGAGAAAACATTTATCTGATAATATGGGTTTTACATGAAAATTAAAGCTTATAATCTCTGGTACTTGTTGTTCATTAATCGCCAAATACCCTTCTGATTGATTTGAAGAACTCAACATGCTATAAGTTCCCTCATCCGTCATTAAAAACTTTATAAATACAAAGAATAAATATGGAATCAGAAAGTATAAAACTATTGTGAATTTTTTCATAAACTATTAATTTTACTAAGTTTTTCTCAATATATAAATCAATTCACTATGAAATAAAAAAAATTCGACCAATTACAGTTCAAAGTAGTTAAATACATCATTCTCAATTTGCCATATATAGAACAATAATTTCTGCAAATTTCATATTTCTGCAAATTTCAAATAAAAAAACTTAACCTATAAACCTTCGATCAACTACAAATTCATAGATAAATATAATAATTAAAGGATTCCATTAATTCCTATTCTTGCCCAGTCAACATCCTATAAGTTTGTGATTTGTTAAGATATATGATTGATATTCTGATTATTAAAAAATATCCAAATGTCAAAGTCATGTTCGCTAATCCATATATAAAAGACCGATTTTTCAACTAATTATAATCTTAGCTAATCATTTTATTGATAAGGCAAACTATTTAAACTAGAAGTCAAAGAAACAGATATACCTAATAATACCATTACAATTCAAATAATTTCTGATTAATACGTTACTACTCTTAAAACTATGTCTACTATGTCATAGAAAATAAATTTATAAGAATTAATATTTTAGTCATATGGATGAAACAAAATTTGGAGATGTATTTAGAGAATTACTTAATTTAGTTGATCTCGATAGAGATGGAATGAGTATCCAGGAAATGTTTGATCACCGTTTTGAACTCCTTAGACTTCAAGAGCTTGGGTTAAAGCTATTGGATGAAATTGAAGCCAGACATGCTTAAAACGCTGCGAATCGTGCCGCTATAAAAATCCAGTAATACTTCTACCCCTTGCCTTCAATTGGGAATTAGTTAATTATAGAAAGTTAACAATAGTGAAATGTTTGACATAAATAAGGTAATCAATTAAAACGAAAAACCACTTAGGTGTGAAGTAAGTGGCTTGACTAGTTAGTAGTATTTGTCTAAACTAATCTTCAAAATTAATTCGTAAAGCGATCAAGAACAAAATGGTTGGTCAGAACAAATCACATAAGTAAACCCTTGGTCTAGTTGTTGTAGTAACGGATCCACCGAAATTTCAATTCGACAAATCTATTTCCTGTATTATTCATAATCAACATTTTATTCCCATATTTTGTTAATTCGTTCAAAGTTGTTGCGCATTATAATTTAAAAGAATACATAAATAAAGCCATAATTATAACAATAATATTCGTAATAGAGCTTTAAATTCCTTCAAAGCTAAATCTTATTTATTGATAAATTAAATAATCAGGACGAATACCTATATTTTTTGTCCGAAACATGGGTTTTACTTATCGAAGCCAAACTAATGCTGGTTTTAAGAATAAAATGAAGAAAGCCAGTCGTGTGTCTACAACTGGCTTATTAAAAATATCACTCTAAAATCTAATTTATTAACTATATCAAATTTAATAATAAATATCCAGAATGAATGTTACCCAAGTCACCAAAAAGAAGCCAGTTGTAGTAATACAACTGGCTTCTTAATCAAAAACTCATTTTTTACTAACTAAAAAAATCAAGTATTCAAATGTACATTAGGCAAAATTCATGTACTATGATATTTATCATATTTTTGAAAAAAGATGAAGCACAAGATTCAGATCAATTATCAATTGGTTCATTCGTTGATTATAAGTAGTTAGAATGAAGTACTCCACTGCACCCTAGTGAATTAGATTTGATGTTTGAAAATGTTCTAATCAATAAAAACGGTATAAATACCACTTTGACTGTTGAATTCATATTCTGCGTTGTCAATCCGTATTTCGTGATACCTGGTAAATGAACAACAGTTTTCATATACTCTTTCCGCATCAACATGCAGGTCTAAAATATTCCTGTTAGAAATTTTCAATAAAACATCCACAATTTCTGTTTCCCATCCAATAGAGTAAATTCTAATAATATTAATATCGTCCTCATCTATGAAATTGAACTGTAGATCTGAGTTATCGGCAACATTCAATACTTCTATCTGCTCAGGCGAAAAGGTTCCATTGCTAAACAAATTCTCACCAGAAGCTTTATCAACAACTTCAAAGTCGAATGGATGAGGCGGAGTAAAACAAAGTTGATCCTCGCAATCATTATTAGCACATCCTTGTATAAAAAATAATGCAACAATAAAAGCCGTTTTAATAAGATTTCTCATAACAGTTAGGTTAAGTTAATTTTCAGGAAATGTAGGATATTTTTTAAACGACCTCAATGATTTATATCATGTTTCGTCTTATAATCGAAAAAGCGATCTACAAAAAAATGAACCATCCTAAAAGATGATTCATTAGACAATACATAGTAATTGATCTAAGCATCAAACTATATCGCATTATCCATTTTGAGTCTATCTTTTGATAAGAACCAATAAAGGAGGTAAAGAATACCGGGAGGAGCAATACCTGCTATAAAAACAACATCTGAAATTAAATCAAATCGTATTACAAAAAGACCAATAATTCCCAGAGTAGCTACCAAACCTCCCAATCCTTCCCATTTAAGAGCGATAGCCAGCCCGAGCAAAGTACTAACAGGAAAAAAGATAAAGGATAGGATTTCATCTTTTCTAAGTCCCCCTCCACTTTCTGTACCACCGATTAAGTCAGTAATCAAAAAAAATAAAACAAAAGCCAATATTAGAGTTCCCCATATTCTGGCTATCCATCGAATTGTGTTTGCAGTCTTTTCTTTATTGGCCATGATCTATTTTTTAATTATCCACAAGTTAGTAATTATTTTTAAATCGTTAATAATCAGATCGAAATAGTAATTTTATTGAAACAAAAAACCCTCCTTATTTCTAAGGAGGGCATTTCATTAATTTAAATATCTACCTAGGTTACAGGCACAATCAATTCTATAGTTCCTGTATCAGAAATTATACCAATAGATACATTAATTGCCTCCTCTGATACAAAATTAATGTAACTATTATCTTCTATCCTAATTTTGTAATCTCCTGCGTCAAGCCCTTGAAATAAAAACTCACCATCAACATTGGTTGAGGTTTCTGCCACATGTTCATCACCTTCTACCGCATCAGCTTTATAAACTCTTACAACAATACCTTCAAGGGGCACTGGTCCATCAATATGATCTCCCTGAACTTCACCGATCACTTTACCACTAATGGAACCGGAATTTACCTCCGTGCTAACTCTTATTACAGGTTTTAAATTGTACCTGCCCGAATTTCCAGCTTTCACAATTGATCTTTGGACATCCCAATCAAGAATAAAATTATAAGAAAAACCAGGTTCCAATTCCGTGTCTAATTTCAATTTTAAACCTGATTGTTGTTCGCTTGGCGTATAAAGGTGAACGGGTTCCGCCACGTCTTCAATAACTAAATAATTGTTATCACTTAAGACAAGTCTTATTTGTTTTAACATCCCGGAAGGAATAATTTCGTCTGTCAATAGAAGACTATTTCCGGCAATAAGTTCTGTCAGATCAATATTAATCGGGTAACCGCCTTCCGGTGTAAAACTTTTCCATCCTTCTTCTTCTTCAGAACTATTGTATTGAATATCTATTATTTCAACATTGACTTCCTCATAGTCTCCTGGGGCGTCAATTAATTTCAACTGAACTTTGGCAGTATTGTTTACTTTGTCCTCATTGCAGCTTTGGAAGCCCAAAGACATGATCATAGCGATTGCAACTAATAATACATTTTTCATAGCATAAATATATTTAATTGTTAATAAGATTTATCAGAGCATAAATCTAATGTCAATTTCTGAAGTAATTCTAAAGTCTCATATATATCATTACAAAATCGACTTTTTTAATTACATCTTATTCACAAAGCGAGCTTATGACAATGGATAATGTTAAGTATTCCTTAATATATTCATAATAAATAATTAAATAAGGTTAAAATATTCTTAATTGGTAAAGTTTTAACCTTATTTAATGTAACAAATATGACAAAAATCGTTCCTTTATGTATATAAAAGTCTAATCTATATGTCTAATCTAAATTATATCATTATGAAAACCCTAAAATTAGTTATCACCGCATTCGCATTAGTATTCACAATCAATATTGCTTCTGCCAATGAAAATCCCGTAAAACCAAGCGCCCAATTAAGATCAGAATTAGTTGAACTGATAGGTACGAGTAGCCCATACGAACTAATAGCAGATGAAGTGACCGCCGAAGTCATCTTTACAGTTAATACATCGGGTGAAGTCATTGTCATTTCAGTTATATCTGACAACGCACGTACCGTAAAATACATCAAAAACAGAATTAATTATAAAAAAGTTTCTCACAGAGCTTCAAAACCCGGAGAAATGTATTTGATGCCGGTAAGAATTGTTAGATCCTAGTCGATTTTCAATAAACTTTGTAAAGGGTGCTTTTAAGCACCTTTTTTTTTGAAATAATATTCCTTTGAGTGTATGGTACTACTAGAATCGGAGATACATTCCCTCAATAGGTTTCCTTATCCTCAGGATTTTCCAAGGAGTTCTGTACTAAATATGATAAATGGAATGGAGTCATAAAGTAATGTCACCTATCTTTGACAGTGACTTAATTTATTTCAATATATTTTGGGTTTTACATCACAAATAATTAGATGTCTGTGACTATTCTGTACCTGCTACAATCTTGATTCGTGTATTTGTTCTTTAGATTGTATTTGGTTTTTTTTAGTACGATCTTCTATAGTCTTCAAGAATTTCATTACTTGCTCTCTGGTTGGTGTGTATTTTAATATCATATATGGGGGATTTATTATTTTGTATATGGAGTAAACTTTAAAAAAAGACCTAGTAATAAAAACCCCAGGTCTTTTACTCAAAACTAATTATGTTAATTTTTAAATATTCTTCTAAATCATTGGCATTAAAATAATGACCAATTTCTCTATATCCTCTTTCCACTGCCTTCATTTCAATTGCTTTTATTAGCTCTCTTTTGCTCTCTCTATTCGAGTTAAACGAATTTTTAAATATATCTTTAATTAGTAATAACCATGAAACTTGTTCAGAGGGTAATTGTGATATTTTACTGTTTAACGTCATTTAATTAAATCAAAAATCCCGAATGACACTCAAAATCAATCGGGAGAAATATAATACAAATCTTATTACTAGACTATTCTGAGGGTATACAAATATACGGAATATGACCTATACATCCTGTAACCAAAGTCACAACGTATATATGATCCTCCTAATCAATATAAAGTTTGTATAAATAATTATAATACTGTTTTAATAAATTAGTTTCTGTAGAATAATCAAGAGTGATCTTAGCAAAAAGAAAATTACCTAACATCAAGCAGACGACAAATCCATAAAATGTAAAGAAAGCTATAAAAGGATATTTATATCTCGTTAAAAATGTATTTAAACCGAAATTATAAGAATTTAAAATATTCTTCTAATATCTTGTCATTTAAATCATTAGGTGTTCTAATTTCAAGTAATTTGGGTTTTTTGTCAAGTAAATAAAAAGATTGTAACTCATGTCTTAAACTCTCCTCATTATCGGCAATCTGATATTCAAATCCATACATTTCACAAAGTTGGCCGGCATTTAATTGATGAGGTGTTTCAAAAAATTCCAGCACATTTGTAGATTTGGGTCCCGGAATAAATCTAAAAATCCCACCCCCCGAATTATTGATCAAAATGATCCTGAAATTATTCTTTATATATTTATTCCATAAGGCATTACTATCATATAAAAAACTAATATCCCCGGTGATAAGAACTGTTTGCTTTTTATTAATATAGGAAGCCCCTATTGCAGTCGACGTACTTCCTTCTATACCACTTGTTCCTCTATTACAATATATTTCCAAAGAAGAATGCAAATTAAATAATTGGGTATAACGAATAATAGAGCTGTTTCCTACTTGCATATGAATATTATATGGCATCTGATTTAGCAGTATTTCAAAGGATTTAAGATCAGAGAATTCGGTTTGTTCTAAATATTCATTATGTTTGATTTCTCTTAATGCTTTGATATTTAGCCATTTTTCTTTATAACTACTCTCTTTAAGTTTAATATATGGTGAAAACTGACCTAAAAAATACTGTGGTGAGATGGTAAAATGATATTCCAAACAGAAAAAAGTGTCATTCGCATTATTAATATCTACATGCCAATGATGTCCAGGAGAAAATTTTCTTAAAAAATATTTAACTTTTTTTGAAACTATCATACCTCCAAATGTTAATAGGATCTCAGGTTTAAATTCTTCTAACTCTTCGTCACTCATTGGAAAAATAACCTTATCAATACTGTTAATATGTTTAAAATTATTTATATTAGAAGTTGTTTCTGTCAGAATAATTACGGAATCATCTAGGCTGATATCATCTAATTGTGACTGCAACAATTCATCCGGATAATTTGTTCCAATTAAGATCATTTTTTTCAAAGAATTGTTCCATATCTCTGCCAGATCATGAATTTTATCAACTCCCCGATTAGATTCTTCCATGATATTATCAATCACTATATCTTGTTCTTCCGTTGCCAAATTTCTATATTCGGTATTATTCATTTCCTCCACGGTTTCATACAGTGGTTCATCAAAAGGAACATTAATATGAACCGGACCGCTTTGTTGACTTGCAATATAAAGAGCTTTAGCTGTTAATGCTTCATTATCCAAAATATCTCCATTTGATGAGGAAGATTGCCCAATATATTCTTCGTGAACTTGCTCCGGGCTTTCTATATCGACTAAATTTGCATTAAAAAGAATATGGTTAGAAAAAACATATTCTTGCCTAATGGTTTGACCATCACCAATATCTATTAAATGTTTTGGTCTGTCCGCTGATATAATTACCAAAGGAATATTGCTATAATATGCTTCGGCAACAGCAGGATAGTAATTTAACAAGGCCGATCCGGATGTACAAAGCAGAGCGGTCGGCTTTTGTGTTTGCTGTGCAATTCCCAATGCAAAAAAGCCTGCACTACGTTCATCTACAACACTTAGTGCATTTATCTTTGTATGATTTACGAAACCAATGGTCAAAGGTGCGTTTCTTGAACCGGGTGATATAACAACATTTTCAATGCCATTAACTATACAACTTTGCAGGACCATTTGGGCGAGCTTATTTTTTGGATATTGAGTCATTAGCTATTAATCAGAATTTTCTCAGCAAAAATAAAAATGTTTATCATAAAACCCTTTTCATTACTTCACTTTTTATGCAAGTTTCTTCCCATTCATCTTCCGCGATGCTGTCTTTGGTTATTCCTCCGCCTACATAAATATTGATGCTTGTATCATTTACCTTCATACAACGTAAGTTCACATATAAATTTGTTACGGAACCTGAACTAATTTCTCCCAAGAACCCTGTATAGAATTCCCGATTATAATTTTCGTTCTTGAGTATGAATTGTTTTGCTTTTTCCTTAGGGATACCACAAACTGCCGGGGTAGGATGTAAAGTATTAATTAATCTATAGAGTTCATCAGCAGAGGATAATTCCCCCTCTATCTTCGAACAAATATGAAGCAAGCTTCCTGCTTTAATTGTAAAAGGTTTACTTATCTCTAAATTTAAATCTCTAAGTTTCAATTGTATATAGTTAGTTACAAATTGTTGTTCCTGTTTTTCTTTAGTATTCCAAACGGTATCCATGGTCCCCTTATAACTCTGTGTTGCTGCTAATGCCATGGTTTTAAACTTATTATCTTTGATATCCAATAATATTTCGGGAGTAGCTCCCATCCATAGGCCCGTCATAGGGTGAAACCAGACGTATACAAATGCTTGCTGATAATAGTTTATAAGTTTTTTAAGTACATCAAAAATATTGATATTCTTATTATATACTATTTCCTTGCGGGATAGGACAATTTTTTGGGTATCAGAATTATTTATTAAATCTATTGCTTTTTGCACCAGATCGATATGAATTTCCCTTTCCACACCACTACTGTGTTCATTATCCATTTGCCCGGACACCTCCTCTACCCTTTTACAGGGAAAAGATAGGCTAATCGAATTGTCCTTCCTAATTAGGTAAGATTTCTCCCGATCATCAAAAGGAGCGAATACAAATCCAGAATCCGCAAAACCCGTCGTAAAATTTATAGAATCATCATTTTGAATAAGCACCTTTACCATTTCAGAGTTAGGTTTTCTATAAAAAACAAATGGCATATTCCGATCAAGGCATTTATTTAATTCCTCTTTTAAATTCTCCATTAGTCTGCAACTTTTAGAAAAACATTTTTAATTAGCTCAAAATTAGTCCAGATCAGATCATGTCTCCCCTTTTCAAGAGGAATTAATTCGAATATCTCCGGACTTAGTTTGTTCTCTAAAAAGATCGAATTTTGATAAGGGACAATCCTGTCTAATTTACCATGTATAGAAATTATTTTTGTGTTACTTATATCCCACTGATTCTCATAATTGATCAGTTCTGTTCGATGACGCAATTTTTCTTCTGTAGCCGCCTGAAAAACTTTTGGCACTAAAGGTCGAGTGAGTTTCCACTCATATATTTTCATTAACCAGAACATGGGTTCTAAATCACCTCGAACAGCTGCAGCCAGAAGAATTTTCAATTTATATTTTTTGGTGCTGGCCAGTGCGACAGTCCCTCCGTAAGAATAACCTGCAAGAATTACATCTGAAGTCTTTATATTTGCCAAGACTACGTCTAAAACCTCTATTTCCTCTTCCAATGAACTTACAATTTTTCCTCTACTTTTAGTGCCGTAACCTATTCTGTCATAAGTGATTATATTATATTTTTTATTTAATTCTTTATCCAATAAATATTTTTTAAAATCAAGGGCTGAACCTGGAGAACCATGAATTAATACAAGAGTAGGGAGCTTAGTATCTATCTTTTTCTGCATATGAATTGCTCTCACGGAATGGTCCTTATAATGAACATATCTAATGAAAGGGTGATTGAATTCTGTTTGTAGGATATCCAAAACTTCCTTATCAGATTTTGGGCTGAACAATTTATAGAACAATATGGAAAGAGCTATAAATACTATTAATAGCAGTAGCCCAATAATTTTAAAAATCTTATTTACCCATTTCTTCTTCATACCCAATGACTCAATTTTTAGGCAAAATAATGTTAGTCAATTTACATATGGATATAAGTCTTCCTTCTTCATCAACCACTTTTATTTCCCATAAATGTGTCATTTTTCCTTTATGAACAATTTTGGCTGTTGCAGTAACGACCCCTTCCCTTTTGCTTTTTACATGATTGGCAGCAATTTCTATTCCTCTAGCTTCAAATTTTTCATTATCAATAAATAAATGAGATGCCATACTTCCTACACTCTCTGCCAAAGAAACTGTAGCACCGCCATGTAAGAGACCCATTGGTTGATGAACCTTCTCATTAACCGGCATTGTTGCAACCAAATAATCGTCTCCAATTTCCGTATATTGAATACTCAGTGTTTCCATAAGCGTATTCTTATTTAAGGAATTAATTTTAGAAAGTATTTCTTGACTGTTCATATCTGACCTTATTAGTTAAATGTAAATGTAATATTTTTCAATATATGAACAGGTTATAGAGACTATTAAACTTAAAAAATAAATATATTATAGTGGTGCATTACATGTTTATTTGGTAATTTTGCGGCAAATTTCTAATAAATAATATGATTTTTAAAATTAGAGCAATATTAAATGCAGAGGAAGATGTAATAAGAGATATTGCAATTCTTAAAACCGAAACATTGGAAGACTTACACAACGCTTTATCCAATGCATTTGATTTTGAGAGAAATGAAATGGCTGCGTTTTATAAATCGAATGATGATTGGATCCAAGGTGAGGAATTTCCATTATTTGATATGGGAGATAATTTAGACCCAAAAACCCAAATGGGAGAAATCATATTAGAGGATATTTTAGAGGTTAAAAATTCTAAACTGATCTATGTTTATGATTTTTTTAGTATGTGGACCTTTTATATCGAGCTCATTGAATCTAATATAGAAGTTATTAATTATGAATTACCCGGTTTATTATTTTCTATGGGTTCTGTTCCTAAAAACGCTCCAAATATTATTTTTGAAAGCGAAAACCTGTCTGAAGGGCTCGATCAGGAAGAGGAGGAGGATGAGTTTGGTTTCGATGAATATATGAACTAATTATATTCATTCTAATTTAAAAATGTTTGCATTTCTAATACCGCCAATGTGATTGCTATGCCAGTCAGTGGAATATCACAATAAAAATTTAATTCTTAATAATAGCTCTAGTTAAGTTAACATCTAACAACTTAACCTCATCCAGACTAACCTTATAACCTTCTATTTGTTGGTTCAACAAAACTTCATATCCAAAAACAATATTCTCAAATAACGGATCTTTGATAAAGTCAGCATTAATTGAACTGAAGTCACTGAACCGGATATTATTGAAGAAAAAGGGAGTTAGATAGGTATTTATATAATTTATTAACAACTCCTCTAATTTTGACGTACCCTCATAAGTATAGTAAGTGCTGATTATTTGCTTTCTGAGTTCAATATCTTTTATCAATTCAAATTCACCTGATGCCATAATGTTTTCCATTGTAATTGTTGAGGGGTTATAATCAACCATTCCCATCATGCTGGATATTAACACCTTAACCCTTTTGTCTTTGTAATTTTTCGAGAGAAGAATCTGCTTTAATGTATCAATATTTCTCTTATTCAGTTCTGAATATTTCAAAGCTGAGACAAGACTAGAGGCATTAACAACATTTTCTTCATAAAAACTTTCAATATAATTTTTTGCTTCTAATTCTGTTTTTTTCGATGCATTCCAGGTATTCAATTTAAAGGCAATGCTGATTCCAACGACCACAATTAAGAGGTCAATTCTTTTTGATTTCCAGTCAATATTAAATTTCCATTTAATTTTCTTCATAAAATAGGACGTATATACAAAAAGTCAGCTTTCAATGTTTGCTCACTAACGTATCAAGAATTATCCTCTAATATTTTTTTCAATCGTATGGCAACAATCCTCTCCTGGCCCGGTTCTAACATCCAAGTGGTAATACCAACATTTTCTTTTCCTCCAACAGTTTCAATTGAAGGGTGACCATCTCTCATTTCTTGCCTTAGATCTTCCGGAGAAATCTTAACAAGGCTTTGGTCCCATTCTATTCT
>PVMS01114445.1_pt1 | contig 16725 bp, 13 predicted proteins | sample 1853461 | NCBI WGS metagenome assembly PVMS01 (sample SAMN08582032, study PRJNA380276) | Marine sediment metagenome, whole genome shotgun sequencing project. | isolation source: ocean sediment barecode stripped | collected 2017 | reverse complement strand
GTACTCACACCGATAGCGCTTGAGGGTTTCGACGCTGCCATTGATATCATCAGAGGCGCAATGTTGATCTATATGATCTTCATTCTGATGTTGGTGCTCGATTCCCTGCTGAATGCTGCGGAGCATATTTACCAGAATTACCGGGCCTCCAAACAGATTCCAATCAAGAGCTTTATCCAGGTTCTTAAAATTGCACTGTATTTTCTTTCAGCTATTTTTATCATTGCCATTTTGTTGAACAAAACACCCATATTCTTGCTTAGTGGTGTAGGTGCACTGGCCGCGGTGATGATGCTGGTGTTCCGTGATTCAATTCTTGGATTTGTTGCCGGTATTCAGTTGGCGGCCAACAGGATGGTTTCGGTTGGCGACTGGATCGAAATGCCCAAATACGGTGCAGATGGCGATGTTCTGGAAGTGGCTTTGACAACGGTCAAGGTGCAAAACTGGGACAAGACCATTACCACCATTCCCACCTATGCATTGATCTCCGAATCATTCAAGAACTGGCGGGGGATGGCTGAATCCGGTGGCCGGCGCATCAAGCGCGCTGTGAATATCGATATCAGCACGATCCGTTTTTGCGATGAGGAGATGCTGGGACGCTTTGCAAAAATTCAATACATCTCAGAATACATAGAAGCCAAGAAAACTGAACTCGAAGAGTTTAACCAGGCCACCAATGTCGACAATGCCAGCCTCGCCAATGGCAGACGCATGACCAATATCGGTACTTTTCGCGCCTACGTGAAGGCCTATTTGCAAAACCACCCAAAGATCCATCAACAGATGACTTTCCTGGTGCGGCAATTAAAACCCACTGAGCATGGAGTTCCAATTGAAATCTATGTGTTTAGCAATGATCAGGATTGGGCCAACTACGAGGCCATTCAAGCAGATATTTTTGATCATATCCTGGCCGTTGTGGCCGAGTTTGATTTACGGGTTTTTCAGAATCCTACCGGTGCGGATTTTCACGCATTGACCAACTAACCGTCGTCCCGGCGTCTCAGCGTCATCCCGGGCTGACCCGGGATCCATTTTTATCGGGCTGTAGAGCAAATGGATTCCGGGCCAAGCCCGGAATGACTTTACCAATTACAGCTTGCGAATCATCAGGCTTCTGGTATAGTGCGCCGGTCTTGGCACACATCGGTCTGTGCCAACCACTCCCGGCACGCACTTTTGCGGCCTGCGGAGATCACAATGATTTAGCCTGGACCGACCCATGCAGTGAGTTATTAACCGCGTTTGGGATGGGCGATCACGGAGTAGATTCAAACATGTTATTTTCAGAACTTGGCCTGTCGGCCGAATTGCTGCGCGCGATCAATAAACAGGGTTACGAAGAAGCAACCCCGATCCAGCAGCAAGCAATACCCCTTATTCTTGATGGCCACGATCTTCTGGCTGGCGCCCAAACCGGCACCGGCAAGACCGCGGGCTTTACGTTACCCATGCTGCAACGATTGCAGATGACTGAGCCAAAGGGCAACAAGCGCCGCGTACGTGCGCTAATCCTGGTTCCAACCCGTGAGCTTGCTGCCCAGGTGGCTGAGAGCGTACAGGACTATGGTCGTTACCTGCCTTATAAATCAGCTGTCATTTTCGGTGGAGTCAGTATCAATCCGCAAATTTTAAAATTGCGTCGCGGCGTAGATATCGTCATTGCCACCCCGGGTCGTCTGCTCGATCATATGCAGCGTGGCACCATACGTCTTGATGCGGTTGAAACACTGGTACTTGATGAAGCCGATCGCATGCTCGATATGGGTTTTATCCGCGATATACGCAAAGTACTGCAGGCAATTCCTGCACAGCGACAAAACCTGCTGTTCTCGGCAACCTTTTCCAAAGAAATCAAGCAACTGGCCAATGAATTACTGGATTCGCCAATGGAAATTCAGATTGCCCGGCAAAACACCACAGCCGAGCAAATTTCTCAAGTTGTCTACCCGGTTGATCGGCAACGCAAACGCGAACTGCTGTCCTACCTGATCGGTAACGGCAACTGGCGTCAGGTACTGGTTTTCACGCGTACCAAACACCTCGCCAACCGCCTCGCACAGCAACTGGAACGCGATGGCCTGACCGTCGCTGCAATCCACGGCAATAAATCACAGGGTGCCCGCACCCGCGCACTGGCCGATTTCAAAAAGGGCGAAATTCAAGTGCTGGTAGCAACCGATATCGCTGCCCGTGGTCTCGATATTGAGCAGTTACCGCACGTGGTTAATTTTGAACTTCCCAATGTACCTGAAGACTACGTCCATCGGATTGGCCGCACCGGTCGTGCCGGATTGGAAGGCGAAGCCATATCGCTTGTGTGTATCGATGAGAAGAAACTGTTGTCAGATATCGAGCGTCTGCTGAAGCAGGACATTGAGAAAGTCATTATCCCGGGTTACGAGCCTGATGCCAGCATCAGGGCCGAGCCGATCAAGAACGGCCGTAACAAGGGATCATCAAGAAATGGTCGCATAAGTGGCAATCGTAATGGTGGAGGCCGCAACCACAGGGGCCGCCATGCCAATGCACAGGCCCGCAACGGCAGAAACCAGAGCCAACGCACTCGCAAAGCAGCATAAACATGATCCATACGGTGGGCATTCGTGCCCACCACGTTTCTGCCGTTTCAGGCACAATACGGTTTGAGTGTGTAATAATTCCACGCATGCTTGGCTCACAATCGATAAAACGCCTGTTACCGGTTATTCTGTGTGCAATTACGGCACAGGGACTGGCCGCACAAGATGAAAGCGATTTGCTGGAACAGTTACGTGCAGATTACACCGCCCTGGTGTACTCGAGGGCGGAATTTGAACGCGCAGAGAAAGGCGGTATCACCAGCAATTCAGAACTGGCAGATTACGCTTTCTGGATTCAGGAACTAAGCGACCAGGTCACACAGACCTGCCATCAACTGTCGGAGCAGTCTCTCCAGTTGATTGCTACCGACATCCCATGTGTAGATTTCACCCTCTCCTATTCCCCTCCGATCAGTATTGAAATTGATCATGAGACTACTGATGCCGAAAAAACAGCGGCCATAGAGGATCAGTTCAATGATTCGCTCGGTGAGTTTGATGAAAAATTGCTACAGGAACAGGACCGTGTAAAAACCCAGCGGCCACGGACTGCATCTGCAAACCCGAACAGCGCGGCGATGGCCGGTGGGGGCGCGGGAAGTGAAGCCGGTGCGACAGCAGAAGGTAACAAACCGAATGAAGGCGATCAGCAGGATGAATCAACTGCAGTTTCGGATCAGCCTTCAAGCGGTGGGCCGGGAAGTCCGTCTGTTGGAAGCCGGAGCAATACGCCGGATGACATTCCCGACGGCAGCGATGATGACATCATTGCCAGGCAGTTGCGCGAAGCGGCTGAAAAAGAAACGGACCCGGAATTGCAGAAAAAATTGTGGGAAGAGTACAGACGTTATAAAAGTGGAAAATAAAGGGGTCAGATGATTAATACTGCAAAGTTACTATTGTTGCTAATGATTTTGAGTTTGCTTTCGGCTTGCGCTTCGACCAGTAGCACTCATAAAAAAGATGCTCCACCGGTAACCCTGGCAAAAATCACCGAGGAGTTATCAGAAGAACAACTGCTGGATGTGTGGATTGAACTATTTGACCCTGGCGTGCTGCCAAGCAAGGAAAAAGGCGCCCTCGGCCTGAGCATGGACATCCGCGAGGCGGAGGCGCATTACATGCCGATACAGTTACGCGGGGTCATGGAAAAAACCGGGTACTGGGGAGCAGTTCGGGTTGTTCCCTACAATACAGAAGGTGCGGATGTTCTGGTGCGTGGTTTGATCGTGTCTTCCGACGGCACGGAGCTGGTACTGAAAATTTCGGCAGAAGATGCCAGTGGAGAGATCTGGTTCAGAAAAACCTACTCTGGCGAAGTTGACCCACAAATTTATGAAATGCTCCCCGGCAGTATTGACAGTTTCCAGGCTGTTTATCGTATGATCGCCAATGATCTGGCGACCTATCGTAATGAGCTGAACGACCAGCAACGTATTGCTATCCGGCAATTCGCCGATATGCGTTTTGCCGCCGACATGGCACCGGATGCCTTCGCCGGGCACCTGCAAAAAAATGACAAGGGCATCTACGAAATAAACCGCCTGCCAGCCGAAAATGACCCTGCTTTTCAGCGTGTGCAAATTGTTCGTGAACGTGACTTTCTGCTCATTGATACCCTCAACGGTCATTTTGATAACTACTACCTGGAAATGACCGACCCGTACCTTGAGTGGCGAAAGGCCCGCAGTACCGAAGCGGCAGCCCTCCACGAGGTGAAAAAGAAGGCGAATACACGCAAGGCGCTTGGGATTGCTGCAATCATTGGCGCGATTGCCATCGAGGTGCTGGGAGGGCCCAGCACCCAGTTGTCAACAGGGACCTTGCGTGATGTCATGGTTCTTGGTGGCGCGGTTGCGATCAAGCAGGGAATGGACATCAATGCCCAAAGCCCCATTCACCAGGCTGCGATAGAGGAATTGGGCCAGTCGTTCAGCAATGAGGCCAAACCGATGACTGTAAATGTTGACGGTGAGGTGTATAAGTTGACCGGTTCAGCAGAGGTGCAATATCAGCAATGGCGAGTATTGATGCGTGAAATTTATTCATCAGAAACCGGTTTTAACCTCATTGACACCACCGTGGACAGCTGACAGATGATCGATGATCTCAGGCCGCCGGAAGAGCCCCGGACTGCTCCATCCGATGCGGCTAAAAAGCCAGCTGATAATTCAAACTCAAAACTGTGGCTCCAGCTTGGGGCCGTTGTTACCATTTTACTGCTGGTCTTGCTTGTGTTGCCCTCAATGATCGCTGAACCGGACTCCAGCCAACCGCCTGCCACAACTGAGCCACAATCAGGAGTACTCACCGGGAATTCTCCGCAATCAACCGCCAGTGGCCAATTGCGGGAGGATGCCGGGCAAGCCCTGCAAGATTTTCTGCACAGCCAGGTAACTCCTGATTTGCATAATGCTGATATATGGGCAAGCGATGACTGGCAACTCGCCGTTAATACTGCGGCGCGCGGAGATAAAGAATTTGGTCGGGAAAATTTCGCCCCGGCTCTGCAGGCCTACCGGGATGCCGGCGCACAATTACAAAACATTCTGCTCAATCGTGAAGAGACCCTGCAACAAAACCTGGCAACAGGATGGCAGTATCTGCAGGCGAATGCGGTTGATGAAGCCAGCGGTGCATTCGAACGTGTGATTGCAATGCAGTCAGACCATCAACAGGCGCACCTGGGGCTTGAACGTGCAGCGGTCAGAGAACAAGTGCTTGAAATTGTCGTCACAGCCCGACAAGCCGAAGCCACCGGCTCCCTTCAGCTGGCAGCGCAGGCGTACTCTCAGGCATTGCAACTGGACCCACTTTATACGCTGGCGCAGGAAGCATTGGAAAAGGTTGAGGTCGAGCTCCAAATCCTGGCCTTTCAGGATTCCATGGGACGGGCTCTGCAGGCGTTGGATCGGGGGGATTTTGCTGAAGTTGAAAAGGCGTTACAGGCCGCCGCACAAATTCGGCCGGCTGATCCTGCAATAAAAGATACCCGTGAACGATTGTCATCTGCCCGTCGCCAGGCCAAGCTCGGGAATTTCCGCCATCAGGCAGAACAGGCGGCAAGCAGCGAAGACTGGAACGCTGCTGCGGATAATTACCGCCGCGCCCTGGCAATTGACTCACAGGCTGCATTTGCCCGTAACGGACTCGCCCGCGCACAGAAAAAACAGCAACTGCACCAACAGCTTGACCACTATCTTGCAGATACAGCACGTCTGTTTTCTGACGATCCGCTTGAGAATGCCGGTAAACTATTGGCAGCAAACCCACAGACTGTGATTGACGAACCACTACTATCAGACAAACTGGCAAAGCTGGAACAAGCAGTTTCGTTGGCTTCAATACCGGTGGAACTGCTGATCATCTCGGATAATCTCACCCAGGTAACCATCTACAAGGTAGGCCGCCTGGGCAGTTTTACGCAAAAGCAACTCAGTCTGCGACCGGGGAAGTATACGGTCACTGGCTCCCGCCAGGGTTATCGTGATGTGCATATAGTGATTGAATTAAAACCGGGGATGAGCGACCAGACTGTAACCATACGAACCGGGAAACCGATTTGAGCCGCGAATATTTCATCTATGACGGTGATCGTCAGCGTCAGCTCAGTACGCTTGAACTGCCCATTCGGATTGGCGGGAAAAAGTATGGCGGTATTGTCATTCCCGGCGTAGCCGACGACCGGCTTTTTGCCGTGATAGCACTCTCTGATGGCCATGCTTATATCCAACCGGCCAAATCGGCTCCGGTAATCTTTCATAATGACGAACGCCTGACCGATTCGGCCTGGCTGAAATCCGGTGACCGGGTGCAAATCGTCGATAGCGTGATCAGTTGGGAGATACAGGGAGACCGTGTGCTGATCAGCGTGCAGCCCTGTCAGATGGATGACCATCAGTTGCGCCCACCAAAACAAGCCCCCATTGCCACCAAGGGCGACAGTTTGCCAGTCTCCGATAATGCACCGGTTGGTAATGACAAAAAACCTGTTCGCCGATCTGTTGTCGTGTTGGTTTCGGTGTTGGCCCTTGTAGCCATTTACATTCTGATGGCCACATCCGTAACGATCAGGGCTGAACCCGACACAGCAGTGGTCAGTTTGAAAGGCTTTCCACCGGTCATTTCGGTCGGCAATTCCTACCTTGCGTTTCCAGGTGGCTATCATTTGAGTATCAGTGCGCCGGGTTATGTTCCCAAACTGACTGAACTGGACATCAACATGGGGGCCGCACTAAATCTCGCCTATGTTCTGGCCGAATTACCCGGTGTCATCCGCATCAAAACAGAGCAGCCTGCTGTGCTGAAGCTGATCGTGGATGGAATTGAAACTGCCACGAATGCCAATGGTGGTTATGAAATTGCGCGTGGTACACACACATTGCAGGTTCAGAGTAAGCGCTATCTGCCACTTCAGCTGGACATCGAAGTTGATGGCTTCGGGGATGAACAGGAAATCGAGCTGGTTTTAGAGCCTGCATGGGCCCTCGTTGCCATTGCCAGTTCGCCACCGGGTGCCGAGGTGCTGGTAGATGACGAGGTGGTCGGCCTGACTCCTGTCGAGGCCGAAATATTGCAGGGCAGGCATGAGATACGCCTACAGAAACCAGGTTTCAAACAGTTGACGGCATTCCAATCGTTTGCTGCTGGCGAAGCGTTCAGCATGGATGAATTTCAGCTGCAACCCGTCGACGGTAAGTTAAGCCTCAGCAGTCATCCGGCTGGGGCCAGTATTCTGATTGGCGGAAAATTCCTTGGCACGACGCCAAAAACACTGGAACTGGCCGCGGAAACGGATCTTGAGCTGCAATTGAGCAAGGCGGGTTACACCACGGCCCGGCAGGTATTCAGACTGGCGCCTGATGAGGAGCGCCATATTGATATCCGGTTGCCAGTGGAATACGGAAGTATATTTTTGCAGGTCCAGCCCGCAGGCGCCGTGTTGACGATCAATGGTAAAAAGGCTGCCCGGGGCAGTGGCCGCCTGCGCCTGCAAACCCGCCAGAATATACTTGAACTAAGCAAATCGGGTTATGTCAGCCAGCGACTTACTGTAACTCCGCAGGCAGGGGTGAGCCGCACCATCAGTATCAGTCTGATAACCCGGCAACAGCAGCAAGTGCAGGAAAAACAGGCGGCAACTCCCAATCTTCTGACAGCTGTCGATGGCCAGACACTGGGACTGATTGAGGCGGACAGCGAGTTCCATATGGGTGCGTCCCGCAGAGATGCCGGACGCCGGGCGAATGAAAGCCGCCGCCTGGTGAAGCTGCAACGGCCGTTCTATCTTGCGCATAAAGAGGTCACCAATGCCCAGTTTCGACGCTTTAAACCAGCACATGATTCCGGAAGTTCCGATTCAGCGGCGCTCAATGGCGAAGATCAGCCCGTGGTGAATGTTAGCTGGGATGATGCTGCGCGTTATTGTAACTGGTTGAGTAAACAGCAGGCTCTGCCACTTGCTTACCGGGAAGAGGATGGTCACATGCAGGCTGTAAATCCGATGACCAGCGGCTATCGTTTACCGACAGAGGCAGAATGGGCCTGGGTCGCCCGCCGACGTGGCTTTGAGACCGAACAACGCTATCCCTGGCAGGGTAGTTTTCCACCGGTCAATAAAAATGGAAATTACGCCGATGCACGCATCGCCGATACCCTGGTCGATGTTGTGCCGGGATATGATGATGGCTATCGCGGTACTGCACCGGTTGGCAGTTTCCCGGCCTGGCCTGACAATTTCTTTGACCTGGGCGGAAACGCGGCTGAGTGGATGCATGATATTTATGCGCTATACCCGGGTGAGTCCAACCGACTGGTCATTGATCCCATGGGACCGGCTGACGGCAAACACCATGTGGTCCGCGGTGCCGGTTGGCGCAGCGGAAATATCGCCGAGCTGCGTTTGAGCTACCGCGACTACAGCAATAAACTGCGCTACGATCTGGGATTCCGGATTGCGCGTTATGCCGAGTGAGGAAATAGATGAAGAATGCAATATTGAAAATTTCACTTTTACTGGTCTTTGTGTCGGCCATTTACGCTGGTGTTTCTGCGTTTGCACAAAGCCAGGACAATCAGGCCCAGGAAAAGCAAAGTGAAGAAAAACAGGCCTATGAACCGGCCGGCAAGTTTGTTCCCACTGAAAAACTGAAGGCGGATGATACCGTTGATTTTCCGGTAGATATCTAACCGCTACCCGAACCATGGATGTCAGACCCATCTATCCAACAATGGCCAAGCAGCTATGAAAAAAACTTTTTCTAACGAATTTATCTTCCAGGTATTCGCACTACTGATCTCTTTCATTATTGTACATGCCGTTTATGTCACTCTGGTTCGGCCTTCGGCCTCGGCTCATCAACAACAACAGGCGGAAATGATCAAAGCGGACCCTGCTTACGTCACCACGGAATCATTTTTCGTAGTGATCAAGGATTACGAGCAGGAAGCCTGTTTTATCCTGATGTTTTGGGCGTTCTCGATTCTGGGCTACAAGGCCAGGGATGGCATGCGTCAGCAGCAATTGCTAGATCGCGATTTGCTGCAGTTGCCAAAGGGCTTACCCATTGGCCAGGAAGATGCTCGGGGATTGATCGAGCGGTTGAATGCACTACCCGCAGTTGAACAGCTATTTTTGCTGCCGCGCGCCTTATTGACCGGCATAGAACGCTTCAGCGCCACCCGCCATGTGCAGGATGTTTCCACCGCGGTGCGCGGTGTTTGTGAATCGGAAGGCGAGCGCCTGGAGTCCGAGTTGTCCATCATCCGCTATCTGGCCTGGGCGATTCCCTCGGTCGGTTTTATCGGTACCGTGCGTGGAATCGGTAATGCTCTGGGTCAGGCACACCGGGCGGTTGAAGGTGATATTACCGGGATCACAGAAAACCTTGGCGTGGCCTTTAACTCTACTTTTGTTGCCCTTGTTATCAGCATTGTCCTGATGTTTTTCATTCACCAGGTTCAATTGATGCAGGAACGACTGGTGCTGGATAGCGAGCGCTATGTTGATCACTGGCTGATCAGGAAGTTACGTTCCTGATGGATTGTTACAACTCCACCAGCGCCTGATGAAACGCCGCCCTATTTCACCTTCCTCATTGTCGTTCCTCGACATCATGTTTTGTGGTTTCGGTGCGGTGGTGCTGCTGGTATTGATTCTGAACACCAATACCCAGAAAGAACGTAATGAGATCTTCGCGGATTTGCGCTCCGAGGTGGTACGTATGGAGAACGAGGTTATTGTCGGGCGGGAAAACATGGTTATTGCCTACAATAGCCTGGAGGCCAGCGAGAATGAGATCGTATTGATGCAGGGCCAGGCCACAAGGGTGCAACAAAGTCTGTTGGAAATTGAGGCCGGACTAACGGATTTAAACCGCAAGACCACCGCCAGCCGGGATCATATTAATCAACTCAAGTCAGACATCAAGGGTCTGGACGACACCACGCAGTCGCTATCCCAACAGCAAAGAGCCGCCGTTTCACAGGGCAATAAAGTTCATCAATTTACCGGTGAGGGCAACCGCCAATACCTGACCGGACTAAAGCTGAGCGGGAAACGCACGCTCATCCTGCTGGATGTTTCGGCCAGTATGCTGGATGATACCATTGTTAATGTAATCCGCCTGCGCAACATGAAAGATGAACGCAAGCAGGCGGCCGAAAAGTGGAAGCGCGCGCAGGGTACAGCCGAGTGGTTGATCAGCAACCTGCCTGCGAGCTCAAAATTTCAGGTTTACCTGTTCAATACCCGGGCGCGTAGCGCAATGGCTGGCAAGCAGGGCACATGGCTGGATGCATCAAATAAAGATGAAATCTCGGCCGTGGTGAAGGGTCTGCGCGATACCATACCAGCAGGTGGAACCAGTTTATTCCACGCATTTGAAGCGGCAAACTCCCTGCAACCCAAACCGGACAACATTCTCCTGGTTACCGATGGCTTGCCCACACAGGGCAGTAAAAAGCCGGTCAGCACGACCGTCAGCAGTGATCAACGATTGAAACTTTTTGACCGCGCAGTCAAACGATTACCTGCAACTGTCCCCGTTAATACCATTCTGCTGCCGATGGAAGGTGATGCGTATGCGGCGGCGGCCTTCTGGCGACTCGCGGTGCTTACCAAGGGCTCGTTTCTGACTCCGGCGAGAGATTGGCCATGAGCCGGAAAAAACAAAGACGTCAGGTGGACATTTTTAACCTGTCATTTCTGGACGTGGTTTCCTGTGGTTTTGGCGCCATTATTCTATTGCTCATCATCGTCGAGTTCAGCGAACCCACGGTGATAGAGAAACTGCGTGTTGATTTGTCCGGTCAGGTTTTGAGACTTGAACAGGAGTTATTTGATGTCCGTGGAGAAACGGTCATTCTGAACCGTGACCTGAGCGAGAAACAGGAGCAACTATCCATTCACCGGGAAAAGCTCGCGCGATTGCGAGGCAGCCTTTCGAACATCGAGGGAGAGTTTACCCGCGCTCAAACCGAAGCAGATACACAGGCCATTATTGAGGAGCAATTGCAAAGTGCTCAGCAAAGCCTGACCGATGAGATGCGACGCCTGCAACAAGGCGCCCTGCGCAAGCCCGAAGTCAATAATCGTATCGCTGGTGTGCCGGTCGACAGCGAATACATTATTTTTATCATCGATACTTCGGGTTCAATGACCCAATATGCATGGGCACATGTGCTGCAAAAAGTCAGCGAGGTTTTGAGCGTATATCCTCAGGTCAAGGGTATCCAGGTGATGAATGACATGGGGCAGTATATGTATCCGTCTTACAGTGGGAGGTGGATTCCGGATACTCCGGGGCGTCGCAAGGCGATCAACCAGCGTCTCGTGAGTTGGGCGCCATTTTCAAACTCCAGTCCGGTGGAAGGGATCGAAGCTGCCATCAAGCGGTTTTATGCAAGGGATAAGAACATCAGTCTGTATGTTTTCGGTGATGATTTCTCCCAGGGCTCGATCGAGCGGGTTGTGACTACGGTTGAGGGTCTGAACCGTGCCAACAGCAGTGGTAAACACCGGGTTCGTATCCATGCGATCGGATTTCCCGTGCTCTTCACGACCAGTGGAATTGGCGGCAGCGTGGTGCGCTTTGCTGCGCTGATGCGCAAACTGGCGGAAAATAACGATGGCACATTTGTGGGTCTTAACAGCACCACCCCCTGATGCGGGATTCACATATGCAAGCTCATGCCGCGCAAATACAAATCCAGCAGATGCTGACCACGACACCACCGGCGTTTTCAAACAGCGAGGCCATGCAAATCGCTGCCCGGCATTTCGGCATCGGGGCGACTGCCAAACCACTGGTCAGTGAGCGCGATCAAAACTTCCAGCTGAAAACAAGCAACGGCAGGCGATTTACGCTGAAAATCGCCAACCACGCAGAACAACTTGAAGTCATTGATTTTCAAAACCGCGCATTGATGCATATCGCTGAGCGCAACGCATCAATCCCGGTGCCCAGGGTTATTCCAAGCCTGGATCAGCAATTGCACTGCAGTGTTGAGAAAAATGGCAAGACCCATATCGTGCGGGTGCTGAGTTGGTTGGATGGCATGGTGCTGCATGAATCAAAAGCTGATTCAGATCTGGTTTACCGGCTTGGCAGCCTTTTGGCTGCACTGGGTGGAGCGTTAAAGGATTTTGATCACCCCGGATCTAACCCGCCGCTGCTTTGGGATATGAAACGTGCCGCAGGCTTGCGTGATTTGTTGATACACATTGACGAACCGGAGCTCAGGCAATTGATCGCACGGACACTTGATCAATTCGAATCAAAGGCCAAGCCGGTATTGGATACGCTGCGTGTACAGGTTATCCACAATGACATGAACAGGGGTAATGTTTTACTGGATAAGGCAAATCCTGACAAGATCAGTGGCATTATCGACTTCGGTGACATGGTCAAATCGCCTTTGATCATTGATCTGGCAGTTGCAGCCTCTTACCAACTCCACGAGGGCGGTGACCCGCTTGCCGGTGTTCTGCCGCTGATCGCCGGTTATCATCGCGTAACACCGTTACACGAAGCTGAACTCAGAATTCTCACCGATCTGATCCGCACCCGTTTGATCACCAGCCTGTTGATCAGTAGTTGTCGGGTAAAACTTTTTCCGGCAAACACCGAATACCTGATGACCAGCCATGATTCGGCCCGACGCTTCCTGATCCATCTGGATGAGTTGGACAATAATGATGCATACGACCGGATCAGGACGTATTTGTTGGCTGATCAGGAATCCTGCACACCATAGGTGCTGAATTTTTCTAAAACCCGGTCCATTTCATCGTCACTTAAAACCTCCGCCTCACCTATTGTCAGAACGCGGCAATAAACCGCAGCGAGATGCTCGATTTCAACGGCCAGAGCCAGCGCTGCTGGTAAATCATTATCAAAACAGGTCAGACCGTGGTGCGACATCAGGCATGCCTTCCTGTCTTGCATGGCCGCAAGTACATTCTCCGAAAGCTCATGACTACCAAAAGTGGCGTAATCCGCGCAGCGAATATTCCTGCCACCTGCCACCGCGACCATGTAATGAAACGCCGGTATGCCCTTGCCAAGACAGGCGAGAGCAGCACAATTAACCGGATGGGCATGCAATATGGCATGCGCTTCTTCACGTTGCTGATAAATGGCGGCGTGAAACTGCCATTCGCTTGACGGTTTTCGAATGCCCTCATGGTTGCCTTCAAAGCCCATACAGACGATGTCATCTAATGACAAGTCTGCATAGTCCATACCCGATGGTGTAATCAACATGCCATTTTCACAACGCACACTCAGGTTGCCGGAGGTGCCCTGATTTACACCGCTGGCATTCATGGCCAGGGCCGTATCAATGAGCTGTTGCCGTAGTTCAGCTGTCATCTTTTTTGCTCCGGATACAGCCCAAGCAAGCCGGCTTCACTGGCAGCACATACGCCACGTTCGGTGAACAGTCCGGTCACGAGGCGGGCCGGCGTTACATCAAAAGCATAGTTGCAGGCGCTGACACCATCGGGGGTAATCTGCACGGATTCGATCTGACCAGCACTGTTTTTGCCTTCAACATGCGTTACCTCGTCTGCATCACGCTTCTCGATAAGGATGCCGTTTACACCGTCCACCATCTGCCAATCGATGGTCGGACCTGGCAAGGCCACATAAAACGGTATGTCATTATCAAATGCCGCCAGCGCCTTCAGGTAAGTACCGATCTTGTTACACACATCACCGTTGCGGGCAGTGCGATCGGTGCCGGTGATACACATATCCACCTGCCCGTGCTGCATCAGGTGTCCACCGGCATTGTCGACGATGACATCGTGCGGAATACCATGTGATTGCAACTCCCAGGCCGTCAATGCCGCGCCCTGGTTACGTGGCCGGGTTTCATCGACCCAGACATGTACCGGAATACCATCGTCCCAGGCCTGGTAAATAGCGGACAAGGCCGTACCCCAGTCAACGGTGGCCAGCCAACCGGCATTGCAATGGGTGAGGATGTGAAAAGACTCAGATCCAGCGAGTTTTTGTTGCCATAGTTTTCGTATGACATCCAATGCATGACGACCGATTGCGTGATTGATCTCCACATCTTCATCACAAATTTCTGCAGCCAGGGAATAGGCCTTGGTCACTCTTTCTGATAACGGCATTACTGACAATGCGCTCTGCATCCGCTCAAGTGCCCAGCGCAGATTGACCGCCGTTGGTCGCGTGGCCAGCAGGGTCTCAACAGCGTATTCAAGATTTTTATCACCGGCATCGTCGCGCATGGCCAGTGCCATTCCATAAGCCGCGGTTGCACCGATCAATGGCGCACCCCGAACCCGCATCACACTAATGGCTTCTGCAGCATCCTGCATACTGTTCAAAGTTTTTATGACGAACTCATGCGGCAAGCGGGTCTGGTCGATAATATCTACAGACCAACCTTTTTCGTTCAGCCAGATTGAGCGATAGGGCGTACCGTTTACTTTCATTTGCAGGTCAATATTAGATGCATGAACAGAATCGTAGCACCTGCTGGCAGTAATTCTCTATACTTGCCCATCAGAATTCATCAGAGAAGACCCAATCATGCGATTTATCAGCCTGTTGCTTACCGCCTTTTTGCTCGTCGCCTGCTCCCAGGATGAAGAGTCCACACCTCAGAAAGAGGTGGTCGATCTTGGCCACGACTATTTTTCTTTCGCCAACTCCGATCAGTTTGTCACCAGCCATATTGCGCTTGATCTGACCGTTGATTTTGAACTGAAGGAATTGCGCGGTGTGGCAACACTGAATATGCGCAGGCTGGACCCATCAGCCACCGACATCATCCTCGACACGCGTGATTTGCATATCAGCGGCATATTGGTTAATGGTAGCGAGGCTGCTTTTGAGTATTCCGAGAGAGACCCGGTACTGGGTCAAGCGCTGAAAATCACCTTGCCGGAAGGGCTCGAACAACAACAGGACATGCTGGTAAAAATACATTACAAGACCGATCCGACCGCCTCGGCCCTGCAATGGCTGCCGCCTGAACTGACTGCCGGCGGTAAGCATCCGTACATGTTTAGCCAGTCGCAATCGATCCATGCACGTAGCTGGGTACCGCTGCAGGATACGCCATCGGTTCGCATCACCTATGAGGCCAATATCCACACCCCGGCCAATCTGCTGGCGGTTATGAGCGCCGATAATGACCCACTGACACCCCGTAGTGGCGAATACCATTTCAATATGCCGCAACCGATTCCGCCGTATTTGTTAGCGATCGCAGTGGGTAATATCTATTTTGCCCCCATTGGTGAACTGACCGGTATTTATACCGAACCCGAAATGCTGGATGCCTCCACCTTTGAATTTGCCAGCACCCAGCAGATGCTGGATACCGCCTCTGAAATCTACGGGCCGTATCAATGGGGCCGTTATGACCTGCTAATCCTGCCACCCAGCTTTCCATTCGGTGGCATGGAAAACCCACGCCTGTCATTTATCACACCCAGCGTGCTGGCAGGCGACCAAAGCCTGGTGTCGCTGATTGCTCACGAACTGGCACACTCCTGGTCGGGCAATATGGTCAGCAACAAGACCTGGCGCGATATCTGGCTGAACGAGGGTATCACCAGTTACCTTGACTCCCGTCTGATGGAAGTGCTATTTGGCGAGGATCAGGCCAATGAAGAGCGGGTGATCTCCTATCGCGACCTGCTGCAGGGGCTCACCGAGGTCAAACCACAATACCAGGCATTGGCTCCGACCGAACGACTAGGCGACCCGGATGAATCGCAGGGCAGCATGCATTACAAGAAGGGTCAGATGTTTCTGGAGACCATGGAGGAGGCCTTTGGACGCGATGTCTTTGATCCTTTCCTGACGGGCTATTTTAATCATTTTGCTTTCCAGTCCATTTCCACTGAGCAATTTCTCGACTACCTGGATGAAAACCTGCTGAGTGCACAGCCGGGTAAATTCAGCCGCGAGCAAGCCGAAGAATGGATTTACCAACCCGGTGTACCGGACAATGCCAGGATTCCTCATTCCCAAACCCTCGAGAAAGCTGAACGACTGGCCGGCTCATGGGCAGCGGGCGAGCTTAGCGTTGGCAACATCCCAATGTCCGACTGGAGCCCGCATGCCGGCGTTCATTTCATTAACAGCTTACCTGTCGACCTCACAGAAGCCCAACTCGATGAACTTGATAGCAGCTTCGATTTCAGCACCACCCGCAATGCCGAAATCGGTCGTGCCTGGTTTATACAGGTTGCCAAAAGACGCCATTTACCTGCCTATAAAGCCATGGAAGCACACCTGAATCGCTACGGAAGAACCCGGCTTATCAAACCAGTCTACGTTGCCCTGGTCAAAAATGGTGAAGACGGCGAACTGGCCCATAAATTGTTTGATGAGGCAAAAAACAGCTATCACCCATTAACGATTACGGGCATTGAAACTGCATTTAAGAAGGCGGAGCAAGGCCTGTAGCGGAAGCGATTTGGTGCATTTAATTTACATCTGTTTTTTCTGTTTTATTTTCCGTTCAGTATTGATAATCTTGACACTCGTATCGGGCGCGGGTACCTTGCTTGTCCCCCAAGCTCGCCAAAAGTTATGGATGACTAAAACAGTACATGGCGCGTCTGGTGCGAACCACTTAAACTAGT
>PVMS01029927.1_pt1 | contig 16732 bp, 12 predicted proteins | sample 1853461 | NCBI WGS metagenome assembly PVMS01 (sample SAMN08582032, study PRJNA380276) | Marine sediment metagenome, whole genome shotgun sequencing project. | isolation source: ocean sediment barecode stripped | collected 2017 | reverse complement strand
ATCGTGGATGATCACGATATTGTCCGCGAAGGATTGCACCTGATCTTGGAGCAAGTCGATGATATTCATTTAGCCGGAGAATTTGAAAACGGTCGCGACGCCATAGCGTTCTGTAAGAAGCACTATTATCCCGACGTTATTTTGATGGATATATCTATGCCCCTATTAAATGGAATAGAAGCGACAAAAATTATAGTCAAGAAATGTCAAAACACCAAGGTATTGGTCTTATCTATGCACTCAGATTCACAATATGTTAATGATGCAATGCATGCCGGTGCCTCTGGATTTTTGGTTAAACGTACTGCTTCAACTGCAATTGTTAAAGCAATCCGCACGGTGCATAGCGGTCGCCCATTTTTCAGCTCCGATTTGTCCAAGGACCTAGTGGAAAAATGGAATAAGAATTCGAACAAATCTCATAAAATACCTGATCTTCTAACAGCACGGGAGCGTGAGGTTGTGCAATTAATCGCTGAGGGGTTTTCTTCGCTGCAAATTTCGGTACACCTTAATATTAGTGAAAAAAACAGTCAGCCGGCATCGTCAGAATCTAATGGATAAACTGGATATTCATGAAGTGGCAGGATTAACCAGTTACGCAATTAAGCACCGTATCATTACACCTTAATATAATTTATTTAGAATAGTTACCAGTCCCAGATTAATCCAATACGTCCGAAAGTTTTTGTTGTTTCTGAATCATAACTTAACCAACCCACCAGATCAAACATCCCTGATAGGGCGTAATGTGTTTCCAGGGTGATTTTGGACGAAGTAGTAGTTGTCCCCAATAGGAACGGTGTTTCATAATCCTTATCACGATCCCTCAGATCATAATTATCAGTCGCTGAACTGCCCAAGTCAGTACCCTTTTTCAGCCATAAATAAGATCCATTTATGTACCAGCGGGCAGTTGGCCACCAGCTGCTTTCCACAAGAATCGATTGTGAATTAGGTCCCTGGGGTAGCCCCAGCCCAATTCCGGCAGAGGTATAGGTATTGACCGCGTCGTCATGCGTATAGGTCCACGGTCGCGCAATCGCAACCTCAATGCGTAAGTCGGGTAGATTAATTTTTGAATTACTAACTAAATACATGCCAGCCTGATAGACGTACTTATTACCCCACCAATCATTAAATAACTCCGCCCATGCTAATTCATCCATGAATAGCGTCTGGTAAAGCGTCACTCCCGGACGCAAGCGCCAGGAGCAATCCAGAGCGAATAAATAATTATCGTGATCACCCAGGTTATGCTGTGTGGGCCACAGGATATTAGCTGGCATCAGATAATCTAGCTCTATTGGTCGACGGCCATAAATAATCATTTCACTGAAACCCAGCGTCAGGTTTTTAGTAACATCATACTCAAAGCGGTGAGCAGCTAGGTATTTCTCTGGATTGACATCCAGTGTATGAGAAATTATGGCTGGATTCGCAAATAGCGTACCATGGATTAATTTGACACGCAGGTTATGGTAATTAAAATTCAGACTAACATATGGATAGGGTGGTGCCTCCAGCGACAAAATCGGTGAATGATTCGGAGAGTAACCCCACGACAGAGGAATTTTACTAATCTGCCAGTCAAAATATTTCCCGTCATATACTACACTGGCTCTACTATTATACCAAAGCGTCCAGCCTACATCTTCATCATAGGGTCGGTCTTCATTTTGATATCCATCGATCTGCGATACAAAGCTTGAATCCCCCACAAAACGATTCATGGTAAAGTCGGAATAAAAGGACACACGCTCGCCAATCTCTCCATAAACCCGGGCGTGATCAGTCAATCTTAAAAAGCCCCGGTCATCCAGCCAATCACCATGATGGGTTTCGCTCCAGTCAGCCCAGATACCAACTACCGAATCGTGGTACGATATTATATGTGGTTCCTCAGTACTCCACGGAAATTTTAAAAAAGAAGTAGAAAAGGAATCTTTCCAGTGCGCTTTTTGCCAGGGCCCGCGGAGTTTTTCGGGGCTACTAGTTAAATGGAATTCAAATGTGAAACGTTCTATTAACTTAAGATCGGTAGGATTAAGTCCTGTTTCTAATTTGGATAATATTATTAAAGCCTCATTCACCTGCCGTACGGTGAGTGGTCTTAAACTTGTATACCACTGCGGTAAATGTCCCAGTGTAACCTGACGATAAATGAAATTATGCACCGGATTATTGCTTTCAATCGGAATGTCCTGAGTCAATGCATTTGTGTGAATTGAAAAACCCAGTACAGTCAATAATATTATTTTGGCTATTATGCGCATCCTTATATGCTAAATTTAGTTAGAAAACGGCCGAGCCGGTAAGTTCCTGTAAACGATAACTAAATTTCTTCAATATGGAGCCACTTTTAAATTTTTCATAATCAACAGTATAAATATAATTGTCTCGATTATACCAAAGGCGATCATAATAAGCCGCAATTTCTTGGTATACAGCCGTTGACTCGTTCATCGCTATGTGAATATTCAATTCCAAATTAAAAGTACTGAGTTGTTTTCTTGTCAGATTAGCTGAACCCAGTATTACCGCTGCCTCCCCATTCTTATATTTTACCATACTGAATTTTGTATGAAATTGCTCGCCGTGTGTCAAATACCAGCGAACTTTTATTTTCCCTTTAGATTTTTTTACCAAACGGTGCGCCACTGGAAGATTTGGAATACCCCTACGCTTAATGCCAAAACCATCCTTATTCGGATCAAGTATCAGACGGACTACTGCTCCGCGTTTTGAAGCTCGAATTAAACTCTTAATTATTTTATTATTGGATAAATAAAACATTGCGATTGAAATGGAATCGCCAGCTACTGTCCGATCAAATAATGTGAGCAATTTATTCCTGATCCCTTTTTCAGATAAAATCTGGGCGGTAACGCCGCCTAGCGCCGTTTGACTTGAATCCAATTGCAGATCGCCTATTTCATAAGTTAAACTACCGTCCGAAAATTCAGCAATCTCACTCTCAACCCGGTATAAATCTTCCCATATGTCACCCCTGACCAAAATAGCTACGTTCGAAAACGATGAACTGGCACTATGGATATTCCAGGAAGTAATAATACTAACCACCTTTTCGCCCTGATCTGCTACTACCACTTTGCGGTGATTGGCTTTCATGTTTAACAAAGCTAAATAGCTTCGCGCTGTCGTTCGCGGTGCAGTTTTGTCAAAAATGTGTGGAAAAGCACCGTATTCATCGCTGTTACCTAACCATTGAAAAAAAGTGCGCCAAAATGGTGAGTAGAGGTAGCTATTATCCCGCAATTTTTTAAGATCGGTAATTGTTATATTTATTCCGGCAGCGCTCATGTCGTCAAAAATTTTTGATTTCGTTCCTCCGTAAAAAATATTCACTGGATCTGTTATCAAATCTATTTTAATACCGGGGTTGTTTTGTTTCTTTTCAATTAGTAGAGCGGCGAATTCTTCTGATATATCACGTACCGACGTCCCCAAAGGGCCACGATAGCTATTTAGCAAAAACATATCAATCAGGATATAATTTTGGGCACTGTCTACTATGGAAACAACGGCATCGTAAATTTCGTGATCGTAATGCTGTACATCGCTTGAATCGACATAAGTCACATCGGATAAAAATTCAACATCCTGCTCGTTGATATGATAAACTTGCCCGTCATAATTCATACACTGTGGAACGGGTTTAAAGCTTTGGTAGACACCGACAACGGCCAACCATCCAGCAACTAGAATCCAGGTATTCATTATAAAAAATTACACTACTTAAAAAACCTATCAGAGCGCTAAATAACTTTCAATGTGTTCGGCTATTGCAAATGCGCTGGTTGCGGCCGGTGATGGAGCATTAAGTACATGCACACTGTTATTTTGTGCAACAATTCGAAAATCATCCAGCAGTCTACCGCTACTGTCCAAAGCTTGGGCTCGCACACCGCTCCCACCCCGCTTCAAATCTGATGAACGTAAACTGGGGACTAAACGTTGCAACGCTTTAACCATCAACGGTTTCCATGTTGAGCGTGCCATTTCCTTGATACCAGTTTTCCAGTAGTGCTTCGCCATGGTCCAGAAAGCCGGGTAAGCAATAACTTCTCCCAGGTCGTAAGGATTGATTTTCCAACGACTGTATCCTTCCCGTGCCCATGCCAAAACAGCATTAGGACCTGCTTCAATACAGCCATCGATCTTTTTGGTGAAATGCACGCCGAGGAATGGAAAACGTGGATCTGGGACTGGGTAAATCAATGTATTTACTAAATTACTCCTTTCAGGAATGAGATTATAATATTCTCCACGAAATGGAATAATCTTCAAATTAATATCAATTCCACTTTTAACTGCGATACGGTCAGCGTATAAGCCGCCACAATTAATCATCTGACCACAATCGATATCACCATTATCTGTTATGATTTTGAGACTTTCCGACAATTCTATTATTTTTTTTACATTTAAATATTTTTTTATTTCACCACCCATTTGCCTTATTTGCGTAGCGCACATTTGCGCCACCTGACTAAAATCTACAATTCCTGTAGTAGGTGAATGGAGCGCCTGAAGACCGACTGCCTTTGGTTCGAGTTTATGCAGATCAACTGCGTCCAATATTTTCAATCCAGGTACACCGTTGGCATTGCCACGCTTAAAAAGTTCCATCAGGCGCGGAATTTCAGCTTCTTCAGTGGCAATAATTACCTTTCCGCACAGTTCATACCTAATATTATAAGTATCGCAAAATCGAAGCATTTTAGAAACACCAGCGCGACAGTTTTTTGCTTTTAATGAACCGGGCTTATAGTAAATCCCAGAGTGAATAACACCGCTATTTCGTCCGGTTTGGTGCTGAGCTAATTCTGCTTCTTTTTCAATAATTAATAGCCGTAATTGTGGATGATTCTTAAGCAGCGAATAACCAGTGGCGAGACCAATAATTCCGCCACCAATAATTACAACGTCAAACATTCGGTTCGATGTTAAAATTCCCCGTGCCAAGCCGAATAATATGGTTTGCATCAATCTTGGCAAACGCATTACGCGTATCCACTATTAATCTCGATCCCTGCAAAATTAGTTCATAATTAAAATTGGAGTGATCTGTTAATAGTGTCACAATATCATATTTTTGTAATTGTTGTTTATCTAATCGTTCAAGACCAACCTTTTTATCATCATTCCAATTTATATGAGTAACATATGGATCGTAAAAATCTACTTCTGCGCCACCAGCCTCCAATAGTTCTATTATATCTAAAGCGGGTGCTTCACGAATATCATCAATATCCTTTTTGTAGGCCACTCCCAGCACCAGTATCTTACTATTATTGATAGACTTCTGAATGTAATTCAATCCCATAGCAACCAAATCACGAACATGCCCCGGCATTGCTGTGTTAATATCTCCTGCCAGCTGAATGAAACGCGCCCGATAATCAAGAAATTTCATTTTCCAGGAAAGGTAATGGGGATCAACCGGAATGCAATGACCGCCCAATCCAGGCCCTGGTGTGAACTTCATAAATCCAAATGGCTTTGAATTGGCTGCATCAATGACTTCCCATACATCGATACCCAACTTTTCACACATGATCGCCACCTCATTGACTAGTCCAATATTGATTGATCGATATGTATTTTCTAAAATTTTCACCATCTCAGCTGTATCAGGAGAAGTAACCGGTATGGTTTTTTCAACAATCTGTTCGTATAACAAACTACCTAGTTCAGTGCAATTTTCAGTAATCCCACCGATAATTTTGGGAGTATTTTTAATCGTATATATTGAATTTCCCGGATCAATGCGTTCAGGCGAAAAACACAGGAAGAAATCAGAACCCACATTTAGACCGCTTGATTCAAGTGCCGGTAACAGCATTTCCCGCGTTGTGCCGGGATAAGTTGTACTTTCCAAACTGATTAACATATCCTTATGAATAAATGCTTTGAGATGATCCAGGACTTCTAATACGTGTGAAATATCAGGATCTTTTAATTTGTTCAGTGGCGTTGGTACACAGATAATAACACAATCCAGATCTTGCAACACTTCAAAGTCGGTAGTGGCAAAAAATTTCTTTCTTTTAACCATTTCTGATAGATCTTTATCAGCCACGTCTTTGATATAATTATTACTATTATTTAAAGTATCTACCTTACTAGGCATAGTATCCAATCCTGTCACCTTAAACCCGGCTTTAGCAAACTCCATCGCGATTGGTAAGCCAACATAACCCAGTCCAACTATTCCAATTTCAGCCTTTTTATTTATAATTTTTTCTTTTAAATATTCCAAAGTAGTCTCCAGGAATGATTGATAATCTAGTCAAGAAATTACTCATTAATCTTGGTTAGAATAAAAAAAATAGCCGGATAGGTCATTTATTAAAAAAGCATTACTAAAATGAAGACAGCCCGTTACCGGGCTGTCTTCTGATTGGCTGATGATTGTATCTAATTCAAAAGCTGCCTTCTTTTAATTAGTCACTATTTCATCAGTATTCGCTTTCCGCATTGCATAACTGTAATCGACTTAACCAAGCCGGGAGAAACCAGATTACAGCCCTTGCCGTATGTTCAAGTCTTCAGTCATATCTTTTACGTAAAAATCTAACTGATCATCTCCGGTAGCACGTAACCAATAGGTGTGTCCTGCTTTTGCTCTAAACTTTACAACATCTGTGAAAACAACTCTTGAATCCAGGCCTTCACCTTCAACAAGTTTAATTTCGATTTCATGCATCCCGGGGATTACATCAACTTTCTCAGGATCATCGTCGCGGGGAACTACCCAGCTTTCAACAATTTCACCATCTACCTTAAAGTTGAATATATATCGTGCTTGACTGGCATCCGGATTCGACTCAAAGTTGATCTCAGCTGATGCGAGTTCCTGACCGATTATGCTTGCAGGAATAATTAATAAACCAATAATTATAATTGGGAGTAATAATTTTAATTTCCTCATTTTCTGACTCCTATTCATTTTCATTTTTAAAGATCCAACAATGTCACTTTATCTCTGTTTGCTCCCTGCTTTATATATGGCAAAGACTGTGCCAGCTATTTATTCAAATATTATATTAATGTAAGTTGTTGTTATTATAATGTATAAAACGAAGCAATAATAATTTTACTACAATGGGAAGAATGGGACTATTACTTATATTTAAGAAAATACTTAAATATCAGGAATAGTTATATTTTACGCTTGATACCCAGTTTATTCATTCGCGATTCAAGCGTTTTTGGATTCATATCCAGAATCTTGGCAGCACCTTGCTCACCACTCACACGCCAACCGGTGTGGTCGAGGATTTGTATAATATAATTTTTCTCCAATTCCTCCAGAGTGACCAGCGTGCTTGTGTTTGGACGAAGATTCGACTCCAATTTTGAGGACCAATCACCAAGTGTAAAATTCCCGGGAGCACTGATAATTACCGCTCGTTCGATAATATTTTCCAATTCGCGAACATTACCAGGCCATTGATAGTTAGTCAAGATATCCATCACTCGTTGCGGAATTGATTTAATATTTTTTCCAACTTTCTTGTTGTATTTTTTTACGAAATGATTTACCAGCAATTCGACATCACCCTTTCTTTCCCGTAGCGGGGGAATTACAATCGGAAAAACATTCAGTCTGTAAAAAAGATCCTCGCGGAATTGATTCTCTTCAATAGCTTTATCCAAATCACGATTTGTTGCCGCAATTACCCTTACATCCACATTGATCGTTTTCGGATTACCTAACCGCTCGAATGCATTATCCTGCAATACACGCAATAATTTTGTTTGTAATTCTAATGGTAGATCACCAATCTCATCTAAAAATATGGTGCCTTTATCAGCTAGCTCAAAACGCCCAATCTTTCGCACAATAGCTCCAGTAAATGCACCTTTTTCATGACCAAATAGTTCACTTTCAATTAAGTTTGCAGGCAGAGTAGAACAATCAACTTTCACTAGCGGTCGATCACTGCGTGCGCGAACATTATGTACTGCCCGGGCGAGCAGTTCTTTGCCTGTCCCCGACTCGCCTAAAATCAGTACCGTCGAATCAGTAGCGGCAACCTGCTCAACGCTTTGTAAAACTTTTTTTAATTTTCTACTATTAGTGATGATATTGGCAAAATTATGCTGAACTTTGATCTCGTCCCGCAAATAGATATTTTCAGCCTGTAATCGATTCTTCAATAATTCCACTTCTGAAAGCGCGGTCTGCAATGCCTGCGCAGCTTCGGCTTTTTCCTGCACGCGTAACTCAAGCCGTTTACGCCTCTTTTCCAGGCGATAAAATCGTTGTCGATACATAAATGAGATTAATCCTGTAATAAGCAGTAAAATACTAATTCTAAACCACCAGCGCTGCCAGATCGGCGGCACGACGTAAACCGCAATAACGTTTTCGGAGGGATTCCAAAGTCCATCATTGTTTGATCCCTTAAGTTTAAGAATATAGTTACCACCGGAAAGGTTAGTATATCTCCCTCTGTTCTCTTCGCCGATATAATTCCAATCGCGATCCAATCCTTCCAGAATGTAGGCCTGCTGATTGCGCTCGGACTGCGTATAATTCAAAGATGCAAATTCGAATTCAAAGGAATTAGCCGGCCAGGTTAAGGTAATATTTTTTACAGTTTCTTTGGCGCGCTCTGGTTCCAGATCTAATCCATTTTGAGTCAAATAAGTAAGAACAACTGGTGGTAAATAATCATTATCGCGGATATTCTCAGGATCAAATGAATTAAATCCATTAACGCCGCCAAAGAACATTTTTCCACTGGAATTAATGAAGCTTACATTGGGATTAAATTCGCGGTCCTGTACGCCATCCTGCACATCATAGTGCTTGACGCTGAGCGTATTGGTATTGAATCGTGCAATTCCATTATTAGTACTTAACCACAAGTTCCCGCGACGATCCTCCAGGATCCCATTAATAGCACTGCTGGGAAAACCATCTTGTACATCATAATAAGTAAACTGTCCAGAATCACGATCTAACAGGTTAAGACCCCGTCTGGTTCCGATCCAAAAACGATCCTGACTATCAACAAATAATGATAGAATCCGATTATCACTAATACTATTCGGTACAGCAATCCTGTGCAGATATTGTTGAAATTCATTTTTACCACGATCATACCAATTCAAACCATTATTCTCCGTTCCAATCCAGAGATTGCCAACCTTATCAATCAAGAGGGTTGTGATAGTATTACTGCTAATGCTAGTTGAATCATTTGATGCATTAAAATATTGTGCGACAGAAGCATCCAGACTATTAATGCGGTTCAATCCGTTATTTGTCCCAATCCATAGATCACCTTCGAAATCTTCAGCCAGAGCGGTAATAAAATTGCTGCTAAGTTCTACCGGGTATCGATCAAGGCGATTATTTGTATAGTTATAGCTGTTTAAACCGGCGGCTGATCCAAACCACAAGTTGCCAGCACGATCAGATAAAATGGCATTAATAGTATTATTGCTTAATGAATATTGATCGCCTGAACTGAAAAGATAACGCTCAATTACTCCGGTTTTCTGATCTAAGCGATTCAAACCACCCTGATATGTACCAATCCACAAAGTTCCTTTAGCATCTTCATGAAGCGCTAATATCATTGAACTGCTAAGACTATTTTTATTATCAGGTAACGGTTTATGGTGGGTGAAAAATCTTCTTTTTAAATGCGCCTTATTTAAACCGTTCGCTTGTGTTCCAACCCAAAGTACTCCTGAACGATCCTCGTAGATAGAAAAAATACCATTCCCGCTCAAACTTGATTCATCCTGAGGATTATTTTGATATCGTGAAAAAGATTCGGAAACGCGATTAAAACGATTCAATCCTCCAGCGCGGGTGCCCACCCAGATTGATCCTTGATGATCTTCATATAATGACCAGACCGTATTGTGACTCAGGCTTTTTTCATCATCTGGAAGGTTTTTATATGTGAGAAAGCTATCAGTGTCACGATTATATTTATTTAATCCAGAATTTGTGCCGAACCAAAGTATCCCGGATCGATCCTCAAGAATTGTAAGTACAATATCGCCATTTAAAACGCCGGAGCGGTTTGATAATCCGGAATAACGAATAAATTGATCACTGACCGGATTCAATCTATTCAAGCCCCCCAGATAGGTCCCGATCCATAGCGTTCCTGACCGATCTCCCCAGATGGTCAAAACTCTGTCATCACTCAAGCTTCGCTGGTTGTCAGAATTGTGCTGATAGCGAACAAATTCATCAGTTTTAGGATCAAATTTATTTATCCCGCCGCCAAATGTCCCGATCCACAGCAATCCACTTCCATCGCTCCATAAGCTAAGCACCGAATTATGACTGATAGTTTTAGGTTTTTCCGGATTATGGTACCAGTGCGAGAAATCGTCAGTTTCTCGGTCATACCGATTTAAACCACCACCGTCAGTGCCAATCCACAAAGTGCCCTTGGAATCTTCGTGTAACGCGCGCACCGTGTTATGTGTCAATGACCGAGAACTTTTGGGATCATATTTGTAGATTTTAAAGGATCGCCCGTCATATTTATTCAGTCCCTCATTAGTTCCAATCCAGATGAAACCGTAACTATCCTGCAAGATACAGCGGACAGTTCCTTGCGACAGACCCTCTTCCAATGATAGTCGAGTAAAATGGATTGGTTCACTTTGCCCGGATAGAAATCCAATCCATAGAAATGGCAAGAGTATAAAAAATATACTGTGCCTGGTGGCAGGGTTTTGAGGCTTAGATCTTTTATATTGATACATTTATTGAATTTAACTGTAATAAATCAATTGATACACTTACTAGAATATTAGACCTGCCAGATATACTTATGTTGTCAAATTGTTCAATTGAAATATTTCCCCTTGCAGAGCGGCTATCCGGTATCGAATGTGATATTAATTCCGAAGAAAAGTTCTGTGACCTTTTCTTTTTTGTTCTATGTTTCTGAATTGTCACCACACACCAGTCAACCGCCCAATGCAAGGAGAAACTTTTGTGAGTTATCATGAACCATTCTAATCTAACACATAATAATTATTTCAATTATTGTGCCATTCTATTCGCAACTCAAATATTTTTATCTAAATTATATTATTTTAAGAGTTTAGGTTAGATATAGAAGAGAAATTGAAAATGGGTAGAATCTTTGATTATCCTTTTATTTAAGGAATTCCCTAAATATAGGGATTGGTCAATATACTTTAGATTGGCGTTTAGACCGGAAGGAGCAGGAGTTGCACTCCGATTTCAATTGGGTTTATAAATATCACCTGGTGTTGGCCACAAAAAAATGTACTTTTGCTTGATCACAAAATTCGCAAAATTAGATATTCATATACATTTATTTTGGTTTTCCCAAGTTCAGTAACCTAATTTTCTACCCCAACTGGGCCCATAGCTCAACGGTTAGAGCAGCGGACTCATAATCCGTTGGTTCTGGGTTCGAATCCCTGTGGGCTCACTCTCCTCTTGAACCTCTGTTTATCGTCGGTAAAGAAGCTCATATTTTTTATAAAATAAACGATCAATAATATTCAGACAAAGTCAAATAAACCCATATTATGGACACGTTTTGTATGGACACACGGATGTTTCTACCGTCAGTGTAGCAACGAACTATACGTCCGTTGGTTGAACATTAAAATCGTAAAATATACGTAGACAGATAATCTATTCGACGGAAATCAAACGAATTATTTATCCATTGGACAAATGGAGATTGGTTGTGTCCCAAATTCGATTTACCTACTTTATATTATTAGTTTTTTGCAATTATTAGCAGGTAAGGGAGATAACTATGAAAAAAATAAAATATCCAAATAATCTTATTACTACGTTAGCGATAATTGTGCATTTATTCTCAGTTCAATCACTTTCTGCGCATTGCCAAATTCCATGTGGAATATATAACGATCATCTTCGATTACAATCAATGTTGGAAGATACAAAGACAATCGAAAAATCAATATTCATGATTATGGAATTGGCTGGTAAAGCTGACGCACAGTCGCAAAATCAATTAGTCCGCTGGGTAATGAACAAGGAAAACCACGCACAGAATATAATTTCAACAATCAGTGATTACTATTTAACTCAAAGGGTAAAACCAAGTCAGGAAGATTACATACTTCGCTTAGAAAACCATCACAAAGTGGTAATTAGTGCAATGAAAGCAAAACAAAGCGTTGATGTAAACCTACTAAACAACCTTCTTGAAAGTATTGAAGTGTTAAAGGAGTATTATCCCGAACATAAGCATTAAAAACCAACATTTAATAATTATTCACGGAAAATACAATTCTAATGTGGGTGGTCTTTGCTAACCTAACACCCACTCCCCCTTCTGTTTAATCGAAAACGGGAAAACCGTTGAAAAAATGGATTTGGTTATATTGATTGATACTTATATTGGTGAGATATACATTATATTATTGTTTTTTATCCGCAAAGTACTATTAGAGGTAATACTTGATTGATACTATGACCTGTTTTCAGCTTAATTCTAATCAACTGAAGTTTCGCCTGACTTATTCAGTCTGGATTCATTTGTCCTTATCTTTCCTGTACACGTTCTAATATTTCCATAACTGCATTACTTTACTCTTACATTAAATATCTGCTGATCTCCTAATAGTATTTAGATACTAAATGGGGGGTCTTAGGTCAATCCTGGATGAAGAATCTGTTTTATTTCTTCCAGGCGATGTCAAACTATTTGAAATGTTAACAGAATAATATTATATGGATAAACATTATCGAATCCACTCATAACTACGGAGGTAAATAAAATCAACATGAACAATATTAAAGTAGCAATTATTGGTATCGGAAATTGTGCAAGTTCCCTTATTCAGGGAATTCATTACTACCACAACAAAACCCCTGATGATGCTATTGGATTGATGCATTGGGAGATCGGTGGTTATAAGCCTGGAGATATTGAAGTAGTTGCTGCGTTTGACATTGACAAACGCAAAATTGGCCTGGATGTTAATGAAGCCATTTTCTCCAAACCCAATTGTACTACCGTATTCTGTAAAGATATTCCGAAATCTGGCGTAAAAGTACAGATGAGTAAAATTCTGGATGGATTCTCGGAACATATGAAAGACTATGAAGATAAATACACCTTTGTTATAGCGGATGAACCTGAACCGACAGAAGAAGAGATCGTAAATACGCTAAAAGAGTCAGGTGCTGAGGTGCTGATGAATTATCTTCCGGTTGGCTCCGAGGAAGCCACTCGATTCTATGCCGATTGTGCACTGGAAGCGGGTGTTGCCTTTGTGAACAATATCCCGGTATTCATCGCCAGCGATCCAGTATGGGCGAAGCGTTTTGAAGAGAAAAATATCCCAATTATCGGCGACGATATTAAATCACAGTTGGGGGCGACCATCATACACCGCATCCTGACTGATTTATTCAACAAGCGTGGGACCAAGCTGGAACGGACTTATCAGTTAAATACCGGCGGCAACACAGACTTCTTAAATATGCTTAATCGTGCCCGGCTGGCTTCTAAGAAGAAATCTAAGACTGAGGCCGTACAGGCAGTTGCAGCGGAGCGCCTGGAAAATGAAAATATTCATATCGGTCCAAGTGATTATGTCCCCTGGCAAAGGGATAACAAGGTTTGTTTCATCCGCATGGAAGGAAAACTGTTTGGCGATGTGCCGATGAATCTTGAAATGCGGCTTTCCGTGGAAGATTCGCCCAATTCGGCAGGAGTGGCAATCGACCTCATACGTTGTGCCAAACTTGCACTGGATCGCGGGCAAGGTGGGATTTTAACTGCGCCAGCCGCCTATTTTTACAAACATCCGCCAAAACAGTTCACCGATGATGAAGCCTACAGGATGACCGAAGCGTTCATCCAGGAGAAGTAATAGATGAAATGCTTGATTATCGCCGCCGGACAAGGAATTCGTATTAAATCGAAAGGCGATGTCAAACCACTTATACCTTTACTGGGTGTGCCATTGATTGAACGCGTTATCCGTTCCGCCATGGAAGGCGGTGCGGATGAGTTTTATGTGATCACAGGCTATGAGGGAAAGCAAGTCAGTTATTTTTTGCAACTGCTTGCCAAACGTCTTAAAGTCTCAATTACTCCGATTCAAAATGATGACTGGCAAAAAGAAAACGGTATTTCTGTATTAAAAGCACAAGGTATCATAGAGGAATCTTTTCTATTATTGATGGCGGATCACCTCTTCGATCCGGCTATAATTCGATCCTTACAGGAGCAGCCTCTTAACGAAGGTGATGTTTTATTAGTGGTGGATACGAATAAAAACAATCCACTGATTGACATTGAAGATGTGACCAAGGTTCATATCAAAGACGGATATATACTCAATATTGGCAAAACCATTGATGATTTCAACGGTTTTGATACCGGTATTTTCCTTTGTACACAGGCAATATTTGAAGCATTGGAACGTGCTTGTAAAATTCATAATGACACAACTTTATCGGCTGCAATACGAGTTTTAGCAGAGAATAAACACGCAAAATCTGTGCAAACAATGGGATTCTGGATTGATGTTGATGATGAAAAAGCCCACCAAAAAGCAGAAAAAACGCTGTTGGATTCGTTGCGCGGGAAAAGTAATGACGGCCCGGTTTCACAATGGTTAAATCGCCCGATCTCTACTCGAATATCTAAATTTCTGGTTAATTATAATATATCACCCAATCAAATCTCTATTTTCTCTTTCGTGCTTTCAGTGATTGCGGCAGGACTTTTTGCGCTGGGTAACTATTGGTTTTTGGCTTTGGGGGGAATTATTGCACAATTTGCCTCGATTATTGACGGCTCTGACGGTGAAGTAGCCCGTCTGAAATATTTATCTTCCGATTATGGCGGGTGGTTCGATGCAGTACTGGATCGGTATGCGGACGCTTTTTTACTGTTTGGACTAACTTGGTATGTTTATAGCCAAGACTTATCACCGTGGGCTTTAGTAATAGGATTTATCGCCATCATTGGCTCCTTTATGTTAAGCTACACCGCGGATAAATACGATAAGCTAATGAAAAACCGTATTAAAAAAGGAGTGAGAATAGGGCGCGATGTCAGGGTTTTCTTGGTTTTTTTCGGTGCAATATTAAATCAAGCTTACCTGGTGTTAATCGTGATTGCAGTTTTAATGAATTTAGAAACCATACGCCGGATTATTATTTGCCAAAATGATAGATAGTATTGCCTGCGCAAAACAAAAAATACGCGCGATTATTTCAATGTCCAGTGTACCAGAAGATCCGATTCATGCGGAGAATGTACTTGAATGGTTGCTAAAATTAAAACCTGATGCTGATGAAGCGCTGCAGATTGCCGCGCTTGCCCACGATATTGATCGTGCTGATGGAAAAGGGAAAGTACAGCAAGCCGATTTCAATGATTACAATGAATTCAAGGCTGCTCATTCCAGGAATAGCGCAAAGGTTCTGAAAGAGATTTTGCATGAATGTCAACTGGAACAATCAATCATTGATGAGGCGTGCCGACTTGTAGAACATCACGAAATTGGCGGTGATCCACGATCGGATTTGCTAAAAGACGCAGACAGTATTTCTTACTTTGAAGTTAATATGCCGCTGTATTTTCAAAGAGAAGGATATGAAGAAACCTTGAAGCGCTGTATCTGGGGTTATCGTCGGCTTTCACCAAAGATGAAAAAGATTTGTCGAAATATGACTTATCCCCAGCCTCCACTCAATAAAATTATGAAAGAAGTGGTTTCTAAAGCATCTGAAGGTAATCAAGATTGCCTGACAAGACGCTCCACCTGACCGCTATTCCACCGACTCCAGCGGCAGTCTCATCCTTTCACCACAAAAAACAATACTATATGCAACTTAAACCAAAAAATGCCAAATTTTTTAGTGGTCCAATTACTGGGGGCTGGTCAATAAATGTATAACAAATAAGAGGAAAGCAATCTACTTTCCTCTTATTATACAATAAAACAATTTTACTATTTATTGATCTGTTGTATCAATAACAGTTTCTTTTGCTTCTATAGTGACTTCTTCGACTGCTTCAGTATCTTCTTTAACGACTTCTCCAACTGCCTCAGTAGCCTCTTCTACAGTTTTGGTTGTAGTTTCTTTTACATCAGTATCGATGTCTTTAGCTTTCTCACAGCCGACAAATGCTAAAGCAAACATAAGACTCATTAAGTATACTAAGTATTTCATATGTTTTCCCTCGATTGATTTTTTAAAAATTTCAAAATCTGTTTCTTTCAAATAACCCATCATAACATTTAATGATGAATATCTGTCTGAAAAGTTATTATTTTTCTATTAAAAAAACATATATTTAGATGAACAGCACATTTGTTACTTAAAAATTCTAATAATGTCTCACTGGGAATCCATCAACAAAGCCATGTATAAGTTGACACTGCCTCCCAAAGTCGTACCAGTTGTTAAGTTAGTATTTGGCACAAAAAGAGAAGAGCAAAGATATATTTTTAAATTTAATTATTTTCATAATCTCATTCGATTTATTAGAACAAATTAGTGATTATGGACACGGATTCTACGGACACACGGCCTATTTTGTCGACAGTAGGGCTGCGGACTCATAACTCATCGCTTTGGACATTATAATCGTAAGATATACGTAAAAGATCGAGTTTACCGAAGGAATTCCAACGGATTAATTATCCGTCAGTTTGGATTGCGAGCTTTTATCACCACACTTCT
>PVMS01023392.1_pt1 | contig 16735 bp, 12 predicted proteins | sample 1853461 | NCBI WGS metagenome assembly PVMS01 (sample SAMN08582032, study PRJNA380276) | Marine sediment metagenome, whole genome shotgun sequencing project. | isolation source: ocean sediment barecode stripped | collected 2017 | reverse complement strand
TTGCCAGCAACGGTGCGTTCGTCGTCAATGCACTTGAAAGCCTGTCCGGTAGCTCGGATCTCATCGGTGTGCGAAGTCGCGCCAGCTACACCCGGCCGTTTACTCGCGTCGAAGCATTGCGGGTCGTGGCGGAGTCGCAGTACCGTCAAACCGAGCAGCGTCTGCAGAGTGAACTTGCCGACACGGAGGCCCGGCTGGGCGAATTGCAGTCATCGCGCGAAGACACCGGGAGCCTGCTGATGACACCTGAGCAGGAGGCAGAAATCGATCGTTTTATTGATCAGCGCGCGGATATTCGCAAAGAGCTTCGCGCTGTACAGCGTGACCTCGACAAGAACATAGAGGATCTGGGTACAAAGCTTAAGATTCTGAATATTGCACTGGTCCCCGTACTGATTACGCTGTTTAGCGTGTGGCAACGAAACAGGGAACAAGTCAAGTGACAACAAAGACCCTCAACTTCCTGGCAGCCCTCATCGCGGTTCTCGTTATCGCTTTTCTGCTTCTCGACTATGGCAGCGATAACAGCCCTGCCAGTGACAAACTGGTCCCGGCCCTCGAATCGCAGATGAACGACGTAACGTCGGTCGTCATCCGCAACGGGAACGGATCCGTTGCCGTGGAAAAATCCGGCGATGACTGGACGATTGCCGAGAGAAGCGGCTATACCGCAAACATCGGCGCCCTTCGCGACCTGTTACTTGCCATTGCCAATGCGAAAATTATAGAGTTAAAAACCAGCAACCCGGACAAGTATCACCTTATCGGCGTTAACGATCCGTCGGATGCAGGAAGCGAATCGGTGGAAGTGGTCATTACCGGAGATGGATTCGAACACACGGTACTTCTTGGGATTACTGCGCAGTCCAGCAATCGATTCGCGAGACTGAGCGACCAGGCACAAAGCGTTTTGATCGATCAGGACCCCGACATTCCGGACGACGCCGCTGGCTGGCTGGCAGACGAACTTGTCGACATTGGCGCAGAGCGAGTACAGCAAGTGATCATCTCGCACGCCGACGGCGAAGAAGTCGCGATAGATAAATCGTCACCCGACGCCCCAAATTTCGACCTTGCGGATATACCGGACGGACGCGAACTCAGCTACCCAACCATAGCCAATGGAATCGGGGCAGCACTTGCCGGTCTGACGCTGGACGACGTGAGATCAGCACCAGCGCAGGAATCGACACCGGTCACGACCACAACCATTCGAACGTTCGATGGATTACAGATTGACGTCACGGAGCATGAAGATGGCGAGACGTCATGGCTATCATTCTTCGCGGCAGCCGCTGACATCGCGGAATCCGATGTTCAGGATGAAGCAGCGCAAATCAACAATCGGGTTAAAGGGTGGCAGTACACGATTCCGGATTACAAGGCGGGTTTGCTTGGGCGACGGCTTGATGAATTGCTGAAAGCGGAGGAGTAGTTTGGTCGCGGGCGAGCGTGGCACATGGAGCGCGATTGACGCTGCGACCAACGTGGCGGGGGGCCTGTGGGCGGGGAGTTGGTTTGCGAGAATAAAGCGGACCGCAGGGAGCCATCTCGCAAAGTAACTCGCCGACCGCAGGCCCCGTGCGACAAACCAAACGCCAATCAAAATAAAGTGCCGGCTGAAAAGCCGGCACTCCCAATGCACTACGAAATAGCACCCGGCGACTAGCCGCGTTGCTGCCTGCTGCGATTGTGTCGCTGACCCTGACGTCGTTCTGCGCGTTGGCCCCGGTTGTCCATTTTCCGGTCAACACGGTTGCCCCTGTTATCCAGACGCCGGTTCACCCGATCGCCTTTGTTGTCGAGGCGACGATCGATTCGGTCGCCGCGGCGGTCAAATCGATCTTCGATGTTGTCACCGTCGCCCGCTAACGCGCCGGCACTGTAAAGCGATGTACCGAGTATGATCAGACCAAAAGCTGTATTCCTTACATTCAGATAATTCATATCCACATTCCCTGTATCAAATGATTGTGATGTTGCTGGGTATTTAACGCGCCACGTTGAGACCGGTTGACACGCCAGCAGGCCCCGTGAATAGTCGCTTGCGGTCGTATCTGGTGGAACGATCTGGCAAGCTGCCCGCATGCGGGCCTAAATGGACGGAAAATGACCACGAGCATTGCCGATATAAACGCCACATTCAGGAAACACCGAATCCGCGTCATGCTCGCGATTACGCTTGGCTACGGCTTTATCTACACCTGCCGGCTAGGCCTCAATATCGTCAAGAAGCCGCTTCTGGACAACGGCATTTTCACCATCGAAGAACTCGGCATGATCGGTGCCGCTCTTTACTACGGCTATGCAAGTGGAAAACTGATAAACGGTTTCGCGGCGGACCATTTCAGGCCACGCGTATTTTTCGCCACAAGCATTTTTATTTCAGCATTGATCAACCTCTTCATGGGCTGGTCGTCGTTGCTGTGGCTGTCGGTCACGTTGTGGGCCCTGAACGGTTGGTTCCAGGGGATGGCCGCACCGTCTGCGGTCATCAGCATCACCAACTGGTTTTCCATCGGTGAGCGCGGCAGAGCCTACGGTATTTGGAGTGCCTCGCACGCGATTGGTGAAGGACTGACCTACTATGTCATGGCCGCCGCAGTTGCCGCCTGGGGCTGGCGCTACGGTTTTATCACGCCTGGCATCCTGTGCATCGGCGTTGCCGCCTGCGTTTACGCATTTCTCAGGAATGCGCCGCAAACAATGGGACTTCCCCATGTACATGAGTTTCATAACGAGGAAGCTCCGCCAGCAAAAGAGAAAAGTACCTGGGCCACGCAAAAGGTGATCTTCGGCATTGGTGCCATCTGGGTGGTCGCGGTTGCCAGTGCGCTGATGTACGTCACCCGTTACGGGATAAACAGCTGGGGAATTCTTTACTTGCAGGAGATACGCGGGTATACGTTGGTCGAGGCAGGCACGCTCATGGGGATTTATGGCGGTGCAGGTATTGCAGGTTCAATTGCTTACGGCTACTTGTCGGACAATGTATTCAATGCCAGACGTCCACCGGCAAACCTGGTGTTTGCGATCATTGAGGTTCTCGCACTCCTGGTTATCTTTTATGGTCCCACTGACTATTTCACGCTGGTATTGGCATTCGCTGTCTATGGTGCAGCGCTCAGCGGCCTGATCGCGTCCGTCGGTGGGTTGTTCGCAGTGGATATTGCGCCGCGTGGTGCGACCGGGGCGGCCATGGGTCTGGTCGGTGTGTTCAGTTATTTAGGCGCCGGCACTCAGGATATCGTCAGCGCCGGACTGATCGGCGCCGGCACCCGCGTCGTCAGTGGCGTCAAGGTCTATAACTTCGACTCAGTAATTCTATTCTGGATCTCCACGTCGGTGGTATCGATGCTGCTCGCGGCAACGCTGTGGAAAACCCGGATTCGCGATTAGTGGGCGATAAAATCAAGGTCGTATTGCTGGATCTCGGTGGAGTGTTGCTTCGCTTGCACGATCCGCTCGCTGCATTTGGTATAAATCTGCGCCCCGATGTATTTCTTGAGAAGTGGCTGCTATCGGAAGCGGTCCGCAAACTGGAACGTGGCGAACTCGATGCTCAGCGGTTTGCATCAGAGATGGTTCAGGAGTTTGCGCTGCCCTATGAATCACAGGAATTTCTGCATCGCTTCGAGCGCTGGCCCGATGCCCTCTTTGAAGGTGTCCCGGATTTACTAAAAAAACTCGCCGCTAATTACCACCTGGCCTTGTTGTCCAACACCAATGTGCTTCACTGGGAACGCGACGACTTCGCAGGCCAGCTGGAACCGTTAATGCATAGCCTGTTTCTCTCCTTTCGCACCGGGCTCCTCAAGCCGGAGGCGGATGCGTTCAATGACGTGCTTTCCAAACTGGAAGTGGCAGCCGGGGAGGTCCTGTTTCTGGATGACAATGTATTGAACATTGACGCAGCCAGGCAATGTGGAATACAAGCCAGGCTGACTCGCGGCTTCGACATGCTGACGGAAAACCTCAGCCAGGCCGGCGTCACGACCTGTTAGCGCGTTTGGCTGTCGAGGCGCGCTTCGAGTTCCGCAATTTTCTGCTGCTGTTCCTGCACCACCCGTGTCAGAACCGCCACGATATCCATCGTGCTGAGGCTCGAACGATCCGATGATGCAACCAGCCCGGGGACATCTTCAGCGATAAAACCAACATACTCTTCGGACTCGTCCTGCTTGTAGTTGAACCGTACCGGCTCAAGCGCAACAAGTGCCGCCAGCGCTTCCTCTGGCGTCAATGCCACGATGTTGTCTTTTTTCTCGCGTGAGGAACTATTGGTCCACACGCCACCGGCAGAAACATAGGCGCCGCTGGCCATTTCGAGTGGATGTGACGGGCGTACGGTGCCGATGCCTACGTTGCCATCGCGATCGATGGTCAATCTGTCCACCGAACCCGCGCCGAGTGTCAGCGTATCTGCACGATTGTGCATGATATAGCCCATGCCTCCCGATGACTGAGTCAGCATCAGGCCGGCAACGCTGCTGTTTTTCTCATGAATCTGGATATTGCCGTTAACCTCGAGTCGCTGTTTCGGCTCAGTTGTGCCGATTCCAACGTTTCGGCCGTCGTCAAACACCTGTGAATTGCCACCCGCCGTACGGTCGGTAAATTTCACCAGGAAATCTTCGGTACCCTCAACCGACGATGAGCCACTCGGTCCTGGTGGTCCTGGTGGTCCGATCGGTCCGATCGGACCCTGAGCGCCCTGGCTGCCCTGACCGGCAGCGACTGGCACCAGTGCGACGGTTGCTACAGGCGTTGGTTCTGCAACCTCAGTTTGCGGTTGGGCGTCAACCAGCGTTTCTTCGGGAACAACGACATCTTCGGTCAATTCGGTCTCTGCTTCGGCGGCAACTTCGGCTTCCTCATCTTCGACGCTATTCGTTTCTTCTGTCACATCAGCGGCAACTTCTGCACCCGTCTGTGGCAGGTCTTCCTCTGACAATTCCTCGCTACTTGCTGCAGGCTCTGGCTCGGCGATGTCTTCAGCGACAACTTCTTCTTCAGTGCTCGATACTTCGGCAGCGACTGCTTCCGTTTCAGGTGCTGGTTGTTCTTCCGGCTCCGCGGATTCCACTCCATCGGCGGCGACTACCTCGTCATTCGCCTCGCCCTTCGCAATGCGCGCGGCAAACTCCTCATCCGTGATCACGTCGGACCAGTCTTCGCTAACGTAGCCGTATGCATCATCATCCAGCCTCACTTCATGCCAACCCGGAACGGAGCGTTTGAACGGCAGGCTGTCGCCCTGCGACAACTTGCCAACGATTTCAGATTTCGCGTCCGCTTCCATGCGTACGTTCACGTGGTTTTCGACGGAATCTACCGGCACAACAACGTTGGCCGCAAAAGCGGATAGCGATAGCGGCAGCAGGATCAGTGCCTGGACTGCGGATTTCATGATCAACCCCCCCCAATGCGATTTAGGCTGCGATTACACACCCTGTATGCCATATCTCACCACGGAAAAAGGTGACGCAGTTCCGAGCCTTCCAAATTGCTCGTCGCCTGGCGCGAATTGGCGACACTTTTAACTGAAAATCAGTAACTTGGAGCAAAATCGGCGTGCCAATTGAGCATCACGACGAGTGCGTGAGACAATGGTGCGGTGATATTGCAAGCCATCGCCAAGTACATTTTGAAACTAAGCGGCTGGACCGCCACAGGCGAGGTACCGGACCTCGAAAAAGCCGTGTTTATCGCAGCACCTCATACTTCAAACTGGGATGGCTTCTGGCTCATTATTTACAAGATCGCGCTTGACTTGAAAATACGGTTTCTCGCCAAGCACACGTTGTTCTGGTGGCCGCTCGGCCCGCTGCTTCGATGGTTTGGCGCAATGCCTCTTGATCGCAGCCGTTCGGCATCGACCGTGCAACAATTAATCGATGCGTTTCAGCGGGAGGAGCACCTGTTTCTCGCACTTGCTCCGGAGGGAACGCGGAAGTGGAAGCCGTATTGGAAAACCGGTTTCTACCAGATCGCGCTTGCGGCTAATGTTCCCATCGTCTTCGCTTATATCGATTATCCGCGCAGGAAAATGGGCATCGGTCCTGAGTTGCTGCCGGGTGGCGACATTGACAGGGACCTGGCATTCATACGTAAATTCTACGAACCATTTGTCGCTCGCCACCCGGCATCGCAAAGCCCGATAGCATTCCCACCGGAAAATGGCGACGTTAATGCCAGCGACGGTGAACGCTGACCGAAACGTTTCGACCTGTCGCGTCAATGCCTGAACCGTGCGAGCGATACTCCCTGTCCAGGATATTGTTGACTGCGATGCTTAAAGTCCATTCGTCGCCGTAGTCCCAATGTGCGCGGGCTCCCAGTGTTCCCCAACCACTGGTGCCGAGCGGGTCCATACGGGTGTCTCGTACATCCCGCGCGCTAAGGCGATCCTGCATGCGGGCAAACTCCAGCCAGGCATCGATACCAAACTGCCGGCCGCTATCGTAACTAACAGTGACCATGCCGTTTAGCGGCGGAATCCTGTCCGCGGATTCAGAATTGCTGCCTGATAACTCCTGCTCACCCCAGGTGTAGTTGAGTACCGCATGCGTACTCAAATGATCCGTCAATTGCAGGGTAGCCCCGGCCTCTGCGCCACGAATCGAAACATTCGCTGCGTTGATACTCTGAACCACATCCCGACCGTCGGCTGTGACGTCGCCCGTCAGCACTGAAGTGATCTTGTTCTCGTAGTCCAGCCAGTACAACGCCAGTTTGAATTGAAAATGATCCGAATGCCGCCTCACACCCAAATCAATATTGATTACACGTTCCGAGGTGAGATCCGGGTTCGGAATATTGAATCGATTGCCGGGCCGCTCGCCCAGCGTACCAAGATCGAAGACATTCGGAGCCCGGATGCCCCGACCGACGTTTGCGATGAGTTGCCACGAGTCCCGCACATCGAATATCCAGCCGAGGTCACCACTCAGATCATTGGTGTCTATGCTTGAATCGGGGCCGACCCCGGTGCCTGGCAATTCGACAGCCACGCGAGTGATCCTGGCACCGGCGGTCACCAGATGCCGTTCGCCCAAGCGGTGCGATACATTGGCAAAAACAGCAGCCTGCTTTACGGTCGATTGATCCGGGAACCTTGAGGTCAGCGTCTGAAATTGACCTGTGGAAATATCTTCTTCGGTTCGGCTGCTGTGCACCCGGTCATAGTAGATCTCAGCGCCGACGATCCAGGATCCTTTCGTTGTCTGACGGGCGCCATTTAGCTGTGCTGCGATGAGATCACTTCGATTGGACTCGTAGCGCCGCTCGTTAGCAAGATAGTTGCGGCTCAGCCGATCGTCGACAATACGCTGCCACGCCAGGTCGAACCTCCAGTCCAGCGACAGCCACCCGTCATCATGAACGTAGCCACCTCGCGCAAAAATACGCTTGTTTGGTTTGAAGCTGAACTCTGACGACGACGGCTCCGTTTGCCCGAAGCCGGGCACCAACTCGTCAACACGTGGTGTTTCAGGCTGTTCAAGATAGTGCAGGTCCAGCAACCATGACCGCTGGTCGTCCGGCGTAGCCGAGAACAGGAGTCGCGCGGACTTCGCTGTATATCCACTTGGTCCAATTCGGTCACCGCTGCCGGTTCGCCTGTCGCCGGTTTTCAGGTAGCCGGCACTCAGTGACGATGAAAACGACTCGGTACCAACATCCAGCGTGCCACGGTACGTCTGACCAAGTTCCGCCGTATCGAATGCCACGTATGCATTGCCACGAACCTCAAGCTCCGTCGATTCAAACTTTGGAACCCGCGTGACGGCTTGTACGACCCCACCGATCGCGTCACTTCCATACAATGATGCTGGCGAGCCTCGTACAACTTCGATGCGTTCCACTGCGCCCGGCGGAACAAGCGCGAAATATTGTGTCGGCGCACTGCGAAAAATCGCATTGTTAAGCCGTATTCCATCGACAAGATGCAGTATCGCAGATCCTTTTAATCCGCGAATGATTACAGCGCCCTGCCCGGGTGTCGTTTGCTGCAAATAAACGCCCACCTCCGATGCCAGCGCATCGGTTACAAGCTTTTGTGCCCGCACGGAATCCGTTTCTATCACTGTCAATGCTGACGGTACTTCGCTCACGCTGACAGAACGTCGCGTCGCGGTTACGTGAATCTCATCGATCGCATCACTGGCAACAGCCGCAATACCTGCGAATGTGGACGACAGAAAAACTAATCTGCACAACAGCTTGCACAAATTCGTTGCCGGAATCGGTCCGCTCATGTCAATTATCAATCCGTTGAAATAATGATCCGGGGTCGCCGGTCTTGTAATAAGATCTGTAAGCTTGCAGGCGCAATAAAAGTGCACTGCAACCCAAAAACCAAGAAACACTCAGGGGAAAAGCATGAAGGCGTCCGATCTGCTGGTCAAGTGCCTGGAAGAAGAAGGCATCGAATACATCTTTGGCGTGCCCGGCGAAGAGAACGCCGACTTCATGATGTCGCTCGAAAAATCCAAAACAATCCGGTTTATCCTGACGCGCCACGAACAAGGGGCTGCGTTCATGGCGGAGATATACGGTCGCCTGACCGGCAACCCGGCAGGTTGTCTCGGCACGCTTGGTCCTGGCGCAACAAACCTGATCACGGGCGTTGCCGATTCCAATATGGATCGTGCGCCGATGCTGGTATTGACCGGCCAGGGCTCGACCGATCGACTGCATAAAGAATCGCACCAGATCATGGATGTCGTCAGCATGTTGAAGCCCGTAACAAAATGGGCAGTAACCATTCTGAATCCGAATACGATTCCCGAGATCGTGCGTAAAGCAGTTCGCCTGGCGCGGACCGAGAAACCCGGTGCTGTTCACATCGAACTGCCGGAAGATGTCGCGAGCATGGAAACCGACAAAACACCCATGACCCCGCGCCGTTTTCGCCGCTCTGTACCTGACAGCGAAATTATCGAACAGGCTTTCGAGATGCTAATGAGTGCGAAACGCCCCGTCATTATTGCCGGCAATGGCTGTATCCGTAAGCGAGCCAGTCAGCAGCTAAGAAAGTTTTGTGAGAAAACCGGTATTGGCGTTGCCAGCACTTTCATGGCAAAGGGCTGCGTCGACATGGATGCGGATTATTGCCTGTATACGATCGGCCTGGGCAGCGGGGATCGCATCTCGGTAGCGATCGACGACGCGGACCTTGTGATAACGCTGGGCTTCGACATGGTCGAATATCACCCGCAGCTCTGGAATCCGAACGGTGACAAGAGAATCCTGCATGCCGATTTCCTGCCCGCCGAAATCGACGAGCACTATCACCCGGAGACGGAGTTGATCGGCGATCTCGCGCATACGTTGTGGATGCTGAACGAACTCGTTGACTCAGAGACACTGCCGGATTTCGATTTCACGCTGCAACGACAATGCCGCCAGGACATGGCGGAGGATTTCGCCGAATACAAAGACGACGAAACGAAAGACTCCATTCGGCCACAGAAAGCCCTGTGGGATGTGCGGCAGGTCATGGGGCCGAACGATATCGTCTTATCTGATGTCGGCGCGCACAAGATGTGGATCGCACGGCATTACCAATGCCACGAACCGAATACCTGTCTGATTCCGAATGGTTTCTGTTCAATGGGCTTTGCGCTGCCTGGCGCCATCGCTGCCGGCATCGTGCATCCGGAACGCCGCATCCTCGCCATCGCCGGTGACGCCGGATTTCTGATGAATGTGCAGGAGATGGAAACGGCGGTACGGATCGGCAGCAACATAGTCGTGATGGTGTGGGAGGATCATGAATACGGATTGATTGCCTGGAAGCAGGAGACGCATTTCGGCCGGCACACGGAGCTGTCTTTCGGCAATCCGGAGTGGACCTTGCTCGCACAATCCTTCGGCTGGAATGGCCACTACGTGAAAAATGCCGCCGACCTGGCTACAACGCTTGAGAGTGCTTTCGACGAAAAGGGGCCAAGCCTCGTCGTCATCCCGATCGATTATCGTGAGAACCCGTTGCTGACCAGAAAACTCGGAGAAATTACATGCCCGATCTGATGCTGGAAAGCACACGACCGGCGGCAGGCAGTCTTGTCGTCACCTCGCCCTTTGACGGGCGCGAACTTCAGCATGTCGCGACAAGTGGACCCGATCATGTCGAAGACGCTCTGTCTGCCGCCTATGCCCTGTTCCGTAACCGGAATGCCCTGATAACGGTGCCCGAGCGTATTGCCATTCTTAACAGGACCGCGGCGATCATGAGCAAGCAGGTCGAGGAACTCACCATGCTGGCCGCCAGCGAAGGTGGCAAGCCTTACAACGATTCCAGGGTTGAAGTAATGCGCGCTATCGACGGTGTGCACTTGTGTATTGAATCGCTTCGCGCTCATGCGGGTTCCGTCATTCCGCTGGGCACAACCAAGGCGACAACCGGCAGAGTCGCTTTCACCCAGAAGGAACCCATCGGCGTTGTCGTCGCTGTCAGCGCTTTTAATCATCCGCTGAACCTTATCGTGCACCAGGTCGGGCCGGCAGTGGCGACCGGATGTCCGGTTATCATTAAACCTGCAGCAGACACACCTTTGTCTTGCCTGAGATTCGTCGAAATTCTCCGGGAAGCAGGCTTGCCCGCCGCCTGGTGCCAGGCGATCGTCGCCACCGACAATGAAACGGCCGAAAAACTGGTCACGGATGCGCGCGTTGGCTTCTTCAGTTTTATCGGCAGCGCACGCGTTGGCTGGATGCTCCGTTCAAAACTGGCGCCTGGTACACGTTGCGCGCTGGAGCACGGTGGCGCGGCACCGGTCATACTCGCAGCCCCATATGACAAAGACCTTGCACTCTCATCGATTCTGAAAGGCGGCTTTTATCATGCTGGCCAGGTTTGCGTCTCAGTACAAAGAGTGTTCGCCCCTGCCGCCGATGCGGCTGAGTTTGCTGGCGACCTTGCTAAAGCGGCAGAAAAGCTGGTCGTTGGCGCTCCGGAAGACGCGGCGACAGAGGTTGGCCCACTCATTCGAAGCAGCGAAGTCGATCGGGTCGCCGAGTGGGTTGATGAAGCGATCATGGCAGGCACCGAACTACTCTGCGGCGGGAAAAAGATTTCGGATACCTGCTACGCACCCACCGTGCTTTTGAATCCACCCGATGACGCACGTGTCAGCACAATGGAAATCTTTGGCCCGGTAGTCTGCGTTTATGCCTATGACGATATCGATGCGGCTGTTGCACAGGCCAATTCATTGCCGGTGGCTTTCCAGGCAGCCGTTTACAGTGAAAGCACCGAGCAGGCGATGCGTCTTTATACAGAGTTGGATGCATCGGCAGTCATGATCAATGATCACTCAGCTTTTCGTGATGACGTGATGCCGTTTGCCGGTCTGCGCCAGTCCGGACTTGGCATCGGTGGAATTCCCTACACTATGGAAGACATGCAGATCGACAAGATGATGGTGGTCAAGTCAGCCGGCCTTTAGCAGACTCACCTTTATTTGGGGGAAACCCTGAACACCTTCCCGGACTCGCTGTCAGTCAGCAGGTAGATAAAGCCATCCGGGCCGGTGCGGACATCCCGAAAGCGCGCGTCGAGATCCGCAAACATGATTTCCTGGTCAACTACGGTGTCACCTTCCAGCGTTAGCCGCCGCACCGTCTTTTCCGCAAGCGCCGCCACGAACAGATTACCCCGCCATTCAGGAAAGGCATCCCCCTGGTACTCGGTCATGCCGGCTGGGGCGATCGACGGAGTCCAGTAGACGACCGGTTGCTCCATGCCATCTGCCGACGTAAACGGTGAAACGTAAGCGCCGGAATAGTCCATACCGTAAGTAATTGCAGGCCAGCCGTAATTTCTGCCTGGCGCAATCAGGTTCAACTCGTCACCGCCCCTTGGCCCGTGTTCGTGCACCCATATTTTGCCGGCACGGGTGACGACAACTGCCTGCGGGTTTCGGTTGCCGTACGTCAAGATTTCCGGCCTTGCATCGCTTCGACCGACAAAAGGATTGTCATCCGGGATTGAGCCATCCGTGTTGATTCGCAAGACCTTGCCAAGCAGGCTGTCAAGCGCCTGAGCCTGCTCGCGAAAATCAAAGCCGTCGCCGGAGGTCACCAGCAAAGTGCCATCCGCCAGCATCGCCATTCTGCCGCCGAAATGATGCGGCGTATTCTTGTCCGGCGTTACGGTCAGAATATTGCGAACCTCATAAAGCGTGGCGCCATCGAGGCGGGCACTGATAACGTGCAGGGCATTGTTCGATCGGTCGCCTGCAGAATAAGACAGGTAGATGCGTTCGTTTTCGTAAAAATTCGGATCGACAAGCACGTCGAACAGCCCACCCTGACCGTGCACGAACACATCCGGTACACCATTTACGCTGTACTCAATCAGTTCGTCGTTGCGGATCATTCGCAGCCGTCCCGCGCGTTCCGTTACCAGCAATTCTCCGTTGGGCAAAAATGCAATCGACCATGGAAATTCCAGGTCCTTGGCCACTACCTTTATCCTGTAGTCGGCGGCTATTGTTGGCGCGCTTGTGAACAGGATCGAAAATACGATTAGCGAAGCAAGCACGTGATGTTTGAAACTACGCATCAGCCGCCTCCGAATTTTCGAATCGGGCGTTGAGATACGCAAAAAGCCAGCCACCGGCCATGCAGCAACAGGCAATCAGTAGCATGCCGAGCGCCGTACGTGCCGATGCAAGCAAGGTACCACCCATGAAGTACTTGATGAGGAAGATGCCAGCCGGAACGGAGGTAAAACCAGCCGCCATGTACCAGATCGTTTTGTTGCCACCAACTATCCTGATCGCGTACCGGGCAATAGCAAAGGCCGCCAGGAAACTAAGACCGATCAGACTCAGCAACGGCAATGCCAGGCCCAGCAGATCATGCGATGTCGCGTGCAAACGATCGCCAAACGACACCGCCAGGCCAAAGCTCTGGATATCTGCCAGCACCAGTTGCGTGGAGACGATGCTGGTCAGGATAGCCGCAACGACGACCGCCGCCACAAAAAATGCGATTGATTTCATCACAGGGCGAACACGCCCATCACAAGCACGACGAAAAGGATGGGCGGAATAACGAAGCGGACAAGAATCTGCCAGAATCGAAATAAACCGCTATCCGCTACGTCGATCGCTTCGAGCTGGATCTTCTTCGGCACGAACCAGCCGAAAAACACTGACGTGAACATCGCACCGACCAGCAACAGTATGTTTGCTGCCAGGAAATCGATCGCGACATAAATATTCATCCCAACCATCGCTGGAATGAAATCGAGGGGGTAAAACTCTGACCAGTCGCCGAGCGAGAATATGGTCACCAGGCCGACAAGCCATGCTGCGACTGTCGTGTAGAGAATCGACAACTGCCGATTCACATTGAACTTCTCCATGATCCAGAAGGCCACACCCTCGCCGCAACCAATGCACGATGACAACGCGGCAGCAAACAGCAGGATGAAGAATATGGAACCAAACAAGATTCCACCCGGCATCTGCCCGAACGCAACCGGTAGCGTAACGAATGTCAGCCCTGAACCACCGGAGGGTTCAAGACCGAACGCAAACACCAGCGGAAAAATTGCGAATCCGGCAAGCAGGGCAACGCCGGTATCCGCGAAAATAATGCCTACAGAAGACTTTGGTATGGAGTACTCCGACGGCAGATAGGCGCCGAATGCGATCAAGGCACCCATGCCAATGCCGATCGAAAAGAAGGCCTGCCCGATCGCCGCCATCACCGTTCCTGCATTCACTTTCGAAAAATCAGGTTCCATCAGGAAAGTCGCCGCCGCCTTCATATCGCCGCTGACGAATCCGTAAATGACCATGGCGAACAATGCCAGGAATAAAACGGGCATCAGGATCTTCACGGCTTTTTCAATACCACCCTGCACGCCACGGCGCACGATGAGGAAAATGCTGATATGCACGACCGTATTCCAGAAAATCAGTCGCCAGGGATTGGCCATTAACGCATCGAATACCGACACTGATTCGTCCTTACTGATCTCAGCCAAAGAGCCACTGGCAGAGCGAAACAAATAGTCCAGTGTCCAGCCAGTGATTACCGTGTAATAGCTCAGGATCATGAACAGACAGGCAGCGGCCAGCGTACCAACAGCCCCCCAACGGGCGCTTCGCAGTGACTCGCTGGCAACGGCAATAATGCTGCCGGCTGAACTGCCACGGCCGCGCCGACCAATCGATAATTCCGTTATGAGTAAGGGCAGACCGATGCCCAATGCGCAGGCCAGGTAGATAATGAGGAATGCGCTGCCACCGTTTTCTCCGGTAACGAATGGAAATCGCCAAATATTGCCAAGACCTACCGAAAAACCGATCGCTGCCAGGAAGAACCCCCAACGCGATGACCACTGCTCGCTCGCTCCTGCTCCTGCCACCATGCGATTTCCCCCGTCATTATTGTTTTTGCTGTGAGGATGGTGATTTTCGCATATTACGGTCGGTACGTGTGGCGCGATGTTTGCTGACTGAAGCCCGGCTCAATTGAAGACATCAAAAATATGGCTGTACTTGACGATAAATTCACGGCCGGTAGGCAATCCGCCAACACCTTGCTCATCGATTTCGTTGTAGACCAGGTAGAAGCCTGAGCTCGCTGACTGTAACCAGGAGAATCGGATATTGGTGCCAATAACATCATCGTTGTCGTTGTATTGAATCAGGGCCTGCAAGAGAATCTTGGGTGTAAACGAGTAAGACAGTCTTAAACGCGCGAGATTCGCGGTAAAGTCGCCGTTTGGTACCGGCAAATCGAAATTATTGTAATTCACCGACAGTTCGGAGCTGAAGGTCTCGCCAATGCGATAATTGAACGACGGCGCAATCGACACGCGATCCCCACCAAAACGTCCGCCGATCGTCGTGCGCAAACCGAAGCTAAATGGTTTGGACTCATTCGTGAAATAGACAATGGCCACTTCGCCGTGATCGTAGGTGCCCGGCTGAATGGTCACGCCATCAATAATGTCGAACGGGTCGATAACCCCTGCACGCGTAAAATTGATCCCGGTGTGCAATTCCGTGCCGGTCTTGAACTCAAAATGTGAATCGAAATGCAGAAAACCGGTTTCCTGGAACCCGTCGAACTTCCAGAAGCCGTTGTAGGACACATGCGGCCTGATCTCGAGCAAACCCCACAGATCCTTCGGACGGATGCGGCGCATCAGAAACGATTCGATACTTCGGTATTCCGTTCGCGATAGAAAACCGACTTCGGGGTTAAAGTCGGCACCGACTTCCGTGTAATTCAGTCGCGCTGCCCACTCTGCTGAGCTGTAGTTCGATTTCAGCGCAAACGCATCGTCCCGGCCGTCGCGGCCCGGCGTATTTGTTTTTGCCGCCCAGCCTTCCAGCACGAGATGATCACCGACGCCCCATCGTCCGTCGATGGCATAGGTTTCGTTGTGGTCATCTTCTTCGGCCAGATTGAATGAACCGTCGCCATCGCGACTGATGACTATCAGGCCGATTGCGGAGCGGCTCGGCAACTCCTGGTTCAGGCGCGCCACAGCAAATGTATTTCCCGGCGCTATGCCTTCAACACGTTCTACACTCATATAGAGTAAGCCGACGTTTGTCGTGCCACCGATTTTTCCGGAAAGGCGCATGCCGCCTTCAATGGGAATCGGTTCACCATCCTCGCTGATACCGATTCGGCGGCTGAAAAACATCTCAACGGAAGATGGATTTCCGATCGCAAAATGTCCCGCATTCTCGAGAAAAAACGGTCGTTTCTCCGGGAAAAATAAATTGAATCGATCGAGATTTATTTGTTGATCGTCGACTTCCACTTGCGCGAAATCAGTATTGTAGGTGGCGTCCAGGGTCAGGCTTGGCGTCAGTGAATACTTGATGTCGAAGCCAAACTCCTGATCTGTCTCAGTACTGGCAAGCTCACCGCCGCTCCGGGTCGTGCCAAGTACATAGGGTGTGACTTTCAGGTTTCGTTGCGGCGGGGGAACAATACCAGCGACAGTTCCAGCCTCGGACACCCGGTAAATATTTCGGTTTCGCTCCAGCGGCGCCCAGAACACCACTTCATTGTTACGGCGGATATTTCGTTGAAAATTAATCCCCCATACCTGTTCGTCCCCTGCACTGTAGCGCAGCGTTTTGAACGGTATTCTCATCTCCGTGCTCCAGCCTGTCTCCGATATCTGCGATCGGACACTCCATGTGCCATCCCAGTTCAGGTTAAAGCCTCCGGCACCCGCAAGGAAATCGCCCGAACCTTCATTGATGACCTGGCCGTCATACTCGATACCCGCCGCGTTAGTGCCGAATACGTATCCGTTTTGCCGGTCAAGCAAGCCGTCAACTACGACAATAATGGCATCCGTATCGTCCAGGCTTGAATCCCGCCGACTGTCCGTCACGATAATTCCGGCAGGATTGTCGTCATGAGCGATCACGCCGATGTACAGGGCGTCGTCCGTGAAACCTACGAACACTTCTGTTTTCTGCGTTGCGGGCTGACCGTCGTTCGGCTGTATTTGCCAGAATCCGGTTGCCGGCACGACGCCGTTCCAGGCATCGTCGCCAATCACTCGCCCATCGATGATTGGGGACGACGGCAATCTGAAGGCACGCGTTTCAGGTCGCGGCTCCCCGCTTTCTTGCGACATTGCAAAAGGCGACATTGTCAGAGATGCCGCCAGGCAACAAAAAGCTGAATCCCGTAAGTACAGGGTATTCCTCAAGTGAGGTCCCGGCCCGGAATCACT
>PVMS01039883.1_pt1 | contig 16748 bp, 11 predicted proteins | sample 1853461 | NCBI WGS metagenome assembly PVMS01 (sample SAMN08582032, study PRJNA380276) | Marine sediment metagenome, whole genome shotgun sequencing project. | isolation source: ocean sediment barecode stripped | collected 2017 | reverse complement strand
TCAACTCCATCATCCACATATAATCTTTATATGCAACATACAATTCCATCATAGAAAACTCAGGGTTATGGGTACGGTCCATACCTTCGTTTCTAAAATCTTTAGCAAACTCATAAACCGCATCAAAACCACCAACGATCAGTCTTTTTAGATACAATTCATTCGCTATTCTTAAATACAAAGGCATATCTAAGGCATTGTGATGCGTTATAAACGGACGAGCAGCAGCACCTCCAGGAATAGGTTGTAAAATGGGTGTTTCAACCTCTAAGTAACCACGGTCGTTTAAAAACTGACGTATAGAATTCGTGATCTTTGTTCTTTTGATAAAAGTATCTTTCACATGGTCATTTACTATCAGATCAACATAACGTTGTCGGTAACGCAATTCCGGATCATTAAATGCATCATGCGCTTTTCCTTCTGCATCCACTTTTACAATTGGCAATGGCTTTAAAGCTTTTGACAGAACGGTAAGTTCCTTTAATTTAACAGATATTTCCCCCACTTTCGTTTTAAAAACCTCTCCTTTTATGCCAATGATATCACCAATATCGAGCAATTTTTTAAACACTTCATTGTATAAGGTCTTGTCTTCACCTGCACAAATTTCATCTCTGTTGATATAGATCTGCATTCTTCCACTGGCATCTTTTAGCTCGGCAAAAGAAGCTTTTCCCATGATCCTTCTACTCATAATTCTTCCCGCAAGAATAACTTCTGACCCTTCTAGGGAATTAAAATTTTCTATTATATTTTTAACCGTAGCTGTGGTTTTAAACTGTGCGGCAGGATAAGGGTTGATACCTAAATTTCTTAGTTTTTGTAAAGATTCTCTTCTTACAATTTCTTGCTCTGATAATTGCATTCGTTATTTTATTAGATCGATTTGTAAAATAAGCTGCAAAGATACAATGCTTTTCAAACATAGACAATGGCTTTGATCGATGGGTTTTGCCGGTTGGTAGGGGTAGTTTTTGGTTGGTAGTTGGTAGTTGATGGTTGGTAGTTGTTGGTTTGACAATTGCTGGTTGATAGTTGGCGGTTATTACCGAGAGGTTTATTTTTTAGGTTCATTATTTTTTCTGAACTTCGTCAACTAATTATTAGCAAAATTAATATGGGTTGTATGCGCGTACTTTTGGCCATTCTCCTGCCTCCTCTAGCCGTTATAGATAAAGGATGTGGATCGATTGTAATTGTATTTATCCTAACACTTTGCGGATGGGTTCCCGGTGTAATTGCTGCTTTGATCATTTTGAACAATCCGGAGAGATAGTCTATGAAAAAAGTAATTTTTGAAGATATCGGAATTAAGGATTATAAGGAATCATGGGATTACCAAAATGGATTGTTTCAAGGTATCTTGGATATAAAAATTGATAATCGTAAAAAAAACACAAAAAACCCAACACCCAGTTATTTATTATTTACCGAACATCCTCATGTTTATACGCTGGGGAAAAGTGGCGATTTTGGCAATTTATTGGTCAACGAGGATCAACTAAAAGAAAGGGATATTGCCTATTATAAAACAAATCGCGGTGGGGATATTACATACCATGGACCGGGGCAATTGGTGGGTTATCCTATTTTAAATTTGGACGACTTTTTTCACGACATTCATCTTTACATGAGAAATTTAGAGGAAGTGATCATTTTAACCATTGCAGATTATGGTTTGAAAGGGGAGAGAAGCAAGGGTGAAACAGGGGTTTGGTTGGATGTTGGAACACCTTTTGCCAGAAAAATATGTGCTTTTGGTGTTAGAGCTTCACGATGGGTTACAATGCACGGTTTTGCATTAAATGTGAATCCCAACCTGGGATATTTTGATCATATTATTCCCTGTGGAATTATAGGTAAGGGAGTAACGTCAATGGAGGCAGAACTCAGAAAGAAAATTCCACTCGAAGAAGTAAAAACTAAATTATTGAACCACTTTTCGGATGTTTTCAATGTGGAATTTACAGGATAGCTGCTTTTTATTTCTCGCAGATTTTCGCAGATCATTGGCCAACAACAACTAAGATCAACAGGATCATCGTGACAAGAATTCCCGTAGACCTCCCAGTCGCAAATCGAATATTATTCATATTGCAGATGGGAATTTCTATTTGGTAATTTATGACTTAATCCTCAAACTTTGTCAAAACACTTTTTGAAAGTAATTTCCCCTTATTGTCATATTCTTCACTTTTAACCACACCAACACCTTCAGCCAACCATTCTTTGGAGGTCATCTTTATATTCATTCCCATCTTTACTTCAGTATCACTGCTGAGAATAACACAATCGAACGTGCCGGCTGGTGTGGTAACCTTTTCTTTTCCTGCTACTTTTCTATTGGTCATATTAACTGTCATTTTCATATTTACAGAAGCCATACTCATGGTTAACAATAATTCTGCATCGGGTAAGGATTGTCCTACAGATAAGTCATTTGGAATGTTTATATTTTTTCCGGATATATCAATATCCATATTCATTCCTTCATACTGTTCCAATACTGCACTGCTGATCAGCGACTTAAAATCTATGGATATACCATCATCAGTACAAATAAGTTTAACTTCAGAACTTAAAACAGATGCTCCTTTTTCATCGTACACTTCATTAAATAAAACAACACTATCATCTGTCGCATCTTTTACCTCATATTTTATATGTCCTGAAACCTTGTCCTTTGCGTTATAAGTTGTCATTTCAAATTTGACACCATCCTTAAATGGATAATAGGAGCTACATGCATTCTGAGCATAACTGGAAACAGAAAAAAATAAAACAGTGGTGATTAGAAACAGTTTCTTTAACATGATATTTGGTTTAAGTTGGTTGTATCACAAATATAACGTTTAAAGTTCTTAAGTCTCTTCATTAAAGTACACTTTATAGAATTTCATTTTCTTTTCTTCATCATAACCAAGCTCCAAATATTCGGAGGAAGCCTCGGGGGCTTCTACATCCAACTTGATTTGAATATGTGTATCTAATTTTATTTCGGTTTTAATTTTTTGCTTTTGTTTTTTTAATACCGCTTCAGATACGTGAAATTGGTTTCTTACCAGGATATCTCTTTCACTTTCAAATACTTTCTTATAGTCGTCAAATAGTTCTTTTTGAGTGTCTTCTTCGAAAACATCTTCTTTAAAATCGTGTATGTTTACGGTATCATTTTCTTTGAAGAAGTCGATGGTCTTTGCCAGAAAATGACTTTGTTCCTGTGTGCCAAAATCCGTTTTTAAAATATCATTTGAGAACTCCTTGCACATTTCAATATAGGTTTGGGTATGATTGTTCTTGTCATCAGCATACTTGATATTTAAAAAGTTCTTGGTCCAGTATTGTGCGTCATAGTTGTTATTATCTACACTAAGTACCACATAGCCTTCATTATCAGAATAATTTACGATCAAACAACCTTTGTCAATTTTTTTTGTACTGATTCCTTGTTGCACCATAACATCCAGACTATCGCCCTCCATGTAGGTTTGAAAGAAGTTCGATTTATTCTCTATCTTAAAAATTCCTATTGCAGACGTATAGATGTCATTGTATTCAATATCTTCAAATAAGACGATCAAAACATCTCCTGTTTTTATTTGTGCCGAATTGGATTGTTCAAATAAATGCATTAGAATGTTTTTCGAAGTATCAACAAAAATGGCTTCATCATTAAAAACACTTTTACAATAAGCATTGATCTCGTTCAGGTTAATATCGGCGTGATGATGAAAACGAAAGCTCTCGGTTAAATTGTTAAATGGCTTCAACAAGTAGGGCAACATTAAATTATAACTATCCTCATCAAAAATCACCGGTTTTTCAGAAAATACATTTCGGGTATCATTGAATTTATTACCAATTTTATGAATGATAAGTTTTGGGATACTGGCTTTATTTCTTTTGATCATTTGGATTGTATTTTTACAGCCTGCAATAATACAAACTAATTTTAACTAATGTCACAATTAGCATAGTCTTAAATGGTGAAATCTAACTTCATTATTCAAATAAAATTTTCATTCGGAGATTTTAATTTTTGTGTCTTAGACCTTTGTTTCACCTTGTTGACCACTCATCTTATGACCCTCGCCGGCCCGGCTATTAGTCATCTGATGAATAATCTCAAAAGTTAATTCATCGATGAATAGTTGAACCATTTCAAAAAATATCCCATTACTATTTTGTAGATTTGCTAAACTCTTTTTTAATTTACCTAATCTTCATCTTATGAAAAGCAGACACTTTTTTTTCTTACTAATCCTTATCCTCTTAGTCAACTGTGAAAATCCTGAAAAGTCTGTTAAAGTATTACAAGTACCCGGAAAAGATCAATTTTGCATAGTCGATGTGAACGGAGTTTCCGTGCTACCAAGCGGCCGGTATGCTACTCCGGTTGGTGAACAAATTCGAATTACTAATGACCCCTATGGTATGGCCATCTCACCGGATGGAGAAAAGGCTGTAACCTTGCACAATGGAATATTTACCATCATAGATCTCAATTCATTAGAACACATAAGAATACCAAGTTACGATGGTAAAATAGCCTCTCCTTTATCAAAAGGTTCATTTTTGGGCGTGGCTTTTTCAAGTAACTCAAAAAATGTATTTCTGAGTGGTGGTGACAATGGTGCTGTAATTGTATACGACATTGAGAACCTTAAAAAGGTTGACTCCATTTCATTAAATGGTAAAGTTGCCGGTATTGACTATCAGGATAGCTTTACTTCTGACCTTCTGCTCAACCAAAATAAAAATGAACTATTGGTTCTTGACAGGGCTAATTTTAGAATGGTACGTATAGACCTAAGAACCAAAAAAATCACTGCCTCCATCAAAGTTGGGCGTCAACCTTTCGGAATAGCCTTAAGCCCGGATAATAAACAGGCCTTTGTGGCAAATGTTGGAATGTATTCTTATCCATTAGTAATTGGTGCTACGCCTGAAAATATTGAAGATTTACTGATCTCTCGTCCTCCTTATGGGAATAATACCCCTGAATCTATAAATGGCACTTTAGTAGAGGGTAAGCAAATACCGGGACTCGGTAGTCCGCTACATCCGGATGCTATGAGTGTTTTTACAATTGATCTTGAAAACAATAGGGTGATCAATAAATTCAAAACAGGTCATCAAATAGGTCAAACTGTAGAAGATGCAGAAGTAGTGGGAGGAGCCAGTCCCAACTCCATTGCAGTTGGTAAACAATTTGCCTATGTAACTAATGCATCGAATGACAATATTACAATTATTGATCACACGTCGCAAAAAATTGTTGGACACATTCCAATTTTGGTAGATGAGCGTATTGACAATTTAAGGGGCTTATTACCTTTTGGTATTACAATGAGTAAGGATGAAAAAACTTTGTATGTTGCGCTGTTAGGTTTCAATGCGGTCGCCGTTATTGACATTCCATCTAAAACCACGAAAGGGCTCATTCCAACAGGATGGGGTGCAACCAGAGTGGAATTATCCAAGGATGAAAAAGATCTTTACATTATTAGTATTAGAGGATTGGGTGCCGGGCCTAACGGAGGTAAAGATTTTGTACAAACAAAATTAGGTACCTATATAGGCTCTGTTCAATTAGGAAGTTTTCAAAAGGTAAATGTGCCTTCTGACGATAAATTAGCGGAATACACAAAACTAGCTATTGACAATACATTTATTGAAGCAACGATCGTTGATGATGGGAAAAATCCTCTGCCTCCCTTACCGGGATGAGACAAAGTCCGATCAAACATGTAGTATATATTACAAAAGAGAACAGGACTTTTGATGAGGTTTTTGGTCAATTGAAAGCGAGTAGAGGGGATAGTACGCTTGCCAGATACGGTGTTAACAACACCTATACCTTGCCGGACTCTTTACAAAAGGATTTCCCTAACCTAAGAATTTCCCCAAACCATCATAAGGCGGCAAAACAATTTGCTTATTCTGATAATTACTATTGCGATAGTGATGCATCTGTCCATGGCCACCATTGGCTTGTGGGTGTAATTCCAAATGAATGGGTAGAATCTAATGCGAGCACGAGCAAAACAGTTATGGCATTTTCAGATGCACCCGGACGTCGTTTTCCAAAAACAATCGGTAGTGTGGATCCGGAGGATTATGCTGAAATTGGGGGACTCTGGGAGGCTCTGGAAAGACAAGGGGTAGACTTTTATAATTTTGGTCAGGCCAATGAAAGCGGTCACGAACGAGAGGATTGGTACGATGTTAATACAGGGGCGGCTCATGGGGTTATGATCCCACAGCAAAATGCACTTTTTAAAAGAACCAGTTGGAACTATGCGGGTTATAATATGAATATCCCTGATCAATACAGAATGGATCAATTTGAGACCGAATTCAGAGAAAAATGGATCGATGGAAATGAAGAGATGCCTCCTTTTGTTAGTATGATGATCCCTAACGATCATGGAGCCGGAATCCGTCCGGAAGATGGATACCCTTACCGACAATCTTTTATGGTTGATAATGACCTGGCAGTGGGTCGTGTGTTGCATTTTTTATCAAGGACGAAATACTGGAAAAATATGCTGGTGATCATTACTGAAGATGATCCACAAGGCGGGGTAGACCATGTTGATGCGCATCGATCTATTTTAATGATGGCAGGCCCTTATGTAAAAAAAGGCTACGTTTCTCACACGCATGCCAATTTCGGATCTATTCTCAAAACCATGTATAATATTCTAAATGTTCCCTATGTAAATCACTTTGATGTGACTGCATCTCTATTGCAGGATTTTTTCACGGATGAACCTGATTTTACACCCTATACTTTAGAACGTGAGGACAGTAGAATTTATGATTCAGAATTGTCCATGAAAAAATACCATAAAACAATAGATTGGCGAAAAATTGAACAAGGACCTGACATGGATGATGTAGATGATGCCCGTAAGGATCATGCAAAAAATAATACGGATCAATAATAGCGGATAAACCTGTAACGTCACAAAAAAACCACTATTCGTGTCATTCCCGTGTAAACGGGAATCCATAGACCAATAACACAGATCCCTTTCTTCTTGAGAATGAGATACGGTTCGTAATTGTCATTTCCGACACATCGAAACCAATAAATCGATACTGGTGGATTCCCATTAACCAGTCGAGCTGGTCACAAGCTTCATGGGAATGACACACGTTTTGTTACCTTTACAAATATTTTAGCATCAAGGTTAAAGATCTAGCTTCAACTGTTCCGGTAATAACCTGAAAGTTCTTCTGTGATGATCTGTAACTCCGAACTCTCGTATTGCTTGTCTGTGTTGCTTTGTAGGGTAGCCTTTATTTTTTTTCCAATTATAAACTGTAAAGTCCAAATGAATTTTTTTCATATAGTCATCACGATAGGTTTTCGCCAAAACAGAGGCTGCGGCAATACTTAAATATTTGCCATCACCTTTTATTATAGTTTCATGCAGAATATTTTTATACTTTTTAAATTTATTGCCATCCACAATAATAAACTGGGGTTCTGTTTTTAATAGTTCAATTGCTTTATGCATAGCAAGGATGGAGGCATTCAATATATTGATCTCGTCAATTTTTTTTTGATAGACATAGGATACCGCATAAGCGATCGCTTCCTTTTCAATAATTGGTCTTAATTCGTTTCTCTGGGATTCTGTCAGTTTTTTTGAATCGTTTAGAAGTTCATGACTAAAATCAATGGGTAAAATAACCGCGGCAGCAACCACTGGTCCTGCAAGACATCCCCGACCTGCCTCATCGGTTCCCGCCTCTAGTTCATGTTTTGAATAAGATGATTCCAGCATAGTTAATAATCTTTCTCAAAAATAGTAAATTGTAAAAAATAGGCTCATTTTTATTTACACAATTATTTTACCTTTGTCAACATCAAAAATTATTTATGATTAAGCATTTAACGGTTTTATCCTTTTTATTTTTTACATTTTCTACTCTCGCTCAAATTATTGATGACAGACCAACCAATTTGAGTAACAGAGATGGTTATATGCAGGCTGATTCCACCAAAATTGGTGAAGGAGAAACCCTTATAAAACTGAGTGAAGAGACCTTTTATCATGATTATAAGATCATTGATTACAAAATGGATACAACCTATATTGATACGTCACTAACGGTCAATAAGTCGTATAAAATGAACTACCTGAGAAAGGATAATTTTGAATTGATGGCTTTTGCCAATCAGGGACAGACTTTTAATAATTTGGCATATACTTTTAATAACTATTCCCTCTACCCAAAAATAGGTGCACGAGCGCAGCATTTTAATTATTACGAAGTGGAGGATATAAAGTACTATTATGTCCCAACACCCACTACAGAATTGATGTACCTGAAAGGTTTTGAACAAGGGCAGATATTGAGTGCTATGTTCACGTTCAACCTCTCCCGGCAATTTAACGCTTCCATTTCGTACAAAGGGATGCGTTCATTAGGAAATTATCGGCATGCACTCAGTTCTCATGGAAATGCACGCGTTACTATAAGTTACCACACAAAAAATAATCGTTATTATATTAGAGGTCATTTGGCCGCACAAGGTTTAAGCAATGATCAAAATGGCGGACTAACGGATGAATCAGTTTTTAATTTTGAAACTAAAGACACTAATTTCAAAGATAGAAATAGACTGGTCACAAATTTTACCGATGCAAGAAACAATTTGAAAGGAAACAGATACTTTATTGAGCAGGATTATAAGTTATGGCGGAAGACAGATACTACTCGAATTATTAATTCTGAATTAAAAATAGGGTATATTTTTAATTATGAAGGCAAACATTATGAGTACACTCAGGATGCTGCCGCTAATGAGATCTTTGGTGGTTCTTTTAGTTCGAGCATAGATGACCAGGTGCTATATGTGAAGTATTTTAATGAGGCATTTGTATCACTTAATTCTCCTTTTGTTCTTGGTGAGGTTAAGTTTAAGGTTAATTTTTTTGATTATAATTACAGCTATAAAAGTATTGTTATTACACCGGATGAGATTATTCCTTCTTACCTTAAAGGAAATGCCATTTCTGTAGGAGGAGAATGGCAAACTAAACTTAAAAAATTTAATTTTAATGCTGATGTTTCTACAGTAATAAGCGGAAATTTACATGGTTATTCGGGATTGGCATCTGCTCAATTTGTGCAGGATAGTTTATTTACGGTCAAAGCCACGGCGTTTGCCACAAGCAAGGCTCCGAATTTTAATTTTATGCTGTTTCAAAGTGATTATATTCAATACAACTGGCAAAATAATTTTGATAATATTATTACAAATAACTTAACAGTTGAATTTGATTCAGAAAAATGGGTCTATGCATCTGTACAAACAACAAATATTACCAATTACACTTATTTCGATGCTCCGGAAGAAAATGAACAAACAAAACCGGTTCAGGCTTCAGAAGCTGTTAACTATGCTAAATTTAAAGTGGGTAAAGAGTTTAAATTTGGGCATTTTGCATTTGATAATCAGATAATTTATCAAAAAGTAGTCAATGGCAGTGATATTTTTAGAGTGCCTGATTTTATTACACGTAATACTATATATTATGAAAACTATGTGTTCAAAGGAAAACCACTTTATCTGCAAACGGGTATCACTTTTTCTTATTTTAGCAAATATTATATGAATACTTATAATCCTGTAATATCCGAATTTAATCTGCAAAATGACAGAGAATATGGTGCATTTCCAATGCTTGATTTCTTTCTGAATTTTAGAGTTAAAACATTGAGGGTGTTTTTAAAGTTGGAACATTTTAATGCAAGTTTTGCCAGCAAAAGTGAATATTACGGTGCCCCCCTCAATCCTTATAGAGATATGAAAGTTCGATTTGGTCTGGTGTGGAATTTCTTTATTTAAGTGATTTAATCTGATCTTATCTTGTCATAAAAATTCTAATTTAATTAAACATGCAACAAGAACATCAAATTCAAGTGCCCCCCGAAGTTGCTCAAAATGAAGTTAAATTAAAGCTTCTGGTTGCTAAAAAATGCAGACTTAGATTTGATGAGATCAACCATGTTGAAATATTAAAGAGATCCATTGATGCCCGACAAAACAATGTAAAGATCAATCTTAGAGTAAAGGTTTTTATTAAGGAAGAATTTATTGAAAACAAAATAGAGCTGCCATATTATAAGGATGTTAGCAAGAAGAAAGAGGTAATTATCATCGGGGCCGGTCCCGCCGGCCTGTTCGCGGCCTTGAAATTGATCGAAAAGGGTCTTCGGCCAATAGTTTTGGAAAGAGGAAAGGATGTACAGAAAAGGAGGAGGGATCTGGTAGCAATAACCAAAGATCATTTGGTAAATAGCGATTCGAATTACTGTTTTGGAGAGGGTGGTGCAGGAACTTATTCAGACGGGAAGCTTTATACCAGATCCAAAAAAAGGGGAGATGTAAATAAAATACTGGAATTGCTCATTGCTCATGGAGCCAACAAAAATATTGCCGTTGATGCGCACCCACATATTGGAACGAATAAATTACCAAAAATTATTCAGGCCATTAGACAAACAATTCTCAACTATGGTGGTAAAGTAATTTTTGATGCTCGGGTTATAGATATATTAATTAAGAACAGCGCTGTTAGCGGAGTAAAAATTCAAAATGGTGACATTATTAATGCCGGTAAAATAATCCTGGCTACGGGCCATTCTGCAAGAGATATTTTTGAATTATTGCATCGTAAAAATATTTTAATCGAAGCCAAGTCATTTGCCTTAGGCGTTAGAGTGGAGCATTCTCAGCAATTAATTGACAGTATACAGTATCACTGTGATTTTAGAGGAGAACATCTGCCTCCGGCACCCTACAGTGTTGTGAAACAGGTTAAGGGCAGAGGCGTATATTCTTTTTGTATGTGTCCGGGTGGCGTCATCGCACCTTGCGCAACCGCTCCGGGGGAGGTGGTTACCAATGGCTGGTCTCCCTCCAAAAGAGATCAGGCCACGTCAAACTCCGGAATTGTTGTTGAGCTTAAGTTAGAAGACTTTGCACAATTTCAGGATAAAGGTCCTTTGGCCGGAGTAGAATTTCAAAAACAAATAGAACAAAAAGCATGGCATTTGGCAGGAAAAACTCAAAAGGTGCCTGCGCAGCGATTAGTTGATTTTACGACTGGTAAATTATCTAATGATATTCCAACTACATCTTATATCCCCGGAACTAACTCAGTGGAATTAGGCAATGTTCTTCCCAATTTTATATACCGTGCCCTCCAGGAAGGTTTTAAGCATTTTGGCAGAACGATGAGAGGTTATTTAACCAATGAGGCTGTTGTCCATGCTCCGGAATCCAGGACTTCTTCTCCAGTAAGAATTCCGCGTGATTGGAAAACACTGGAACACGTACAGATCAAAGGACTTTACCCTTGCGGAGAGGGGGCCGGTTACGCCGGTGGTATAATTTCAGCTGCAATTGACGGCGAGAAATGTGCCGAGCAGATCAGTTTGGTTTGCGCCTAACCAGTAATACCGCTGCGCATTCTATCTAAGTTACCCCGAAAACTTAGGATCAGGTGTTTATTAAATTCCTCAATTGATTTCCAAAAATACCGGCAATTCCTGCTGCGATACCTCCAATAAGGGCGGTTACCAAAATAAGTAAATAAGCGTTACCGTTAAGAGGAAGTAATATCGCAATTTTTTTGGCCAGAATAAAATCATTACCATTGCTTAACCAATAAGAATATACCAACCAAAACAAGAATACTGCAAAGAAAGGTATTGCAAAAACGGGTAATTTTTGTAAAGGAATAAGGTAACCGGTTAGAATAGCAGCCACCATAATACCCCACCAGGGTAAAACGAAGGACAAACCAATAGAAAATATTAGGGTTATTATAAAATTTACTGTTTTCGTGTTCATGGTTTAGGACTTAAGGTTTGAGTTTGAACAATAGCATCTGTCTTGGTATCGTTTTGCATAAAAAGTAAATCCAAATAGATTCCATTGGCCCAGAGTTCTACAAAGTCGTCATAATGCTTACTACCCGGATTTCCAGATTGCCCACCGGGATAGATACCTATGGCTTTTGGTGGGGAACTCATTTCAACGATCATTCGCCAGGAAGGTCCGTGATTCTCGGAAGTGGCATTTACAATGTTGCTATAACCTCCAATTGGCAGGTTAAAACGGCTAAAAGCAGGTAAGCCCTGCAGTAAATGGCCGAGGTAAGTAGCTTTGTATTTTCCCCAATTATAATCGCCATGTTCTTCTTTCCATTCCAACAGTTCTTCGACTGCTTCTTTAAAAGCTATCTGAAAAACATCAGTAGCAGTTTCTTTGGTCTCAGTATCAATAATATCCATAAATTCCATGTCGGGATTATTTTTGAGAAGATAAATCGTTTGGTAGGCAAATGGTTTGGCTAAATCTTCAGTCTCGACATAAAATTCATCCCATGTCAATATATAAACTTTACTCCACCACTTTTCCCATATGGCTGGACCTAATTTATCTATATCATTATAATAATCCCATGCTTTTACTTCATTGAAAATTTGGATCTCCTTATCTGTTAATTCAGATGCATCCAATGAAGCTATCATAGTTGGAAGTAATTCAGCAGCTTTTAAATTGTAATTGTTGTTGTGCAGATCTTTAAAATCCTGAACATTGAATTTATCTTTACTTCGAAAGAAATTATTAATTACACGATTTCGATAAGTTTCGTAACCGTCGTTAAAGACATAGTATGGATAACTCTGGTCAACCGGATGCTGATTGGCGGAACTCAGAAATTCTTGTTCAGGGTTTAAAATGTGGGCATTGTGCTCTTGTGGAATAAAACCCTGCCAATCATGTTCCGGATTACTGCCATCCATTAAAAATTTCCCTTGTTCTTTCCATTTGTTAGGGAACTTGCCCTGTATCCAAAGAGCAATATCACCTTCTGTGGATGAAAATATAAAGTTCTGTGCCGGAGCAGAATAGTATTTTAATGCATTTTTATAATCTTCATAATTTGAGGCTTCATTGAGTTCTACAAAAGTTTTTACAATATTACTTCCCACATGTCCTGTCCATTGCATTGCATATCCGGATAGTTCGTTATCACCTTTAAAGGTATTATCATAGCTAACTGGGCCATGATGCGTATAATACACAGAATCTACATAGGTTTCCTGCCCTTTTATTTTAATATTTTCAACTCTGACAGATGTTTCTTTCCAGGTTTTATTATGGTAATACTTCGTTTTAGAATTATCTTTAAATGTAATCTTATACCAATCCCTTACATCACGTTCAGCATTGGTAACTCCCCAGGAAATATGTTTGTTGAAACCTATGATGATTCCAAGAGTTCCGGGAAGGGTAACACCAAAGGTGTTCTTTTGTGGAGTTGCCAACTGTATGGCAAACCAAATTGATGGGAGTTTGAGTCCTAAATGGGGGTCATTAGCCAGAATTGGATGGCCAGAATAAGATTTAGAAGCGCCAACGACCCAATTATTACTACCATTGTCTTTATGTGGTTTGGTCATTATTTCTTCAATCGTATCCATAGGAAAATTACCATCCGGAACTTCTGGTATAGAAACCTCCCAGTCACTCCAATCTCGTTCTTTAGGAATTACAGGATCAACAATATCGAAATAATCGGGAAATAACAGATCAAAGCGTTTTCTGCCTATTTTCCTTAATAGATTGGTGTATTCCAGATCACCGTCGGATCCTGAAAGCATGTCGGCCATATACATTCCTAATAAAGCTGATTTTTTTATCGTCCATGGCTCAGGAGCATAATCCAATAGTTTATATTCTACCGGTAGATCTCCAGGTTTTAACTCGTTGATATAACTGTTAACACCATCGCGATAAGCTTCAAGAAGGCTTAGTATTTCAGGATCGTCCATTATTTTCTCTAAGGTTTTATCCGCACCAAAACCCATTCCTTTTCTACGTTGGCCTCTGTCGTAATTTAATGTCGCCGACCCAAAGATTTCCGAAAGACGCCCGGCAGCAGCATGTGTTTGGAATTCCATTTGCCATAACCTGTGTTTAGCCGTAATATACCCCTGAGCTTTGTAAAGATCCGTATCGTTTTTAGCAAAAATATGTGGAATAAGATTTTGGTCGTAATGTATCGTGACCTCATCAATTAGCCCTTCAATAATGATGGCTTTAGTATCGATCTCACTTTTGTCGTTTTGCCAAATACCTGAACTTGGATCTAAGAATTTTCCAATAGGAGGCATGGACCCGAATTTGGTATTGAGGCCATAAAAAGTAGCGATTAACAGTATTAAAGAAAGTGTAAATTTAAAGTATTTCATTAGTTTCAATTGGCTGAGTGAAATCAGAATATTAAAATCAATATTTTTGCCATTTATATTTTAAAGGACTAAATTAAGCATTCTATTCCATAATAGTTTTTGATTTATTTCAGGCTGAAAAGTTTGACTTTTAGATTTAAAAAAGTCAATCTTAAACTGAAATTGTATTATATGATTTTCGCTGTTCCCCAATAATTGAAGCTGGCCGGTTTCCAACCCGGAAGATACATTGTTTCCAACGAATTAATTTTTAGTCCGTTGTTTTCTATAATTAATGGAATGTCTCTATTGAGATTACAGCCTCCTCCAAATCGTTTCCAAACCGGATTGATAAAATTCTGCCATTTTTCTATAGCCTTGTCAGGTGCTTTTCCATGTTCACAAAATACGAGTTTACCATTAGGTTTAAGAACTCTTCTAATTTCCTCAAAGGCTTTGTTTGGGTCTGTAATAGAACAAAGTGTAAAGGTAATTACAACGGTGTCAAAACTATTATTGTCGCTTGGGATGTTCTCTGCAAACGCTTTTACGAATTCAAAGTCAAATGGAAGGTCTTTGGGATCAATCCTGTTCTTTTTCCATAATTCTAAAGAAGGATCAATTGCCAATAGCTGATTCACTTCTGTATTGTCATAATAAGGTAAATTCAATCCGGATCCAATACCAATTTCCAATACATTTCCGGTAGCAAGTGGTATTATCTTTTCCCTTTGCCTCATACTGGGATTTTGTTTGCAGGCACGGTCTATTACCTTCGGAAGGATATACTTATTGTAAAGTCCCATCTCGGTCAAATTATAATATTCTTATTGATTTTAGGCATTCTTCTTGAATGGTATTATTTAATACATTTCGTTCATAGACCCATTCGGGATACAGGATGACATTTTTTTGTTTTATTGGTCTGTTTTTATATATAGCAAAGAATGGAGTTTTTTCGATTAAAAATCCCTATAGGATGCATCCAAAAATTTATTCGCTTCTGCTTCTTTAAAGATAGCTTTTTCACTATCCCAATGTAACTTTTTATTTGGAAACCTTCCGGCAATAACGCCTAATAAAATTGTTTCTGTAAGCCTTGCCGAATAAGAGAAAGGTGCGCTGCACTTATCTTTTCCCAAGCAGGCATCAACAAATTGATGATAATGTTTAGACCCTTCCTGATCATAACTTTCTGTTGGTTTTCCTAAATTATCTGATTCCTTAATTACCGATAGATCCAGGTCTACGTATTCTCCGCCTACTATATGTTTGGGTAGTTGCATAAAATGCGGCAATAAAAGCTTTCCTTTTTCTCCAATAAACATAGCACCTTGCTCTGGTAACTTTTCATCGTTGGGCAATTCTAAATCTGTATGACTCTCCGGCGCTCCCGGGCCATCATACCATACCCATTTTAAAGTATCCGCTGTATATTTTGTGCCAGGAAATTCATAAGTAACCTTATTATTCTCGGGATATCCAAATCCGGTAGGCTTTCTGCAATTATTTAAAATTGTTTTAGGAACATCTAATTGCAGTGCATTATAAGGAGTGTCAAAAATATGCACACCCATATCTCCCAAAGTTCCAGAACCGTAATCTAATATTTTTCTCCATTTATTCGGGTGATACATTTTATCTTTATACGCTCTTTCTTTTGCTGTCCCAAGCCATAGATTCCAGTCCAAATTTTGTGGAACTATATCCGCTTCCTGAGGTTCCGGCCCATTATAGCCCTGATTTTTAGGAGACCATGCTATAACAGTTTTTACTCTACCTATAATCCCTGATTGTATCAATAATGTGGCTAATTTATAATCGTAAAAGGAGTGTACCTGGATACCCATTTGTGTTACTAAATTTTTTCTTTCTGCCAATTTCTTCATCGCTCGGGCTTCTGCAACGTGATGTGTTAATGGCTTCTGGCAATATACCGGTTTGCCCATTTCCATTGCCATCATCGACGCCGGAGCATGAGTATGATCTGGGGTTGACACAATTACGGCATCAATATTGTTTTTAAAATCCCTAAGAAGAATTCTATAATCAGAAAACACCTCTGCGTTTGGATGTAATTTTTTTTGCTGCTTCCAAGGCATTCGAATCTACATCGCAGAGAGCAACAACATCACATGAACTGGTAGATGTTGTTGCTCTTTGCGATGTAGATTCGAATGCATTAGAAGCGGCAAAAAAATTACATCCAAACGCAGAGGTCTTTTCTGACTATAGAATGCTTCTTAGGGATTTTAAAAACAATATTGATGCGGTAATTGTGTCAACGCCTGATCATACTCATGCTCCGGCATCAATGATGGCTATGGAAATAGGCAAACCGGTATATTGTCAGAAACCATTAACGCATCACGTTGCAGAAGCCCGAGCGATGAAGAAATTGGCAGAAAGAAAAAATTTAGTAACACAAATGGGTATCCAGGTACACTCCTTTTACGATTATAAATTAGCCACAT
>PVMS01106618.1_pt1 | contig 16750 bp, 17 predicted proteins | sample 1853461 | NCBI WGS metagenome assembly PVMS01 (sample SAMN08582032, study PRJNA380276) | Marine sediment metagenome, whole genome shotgun sequencing project. | isolation source: ocean sediment barecode stripped | collected 2017 | reverse complement strand
ATAAGGACCAAAAGTACCAATACGGGCAATAATAGGTTCATCGGCGGAACTATCTATCATTATAGCACAAGCTTTCCGAATGTCAACTTCTTCATTGAGCATTGCCTCCAAGCCCCTTGTCTCATTCCCGCCAAAATAGAACTCTTTAATGAACGGTAATGAATCTAACTCACCCCGCGATATTGCATCAAGACCATCTTCCATGTCGGCGGTAAAATTTGCATCTACTAAGGATCCAAAATGGTTTTCCAAAAGTTGAGTAATGGCAACAGCCAAGTATGTTGGAACTAAACTTCCGTTTTTCTTTTCGGCATATTCACGGCGTAAAATTGTGTCAATTGTTGCAGCATATGTTGATGGTCGACCTATCCCCTTAGCTTCCATTTCTCGTATTAATGATGCTTCGGTAAAGCGTGCCGGCGGTTTGGTTGTTTGGCCTACTACATTTAATTCTTTTAATAAAAGATTTTCTGTCTTCTCCAATTTTGGTAATAGAGTTTCTTTATCAGCTAAAATGACATCCGGATTATCACGTCCAACTACATATACGCGCATATATCCCGGAAATATTATAATTCTACCGCTAGCACGAAATACCGCTTTTTGATTATTAATAAGGACGGTTGTTTCCTTGAGTTTTGCCGATTTCATTTGGCAAGCCATAGTTCGTTTGTAAATTAACTCATACAAACGAACAGCATCTTTATCTAATTTGTTTTCAACCTCAGTAAGCGATTTAATTCTTGCTCCGGCAGGTCTAATAGCTTCGTGAGCCTCCTGAGCATTTTTGACTTTAGTAGAATACTGTCGCGCTTTTTCCGGCAGATATTCTTTACCAAAACGATCCTGAATTTCCTGACGAGCTGCACCAATTGCTTCGGATGATAAATGTGTTGAATCGGTACGCATATATGTGATGAAACCATTTTCATATAATTTTTGTGCAACGCTCATCGTTCGCCTTGCGGTAAATCGCAATTTGCGGCCGGCTTCCTGCTGAAGTGTAGATGTTGTAAATGGAGGACGCGGATTTGAAGTAGTCGGTTTTTCTTTAATGTCAGCAATTACCCAAGTTCCACTGTCTAATTCTGTCTTTAATGTATTTGCTTGCGATTCACTTAGAGCAATAACATCCTTTCTATTTAATTCACCGGTTTTCTTATCAAAATCTTTAGATGATGCTAGCCTTTGTTCGTTTAATTTGTAGAGCGAAACAGTAAACTCATTATTCTCTTTGTTGAGTAAAGATGCTTTTAAATTAAAGTAAGTGGCAGATTTGAAAGCGGCTCGTTCGCGCTCACGGTCAATTAAAATTTTGACAGTAGCAGATTGCACTCTTCCGGCGGATAAAGTAGTTGTTACAAATTTCATATTATGCTGTAATGTCGCCCATAGAATCGGCGAGATTTTATAACCAACAAGACGGTCAATTATGCGTCTGGTAACTTGGGCATCAACTAATTTTACATCAATGGGATGACGTGTTTGAATACCTTCTTGTATACCTGCTTTAGTAATTTCAGTGAACAAAACGCGTTCAATTTTTTCACTCGGAATTTCGCTGGCAAGATGTGCAGCAATTGCTTCTCCTTCTCTATCAGGATCCATAGCCAAAATAATATTTGGTGCTTTTTTTGCTAGCGACTTTAGTTCCTTAATAAATTTCTTCTTTTTAGGGAGCACTTCCAAAGTAATTTTGAAATCGTTTTCGATATCAATTCCAAGAACGTTTTTAGGTAAATCCTTTACGTGTCCAACACTTGCAATAACGTTATATTCGCCGCCAAGATGGCGGGATATGGTTTTTGCCTTAGATGGCGATTCTACAATTAATAGTGGTTTTTCAGACATAGTATAAAATTAAGTTTTTCCTTTTGCGCGCGTATAATCTAAATGAATAAAATTAAAAATCCAAATCCGTAAGATACTCAATCAGTTTATTTTTAATGATAGTGGTTTGTTCGCCGGTTTGCATGTTTTTTACCTGTACAGTGTTATTTACTAATTCATCATCACCAATTATAATTGCGATTTTTACTTTATTACGATTTGCTTCACGAAACAAAGATTTTAAACTACGTCTTAAAAGGTCAGTAGTTACTGAGAATCCTTGATCGCGAAGTTCTTGTGCCAAAATTTGGCAATAAGATAGTGTATTTTTCGCCATTCCGATAATAGAAATTTGTATTGGCTCATCGTTTAATTCAGTTGATTTTGATTCCAATGCTAATAATAAACGTTCTATTCCCGCAGCAAAACCTACAGCCGGAGTTGGTTTACCCCCAAGCGTCTCTACAAGTTTATCGTATCTCCCGCCGCCGCATAAAGCATCTTGAGCGCCTAAAGCAGTTGAAGTTATTTCATATGTAGTTCGTGTATAATAATCTAATCCGCGAACCATTTGTGGCTCAACGGTGAATGGTATAGAAAAAGCGTTTAATAGTGATTTTACCTCTTCAAAATGCGTTTGGTCATCATTAGTCAAAAAGCTGCCAATTTCCGGCGCATTCTTTAGCAATTCAATTTCATGCTCAATTTTCGTATCTAGAATTCGCAATGGATTATTCTTAAAGCGATTTTGACTTATTTCCGTTAAATCTGATGAAAATGGTTTTAGATAGTTGCGGAGCTCATTGCGATAATTATTGCGACACTCCTCCGAACCAATGCTATTTAATTTTATTGTTAAATCAGCGATACCAATATCTTTATAAAAATTGTAAGATATTGCGATGATCTCTGTGTCTGCTTCAGGATGTTCTGAACCAAAAACCTCCGCACCAAATTGATGAAATTGTCTGGTACGTCCTTTTTGCGGTCGCTCTCTGCGGAAAAGTGCATCCATATAATATAAACGATTAACAGCAGATTGGCTTCCTAAACTATGTTGAATATACGCTCGTACAACAGGAGCAGTTAATTCAGGTTTTAGAGTGAGATTTTCACCACCTTGATCTACCCAACTATACATTTCTTTAGATACAATATCGGTTTCTTCTCCGATGCCGCGTGCAAAAAGTTCAGTTTTCTCAAAGGCAGGTGTCCGGATTTCTTGGTATCCGTATTTTTGCATAAAATTATGCAAAGCCGATTCAATTTTCCGCCAACGCCAAGTTTGGTCGGGCAGAATATCGTGTGTGCCTTTGACAGATCGAATCAAGCTAGCTTTCCCCTAAAATTTCTTCCAACAGTTCAGTTGCTTCATCACGATTCTCTTCCGGAACAAATATAACAGATCTTGCACCAAGATAATTTGCACCGGATAAACTATAGGCAGTTGTAAACCAATCGGATTTGGTGAAATGTGGAATACTTCTTTTCTGCAAAACTTCCTCTACCATATCAGCATATATGTCGCCTTTAACAGGCGGTAAGGCAACCCACTTAATTTTTTCAAGTGGTTTTTCTTCCGGCAGTTCTTCAACTAATGGTATTTTGCAGTCAGAGCATTCTTTAATATTTTCAATATATTGCGTTCGGCATTTGGGACAGTACATTATTTTCCTTTATTTTATATCTGAATTTCCAAATATTCGTTAAAATAACAAATACTTGATTAGTTCTATTTATTTAGTAAAATTGAGCTCTTCTTTGGAAAATACCACCTCTTTCTTCAAGTTTCAGATCTTTCAGTGTAGGAGCTTTTACATTTATTCGTAAATAGATTCCTTGACCATAGCCACCCGGCGTCCAAGAAATGGACATTTCCCAACAATGCAGATCGCGATAAATCGAAAAACTTTGGCTTACCAATGTTTGATTTTCTAGATCGAATCTTGCATTATGCTGAATTCTCCAATTTGGTGTAGCCTGTATTGTGGTATTAGTATTCATCCAAAATGATTTAATAATATTGGTCGGATTTGCTGCATTATACGAATAACTAAAATTAACATTGGTATTCCACAATTGTCCACCACCTATCTTTTTGGGACTTCGTTTTAAATTGATATTTTGTCCAAAATCGTCCAAATCATTAACATTCGATGTATCTGTAATTGTATTAGTATCCGTCGTAAGAGAAGATTTTAATCGTTTACCGGAAAATTTAAAACCGGTAGAAAAACGGGCATTTATTAAACGCGGTTTTGGAATGTTATTTGACATTCGAAAAGAGTTAATTCGTTTATTATTTTCATTGTCATATTGATAAAAATCATGCGCAAGCGATACGTCAAATTTAAGTGATTTGCTAAGTCCCGTTCTGATAGAAGAAGTAAGGTTGGAGAGTTTAAATTCATCAGCCGCATAATTATAATTTGTTGATAACCGCCAGGATAATAAGTCAATTTTTCTTTCTGATTCACCATCAATTATTTTTGTTTGAAATATATTATTCAAAGAAAAATTTATAGCTTTGCGTTCACGTTGTGATGTACTACCCGCTAATGTTCCTCTAAATCGATCGTGTTGTATTTCATTACCGGAACTATCTGTGATCGTTGTGAAGTATCCAAGATCATGGTTTAGTAATGGTTCGGAGAAATCAGGCGTGTAAGAATATCCAATTGAAGGTGAAGCAACGTGACGTAATCCATTTACTTTACCAATTTTTATTGAGAATAGTCCGTATAGCTGTGTTCCCATATTCAAGCTAAATGAACCGGTTGTTCGGGTAGCAAATCCACTCGTTTTTACAGACTCATAAGTTCCTGTAGAATCCAAATCAGCAATAAAATATTCATCTACCCAATCGGATTTTATAGATACACTTGGGTTAACTGTTATATAGCGGAACAGTTTTTGTGGTGCACTAAAAGAGAACGAGTGAGTAAATAATTTATCTATTGTAGTCTTTACCATTCCATCACCGTTGGCATCGGTCTGCCACATAAATTCTCCGGTTGTATCACCCGCCACCGATTCATAATAAATTTGATTTTTATTGTTAAAATTCGATGAATAACTCCATGTGACATTATTGTACCATGCATTATCGGAAGATTTAGTCGGGAATATCGGTCGTTGTCCGTGGCGGAATGAAAATTTAGGCAAGGTCATTGTTGTTATATTCAACTTTGTCCCGGCTTTAATTGGATTTTGATAAAAAGCGCTGCCTAATTCGATCTTGCGATCAGCCATCAAATCCGTATTTGATGATAAATTAACACTAATAGAATTATTACTTTTTGGCCAACGCTTGGAATAAGTGGCATTGGAAATTGCTTGTTGATTCATCCTTTTAATAGGATCTAAAGAGGTGACATAATTGTAATCACTGTTGCTATAGTAACTAGCATTTACATTTAACGATTGATTATGCCGCAGTATCTGTTTGTGTGACCACTTTACTACGTAATCTTTTTTCCGCGGACCAAATATATTAAATATATCTTTTTCTCCGGAAGATAAATATTGCCGTGTTTCAAGATGCAAATTACCGGAATACTTATAGCGGACATTATAACGATTAGTTAATTTTAATCTAATGCCTTGTAGATCTGCCAAGCTTACTAGAAGTCTGCTATCAAAGTAATCGTTAAATGCCCAAAAGTAACCAAGCCCGTCAAGGTAGTGACCTCGTAAACTACTTGTTCCGTAAGATGGCATTATCCAACCGGATTGCCGTCCTCCTTTTTGCTGTGGTAATACAGCAAAAGGTAAGCTTATGATTGGTATTTGAGAAAGATAAAGCGTTATCGGTTTTGCAATCACTTTATCATTATGTATCATTTTCATTTTAGGGCTGGCAAAATGGAAATGCGGTGTATCTAAATCGCAGGTGGTATAAATACTTTGTTGCATATAAAAAACGTCTTTATTCTCATTGCGAATATCGGAACTGGTGTAATATCCATCTTCAGCTTTGGTTTTCCCATGTAATAGTTTCCCGCGCTGTGTTTGTAGATTATATTTCATGGCCTCGCCATACATAGGTTCCTGACTACCTTCTTTTATAGTAGGTTGTATTTCGCGCGATGTCGTATCGCTTTTAGCGATAGGCAAAGCGTCTAAGATATTAGTTTGCCAATTAACCCCAATAAAACCGGCAGTTAGTGTCATATCCGTGTAATTTACTTGAGCATTACCGATCAAATTAGTTGTTTCTTCGGGGATTTGGTAGTCAATATTGTTTGCAGAATAACGTATTATATTATCTAAACTTTTGTTAGATGAATCTGGTGTATAAGTTCCGCGCGCGCCACCGGAGATGTAAATCTGCTGCAATTCTTGATCAGTAAATTGTAAAGAAATTGTATCGCCGGAGGTCACATTTACACCTTCATAAATTGAATCGGTAAAAACGTGATAAAGAGTTGTTGCCATACCTTCCAAACCCATTGAATCAAGTTTACCATCGATAAAATATGCTTTAAGTGTATTACCCGTCATATCATCTTTGTATTCACCTAATATTTTATTTTGATGAATTGAATACGCTTTCGCACCGGAAGGAATAAGTAAGTATTGTAATTCCTCATCTTTAAAATGGGCATTTATCTCATCACCGGATAATACTTCTTCATCAGAAGTTACTATTGGATTTACGGTCAGAACAGAAATCTCGGTTTCGAGATCATAAAATGCCCTGCCGCAGGTTATAATTCTAGAATCACTTTTAATAGTAACATTACCTATGGCAGTATAACTTGCCGATTCTTTTCCTACAGGTTTTGAGTAATTAATGTGTCGGCTTTAATTTCCTGATTTCTTTGTGATAATTTTGCGTGGCCAATAGCTTTGCCACTATCGATTTTGGTAAAATAAATGATTGAATTTGAAGTAAGGTCAAAATCATTATCCCAAACATGGGCGTTTCCGTTAGCAATCAGTTTATCTGATGCAGAAATGAAATTCAAAGTATCAGCTGTAATGGTAATACTATCTTTTTCTGCTTTAGCGTTGCCGATTAGAAAACCCAAGCCGGATTTTTCAGTATAATGAGCTAAATCACAAGATAGCGTTAGCTCGCCTTTTTTGAAAATCACATCTCCTGTCAAAATTTGAACAGCGGTACCGTTTTTTATCACATTTTCCAAAACATCAGCTTGGACTAAACGTAAGCGATCATCAGCAAATAGATAAAGTGGTAATAATATCAGTAAAAGTTTAAAACGCATTATTATTTAAATCTTGATGTCCACAATTTTGATAAGCGCTCGGAAATATATTTTTCATAACCCAATTTGGTTGGACTATAAAAAGATTCAGTGACATTTTCCGGAAAATAATTTACATCAATAAAATGTTCGGGATGATCATGGGGGTATTCGTAGTTCTTTCCGTAATCTAATTTCTTCATTAGTTGTGTTGGCGCATTTCGTAAATGCATTGGTACTGAGGCGGTTCCCTTATTTTTAATCAATCCTTGTGCTTTTTTTAAAGCCATGTATGATGCATTTGATTTAGGAGCGGAAGCAAGGTAGGTGGTCATCTGCGCAAGAGTAATTGCCGCTTCCGGCATTCCGATCATATGTACCGCTTGGAATCCCGCGGTTGCGATTGATAAACCTTGCGGATCGGCATTGCCTATATCTTCCGATGCTAAGACAACTAAACGCCGTGCGATAAATTCCGGTTTTTCGCCACCTTCCAACATAGTCGCTAACCAATAAATTGCCGCATCGGGGTCACTTCCGCGTACTGACTTAATGAACGCACTGATTGTATCGTAATGATAATCACCGGTTTTGTCATATAATTGTGTACGCTTTTGCAGGGCTTCGTTCAAAATTGAAGCTGTAACTTTACCTTTACCACCTATCAGGCTAACAGATATTTCCAAGGCATTGAGCATTTTACGCGCATCACCACCAGCCGATTGAATTAGTTGGATTTTAACATTGTCAGATAATTGAATTCGGTTTTTTTGTAGAATAATATCGGCCTTGAATGCACTATTTAATATCACTTTAAGTGATTTTTCTGATAAAGGTTTTAAAACTAATACACGGCAGCGTGAAAGTAGTGGACTTATTACTTCAAATGATGGGTTTTCAGTAGTAGCACCGATCAAAGTTATAGTTCCGTCTTCTACGGCGTGTAATAACGCATCTTGCTGCGATTTACTGAAACGGTGAATTTCATCAATGAATAAAATTGTAATTGCCCCAATATCTAAACTACCTTTAGCAATTTCTATGATTTTGCGTAATTCTTTTACACCGCTTGATACAGCTGATATTTCTTGAATATTTGCGTTTGATGATTTCGCGATTATCCGCGCCAAAGTTGTTTTTCCGGAACCGGGCGGCCCCCAAAAAATCATCGAAAATGGCTTCTGTGATTTAGATAGCAAGGACAGAATTTTATCGCTACCAACCAAATGTTCCTGTCCTACAAATTCATCAATAGTGCGCGGACGCAATCTATCGGCCAAAGGCGGTAAATGCTGATTGAATATTGACTTAGTTGTGCTCATTTTATATCAATTTACGTAGAACAAAGCAGTAGATAGTAAAAAATAATTACGGTAAGTTACTTAAAAGATATGAGAGAATTAATATGCAAAAAAGAATAATAAATATAGCGATGACAGGTGTTATGCTAATGGTATTTTTAGCGGTTTTTGGCTGCAACGAAAAAAAAGAGGGTAAAATGATAAATGGTATGTTGATTGTCGATAATGTAGTCGGCGATGGTTTGGAAGCCGAAAAATTTGATATTCTTGTGGTTCACTATACCGGCAAATTGGAAGATGGAACGGTATTTGATTCATCTAAAAATCCAGGACGTGATCCGTTTAGATTTACTGTTGGACAGGGTCAGGTCATTAAAGGATGGGATGAGGGTTTTGTTGGTATGAAAATAGGTGGAACTCGTACGCTAACAATACCACCGGAAATGGGTTACGGAGTTCGCGGTGCCGGTGATGTGATTCCACCCAATGCAATATTAATATTTGAAGTAGAATTGTTGGAAGTGGATAAAGCCGAAAATTAATTGTTTTGTGTAGAAACGTAAAATCTTACGTATCTACTTTTAATATGACAAAAAAAAAGCCCCTGCTAAACGGGGGCTTTTTTATATTTAGTGAATATTGACTAAATGGTTGTTACTTTTGAAGCTGCTTCGCCTTTGTCAGTCTTAATTACTTCAAATTCAACTTTTGCGTTTTCTTTCAAAGTTTTAAAACCACCTTCGGATGCAATTTCATTGAAATGTACGAAAAGGTCATCGCCGCCTTCACGACTGATAAAACCAAAACCTTTTTTGTCATTAAACCATTTAACTGTGCCTTCTTCTCTTTTTGCCATGTTACTTTTTCCTAATTGATTATTAAATTTTGTCCAGAGTTCTGATTGGAGTATAGAGGGTACTTCTATTTAAGATTTGCTATAATAATAAATTGTTTCTGCATCTAAATCCTTGTCACAACAACTGACAACTTGCGGGAGGTTACAACAATAATATTAAAATAGCAATATTTCTTTATTATTATTGTAAGTACTAAATAATTAACATTTTAGTAACGTAAGACAATAAAAGAGCCACCGAGAGGATTTGAACCCCCGACCCGTTCATTACGAATGAACTGCTCTACCAACTGAGCTACGGTGGCATTAAAACAACAGCGGAAAATACTATTAATTAAAATTTATTTAAAAATGATAAGTAAAATTAATTATTGGAACAGGCAGTCCTTCGCTTAGAAGATCGATAATAAATATGCCACCAATATCAACTGCTATTCGTTTACCAAAAAAACGAGCTGCTACCATAAATGGAAATTGATTGAATTCTAAATCTGGTGGAAACCAATTCTCAGTAACAATTGCAATTGTATTTGTTACTCTAAAATTCCCTGCTAATACAACAATTGGTCTATCCATCAATTCCCAATCTCCATCAGAGTGTCCGTAACCCCATCCAATCAGTAAAGAACCGTGGTTAAAACGATCTCCGTAAGTTCCGCTTGCAAAGATAAATCCACCACCGCCGCTTGTATTGAATTCATCGTTGTTATCGTCGGAATTAAATTCATCATCGTTCTCGCTAGAAAAGTCAGGTATTCTAACATACATAGCACCAGCGGCGAGACCGAATTTATCCTTTTGAAAAATAGTGGCTTTCGCGCTGCCGATCAACGGAATCTGATCAAGCTCAATACCGGGAACCCAAATAAAACCGGCTTGTAAAGAAATAATATCATTTACACCATAGTTTATCGAAGGAAAAAACACGCAGAAATCACGGCAATATTTATTTCCTGTTTCAATTGGAAATGCAGAGGGAGCGAATAAATACATACTTTTATTCGGGTCAGTCCGGTAAAGTTTGCCTTCTTTTACTAATCCGTCAAATTCTTTCATTTTAAAAACAGCGCTTTTGGGAATAGTAACAGTCAATCCGGCAGGTGTCTCGATTTGATAATCGGTATCCGATTCTTCTGTTATCGTTCCAATTATTTCAGATCCATCGGTTGTAATAATAGTAACGGTTTGACTGTCTTGTGAGTAGGCAAAGATAACAAAGGCAAAAAGTAATACGATATACTTCATGATTGACTCCAATGTGATTTGAGTTAATGAAATTACGGTTAAAAAAGATTAATATTTATGGAAATATATTCAAAAGACTGATTGGGGTAAAACAGAGTAACCAAAAGGGGTAAGATGGTAAGGCATGTTACAGCCTAAGCATTTACTATAGAATTGTCATCTTTTTTAAAATCATAATCTTTGACTGTTTTACGCCAATCACCATAGCGGTAAGTAAGATAATCTTCATAATCAGCAGGTATGGAATAATCATACCGCTCGAAATTATACCGAGTGAAGTTTTCATAAAAAGAACAAGGAACAGATTTTAATACATGGTCGCGTTGTCCAACTATCCAATAATATTTATCTTCAATTTTTTTCTTAACAAATATATCCATAAGTCCAATACCGCTAACAAAGAAATATTTTTTTGTTTTAATTTTAATCAGCCGAACAGAACCAATCGGAAAATGAGGCATTGCCTCTCTCGATTTCCTAAGCCTAATTTTATATCCTGCCCACCAAAATTCCCACCTTAATTTTAAAACCCTACTCATATCTTGTTCAATTATAGTCAAATCCAAATCATTGTCCCAGGGCAATAATCTATTTTCCCTGATGATACCTAAAAGAGTTCCGCCTTCTAGGATATAAGGTATTTTATTTTTGTCAAGAATACCACATACTTTCCTAAGCATTTTTTTTGCAGTAGTATTCAGTTTCCCAGTTAATCTTAGATTGCCAGACATAATTCAATGCTATATTTTATTTTCATAGATTAAATCTAAAATTTTCCTGATTCTACTACTTGAAGTATGCTGTGTATATGGGAAATAAGATATTTTGACTCCAAGTCCTGAAAATTTCTCTTCAAGCGTATTCCATTTTTCTGTGCCCTGCCAATCATCACCCACGAACATTATATTAAATTTTAAATTATTCCATGCTTCAATTTTATTATAATTTACTTGAGGGACAACAGAATCCACATATTGAATACTTTCAACAATTGTCATCCTCTCTGAAAAAGGAATAACAGGCATTTTGCCTTTTTCCTCTAATGATAATTCATCTGTTGTTATTCCAACAATGAGATGGTCGCATTCAAGTTTTGCATTCCGCAAGATATTTAGATGGCCAATATGAAATAAATCAAATACGCCTGTTGTATAACCAATTTTTACCATATGTTAATATTTTAAAATATTCTAGTAATTAAAATCAATATAAATAATCATAATCATTTTCTTTTGAGTTTAACTTTATATATAAAATTATTGACTCAAAAGTGATTTGAGTTAATGAAATTTACAGTTTTAAAAGATAAATTCTGATGAAATAATAGTATAAATATGAAAACATTTCTTATAACAATTATAATAATATATAATATCTGTTTTGCCCAAAATGCAGTAGGAGATAGTTTAAATACACCTGAGCGTTCTATTGGTTTTGATAAAATTCAACATGCTACTGTCAGTTGCTTGTTGACGTTAAGCAGTCAATATGTAATGGTAAATAAATCGAATATGGATGAGGACAAAGCGCTGTCGTATTCTGTTAGTTCAGCGGCACTGGTCGGGCTGACCAAAGAGTTAAATGATTTGAATAGTGAAACGGGGCACTTTAGTTGGGGCGATATGATCGCTAATGTTGTGGGAATTGGAATAGCGGTATTGATAATAACTCAATAAATGTTTTCACAATTGATAATATTTTGCCGTGCGATATGCTCCATAAATTTCTCCACCATACACAATAAAAGTAATCCCGCCCGAAATTGCTGTTAATACTTTCCAGTCATTTTGATAGGCATAGTTGGTAATTGCGCTATAGAGTAAAAATTGTGACAGCCCCATAAACCCGTCAAACCATCGTCCGGCATACATTCTTCCGGTTCCGGGGATTAACGCTGAAAGCGATGCCGCTAAAGCCGGCGATTTTTTCAATTCTATCGGTTGCAGTAAATGAACAGGATCAATTAGACGCATATCAATCGGATTGTATTCGCCGCCATGTTTTAAATGATGCTCCAAAGAACTCGGATTACAGCGCACAATTCTGTCAGCAGCTATAAAACTACCGCGCAATAGTCCATAATCCTTGATCGCTTGAGCGCCGTAATTACTGCAACTTGGATAAAACTGACAATTGAGACCATTGGCATTATATGAAAATCGCTGAAAAGCGGCGATAGGTAAAATCCCCACTTTTTTTATTAAAGAAACTTTATTAGAGACTAGCAGCGTATCAGCAGGGTATTTTGACTGACCGTTTGAAATCGCTAATGCGAAAACAGAAAATATTATTATGAATTTTAAATGGTTTCTATTCAATTATATCTTGTATTAAATTGATAACAGAATTTTATAAAACATTACCTTCTTTCACAGTAAAAAGATTGTAAAAAAGGAGAAATTATATATGAGCGGATGGATAGAAACTTTCACTAATTTATTGCAGAATCCTTTCTTTTTAATTTTAGCTGTTATATTGGCAGTTTTTATTGTATTCAGTGTGATTAAGAAACTTTTCAAACTTGCTATGATAGTTCTTGCTGCATTTGTGATTTATGTTGCTTATCTAATGTGGACCGGGCAAGATATACCCACCTCATTTGACGGCATTAAAGAAAGTGTTAAAGAAACAATCTCACGTAGTAAAGATAATGTTGAAGAAACCAAAGATGCTGCCAAGAAAAAAGCAGGGGAAGTTGTTGAAGAAGGAATCAACGATATGCTTGGTGGTAATTAGCTCCTAAAATTCATTTGCATCAAAGCCGAAATAAGATCCTAACACAACTGCAATAATCATAAATACCATTATTGCGATGTAAGATATTCCTGTTATCATAAAATATTGTCTGAGATTATTCATTCCAATTTTTAAACTTTTAGAGTCTTCCTCATAAATACTAAACTTAAAATGTGACGCTGCCGAAGTCAGCCGCGTACCAAGATATACCATAAATATGCTTAGTAAAATTGTTAATAATACCATTGCGAAATTGGAACTATCTGTAAAAATGCCTAGCAGAGAGATTATTCCCATAACAATGAACAATATTCCAATAATTTTATTCCACTTAGACAATTTATTTAAAATGTAAAATCCTTCAGAATCCAATTCATAGACAATTTGGTTTTGTTCATTTATTTCATTCATAATTTTTCCTGTTTATAATAAGTCCTTAAATTTATTAACAAATTTACTAGAAGTGATTACTTAACACAAGTTACTGATAATGCATTATTGACTATCCTAAATTCAATAGTTTGTTAATAAATTCACAGATATTTTAATCCATATATAGGTAAATCATGTTTGAAAAAGACTTATTGAATCAAAAAACCATTATTATTACAGGTGGTGGTACAGGATTGGGTAAATCCATGGCAACGCGTTTCGGAGAATTAGGCGCAAATTTGATAATCACAAGTAGAAAACAGGATGTATTAGAAAGTACTGCAATCGAACTTAGGGAAACAGGAGCGCAGGTTTTACCGATAGCATGCGATGTCCGCAAACCGATGGAAGTTCAAAATGTGGTTGATCGTACAATCGAAAAGTTTAAGAAAATTGACATTTTAATTAATAATGCAGCGGGAAATTTTATAAGTCCAACAGAAATGTTATCACCCGGAGGGTTTAAAGTAATAGTTGATATCGTATTAAATGGTACATTCAATTTTACGCAAGCTGTCGGCCAAGAAATGATCAAAGCAAAATCCGGTACAATTTTAAATATAGTTACGACTTATGCCTGGACCGGTTCAGGTTATGTTGTTCCATCGGCTGCGGCGAAAGCGGGAGTTTTGGCAATTACAAGATCGCTTGCTGTGGAATGGGCAAAATACGGCATTAGACATGTAGCGATCGCTCCGGGACCATTTCCAACTGAAGGTGCCTGGAAACGCTTGGCACCACCAGGTATGGGAATTGAGAAAAAAATGAGAGATAGAATTCCGCTAAAGCGATTTGGAAAACACATCGAACTCGCCAATTTAGCATCATACTTAGTGAGCGATGGCGCAAGCTATATAAATGGAGAGGTTGTAACGATAGATGGTGGAGAGTGGTTAAAAGGAGCAGGGGAATTTAATGAATTAGAAAAAGTACCAAAATTGGCATGGAAAGTTATAAGTAAAAAAGTACGTGGTAAAAAATAATAGCTATTCTATTTCAATGCGATTTAAAGTTTCAGCAGTTTCTTTACTAATTTGATCAATTTCGTTATTAGTAAAATTGTGCTTATAATATTTAGGTGTGGATATAGTTTTAGCTTGATCGATAAGTATTGATTCGTCTACAATTATTTCACATTTACTATAAATAAAATCTAATGTTTTAAATGGGTTTTGGCAAAGGTCGTCATAGTCAACTAATATGATTTTACTTAATAGATGTTTATTCTCCAATAAATCTGCAACATAAGAATATACAGATGACCAATACAAAGCCCATCCTCTAGCATCTTCACCATTATCCCAACATTCTTGCATCTCAACGACGATATTAGAATTGTCAAAATTTATTGGTCTGCGGTCTAAGCCAAATTCAAAGTGACCTAAGGTTTGCATGTATGATAAAACTTTTTTATCGTCTTGTTCCAAATTGCAAAATAAAGAATGTTGTTTCATTAAAGATGCAATATGATCAATAGGATTGCGAATGACAACAATAAATTTTGCATCAGGAAATATTGTATTAATATACTCTATGCGACTAATATTATAATTCCCTTTTGCTACATAGCGCTTACCATTTCTTGAGAATAATATTTTCTTAATATTATCCTTATAAAATTCTACAAAATCAATATTAATAGTATTTTTATCTAAAGAATTAATTTTTGAAGTATCGTGGATATCTTTAAAAAATGACATCCATATTATTTCTTCCATTGCTTCAGGACTATCCGGTGTGATTTTTATTCTATCTTTATGTGCGCGCTCAACACTCTGAATATTGCCAGAACTTGCCCGGTCAAGAAACCGTTCCCACCAAACCGGTATATGCACTAAGGGGAAATCTTTATATCTATAACTTACTAAATCAGGATGCGATGCTAATTTTTCTAATAAAATTGTAGTACCTGAGCGAGCCAAACCAGTAATGTATATTGGACTTTCAATTTGTAGATTAAATAATTTATCTTGTAATTGATGGGTCTCCCAATTTCCCAACTTGATCATGATGTTGGGATGATTATTTACAAACCGTCCTATCTTATCTTGGAAAAAGGAAACTTTCATAAATTAATAATTTTATAAATTACTGAATTTTAAAAATAATTCTCAGCGTTATAGCTGAGATAAAAATTCCAACGAAAAATAATAATTCCCATCCATTAATAATATCCGGCATCTTTGTAAATATTACTTTTTCAGGATAGTGAATATATAGCATTCGAACAGATGATTCCTTAGTAATGTATCCAATTTCATCATTTAATATAAAATTCCACCATTTCTTTTTAGTAATAAAAGGAACTGGAGCTGAAAATGGTTGACCCGAATAAATTATATCTTTGTTAACATAGACAGTAACTGAATCAGTTTTGTCTTGCGGTTGAATAAATATATTTCCGTTCGAATCTTCAGAAATGATGTTTTGTGGAAATATGAATAAATTTGTTTTTTCCGGCTCAACAGTAATCAGAATTTTATCCTGATTGAAGGGGATCGAGTAACTATGATGCATATCATACCATATAGCTATTATCAAAACAGGGATAATTGACAATATAGCGGGCAAAAAGATTTTACCTAATAGTTTAAATGATAAATTAAGATTCCTCTTCGCTAATATATTATAATCAGATTTATTTTCTAATGCAGGATCAAACATTTTTTTCCGAACTGATTTTATATCATTTTTTATATCGGCGATTAAAGACTGATTTGAAAAAAACGCATATATTATAAAAGCAAGACTACCGGCAATTAATCCCCAAAATAAATTTCTATAGGTGAAAGGTAGAATAAAAGATGTCCAATAATCAATTTTATTGATAATCGGGAAAAGTAGATTAATCATTTATTCATTATTTACTATCAGCTTTAGAGGTGTTATCGTTTGAGATTTTTGCTTGTTTGCTAATTTTTCTACGTCTAATAAATGCTCGTATAGGCCAGACAAGAAAGCCTCCAACAGCTAGCACAATTGCAGTAATAACTGCCCAAAGAGCCCCTAAAAAAGTGATACCGGCTCCAGGCCCCACATATGCAAATGATAGAGCAGGAATTGTTAATAATAATGCGATTAATCTAAAATATTACATAATAACATTTTTAATATTAACAATTCCTACTCTATCATTTGCT
>PVMS01025261.1_pt1 | contig 16752 bp, 12 predicted proteins | sample 1853461 | NCBI WGS metagenome assembly PVMS01 (sample SAMN08582032, study PRJNA380276) | Marine sediment metagenome, whole genome shotgun sequencing project. | isolation source: ocean sediment barecode stripped | collected 2017 | reverse complement strand
TTCAAAAGTTGCCGGATCCTGAGTGCCTAAAATCTCAGGATCTTTTAAAGTACTAAAATCAAATTCAGAAAGTCCATCATTATTAAAATCGCAAATCTGAATTTTTTCTGGTAAATTTGCTACGGCCGACTCCAGTACTTCAAGCTCAAAAGAAGATATTGAATAACAAGTCGATCCCGTACTCGGTTCAACACGTACCCATATGGTTTGGGTACTACTTTCATAGGTTCCTGTATTTACAATCCACCCTTTTCTATCAATTGCTTTAGATTCACTGTTATAATACGTAACAATTGCAATCTGGCCATCAATTACAATGGGTGTTTGGGCATCCAAATTAAAAATCATTTTGCCGTCATTATCGTCGTCACATTCCAACAGATCAGGTGGTTGGTTGGCAATAGGCGGAGGTGCTATTAAAAGATCGAAAGATGTAATATCATAACAATCCGTTTTAGCTGAATTTTGTATTCGGGCCCAAATAGTTGCTCCATTACTGGTAAAAGGACTCGCCAATGGCGTAGCCCCAGCCTTTGAGAAAATTTCAGATTCATGATAGGTAACCAACATTCCTGTTTGCCCATTTAAAATAAGAGAGGTTTGAGATTCCAGATCGAAATCTTCAAAACCGTCACCATTATCATCACAACTTGCCAAATCTCCAACAGGAGTTGCAGTAGGAATCGTATGGAATAGGATAATAATATCATCTGATCTTGGTGGTTCCGTGGATGTATTATCGGTAACTTCAACTTTATAATTTCCATTAGTAGTCACAGTCAGCGTGGCTGTTGTTAGTGATAATGTCTCAAAAACTCCTGTGGTGGGGTTCTCCAAAAACCATTCATAACTAATATCTCCACCAAAAGTTGTTGCGTTTAAAAAAGTACTTTGTCCTGTGCATAATTCTCTGTCAGGACCTAGATCAACTAAAATATCACAGTTTAAATAGTCTGTATTATCGGTTACAGCTCCTTGCCATGTGATTGAAAAACCTGAATTATTACCGGCATATTGATTCACCAAAATAACATATTCATCTCCGGCAGTTACATTCATCCAACCAGTAGTATACTCATTATTTGCATCCCTTACTGATGTATATGCGTCTATATTTGCACTATTGATTGGATCAACACCAACACCTGTATAACCTGTTATTGAAGTTTTACTATAATTACAAGCCACCGGGCTTAGCAAAGCACCGCAAGTCGCATTAGGACCATAGACGGCAAAATCCCAATCCTCACTTAGATCATTCGGAATAATACTAAATCCGAACTCACCACTCTCAGCTAATTTTATACGAAACCAATAGGAATTTACTTCAATAGTATTAACTCCTAAGCCAATATCTAAACATCCTGATTGTGTAACACCGTTGAAATCATCCCTTCCATAACCATTTACAATGCCTCCGGAATTAGCATCAGTACACAGAGGTAATGCAGTTGAACAATCAGACTGACTGTAACTATTGAACAGACCAGCAACTAAAAAAATTATAAATACTACGTAATATTTTTTATAAAATATCATTGGGGTATGTCTAACTTTTAAGCACTTTAATTTATGCTTTACATGTATCAAATTTAACGTATAAATCTTAATTATAGTGTTCGCTTATAATTTAAGTGTTTCGGTTTTTTTAAAATAACAAAAATTCATTCGTTTTATTCTTGTGTTATTCAAGGTTTTAAAAATAGTAAAAAAATAAGATAAGTCTTGAAAATATTTTAATCAGGACCCGTTTTGTGCTTTTATAATAAATAATTGTACCTTTAGATATCAAATTTGAAAGACACATTAAACTTACTAAATAACCCATTTTTTTTATGAAATATTTATCACGAAGGTCGTTTCTGAAATCAACTTCTGCAGCAACTGCAGGAATTTTAATAATTCCAAATCTTTATGGTTATTCTGCCAATAGCAGATTAAATATTGCCGTTATTGGAGTTGGCGGAAGAGGACGCGCTAACTGGGATAAAGTTCCGAAAGAAAATATTGTAGCCATGTGCGATGTTGACGATAAACGAGCAGCTGATGGTTTTAATGCATGTCCAAATGCAAAAAAATACAAAGATTTCAGGGTTATGTTCGATGAAATGGCCAATGAAATCGATGCTGTCATTATATCAACACCCGACCATACCCATTTTGCTGCAACCATGATCGCCATGGAACTGGGTAAACATGTATATGTTGAAAAACCATTGGCACATAATATTTGGCAATTACGAACGATGAAGAAAGCGGCTAATCACTATGGTATTATTTCTCAGATGGGTAATCAGGGACATACTACCAATGGAATCAGATTGATAAAAGAGTGGTATGACGCAGGTGTGCTGGGACAAGTAAAAGAAGTTCATGGCTGGCTTGGAAAATTTAATTTTCAGCCCGGAGGATACTGGACCAAACCGGTTAGTTTCCCTCCTCCAACTCACAAAGTTCCTGATTATTTGGATTGGGATCTATGGCTGGGTCCTGCTGCTGACAGACCTTTCAATAGTGCCTATGCTCCAAAGTCATGGAGAGGCTTTTACGACTTTGGAAATGGACAACTTGGCGATTGGTCATGTCATACATTGGATGGCCCATTTTGGTCATTGAATTTAGGGATGCCCCATACCATTGAAGGTGTCGTTCCAAATCCAATTCCTGACCATAGCTTCGTTGCAGAAGAATCCGTTGTAACCTATCAATTCGGTGAACGTGACGGAAAAGATCCCGTAATCTTAAAATGGTACGAAGGTGGTTCTAAACCTGAAATTAGACCGGAATGGGGAATTGACACATTAGATAACTCAGGAATGATTATGGTTGGGGAGAAAAAATCATTGATCACAGGCGGCAGACCAAACAATCCAAAACTTTTAGTTTCAGATGAAGAATGGAATGAGTTCCTGAAAAATGCTCCTGAAAGGACCATTCCAAGGATTGGTGAAGAAAAACCGGTCGCTGAATGGGTGGACGCCATAAAAAACAATACCCTACCGGGATCGAATTTCGATTATGCCGCGAGTTTAACTGAAATGGCACTTATTGGGGTTTTAGCACAAAGATTTGGGACACGTTTGGAGTATGATGCTAAAAACATGAAAATTACCAATCGCCCTGATATCGATGCGTATATTAAAGAACCTGTACGAAAAGGATGGTCGTATGGTGACAATCTTTAACAGTAAAAAGTTTTAATACTTATTAACGTGAATTCGATCTAACAAGTATTATAATTACTTGAATTCTAAATACTTACGCCTTTGCGAGGGAGGAACGACCTTGGCAATCTATTCATTGGAATTAGACTGCCATACTGAATCAGGTTCAGTACAGGCTATTTTACTCAAAAAAGTAAAACCTGTCTGCCGATAGGCAGGTTTGCAGTGATAGCAACTAATTAATATCTTGATTATTAAACCGTTGTGTATTTTGATAAAATTTCGTCAATTCGAGTGAATTTTATATCTGATAAGTGATAAAATTAGTATCGAGAATAGAAATTTTATTTAAATAAATAGTTCTCGATACAATTTTTTATCAAAAATCACTCGAACTGACGTTGAATTCAAAATAATATTCCAAAATGCACAACGGGAATTATTGATAATTTATTATATCTAACTTACGTTTTAATACTAATTTCACCTGAGAAGAGTACATCTGGTAAGCATTTATTATTGGCTATTTGGCATTCTGATCTTAATGACTATGGATGATAAAATAGTGATGACACCAATGCTTATTACAGCATATTCCACACCAAATAAGTCTGCAATTATTCCTGAAACTATGGCTCCGATGGCATAGCCTAAATCCCTCCATAATCTAAAGACACCAATGCTTTCAGCACGCTGATCAGGGCTGGTTGCTTCAGCAATGGCAGATAAAAATGTGGGATACACCAATGCCGTACCCAATCCCAAAATAGCTGCTATCGTTGCCAGTTGATAAAAACTTGTGAAAAAAGGAATTAAAAGAATAGCTAAACCTTGTAACAACATTCCCCAAAAAAGCATTTTCTTTTTAGAACATAGATCGGCCATTCTACCGGTAACCAATTGACCAAAACCCCAGACTGTCGGGTATATTGCGGCAATAATTCCGATGCTTTTTGAATCGTAATTCAACGAAAACAACAGAATAGGTAATAGCCCCCATATCATTCCGTCATTCAGGTTATTTACCAATCCGGCCTGCGAAATGGAACTCAGTGTTTTGTCTTTAAAAGATGTTTCTAAAAACACATTGTCAAGTTTATTGCTTTTTGTGGTCTGCTGTTCCTTATGTACAAAAATTCTGGTATCGCGTACAAATAAAATGGAAAGTAACAAGCCAATAATTGAAATTCCAATACCCAGATAAAACGGGTAAGGCGTAACACCATATTTTTGAGCAATGACTCCGGTAAGAAAAGCGATGATACCGACTGCAAAATAACCTGCAAACTCATTGATACCCATGGCGAATCCACGGTTCTTTTCACCAACCAGATCAATTTTCATTACCACAGTACTACTCCAGGTAAGCCCTTGATTGATACCCAACAAAATATTGGCAAAAACAACCCAATTCCATGAAGATGCATGAATCAAAATAAACGGAATAGGAATGGCAAATAACCACCCTGTCAGCAATAAGTTTTTTCTTCCAAACCGATTCGCCAGTTTCCCGGTAAAATAGTTTGTAATAGCTTTGGTGATTCCGAAGGCTATAATGAATGATAATATGGCGGTTTTGGAGGCAACCCCAAATTCGATCTCGGCAAATTTTGGAAAGATAGTCCGTTCCAGACCAACCATTCCCCCAACAAAAGCGTTTACAATTACCAGCATGGTGAATTGCTTCCAATTCTGCTTCAATCCTAATTTAACAGTATCGCTCATTTTATTTTTTAAGTCTTCAGGACTTACTAATATATTAAATAAAAGCGAAAACCCATTTATCAAATTAACAAATGGGTTTTTATTAAGAACTTAGAAATAACTAATTATTGTATTAAAAAGAGTTTCTAAATGATTTTTTAATTTGATGAATTTACAGTTTGTTCGAAATTATTGGGTCAGCATTTCCATCCGGATCCCCATTAACAGTACCATCAGATACAGCATTTCCTAAAAGGAACACACCTGCCGCATGTGGTGTTGCCATGGAAGTTCCTGAAATAGTGTTGTACTCACCTTTTTTCCAGGTAGATTTAATACTTACTCCGGGAGCACAATAATCAACTGGCGTCCCAAAATTAGACCAACTTGCAAAATTATCCTTACTGTCAGAAGCCGATATCGTATAAATATTTGTTCCGTTTACCCTTGCAGGGGAATGATTATTCGCATCCTCACCATCGTTTCCTGCTGCCAGACAAAATTTAACTCCATTAGCATTTGAGGCATTAACAACTGCATTATCCAACGCTGTTGATACCGGACCTCCAAGACTCATGTTTGCAACATCCCCATTTGCTCCATTTGCTCCAACATAATCTACTCCGGCTATCACACCTGAATAAGATCCGCTTCCTCTTCTGTTCAAAACACGCACTGCAACAACAGTAGCACCTGGAGCAACGCCAATAACACCAATATTATTATCTATGGCTGCAATCGTTCCCGCTACATGTGTTCCATGTCCGTTTGCATCGTTTGGATCATTCGCATCCTTACCTCCTAAAAATGACTGGCTTCTTCCAACATCAACATTTAGATCGGGGTGTGTTAAATCAATTCCTGAATCTATGACCCAGGCTGTGCCTCCAGAAGAATTTCCAGCTCCTCCATTTACTCTGGCAATTCCCCAGGGAGTTTCCTGGCCGGTATCTCCACCACCGCCGCCGCCACCGGCCCAAGATGGTTTTCCCAGCGTAACTAAATAATCCTGTTCTATATATTTTACACGACTGTCTTTTTTAAGACTTTCAAGCTGACTATCCTTAAGTTTCGCTGCAAAGCCATTCAATGCATATCCATAAGTTTGAACAATACTTTCTTTTGACAGTTGAATTTTAGAAAATTTTGATGAAAGTTCATTCAAAGCAGCACTTTTCATTTCACTGTATTTTACATTAGACTTTTTAGCAGTTGATTCACCTTGCAAAACAACAATATACTGACCTTCAATAGGGGCAATATCATAACCAACGAGTGCGTCTAATTCCTGAATTTCTAAGGAACCCTCATCATTTTGACAAGCAATAAAGAATAATGGAATTACTATTAAATACAATAAGATTTTACTTGTAGGAAAGTTTAGTTTTTTCATAATAATGATTTTTTAGTAGTAGTCTGTTGCCAATAATATACAAAAAAAAAAATTAATTCTTATTTTTATTAAAAAAATTAATTACTATTTTGTTGATCAACGCTGGCTTTGTGCTAAAAACTTCATGAGGAGTATCAGGTAAAATACAAAACTCGCTTCCTGCAATTGCTCTGGATTTCCAGACCGTGTTCCAGTTTAATAACATCTTATCACCATAAACTACCAGTACCTGACTCTTTATCTGTGCTAATATTTCAGGACTGATAATTTCCTCTATTGCATACATTTTCTTCATATCATCGATGTACTTCTTCCAATTGTCTTTTTCAGGGGATTTACTTTGATAAGCTGTCAACCATTCCTTATTATAGGTTTCAATAATTTCAGGGCTCAATTGTTGTAATGACTCCAATACTTCTGGCTTAATACCGCACATGTTTGTGTTTGCACCTGAAATTACTATTTTTTGAACCTTGTCAGGACGTTGAGCTGCTAAAAGCATTGCCACAATACCTCCATCACTATATCCAATTACATAAACACTTTCCAGATCAAGCTTATCTATGAACTCTGAATACATGGATGCCATCAGGTCGAAACTCATTTCGTCAACCAGTTCAGAACGACCATGCCCCGGACTGTCTATGGCAATGACTTTAAAATGATTTGAGAGTTCTTTAATTATGAGCTGAAAATCACTGATAGACCCAAAACCCCCATGCAATAAAAGCAGCGGAGTTCCTGCACCGTATTCTTCATAATAAATTTGGGTATCAGAGAGTGTAATGTACGATCCATTGTTGGAGCCGTAATCGATTTCCTGACAATTTCCATCCCATGCATACATGGTTAGAAATACTAAAACATAAAGTATCTTTTTCATTTCAAATTGGTTTAAGTCTGAATTATTTTTACAAACTAGTAATTAATAAGCTATTTACTAATGACTTAAATCATATTTTGAACTCTCAATGTTATCTTAGTCTAAAATCTATTTATTTTTGACAATATTCGTTCTTTTGAATAGTTTTTGAATGAGTTTCTAATTGTATCTATTTGACCGCTTCAATTGTAGCAGAAAGAATATAATTTTCAATCCCGCTTCCCGGTATCCAATCCTTTATGAATTTTTTACTTTTATGTTTAGGTTCGATCTTTATATCTGTAAAGCCCGACTTGTCAAGGATGGATTCTATCTTTTCAACTGTAGAAGCTCCTCCCACACAGCCCGCATAAAGTAATACGTCATTTTTTATTTCTTCTGGTAAATCAACTGATGATACCACATCTGATATGGCCAATTTCCCTCCCGGTTTTAAAACCCGAAAAGCTTCTTCAAAAACCTGTTCCTTTTCAGGAGAAAGGTTGATCACGCAATTAGAAATAATTACGTCAATACTTGCATCAGCCACAGGCAAGTGCTCTATTTCACCCAATCTAAATTCCGTATTCTTATAAGCTCCCTTTGCGGCATTATTCCTTGCCAATGAAATCATTTCAGGAGTCATGTCAACTCCAATAACTTTCCCGGTGTCTCCCACACTTTTAGAGGCTAAAAAACAATCAAAGCCACCACCACTTCCAAGGTCCAATACAGTTTCTCCCTGCTGAAGTGATGCAATTGCCTGCGGATTTCCACATCCGAGACCCATATTTGAACCTACCGGGACATTATTATATTCTTCGGATGAATAGCCCAATTTATGTGAAATGCTATCAAAGAGATTCGTGTTGGAGCTGTCGCAACATGAAGATTGACTGTTCGTGCTGGATGGTCTACAACAATCAGACTGATTATTTTCCTGGGTCTCATTCTGCAATGCTACTCTTTTATAATTCTCCATTACCGATTCTCTTATTTTGTTTTTTGAATTATTTTCCATTGTAAATTCTTTTTATTTTTATTGAATGATTAGTATATAAAAGAGCCCCCTCAGCGTGGACCCTTAAATGTTGTTTTTCCTATTAACAGTATCTACGACTTGATGCAAATCTGCTTCTGGATCCCAGACATCTTCTTAGTGTTGCATATATTCTTGAATTCTTTTGAGTGCTTGGTGCAGTGTTCGTCTCTTTCGAGTGTTTTGTGTTTTCCATGATGTAAATTTTTAAATGAATAAATTAAAATCACTAACAAGACTTTATGCTCTCGAAAAAGACGCAATATTTATTCATTTTTTTTTCCTGGAGTATAATTTTTGGGCTCACATTCGGTTTTTAAATCCAAAGAAAGGAGATTCCCTTGTTCATCTTTTTCTAATATACTGCATTCTATAATTTTCTTTTTTAACAACTTTCTTGCTCTTTGAATTCTACTTTTCGTAGCAGTTAAACTCAAATTTAATTTTTTAGCAACTTCTTTTTGCTTGAGTTCTTCAATATCTGATAATTGTAAAGGAACACCATATTTTTCCGGCAACAATTGTATGAGCGGCTTCAATATTCCTTCAGTATCCTGATAAATTGTTGTTTCATCATTATCAAAAGTTTCAGGAATCTCATTGGTGAACTTTTGCTGTTTTTTGAAGTAATCTACGGTTGTATTATGAGTAATCTGAAACAACCATGATCGCACATTCTTTATTTGAATTGCGGAACAACATGAATTGTACACTTTCATCAATACTTCATGAGAAAGATCGTTTGCGACGTCTTCATTCTTAACTTTTTTCAGAATATAATACTTCAATCCGGTTTTATATTCGAGCCACAACGAAGATATTTCAGAATATTTATTCAGTTCGGTCATTTTTTCTTCTTTAGCGGCTATTATTTAGCAAGATCTTTTCAAATTTACCTAATTATATGAATACATTTCCATAATAATTACTATTTATCTTAAAAGTGTGAAAACATTCCTTATTTTTATTTATTCGAATACTCTAAATCAAACCATGCGCTTTCAACATTTCTTTTTTCTCTTTTTCATCTGCTTTTCACAGAGTATTTACGCACAAAAAGACAGTATTAAAACAGTCATTTTAGATCCGGTGACGGTAAAATCCTCACGAATTACTGAAAGAGAACTGAGAATTCCTTTAGCAATCACTGCTCTTAATTACGAAGACACTCAGGAAATCCGCCAACAACTTTCATTGCATGATTATATCAAAAACATACCGGGGTTATTTGCGATGAATTCAAATAATTTTTCTCAGGATCTACGTGTTTCCATTCGTGGTTTCGGTGCCAGAGCTGCCTTTGGCATCAGAGGTATTAAAATCCTTGTGGATGGTATCCCGGAAACCACTCCTGACGGTCAGGGGCAGATTGACAATCTCAATTTAGGAATCATTAAAAGTATTGAAGTAATAAAAGGTCCTGCCGCTGCACTTTACGGAAATGCCTCAGGTGGTGTCATCAGTATTTATACTCAGGATAACTTTGATAAAGATTATGTCAATGCCGGATTAACTATGGGAAGTTTTCACATGCAACAATATCAAACAGCTCTTGGTTTTCGTACCGGCAAGAACAGTTTCATTGTACAGGGAACACACACTAAAACAGATGGATACAGAGCGCAAAGCGGCTTTAAAAACAGCAATCTGAACCTAAGAATGAGGCATTTGTTTTCAGAAAGCACCAAAATCAACGTTCATATCAATTATACTGACAGCCCCTATGCCGGTGATGCCGGTGGTTTGACGTTGGATGAAGTACAGGAAGACAGGCAACAAGCAAGGAGCAGGAATGTAGAGTTTATGACCAAAGAGCGTATCGACCAGTTTAAAACAGGCATTAATTTCGAACATAGCTGGTCACAGCATTCATTCAATACCTATGGGTTTTATTCCTCACGAAATTTTTATGGTTTATTACCTTTTGAATTTGGGGGTATTGTGAATCTACAAAGAAATTATTTTGGGCTTGGAAGTAATTTTACACTTAAAAGTAAGGCTGAAAAATCAAAAAATAAATTGCAGCTTGGTTACGATTTTGCAAATCAACAAGATGACAGAATCCGATTCAAGAATTTAACGGGTACTCAAGGTGAAAAAACACTGGATCAGATAGAATCATTTTCATCCTTTGGCTTCTATGCCCTAGACCATTTTTCATTAGGAAAGTTTTTAGTACGAACGGGGCTTCGATTCGACAACAATACATTGGAAGCCGAGGATCTGTTTTTAAGCAATGGAGATCAATCTGGAAAGATACAATTGAAATCATGGAATCCAAGTTTAGGTTTGAGCTATCAATTGTTCAAGCAACAGTATTTATACATTAATTTCTCCACCAGTTTTGAAACTCCTGTGCTAAGCGAACTTTCCGCCAATCCAACCGGTGATGGTGGATTCAATGTGCTGTTGAAAGCTCAGAAAGCCAAAAATTATGAAATAGGCTATAAATTAATAACACCAAACAGTCATGGTCAAATAGCTTTATTCCAAATTGAAACCAGCAATGATATCATACCCTATGAACTGGAAGAATTTCCCGGAAGAACCTTTTATAAAAATGCAGGAAAGACCCTCAGAAAAGGGATAGAGTTGAGCTATAGTATGAAAATAATTCGAAATTTATATTTTAGCGCAGGTTATACATTTTTCGATTTTCATTATGAAAACTATAGTACACCAGACGGGAATTTCAATGACAAACAACTTCCCGGGATTCCTAAACACATGGGATCTCTTGCTTTCAATTATCAAAACAACAAGGGACTCAACATACTTTTCAACAATCATTATGTTGGCGCATTATACGCTGATGATGCAAATACTGTTAGTGATAAAAGTTATACAATAACAAACCTCAATTTGGGCATTAGGGTAAAGACCAATCAGCTTATTATTACTCCTTTTTTAGGCATTAACAATCTCTTCAACACAAAATACAATGATAATATTCGGATAAACGCTTTCGGTGCTCGCTATTATGAACCTGCTCCAGGAATCAATATTTTTGGAGGTGTGCGGGTAAGTCACTCTCTTTGATTTTGATCTTTCTCACAAATATTTTATAAGTTAACCGTTAATTGATATATATAAACCAAATTTGGAGCATTCAAAAAAAACAATCTGAAGTTAATAAGTACACGCATATTCTGTTCATGAAGACTCCTGATAACCACATTTCGCTTGATCATTAGAACTTTAAAATTCATTATGTTAACTAATCTGATCTAAAAAATACATTTTCAAATATGGATAGGAGTAATAAAGAAACAGACTCATCAACTATAATAGAAGTTGAGTCTTTTTTATTATTGGGAAGCATCGAGCTATCGGATTAAAAAATTCAAAAAATGTTGAAGGCTTACAGTACAATTTTATACACCGAAATTTTCAATAACAATTTTCTTTATTTTTTTGTTGAGGGATTTCATATCATTATAACTGGTGTGTTCTAAAACAATAACCACTAAATCATCTTCAGGGTATAGCGTAAGACCCGTACTAAAACCATTCCATTTACCATGATGATAAATGGTTTTTTGCTCTCTGGTATCAATCCTAAAACCAAAGCCATATGGAACTTTTCTTCCGTAAACAGTTTCTCCTTTGGAATACATAAGGTCTAAGGATTCTTTGGAAAGTAGTTTTCCGTTATTTAGCGCAAATGTCCACTTGAACAAATCTTCAGTGGTAGCGTATACATTTTTATCACCTACAATAGCGTCGTTTATTGTACTATTAATTTTTAAATGTCTCCAGCCTCTGTACAATCTATATCCATCCAATTGATTTGATTTGATCTTATCATTTTCAAAACTGTATACAAACGAATCATTCATTTCCAACGGATCAAAAATATTCTGCTTTACAAAAGCACTAAAACTCAAACCGGAAACTTTTTCAATAATAGAAGCTAATACAATATAGCCTGTGTTAGAATAATCGAAATTTCGTCCAGCTTTAAAAAACCGCTGTACATTACTTGATGCTAGCAATGTCATCATATCACTATTGGTAGGGGCTTTTTCTTGTTCCCATTTATGCTCTGATACCCAAAAATATTTTGGTAATCCGGCGGTATGATTTAGCAGGTTTTTTATAGTCACATGTTTATAGGGGAAATTTGGAAAATAGCTATTTACAGTGTCTGTAAGTTGTATTTGGCTCCGTTCATACAAAAGCATAATAGCCGCTGCAGTGAATTGTTTACTTACTGAAGCCAATTGATATACAGATGCTTCATTTAGTGGTTCTTTCTTTTTGAAATCAGCATATCCTATCTGATTGCTATATACAATTTTTCCGTTTTTCGCTACTAATAATGATCCATGAAAATCATATCTTTTATTAATACGCTGCAGTAATGAATCTAATTTAAAACTCACCTTTTGCGTTTCAATTTCAGAATGCGATTCTATAAAAATAGTGGATGCCTCATTAGATGAAGCTATAATAGATAGTGCTGTTACGTCCACTTCATTTTTAGAAGCTTCAGACTTTATACTGACCAAGAAACCACTCAATATAACTATGAGGGCAACGGCTATTTCCTTAATATATCTTTTCAAATGTGGTGGTAAAAAATTAGGCAGCAAATTAACAATCATTCCTGGACTTTCAAAACAATCGTCTTTTTTTTAACGTAAATTTTAGGATTTTATGGTGCATTTTTATTTTTTCTAAATAAAAAAGCCTCACATTTCTGTGAAGCTTATTCTTTGTAACGGGTAGCATTTAATTATCGATTCTAAATTCTTTCATTGGTGATTTCTTGGAGAAAATTGAATTTTATGAACAATGGAAAAATAACATCTATTTATCTTAGTTTTATTAACTATATAGTCATGGATCTAGTCTTGTGCATTTTGACTATATTTCTTTTTTAAGGAAAGGCAAAGTACCAGATCCTGGATTGACTATCTACATCCAGCCAAGTTCACGCAAGGCCCATGAGGCGTTCCATATTTTTGTCATGCTTTCGATTTTTCCTTCATCATTCATTTTGAAAGCATATACATAATGCGTATCTGTTGTCTTATTTGTAGGAGGAACAGGTCCGCCTTCACCAGAATGAGTCCCTGTGAAAGTGGCATAAAAGATTGCCGTTTTATTAGCTTCGTCATAAGCAGAAACATGAAGTTCATACGTGCAGCCAGGGGCTGTAATAGTTCCAAAACCAGTCATCCAACCGACATAATCTTTCATTGTTTTGATTTCTGTCAATGGCTCACATTGAGCACTGAATGTAGCTTTATCTGCTACATAATTTTTACAAGCATCCCATCCTTTTAATGATTCACAGTTGTGAAAAAAATGCACCTGCTGTTTCAAATGAATTCATAATATTATTTTTTTAATTAGTAGTTATTAAAGATAAGAAAAATAAATTTGGGTTTAAAAAAAGCTTTATCTAATTGATTAAGCTTTTTCCTTTAGTAGCAGGAAACAGTAAATTATCGAACCTAAATGAGTTTGTGAATGACTTTTAGGAAGTTTTAATCTTTATGCATTTGTGGTTTATTTATAGCTCTTTTGTACTATTTTCAGTTCTAATAAATTCATATTCGCCAGTAACAGGTTTAAAAATAATATGATAATTACCTGCTTCGGGCACCGTAATATCAGGACCATCTTGATATCCAACTCCCTTTGGAAATTCATTTTATCCCCAATTTACTGCCCAACTATCTCTGCATCTGAATTTTATTCTACCTTCCAATAAATAAATATCAATTTCCCAAATCTCATTTTCAATATCTATTAATTTCATAGGTGTTGAGCTTCCATAAACGTTGTCAAAACCATCAATTGCAGTTCCTTTTACCCCTAGAACAATAATTTTACATCAGGGTAATAATTTTTAATTAACTTTATTATGGACATTCCATCTCCATATCTATTATTACTTTTGGCAATTGAATATGAAAAATTTGTTCTCATAGTTTTTAAAGTTGCCCTAAATGAGTCTGTTTGAAGCAATTGTTTAGCATTGGAAATATCATTTTCACTATAATAAGCGGTATCATTAGTTACCCACCCATCAATTGCCAATTTTGTATCAACTTTCGGATAGGCTAAATTGATGTTTTTTAAGGCTACTGTGTAATCCTCAAAAACTTCAACTGGATCTTTAGTTAACTCAATTGCATGGTTCTGTCGCATCTGTCAATTTTTATAATAATTTGCACCTAACTACAAAAATATTATAATTGGTATTCAGACACTTACACTTTTTGAATTTGCTAATATTACCAAAAAACAGACCGGAATAGAACAGATGCGACAGAACCCTATTTCCAAGTTTGTAATAATTTTTTGGTTAAATGATAGATGTTTTGCTGGTATTTGTTGGAATTGGCAATCTGAATAAAAGTAACAAAAAGTAACGTTTACACGCAAAATTAACGGGATAAACGCACTTTTAGTAATTATATAACGAGTTGTACGCAAGCTCAAAAGTGGAAATTCAACCTGATTTCTCAACTCATTCATTCTTCATTCTAAAAGAAAAAAGACTATTTATTCACCTACTGATAAAAGATGTAGCATAGAAGTCGTAAAGAAGTCGTAAGCTTGGCACAAGAGTCACAACCCGTTATGTTTAATTTTGTCTCGAACAATTAAATATAACATAATGAATAAATTTTTTACACTTTCTATTTTTCTTCTCACAATACATTTTAGCTTCTGCCAAAACCTTGAATCAAAAATAGATTCTATAGTTTCATCAAATTACAATCAAAATGAGCCGGGAATCTCAATTTTAATTGCAAAAGATGGTAAACCCATATATAAAAAAACGTTTGGCATCGCTAATATGGAATTAGACATACCTATGAAAACTGATAATGTATTTCAAATTGGTTCTATTACAAAACAATTTACAACCGTTGCTATTTTAATCTTAGAAGAACAAGGCAAACTTAAATTGACGGATGACATTCTAAAATATATACCTGATTACCCAACTGAAGGAAACAGCATTACAATTCATCATTTATTAAACCACACTTCTGGAATACAAAATAACACTCCGGTTGGCAAAAAAGGAGCTATTTCTAAAACAGATATGACTTCAAAAGAGCTAATTAATTATTTTAAGAATACCCCTTTAGATTTTAAACCTGGTACAAATTTTAAATATAGCAATGCAGGATATATTGTGCTTGGCCTTATTATCGAAATTGTTTCTAAACAATCGTATGAAGATTTTATTGAAACTACTATTTTTAAAAAAATAGGAATGTCTTCCTCTTATTATGGTAGCAATAAAGAAGTTATTAAAAATAGGTTTCTGGATATCAAGCAAAACAAAACACTTTTACAAATGCTGATTACATGAGTTTGACATTGCCTTACGCAGCTGGTTCTATACTTTCTACAGTAGATGATTTATTAAAATGGCAAAATGCTCTAAAGTCCAATGCCTTTATTAAATATTCGAGCTTAAAAAAAGCCATCTCTCCTACTACTTTAAAAAATGGTAAGATTATTTCATACGGATATGGTTTTAGAATGGCCAACTTAAAAGGATCACCAGTTATAGCGCATTCAGGAAGCACAAAAGGATTTACATCAATTGCATTGTTCTTACCTAAAGAAAACACCTACATCGTAGCATTATCAAATTGCAATTGTAAAAATCTTTCAGAGGTGACAAAAAAAATAGCTCTTTTAACTCTTGAGAAATCGACATCTAACAAAAATATTAAAACAAAGAAATCGGTAAAAAAGGATAGAAAAACAATTTCTCTTTCTAAAGAAGTATTACAAGAATTGAGTGGCTCTTATCAAGTAAAAGAAAATCTAAACATTAAAATCACCAATGATACTAATGAGTTATACCTAACAGCACCAAGACAAACTAAAAGGATTAAACTTTATGCTCTGAGTAAAAATCATTTTTACATGAAGATATCTAATGCTGAAATCACCTTTAATAAAAATAAAAAGAATGAAGTTATTAGCTTAATTCTAAATCAATCCGGGCAAAATATTTTAGCTAAAAAAATATAATTACCCTCATAAACACAAATAAAATTATGAAAACAAAAACACATAATAACATCCTTTCACAAGCATTTAAACTAGCGAAAACTCCAATTATTATAGCTATGCTTGTAACTCCTGTTCGGTTTACATTAGAGTTAATTGGATTATCTGAAAATATAATTGGCATTATTGGATTGCTCTGGTTAACTTTGGCTTTTGCAATTTATTGGGGGATAAAATTATACAATGAAAAGCAATCGTATTTGTTGCTTTTATTAAGTTTAGTAATATATTCTCCTATTTCAAGGATTCCTGTCGCGATAGTTTGGTGGATTGATGCCAAATGGCAAATAGGAAGTCATTATGGATTGTATTTTGATAGTTTTACACAAGCTCTTTTAAATCATGTTGGTTATGGCTCTTTAGTTCAAATTATCCCTGGATTTTTATTGGGATCCATAACACTCGTTATTATGCAAAACAGAAAATCTGTAGCGATTTAAACTAAAAATAAATAAAAAATGAAGAATGCCCATTTATCAGCAAGAGTAAAAGAATTAAGAAATAAAAAAGGTATGTCTCAAGAAGTTCTTGCAGA
>PVMS01112960.1_pt1 | contig 16754 bp, 18 predicted proteins | sample 1853461 | NCBI WGS metagenome assembly PVMS01 (sample SAMN08582032, study PRJNA380276) | Marine sediment metagenome, whole genome shotgun sequencing project. | isolation source: ocean sediment barecode stripped | collected 2017 | reverse complement strand
CGCCCTAAAGTACGTGCCCACTGCTGTCCTGTCAGCGATCATAGTTCCCATGATCCTGCTCGAAGATGGGCAAATAAACCTGAGCTTGAATAATTCTTTTCTTTTGGCCTCCATTATTTCTATTTTCGTTTCCTGGCGCACCCGAAATCTGCTGCTCACGATCCTGGCTGGCATGCTCAGCCTTTGGGTCTTTCGCTTTCTACTCTGAAAAATAAGCAGTCAGCATATTCTTGACAACTCTTGCATTACCGATTATTATGTAACCGTTCGGTTACATTTCGGAGGAAAAATGCTTGAACTTCACACAAAAGAAAAAATGCAGATTCAATTTGAAATTGATATTTCTGCACCCCCAGAGCAGGTTTGGAAGCAGTTGGCAACAAAGGACGGCATGCGAAAATGGTTTAGCACAAGCCTGATCTTTGATATGCAAATTGGTGGCGAATTTCGCATGGAAGTCAACCATGATGGCCACTGGATCTTCTTCGGAGAAGTGCAGAAGATCGTGCCCAATCAGGAACTCGCATTTACCTGGACCCAGCAGGAAGTGGGCCAGGAAGCATGGCCTATTGCTACCTTGGTGACCTTCAAATTGGAAGAAATCCCCTCGGGCACGCGTGTGTCTCTGGTTCACAGCGGTTTTGACGCGCTGGACGAGGCTATGGCCGAAAAAGAGTATTCCGACCACATTCAAGGGTGGCAAGCTTCAGATCCATTGGGTGGCTTAAAAAGCGCTGTTGAAGAGAATCATTCAGTATGAGCATCAATGCAAATCCCTTTTCCGCGATAGCTGACCCAACAAGAAGGCAAATTCTTGATCGCTTGAGCGATTCCGGGCCAATGCAAGCTGGGCTTCTAGCAAAGCAATTTTCAAGCATTTCACGGCCCGCAGTGAGCAAACATTTGCGCGTTCTAAGAAGTGCAAAGCTCGTAAAACAAGAAGCGAAAGGCCGAGAAATCTGGTATTCCATTGAACCTCTGGCCCTTCAGGAAGTTTACGTGTGGATGCAAAAGTATGAGCGCTTCTGGGCTGATCGCCTTCTTGCCCTCAAGCAAGTGAGTGAAAAATCGAATTAGGCAATATGCTTTGGGCGCTATAATTCGCGCATGATGAATTCAAAGTTAACTGTAAATATTCGACCAGTTAACAAAGCCAATTGGGAAGAGCTTGAAACGCTATTTGGACCCAGCAGTGCTTATGGGGGCTGCTGGTGTATGTATTTTCGCTTAAAATCGAAGCAATATGAAGAAAATGGCAATACAGGTAACAAATCTGCGATGCACATCATTGTAGAGAAAGATGAGGTTCCGGGATTGATCGCTATTCATAATGAGGAAGCAGTCGGCTGGATCTCGCAAGGGCCTCGGGAAAATTTTGGCCGCATCCAACGCTCTCCAATACTCAAAAAAGTGGATAATACGTCCGTTTGGTCAATTGTGTGTTTCTTCATTCATCGAGACTATCGCAATGAGGGTGTGGCAAAGCAGCTTATTCAAGCAGGAATGAAATACGCGAAATCGAAGGGGGCCAAAGCAATTGAAGCTTACCCAATTGACACGATGGACGCGCACCAGGCTCAAGCCGATCTATTTACTGGCCCCCAGGTAATATTTGAGCAGGCTGGCTTTAAAGAAGTAGCGCGCCGCAAAGCGACGCGCCCGATCTTCCGTTACAAGCTAAATTAGTCTTTTATTCCACGGTCACGCTTTTGGCCAAATTGCGCGGTTGATCCACATCCAATCCTCGCAATGTAGCAATATGATAAGCCAGCATTTGCAAGGGGATCACCGTGATTGCTGGGCTCAACATCCAAGGCGTTTCCGGCACCCACAGAACATGATCTGCCAGACCCTCAATAATGGTATCGCCCTCAGAGGCAACTGCAATAACTCGGCCACCCCTGGCCTTAGCCTGCTCGATCTGGCTGATCATTTTTTCATACCAGGGATCTTTTGTGGCGATCGCGATCACGGGCATATCCTCATCAATAAGCGCAATGGGCCCGTGCTTCATCTCTCCAGCAGGATAACCCTCAGCATGAATATAGGAAATTTCTTTTAGCTTGAGCGCACCTTCATAAGCCGTGGCAGTGTGAATGCCGCGCCCCAAATAAAGGCAATGCGTAATATCCTTCATTACTTTGGCGACCTCAAGTACTTCAGCGTCTTTGGAGAGGCATTCATTCGCCCAGGCTGGCACATGGCGCAGCTCGCTGAGCAACTTCACGCGTTCCGCTTTATCCACTGTGCCGCGCAATTCTCCAAGCAATACTGCCAACATGTAGAGATCAATTAATGGAGCAGTATAGGCTTTGCTTGAGGCAACCCCAATTTCCGGGCCACTCTGCATAGATATATAGCCGTCGGCTATGCGCATTGCCTGTGATCCGATGACATTGATAATAGACCAGAGCGTCGCACCTCGTTTCTTCCCCTCTGCCATTGCAGCCAATGTATCGGCGGTTTCGCCGGATTGGCTGATCGCTAACACCACACTATTTTCATCCACCAATGGATCTCTATACCGAAATTCGGAAGCAATATCAAATTCGACAGGGATACGGGCGATCTTTTCAATTAGTATTTTCCCGACCATTGCGGCATATCCTGCAGTGCCACAGCCTATGGCAAAGATCCTGCTTATTCGCTGGACAAATTCCGCGTCTAAATTGAGGTTTTTCAGGCGAATTTCACCATCGTCGTAATCCACCCGGCCCGAAATCGTGTCGCTAAGGGAGCGAACCTGCTCATGGATCTCTTTTTGCATAAAATGTCGATATTCGCCCTTTTCAGCAGCAACCGGATCCCAGGAAACGCTTTCAATTTCATAGTCAAGTTTTTTTCGCGACAGATCACTTACCAGAAGGCCATTCTCCGAAATCACCGCCATCTGCCCCGATTCGAGAAATACAACTTCTCTGGTATGTTCCAAAATAGCGGGTAAATCAGAGGCCAGAAACATCTCTTTTTCACCGAAACCGATCACCACACCACCGGCATTTCCTATTCTGGCCGCTACAATGCGATCAGGATGCTGAGCACTAAAGAGCACCACTCCCTGATGGCCCTTTAGGTGTTGAAGCGCTTTGCTGGCCGCTTCTTCTATCTCTGTTTCATTTGAGAGATAGCGCTCAATCAGATGCACGATCACTTCGCTATCCGTCTCGGATTTGAATTCAACGCCTTCTGCTTCTAGTTCATCACGTAACTCGAGATAGTTTTCGACGATGCCATTATGGACAACCACGACATCCCCTGTGGAACCCATATGCGGATGGGCATTGCGTGCATTGGGCTCGCCATGCGTGGCCCAGCGCGTATGACCGATGCCCATGTGCCCGGTCAGAGGTTGATCTGCGACCATCTTTTGTAATCGTTCTAATTTCCCCGCATCTCTACGCAATTCAATGTGGCCATTCTCCAATACAGCAATCCCTGCTGAATCATAGCCTCGATATTCAAGTCGTTTCAAACCACCCAAAATAATTGGCGTCGCGTTTTGCGGGCCGATATATCCAACAATTCCACACATAATTTAAGGAGCCCTCCAACTAGATTTTCACTGACAGCGATCTGCTGCCTGGATAACACATTCCGCTTCATTTCCTTTTGTTCCTATTGTTGCCAATGTGATGTTGAGGAAATAATTTTCCATGGAGGGAAAAGCTCGGGGGCGGTTCTCCCGGAGGGCATCCGCTGATCTTTCGATTTTCGCGATTTCTAAATCTTCAATCGCTATGCCTTATTTTGCAATAAGGAACCCTCACCTCGTCACCCAGAAAATCTGGGCCTTGCGCTCTTCTCCCGTAAATTAATTAATTAGCGTATAAGCAGCTCCTGTATCACCAATAATTATAGAGGCAGATTATACCTCCAGCTCGAAATAGTTCTCATTTCAGCATAATTTTGGAATAAGCCCTCATGTTATAATTACCTGTCTTGGTAAACAGGGCTTTCCCCATAAAAAAGTACAAGTATTTTACGAAAATGGAATTATTTTGAGTGCTAAGACGTATTACAATGAAAGCTTGGGCCTATTAATAGCAGGAGAATCAAGTGGCTTTTAACCCAATAAATTGGATTCTGGGATTCTTTTCCCTAGATATTGGCATTGACCTAGGAACAGCAAATACTCTGGTTCATGTACGAGACAAAGGAATCGTTATCAACGAGCCCTCGTGGGTCGCTATAGAAAAAAAATCACGCCGACCCATCGCTGTTGGCAGAGAAGCCAAAGAAATGGCTGGGCGAACACCAGCAAATGTAATCGTGGTGCGCCCTCTTCGAGATGGTGTGATTTCAGAATTTGAGATCACCGAAGAAATGCTGGCATATTTCATCAGCAAAACCCACGAACAAAGCATTGTTCCCCTCCCTCGCCCCAGAGTTGTTGTTGGCGTTCCTTCCGGGGTCACCGAAGTGGAAAAACGAGCCGTCTATGATGCAGCAAAATTAGCCGGAGCCCGAGAAGTTTTCTTGATCGAAGAACCAACCGCTTCAGCGCTTGCGGTTGGCTTGCCCATCAACGAGATTGGTGGCAGCATTATCGTTGACATTGGCGGTGGGACCTCAGAAGTAACAGTCTATTCTATGGGCGGAGTAGTCAGCACGCGCTCATTGCGCATCGCTGGCGATGAAATGGACGAAGCCATATTGCAATACATCCGCACTAAATACAATCTTTTGATCGGCGAACGCATGGCGGAACAAGTCAAGATCAAGATCGGCTCTGCTTTCCCGCTGAAAAAGGAATTGACAACAAAAGTTAGAGGACGAAATCTAGTTAATGGGCTTCCCGAAACACTTGAATTGTCCTCTGTGGAAATCCGAGACGCCATATCAGATCATGTAGATGCCATTGTTAAAGCCGCCAAAGATACAGTGGACGATATTCCAGCTGAATTGCTAAGCGATCTGATGGATAACGGCGTATGCCTCTCTGGGGGTGGTTCTCTCTTAAGAGGGTTGGATGAAAAAATGAGTGAGGAATTGAAATTACGCTGTTGGGTAGCAGATGATCCCATGACCTGTGTCGCTAGAGGAGCTGGCATGGTTCTTGAGGATTTAGAAGCATATGATCATTTGCTCCTAAAAATGGGTTAATGGTGTCTTTTAGGGGGCTAAATAAATGAAAGAAGCTATCAATGAACAATAAAAAAAGATCCAATCTGCCTAGCATTGCACTCATTATTGTAAGTTTGGGCCTGCTCTTACTAGCGCTGGGGGGTTATCTAAATCCAGCGATAAATACAATTCTAGAACCCTTTTATGGAGTGCAGGGATGGTCTTTCTCCCGCTTCCAGGCAATTCAAGATTTTGTTAATGCGCCATCAGATTTAAATAGATTACGCTTGGAAAACGCTCAGCTCAAAGAGGAAAACGCGAGTTTGCAAACGCAAATTATTGCATTACAGCAGCAAGTATCTGAGGTGGAGCTGCTTTCTGCTCTTCTGGATTTCGCCAGAGCCAGGCCTGAAAATAGTTATCAGGCGGCCGCAGTCATTGGGCGAGACCCCAGTCCATTTCTACATTACGTTCTGATAAACCGCGGATCTGATGATGGCATTCGGCGAGGAATGCCAGTAGTTGCTCAACAGGGCTTGGTTGGCAGAATCGCTTCAGTAACGGCAACCGCCTCTCGTGTAGAGTTGATTACAGATACCGCTTCAAATGTTAGCGTGCAACTACAACCAAGTGAAGTTGATGGAATTTTATCTGGCAGCCTCACAGGAGCACTCTCAGTTGATTTATTGCCACAGGATGCTGCTCTGGAAGCTGGTGATCTGGTGCTGACATCAGGAATTGGTGGAGGCTATCCAGCCAACATTCTCATTGGGCAAGTGAATACCGTTCGTCAGGCAGCAACGGCTTTATTTCAAACCGCATCTGTGCAACCCGTAGTCGATTTCTCTCGACTTGAAGTCGTTCTAATCATTGTAAATTTTCAACCACTCGATTTGGATCCGCTGCTGGAAGATGGACAAAGTCAATAAATCATGGCAAATCTCTTTGCTGGATTACTTATCCTTATTTCAGGAATTCTTCAGGTTACGCTCGCCTCACGACTAACTTTATTACAAGGTCCGGCTGACGTTGTTTTGCTGGTTTTGATCGCTTTGATCCTTCAAGATGGAATCAAAATCGATTGGCGCTGGAGTCTTTTTGCCGGACTAATTCTTAGCTTATCTAGTTTTTTACCCATTTGGGTAATATTGAGCAGCTATGCCAGCGCAAGCGCACTGACACATTTCTTAAGCGTTCGCTTTTGGCAAAATTCAATCCTGGTGCTATTCACTTCGGTGCTCTTAGGTTCACTGCTTGTTGATGCAATCACCATGCTCTACTTATGGATAAACGCGACCCCAATGAATCTCTCAGATGCCCTTAACTTCATTGTGCTTCCCCGGCTTATTTTCAATATGCTGCTCGCCCTTCCCGTATATGCGGTCGTTGGGGAATTAGGCAAACTTCTTATTCCAGAGGAATCAGTCCAATGAGCCTTGCATCTGAATCGGGCAATCAGGGACCTATAGATTCCTGGCGGGTCAATGTTTTTCTCATCGTAATCGCACTCATCTTTCTTACATTCGTCATTAGATTGTTTAACCTGCAAATTGTGGAATATGAAGATTGGTTTGGTCAGGCAGAAAATAATCGAACAGAGGAAATCAGCCTTGCACCCCAACGGGGCGTGATTTACGATCGAAATGGGATTGCCCTTGCTAACAACGCCGCCTCTTACAACATAGCGATTACCCCCGCCTTCCTTCCAGATGACCAGGGGGAGATTGTGGAAATTGAGCTGGCTCTGGCAGAACTTTTAGACATTCCATTCTCCTTAGGCTCAATTGAAGATCCATTAATTCCATGTGGGGATGATCTTGGAATATCACAAATGGTTAGTATCCAGAGCTCCTTCTCACCCTTTGACCCTGTTTTTATTAGCTGCAATGTTCCTCGCGAAATGGGCCTGGCAATTTCTGAAATGGCCATAGATTGGCCCGGCGTTGAAGTGCAAATTGAGCCCATTCGCGAATACGCGACAGGAGATCTAACCTCCGCGGTCATCGGCTTCTTGGGCCCTATTCCAGCTCAAAACGAAAGCGAATTGCGCGCCTTGGGATTTGTTCCCGGGCGAGATAAGGTCGGCTACGGGGGCGTAGAACTCTATTTCGAGGAATTGCTTCGTGGAGTGCCTGGAAGCCGAGTGGTGGAGACGGATGTTGCTGGTGAAATCCTTCGTGATATTGAAGCGCCCATCAAGCCGATAGCTGGCCAAAATATTATCCTGACTATTGACACGCGGCTCCAGCAAGCGGCAGAATCCGTTCTCACAACCGAAATTAATGGTTGGAATGCCTTCCTGGGTGAAATTCGAATGACGAGCGGCGTGGTTATAGCCATGGATCCCAAAACAGGGGAAATCCTGGCAATGGTTTCATGGCCAAGCTTTGAAAATAACCGCATGGCACGCTTTATCCCAGCCTATTATTATGAGCAATTGATTGCCGATGCCACAGATCCCCTGGTCAATCATGCCACTGGCTCCGAATTACCTGCGGGTTCTGTTTTTAAATTGGTTACTGCGGTTGGCGCGTTGAATGAAGGGGTGGTTACTCCAGATCAAATAGTCCAGACACCCCCATTAATTACTGTTACGGAAAAATATTACGCTGGTGATCCAGGCAATGCGCGTGAATTTGTTGATTGGAATGAAGAGGGCTTTGGAGAATTGGATTTTATTGGGGGCTTGGCTAATTCCAGCAATGTCTATTTCTACAAACTAGGTGGCGGATATCCTCAAGAAGGGATTGAAGGCCTTGGAATTTGCCGCCTTGGAACCTACGCGCGCGCAATGGGCTACGGCGATTTTTCAGATATCGAACTCCCATATGATGAAGACGGGCTGGTGCCTTCTCCTACCTGGAAGCGCATCTATCAGGGAGAGAATTGGTCCACTGGGGATACATATATTGCCAGTGTTGGTCAGGGATTTGACCTTGCAACGCCCCTGCAGGTTTTGATGTCTGCCGCCATCGTTGCCAATGACGGCGCGATGATGCAGCCCACCCTATTGCGGGAAATCGTGGATGGGCAGGGCAATGTACTGCAAGAGTTCACCCCCAGTACGCGCTGGGATATTACAAAGGATCCGATAATTGAGAAATATGAAAATCCGTCGGGCATTGGTTCTTGTAAGCCAACAGGTGAAACTGGAACTGTAGAGCCCTGGGTCATTGAAAAGGTGCAAGAGGGCATGCGCGCAGCGGTTCAATTTGGCACTCTTGCAAAAGAGTTTGCAAATGTTACTGTGACCTCAGCCGGAAAGACAGGCACGGCAGAATATTGTGATGCAGTAGCCTTCAATAAAAATCTTTGTATCCCTGGAAATTGGCCCACACATGCATGGTCACTTGCTTATGCCCCTTATGAGAATCCCGAAATTGCAGTGGTTGCTTTTGTTTATAACGGGGAGGAGGGCGCCAGCGTTGCCGGGCCGATCGTGCGTAAAACTATAGAAGCTTACTTTGAACTCAAAGCCATTGATTCTGAACAAGCTAATCCTTAGCGGCCTTTTTTTGCCAATGCTATAATTTTTTCTCGAGGCAAAATGCAATCACAAGTTCAAATTAAGGGTATTCGTGAAGGTTTGCTTGTCACCCTTGGAGAAGGCTCTTGGGAAGAAGTTGAGCAGTCTCTTATTCAGGAAATTGACAAACAAGGAGATTTTCTACAGGGCGCAAAACTCATTCTTGACGTAAATCAGCACGAAATTGGCGCTGCCTCAATGGGCAAACTGCGTGATAAATTTTCTGATCGGGGCCTGTCATTATGGGCCGTATTGAGTGAATCAGAGCTTACAGAATCTTCAGCTCAAGCGCTTGCTTTGGCTACGCGCATTCACAGCTCTGAAGCTAAAGAAAGCTACGAAGAAAGCGATACAGAAATAGAGGGGCTTCCGGCAAGCTTCATCAGACGCACTTTGCGATCCGGGAATAAAATTACTTTTCCAGGGCATGTAAGCGTTTTAGGAGATGTCAATCCGGGTGCAGAGATCGTGGCGAGTGGCAACATCATCATTTGGGGTCGGCTAAGAGGATTGGTGCATGCCGGCGCGGAAGGCGATGAAGAGGCTGTTATATGCGCTCTAGACCTTTCGCCCACACAATTGCGTATTGCAGATCAAATTGCCATCCCTCCCGAACAAGATGGCGAACCAATGGCCGAAATCGCTTTTCTACGCGACGGGCAGGTAACCGCTGAAGCCTGGCTAGCAGCAACACAGGCATAGAAATTATTTACAGGAATAACTATGGAAGGCAAAGTACTCACAATTACATCGGGTAAAGGCGGCGTTGGTAAAACAACAGCAACAGCCAATATTAGCGCTGCTCTTGCAGACCAAGGCAAATCAGTTGTTTGCATTGACGCGGATATTGGCTTACGCAATCTGGACGTAGTCCTGGGACTGGAAAATCGTATCGTCTATGATTTGGTGGACGTGATTGAGGGGCGCTGCAAACTCCGTCAGGCAATGATTCGCGATAAACGCCTGAAGAATCTTTTTCTCATTCCAGCGGCACAGACCCGTGATAAAACAGCCGTCTCTCCCAGCGATATGATCAATATCGCCAACGAATTGCGCAAAGACTACGATTTCATCATTATCGATTCGCCCGCAGGCATAGAACGTGGTTTCAAAAATGCGATCGCTGCTGCGGACGAAATTCTCGTTATCACCAATCCCGAGGTTTCTGCGGTTCGTGACGCTGATCGCATCATTGGCATGGTCGAGGCAGAAGAGAAGGGTCCTGCAAAACTGATTATTAATCGTATTAACATGGATATGGTCGCAAAAGGCGATATGCTGGCAGCAGCAGATGTACTGGAATTGCTTGCAGTAGAGCTGATCGGAATTGTTCCTGAGGATCAGGCCGTTCTGGTTAGCACCAACCGTGGCTTTCCGATTGCTCTGGATAAGAAAAGCGAAACAGGCCAGGCATTTCGAAACATTGGCGCTAGGATTAGTGGCGAAGATATTCCTTTTATGGCGCTAAATAGCAAAAATGGATTTTTTGGTCGCATTTCAAAATTGATCCGTACAGGAAGTAATTAGCATGAAAAGCTTTTTCAATCGCCTTTCAGGTCAAAATAAAAGTGCCAATGAAGCAAAAGAACGTCTTCAACTTTTGCTTATTCATGATCGCGCAAATCTTCCTCCCGGAATGATGGATGAATTACGCAACGAACTTATTGAGGTGATCTCTCGGAGAATGGCTGTGGATCGCAGCGCTGTAACGATCGAAATCTTGCATGAAGGGCGATCGCAGAGATTATTGGCCGATTTCCCATTAAAAACAGCCGCAAGCAATAAATACAGATAATCTGAGAATTTCGAAACAAAGGTTTTCCAATTGAAAACATCGATCTGGCGTCACTTTGATTACTGGCTCTTAGGGGCAGTGGTTATCCTGATCACATTTGGGGTAGCCATGATTCGCTCCACCATAGCTGGCAATATCGAACTCATTGAGCTTGATATTGTCGGACGCCAAATCATTTATGCCGCAGCTGGCTTCGCCGTGATTCTCTTCGCAGCTTCTCAAGACTATCGACTTTGGATTTCGATCAGCCGAGTGCTCTATGTCGTTATCGCTATCCTCCTGGCTTTCATCGCACTTTCGGGTGGCGGTGGCGAGGGGGCGCGCTTTGGGGCCGCAAGATGGTTAGATATTGGAGTGGTCCTAATCCAACCATCGGAACTCGCCAAAATAACCATGATCATTATCCTGGCAGATTTTTTTGCCAGACATCGCGAAAAAATCAAAAAGCCATCCTGGATCTTCCGATCCCTCATCAGCACATTGGGCCTGGTCAGCTTGATCTTGCTTCAGCCTGATTTGAGCACTTCCATCGTGTTGATCGTTATTTGGTTTGCATTGCTTTGGGCTAGTGGGCTAAAAATGAAACACTTAGTGCTCTTCATTGTTGGAGGCCTATTGTTGGCTGCTCTTATTTTTCCATTCCTACAAGATTATCAACAACAACGGGTTATCAATCTAATTTTCCCAGACCCCGACGCCACTTTTGGCGAAAATTACAATGTGACCCAAGCTCTGATTTCAATCGGCTCTGGAGGATTACTTGGGCAGGGATATGGGCAAAGCAGCCAGGTGCAATTAAGATTTCTGAAAGTGCGCCATAACGATTTTATTTTTTCTGCTATCTCTGCAGAATTTGGTTTAATAGGGGCTGCCATCGTTATATTGCTGCTAATCTTTATAATTTGGCGTTGCTTGCGCGCTGCACGCCTTTCACAGGATACTTTTGGCGCACTATTGGCCTATGGTGTTGCAACAACAATTGCTTTCCATATGATCATTAATATCGGTATGAATTTGCAATTATTGCCCGTAACGGGACTGCCCCTACCCTTCGTATCAGCCGGGGGCAGCTCTCTGCTATCATTAATGCTCGGAATAGGTTTGGTGGAAAGCGTTGTCGCCAGGCACCGAGCGCATGATTTTGGCTAAACCAAGGAGAACAATATCGCTTCCACAAATACCCCCTTTCGTGTTCGTTTTGCCCCATCACCCACCGGCTTGACCCATTTGGGCAGCGCCCGAACCGCTCTCTTCAATTTCCTGATCGCGCAACAAAGCGGCGGTCAATTTATCCTGCGCATAGAAGATACTGATCAGAAACGCTTTGATCCGCGTGCAGAAGAAGATCTCAAGAATAGCCTCAAGTGGCTGGGTATTGAATGGAATGAGGGCGTCGATGTTGGCGGCCCTCACGAACCCTACTATCAATCACAACGAAGCCAGATTTATAAAGAACACGCCGAAGAACTCATTAGCAAAAGGCGTGCCTTTTACTGTTTTTGCAGCCCTGAAGAATTAAGCCAAGCTCGCATAGAACAACAGAAAAGAAAAGAGCACCCTCATTATTCTGGAATCTGCCGTAACTTAGGTCATGAAGAAGCAGAAAGTCGAGTTGCCGCTGGCGAAAGCCACGTTGTGCGATTCAAAATGCCCAAAGATGGCAGTATTACTGTTAAAGATTATCTTCGCGGCGATATCACTGTCGAGAACCGAACGCTTGATGACAAGGTGCTTATTAAATCTGACGGGAATGCCCTTTATCATTTGGCTGCAATGGTGGATGACCATTTAATGGGCATCAGCCACGTATTTCGTGGCGAGGAATGGATACCCAGCTTGCCATTGCATGCTCATATTTATGAAGCTTTTGGCTGGCAGCAACCTGAATGGGTTCATCTTTCCGTTTTCCTGAAACCCTCTGGAAAAGGAAAAATGAGCAAGCGCGAAACGGAAGAAATGAAATTGACGGGCAAATCCATATTTGTGAAAGATTTTGAAGAAATGGGCTATCTCCCCGAAGGCATAAATAATTGGATCGCCCTTATGGGCTGGAGCTATGACGATCACACGGAATTTTTCAATTTGGAAGATCTGATATCGAAATTTTCAATGGATGGATTAATCCCCTCCCCGGCTGCCATAGATTTCAAAAAATTGGATCATTTCAATGGATTGCATATTCGAGCCATGTCTGAAGAAAATCTAGCAGAGAGGCTCATTCCCTATTTTGAATCAGCTGGAATCGATACAAATGTTGAAGTGCTCCTGCCGATGATCCCATTGATACAAAACAGAATGACAACCCTGGATGAAGGGCCTCAACTGACGGCCTTTTTATTCAAGGATGAGCTGCAAATTGAAGCCGAGGACTTGCCAGGAAAAAATATGTCCTTCGAGGAATCTGTGCAAGCGCTCGAAAGATGCCTGAGCCTGTTAGACAGCCTTGCCCACTTTTCAGCAGAGGAAATGGATGCTCCTATGCGCGCATTAGCTGAGGAATTGGGCTTGAAAGCTGGGCAGCTATTTACGCTCCTTCGCAATGCAGTCACAGGGCAGCGCATAAGCCCGCCGCTTTTTGAAAGTATGGAAATTTTGGGCAAGGAAAAAGTTTTTTCTCGGATGGAGCTGGCGATTAAGCGGCTGAAAAACTAGAAAATTACTAAGTTGTAATAATAACTTTTGGCCCGAATTATGAGCGCACTGGGATTTTATCCTCCCCTCTAAAAGTGCATAATCACGACCGTAAAAACCCAATATTGGGGATTTGTCTAGTGCTAGGATGTCTGACTCTGACTCCAAAAAGATAATTTCCACCCCTTCCACACAGTATTTGCCAGTCCACCTAGGCGACAATTTCAAAGAAAATATTTCCACACTGTCCATAGTTTCCATACCATTTACAGCGCAACTGCACGAAAACTGCACGACGATTTTAGGGAAAGGCATTCTATTCTGTCATTAATAATTATTGAGAAATTTTCCGGAATGTTTAAGCAATTCTTAAACAACTAGGTTCAAATACCGCCACTTGGTCTGTTTTTAGTTATTCAAACTAAACCATTTTCGCTTCCCCCGTGACTTTTAATGATTTCCTTTTATTCTTTTTCAATGCATAAGCTGAAACATTCTTTCAAAAAGGTCGATTCCAAATTGACGAAAAACATCGATCATGTCAACAAATACCCAGTTTTCCACAATCACATCACCCTCACGAAGCCAAATATCTATTCCATTGAATTTAATTTTATTACCCGAGGCTGGAGCATCTAAATACATTCCAGTCTGAGTGGCAAGCACACCAGGGAAACCTGAAGCAGCCATATAAGAACCTTCGGCAAAGAGAGAATCGAGATTTTGAACTTGGCGATCAGGAAATGCATGCAGCCAATGTTGTTGATGAAAATCCTCAAATTCTTTAAAAGTTCTGCATCCCCCTATTCCACTGGGGCCATACCACTGAAGCTGAGGATGAAAATACTGCGCCATGCCCATACTCTCTAATTCTGATTGGTCGAAGTCATTAAGACCCATATAGATCATATTCCTGATCAGATCAAGGCTTTGCTGTGTTTCCACTTCGCTTTGGGCCGCCCACAATATGCCATTATTCGCTCGTGGAGGAAACCACAAATTAGGATTACACCGATCCGGTGGCAAGACAGGAAAACCGGCTTGTCGCATAACATCTGGAATATCAAGCAGGATATGAATTTCAACTATTTTGCCTGCTTTCATTCTGCAAAACTCGCTCCAACGGATCTGTGTTTCTTTTCCTGAGGCTGGAATAGTGAGCCAATCCTGTTCAAAGGTGCCTCTAAAATGCCCCAATCCACACACCCATTCGTGCCCGTCGAATTGCCCATCCGCACGCCCGTTGGATTTGCCTCCAAAGAAGATATAAGACTCACGTTTTAGATCGGGAAATGATTTCAGAAGAGGCGTCCAATAGTTCGAATTGACTGCTTCGATTCCCTTTAGATCTTTGATGGGATCCGGACCAGACCAGGAGATATCGGCTGGCAAATAATCTCTTAATATGTTTTGAATATTATCGGGCTTTGCATTGTCTAGCTTTTGCCAAAAATCCCATACATGCTGTTTATTCCTTTGTGTGTTGCTCGCTTCCTCAGATCGAAGGCCAACTTCAGTATCAATTTTGACCCCAGCATTGGCTCCAACGCTGCCTAGCTCCGCTTGGCTTTGTTGGTCATCTGATTCTCCAAGAGCGATCAGTAGCTCTTGGGTGATAACCCGAACGATTTTTTCTACTTTGTTTTTATCCATTACACTATTGAAATTATCCTTTAAATAGATTGTGACCTGGGATGTTGACACGAAGTCTGTATAAAGAAGTTGAAGCGGTGACATATAAGCTTTGCAAGTCATCATCTCCAAAACAGAGATTGGCCACCTGTTCAGGAAGTTTGATCACCCCCAGGCTTTCACCAATTTTGTCAAACAAATGGATGCCGCCCGGGCCGCAGCAGTAAATATTATCTTCCTGATCGATCTTCATCCCGTCAGCCACCCCTCTTCCCGCGCTCAGTGTTTCTGCCCAAACGGAGTCATTACTTAGATGGCCATCACCATTGATATCAAAGACGCGAATATGGGAACGATTGCTATCATTGATAAATAATCTCTTTTCATCTCGTGAAAAACAAAGCCCGTTGGGTTTTTCAAAATCATCGATTAATAATTTCAATTCTCCTGATTTCGGGTCGAATTTATATACGCCGCTAAAATCCAGCTCGGGCTCCCGCGGCACGCCATAGCCTTCGCTGCGGCCAGAGACCGGGTCTGTGAAGTAGATCATTCCAGTTGCATCAACCGCCACATCGTTGGGGCTATTAAGCTGCTTGCCCTCGTAGTGCGTGGCAAGGATTTCCTTTGCGCCATCCTTAGCAAAATCCGTGCGCGTAATGCGGCTCGTGGCATGTTCACAGGTGATCACCCGCCCCAGCGCATCGAAGGCATTACCATTGGCCATATGGCTGTTGCGGCGCAAACTGCGGCTGCCTTCTTTTTCTGTCCAGCGGAAAATAGAATTGCCCAAGATATCGCTGAAGATCAAAGCGGATTCGTTAGGATGCCAGATCGGGCCTTCAAGGAAATCAAAACCCGACTGCAACAGTTCTATTTTTTGAGAGGTGTCGACAATTTCAGAGAAACGCTGATTGCGAATTTCCACATCCATCGCCAGTTTCTTATGATTCACATTTCACCTATTTGATGTCACTTGAACCGATAATTCCAAGCCATATGCTGGCCCAAGCTGCCACACCATATCGATTTAGAACTCCAGCAATCTTCTCATAAATTATGCCAAAGCGACTTAAAAAATCAGCTTCAATTGCCGAGGAAAAAGCACGAATAATTCTTCTCATGGCTTTCCATGATTTTCACTATTTTTTCCTGGGTCTGCAAGCTATCAAAAAGCGCTTTATAACTTTCTCAGAGCATCCAGCGTAGCGGTGGAGGCTTTTTTCAGCATGATGGCATCCGATTGAATAGAAATAAAACGGTAACCCTGTGCCATGCGCTCTCTGGCTTGCTCCAATGAATTCGTGTGAATCCCAGGGGCAATATTATGATTATCGCAGGCAAGCACTAATTCCTGGATCACATCCGCTAATTCCAACTTTTTTTCGCTTGAAGAATGGTCTAAGCTCAGCTTCATATCTGCTGGCCCAACGTAAATCGCGTCCAAGCCCGGGGTACTCAGGATACTGTCGATATTATTGAATGCTTCAAGCGTCTCAATCATCGCCATTGTCACAACTGTGTCATTGGCTTTTTCCAAATAATCTTCGCCACCATATAGCACTGCCCGGCGCGGACCAAAGCTGCGATAGCCACCTGGCGGATAGCGACAAGCGCCAACGAAAGCTTCGGCCTCCTGGCGTGTATTGATCATCGGGCAAATAATGCCATAAGCGCCAGCATCTAAAAGACGCATGATTATTCCGGGCTCATTCCAGGGCACGCGCGCCATCGGAATAGACGCTGTAGACGAGATGGCTTGAAACATCTTCACGGCATCGCGATAATCGCTTAAGCCATGCTGAAGATCTACAGTCACGCTATCCCAGCCAACATGGCCGAGGGTCTCAGCCACATAAGCATCGGGGATATGCATCCAGGAATTGTGGACTACCTTGCCGGCTTTCCAAATGCTTCGGAGTAAATTTTCTCTCATGATTTCTGCCTTTTCACTAATTTATCCAACGAGACCTCGGGAATATAAGGAGACAAAATCTGATTTCGCTAGTGGGCGCGGGTTGGTGCGTGTGCAACCATCCAGCATCGCAATTTCTGCCAATTGCGGGATATCTTTTTCTTGCACACCCAGTGATCCAAATCCCCGGG